>Ga0179593_1671265_pt1 | contig 11431 bp, 11 predicted proteins | sample CZODoug2_1_08_16_FD_185931 | JGI IMG/M metagenome (GOLD analysis project Ga0179593, IMG submission 185931) | Vadose zone soil fungal communities from Angelo Coast Range Reserve, California, USA - CZODoug2_1_08_16fungal (PacBio error correction) | ecosystem: Environmental > Terrestrial > Soil >...
TACTCGAGCGTATGCTGTGGCGAGCGAAAACGCAACCCTTTGCGAAAGCAAAGGACATGTGCGCGTGGGGGACAGAGTCATCCAGGAGGTGAAAAAGGTTCTTCAACGTCCGGATGGAAGAGGGAAAAGGCTTGTGATCGTCCAGCCCGCGAGGCACGCTGCTCTCCAGAGGTGAGAGTAATTACCGAGTAAAACGGCCTTAAACTCGGGAGGGATCAAGAGGTAGGAAAGTGGAGGGGCCGTTGAAGGAGAAAATCGGAGAACGAGGCTCAATCCATCTGCAGGCGGGGTGTTACTAACTCGACCGGTCGGCTGCACCAAAATGAGACGAATATGTGCTGAAGGAAAGTTCCTAGAAAAGTCCAAGGGGGAAGGGATCCGGCGGAGGGGTCGGGTCCGGGGAGAATACGAGTCCGTCGCAAAACTTGCGTTATCGAAGTTCAGCCTCACACCGCAGAGGTTGCAAAAGCGGTAGGAGTATGCAGCGAGAACAAAAAGGGGGAAACGAGATCAAAAGGAGAAGTCGAGGTTCTGGACAATAGGATGTACAAGGCCAAAGCAAGGCCAATCACCTAGAGGTAAGAAAAACCCCTCTGCCCTGCAGGGTCCTAAGATCGACGTGCTCGAGTCGGCCACGGGGGGGGCCGGAGGAGGAGGAACTTCGCGAGATCCGCAGGAGGGGCGACGGCCGAGTTAAAGCCTTCCTGCTGAGGAAACGTCCGCATGATATGAAAACATTGTCCTCCTCGGAATGTCAGGTGAGGTCTTGAGAAAGATGAACCGGCCTACAAAATCGCCGAGCGCCAGACCAGGGACGTGGGTCGAAGACGCCGAGGAACTTGCCAACCGCCAAATTCTGCCTCACTACAAGAAACGACGAAAAGGGAATCGGGGCCTCCTAGCGCTCAGAGCACCAAAAAAGAAGTCGAAAATGAAGGGTGTCCAGGCCGAACTTTGTGGCACATCTCGTCCAGAGGACGGTTTGATGGATGATCGGGGGCAGAAAACTAAAGGGGGCATTTACACTATTTGGGTCATCGATAAAGCCGCAAAGGATGATGGAAGCTGGCGGTCGTATCGAATGTGCCTGCCAGATCGTAAAATACAACTATGTAATCACATCCTGGACCGGAAAAGTTAGGAAAAAGAAGCCTCAAAGGCGGGTCAGCGAGGGCAAAGGGTGTCCGGTCGCGAAGGATCTTCGGCGTCTTTCTGCTCAAAAAAAAAAAGTGCAGAAAACTCTTTCCCGCTCGTTAAACTCGTAAGAAAAAACAAAAAAGAACTCACCCCCCGGGGATTCCAGTCAGGTGAGGCAGAGAGGTGACAGATTCGCGGTCCGTAGGTGGCACGTGGGCGACCGCCAAGCGAGCGGGCTTGAGGGGTCTCCTACGGCATGGGTCGAGAAAGAGCGCCGGCAGACATTCTCACCGAGGCAGACCACCAACCAGATTACCGGCCGAGCTGATCGGCTGTGAAATCGAAGATCGTGTTCGACAAAGACCTGAAAGAGAAAGGAAAATGGGGGTTGAGCAAATCTCGGGGATAGAAGGCGGACCCTAGGCCGTCACCTGCTCGTTAACATGAAGAGAAAAGGTCCGAACGGGGCTTAAGCCCGACAACGAAGAGAAATTAGGAAGGGTTGAACAATGCGGCAAGAGAAGAAGGTTTTTTGGCACAAAAAAGAGAAGAATCCGGCTCAATTAATGATTCTGCCCAGCTCATCGGAAAAAAGAGCGTTACTCCTTCCAACCTCGAGCTCAAGGCCCGGGGAGCGGCGGCAAATCTATTTCTTTCGGCGAAGTCAAAAATCTACGGCAAGCCTCGAACCAAAGACGAAAACTGAGTAATCTCAGACTTGTTCGATCCGAAAAACCGGAAGGCCAAAAACGGGAACGGCAATATATGGCCAGGGGCGGAGAGTAGTAAAACTACATCTCAAAGTAGGCCGCGCCCCAGGTTATGTCACCAATGTTCCTGAACGCAAGAGAAATCCCGTCGGTCTATGCTTGAAAGCACGAAAGGAATGCGTTTAGGCAGGGACATTCGCCTCCAGTCTGATCGGGGTGTTCTCATTGGAAAGCTCTCGCATAACTCAGTCGCCTCGCAACATAGACGGGGCACATGGGATCGTCGAAAGGGGCTATTCAAGACGGGAGAGCTTCTCCTCCTAGCCCAGGGAGAAATTGATGGTCACCAACAACAACTGGATAGATATATATCCCATAGAAACTGCGGGGAACAGCTCTTTTTAGAAAAAACCAGAGCATAAATATGAGAAAGGCATCTTACTTCATGTTGCTCAGGAGAGAAGCGGGATTCGCGAGGACTAACACATCGGGCGGGAAATCTAAAAAGCGAAGGGACTGCACTCCGTGCAAATCATTCCTGAATTTCGCGCCGAAAAGGGGGGCACGCCGGCTGGGACGTTCGACGAACCACGGGTGAACTAGCCAAGGGCGGGGCCTTTCCTTTCGATTGTATATGGAAACCCGACGCCGCCTGTGCGCAAAGATGAAGCGCTAGCAAGGCTCTATGGCCAGGGGGGAAGACTGAAAGAGGAGTCGGGCACTCGTTGGAGGCGAAGCTTAAGTTTGGTAGTGCCGAGGGCAGTCGCCGAAGAAATAGAGCGAGCCGCCGATCGGCGGGGAACTAAAGGGTCAAGGTGCGGAAAAACTTCTTTGTAAAAAGGGAACGAGGAGGGAAAGGGGAGGGCAGAATAATGGACTTGAAGAAAGATAGACGGCCGGAGCCAAACAAAAATCTAGGTCGCCTTGGCAACCTTCAAGAAGGAAAGACAGCGACATTATATGAGGGGATTCAATCCGGCCAGCGTAAATTGATCCGCTCCTCTTCACGGCGAAGAAAGGGGATCGACGGAAAAAAAATTATTGTCCCATCCCGAAAAGGATTAGCTGGCGGTGACCCACTTGTGGGAGCTACACGCATGAGAAAGATATAGAATGGAAAAGCTCGTCCGGGAGTGTTGTTAAGGAGAAGGGTCTTCTGAGATCCTGCGAAAGGGGGGGGTTCCTATTGCGCTAGGCAAAAAAACTAAAAGAAGACGTGATGGGGCGCTGCGGGATCGAAGGGGAAAAAGACGGAGATTAATCTTGGGATCGCGAAAAAGATCACGGTATCCGTCTTGGCCGCCAAGTGATGAAAGGGTTTACCTGTGGGGACGGTAAAAGTTTCAGGAGAATGTTGATGAGAAGAAGACAAAACGCACCATGTGAAGGGACCGAATCACGCCGCTTGGGTTTGAATTACTCGACTCTTTGAGGGTAAAAGGCGTTGTACCGCAACTTCTGGTGGAGACGGGGGGGAATCGCTACTATTCGGGACTTATCACTAAAGTTCAGAGAATGGAAGGGGTATGACTATTGGGAAAACAATGTAGCGAAAAGCTCGCGAGGGAAAAAAAAAAGGATCAGAAAAGTGAGTGCTTGTGGAAAAGATGCGCGCCAATGGCCGCGATTGAGATCTTGGTGAGGAAGACGCTCCGACTCGAAGGCGGCTACAGTAATAAGTGTGACATAATTTCGGCAAAAAAAAAGAAAATGGGGCACGGTTCCTCTGCGGAAGCTACCACGGAAAAAAACTCAAGGGGACGGAGGGCGCTTTTGCTTCGCTGGTCAAAAAAGAATGCACGGCGACCTTTGCGAAAAGGGTGCGGAATCTGGTCAAGAAATTCGCGGCCTCGAAGGAAGGGTTACCTGCCTTCGGGAGTCACCGGGGGGGAAACCAAAGAAGGACTGAAAAAAAAAAGCGAGGTCCGGGCAGCGATCATTCTAGCGATTTCGGGAAGGGGATCTTCACTTCAGCTGGGAAAAATTTGCCTTGAAGGCGAAAGAATTCGAGGGACGTCCAGCTTGAAAGGTTCTCATACGTCTGGCGAGAGGGGGAGGGCGCGCGCAAAGCCCGCTGCCGGAACGAAAGTGGGCAGACATTTCTATCACGAAAGGAAAAAAGACGATCGAAAATCAGAACTTATGGCAGTCCCTCTGAAAAAGGGGGACCGAAAAAAAAAGAAATGCAGGGAGAACGGGCGAGCCGGAGTTGGCCTCGCAAGGGGTCCATGGTGGGATAGCGGGTACTGGGGTACATAACGCAAGCCGAGAAAAAACTTGGAGTGCTTGCAAGGCAACTGAGAGCAAGTTGAGGAGCCCTGCGGGGCCAGGACTAGATTGAATACTGAGACGAGTCGCGCAGGCCCGCGCCCGGACGAGCAGGAAACGAGAAAACCCTTGCCTCGACTGGGGACAGAAATAGGGGATGACGATCACGATGAGGTTTTTTAAAAAAAATAAGGCGGGGAACGTTCGAGGCTGTACTTCAGGGTAAGGAAAATGAAAACGGGAACCATGGAACCGCGTTGTTAAAATGTACAATCATGGGGAGCCTGGCGCCGGGTCACCTCCAAGAAAGGAAGCAAAATCGGAACAACAACAACATAAAGAAGAGAATGGAAAGAGAAGAGTATGGGGGCACGGCTCACGGATTAGACCTCTGTGATTTCGGAAAGGTGAATAGTTTGTCAGTCTTAAATGGAGGGAGGGTTGCCCCAAGTGGGCTCAAGTGGTCGAAAGGGAGGAAAAGGGAAGGCTCGTTATCGTCAGCGAAACTGAACTCTGGGCCACCAACTTCTAGAGGGAAGGGTAACATGAACCTGTCCTTCGCGGGCGCGAACGGAGATCAAAGATGAAGTCTGCTTTGCGGGCCGCAAGGCCGATTCAACGTAGGGAAAGGCGGAAGCACCTCTGCAGGCTTTGGGGGAAGAAAACCGGCCGGCGGGGGGCAGCAAGTAGGATAAGACCCGAAGAAATTTGCTACGGCCAAGAGGGCTCCCTATCTCGCCTCCTTGAGGGGAATGTCAAAACTTTTACTTTCCTAAGAAGACTATTGAAGGGCTGTGGAGGAGGGGATCGAACTTTTCTAGACCAATAGATGGGGAGGAAGCGGAGAATGCTCGCGATCCTACGGTCTGAGGCGCCATAGCTGAAACTGGAAGAAAAAGGGCGTCTTGTGGAAAAAAGCGCCTTGAGCTGGGGCAGAAAAGCACCAGGATTTCAGGGAAACATGCAAATAGGCGCGACAGGCTATAGCTTCCCTGCCATCTGAAACTGTTTCCATCGGGCGGGAGTGAATCCTCACGTTGCGAAAACCGGCGAGGTTGAGAAATTAGGGGAAACCGGCGGCATGTCAGGCTGACAGGCCGCCTGGTCTCCTCGGCGCCCAGGCGCGCTTTGACGAAGGAAGGAAAAAGATTCAACAAGTCAGCCAAAGTGGCGACCGAAAGGGTTTTGTGCTATACTCCTTAAAATTGAAAAACAACCACACTCCCACGTAAAAAACGTCTATGTCAAATAACGGAAAGTCATCAAGGAGAAGAAAAATCGCAAATAAGTCTGGGGCCAGAATTGGACTCAAAGCAGCTCCAGCACGCTGAGCTGAAGTGAGCCTTCTACTTTGGGGTCAACTACTGTGATCTCAATATGGTGACCAAGGAAAAAAGCCTCCCATCGCTTTAACGGGAGGGGCCCGCCAAGTGAAAAAGATACTTAGGGACTAGCGATCGCCTGCAGTCGAATATCCGCAGAAAAAAAAGATTAAATTTTCTCCCAGAGCTCAAATCGGAAAAGACACAAGAGGGGGGAGGTCCAGAAAATGGCGGCTTCTCAAGGTACTGAAGCCACAAGTCCTACAAAATCAAATTCAGAAACGGAAGCAATGCTCACATCAGACTGAAAACGTCAAAAGAAACTACCCAGCCCGGGAAGGATTCACCAAGCGGGGGAGAGACGCGGCCCAAGATTCGATTCCCTCGCGTGGGCACCTTGTTCGATCAAAAATCAACCAAAATCTCTGGTCTGAACCAAGAAGAATCGCTCCCCTTGTCAGGCCGCAGGAGCGGAAAAAAACAACCGGCCAAAGGACAAATCATCTGGCCGAGAGGAGTAGGGGGGCTATCCTTCTAATATCGGAGCTCGACAACAAGAGAAGAAGTGGACTTTCCGACAAATCAAGTCGGGGGAAGTCCTGCATTCGCAGTCACAGGGAAAGAAAGAACCGTAGATCATGGTAAGGGGGTGGCCTTCTTTAATCGACCAAACGACATCCTGAAAACGCGCCTGCGACGGGGAATTTGACAAAAGAGGGGTTTCATCTAAAACCTTTGAAAGAAAAAAAATTCAAGCGAGCTCGTCGTCCAAGGAAGATCTGTCGCAGAACGGGAATTCTAGGAAGAAAGGAGGCAATGCCTATCTTTTGATCTGGCAAAGACGGAAACTTCAGGCGATCGACAGTCTCTTCGAGGGTTACGAAAAAGAAACGGTCGACTGCCGCCAAAAAACGGGAAAAGGCTCCGGAGACTTTTAGCGAACTGAGAAGGCCATACCTAGCGACGGCATATAGAATTGAAATAAGAATGTTCGAAGGGCCGAAAAAATCCTACAGACAAGGAAGAAAGGTAGGGGGTAAACCAAGGGGCCTTGACTACAACGCGCGCAGCAAGCAAGAAGGAGAGGGCGCAATAATCAACCTCCGGGAATGCGTGGCCGAGGGAATGCGCCCCAGGGAATGCCCGGGTTTCAAAAGTTAGGAATCTATCGCATCGAGCTTACGGAACAACAGGAGGAGAGAAGGGGCAGGCATCGGGGAGATGCTGCATGGCAAAGATTCCCGACGAAGATTATCCAAAAAGTCCACCCATGAGAGAGGGAATCTCGATCAACAACAAACGTATGATTAAAGAGGGCAGTCGAAGGTTAGAGGACTGGGTGAAGTTGGGTAAGTTTTTTGGGTTGTTTTTTAAGAGTTGGAGGGAACCGTTTTTGTTGTGGGTGGGGTTTCATACCCCCCTTCTTTTTAAAGGGGGAGTGGGATTTCGTTTTTTTTTTATGAGGGCGTGGAAGTTTTTTGTTTGGTTTGAGTTTCTGGGGTGCGGGAGGGGGGGTTTTTTGTAAGAACTTAGGCAGTCCGAGGGGCAGTCGACGATCTCTCCTGATCCCTAGAGGGAGAGGTAAAATTGAAGATCATTGTATTCTCTGTAAAAGATCGGAAAGGACCGGAGGAAAAAGGGGAGCAATCTGTTCGTCTTGACGCATGTTCCTGCAACTGACCATTCCGTGCGGTTGTAAAGATACGCAATCGCCGCCGTGGGCTGGAGAATGGAAAACAGGAACGGGGGCAGCAAAGGCGCCTTCCGTCTAAGGGAAGCGCAGTTGCCTCCATCTTCTTTGAAAAAAAATTAAAAAGACTAAGGTATTGAAGAAGTTGCAAGAAAAAAGAGGAGAAGTTTGAAAGAACGGTAGTGGGGGGGGGCGGGCGGCGATTGGGGGTGGGGAAGGCGTAGGTAGCAACGAAAAAGATCTGTCTAGCCACCATCAGCGTCAGGAAGATCTGAGGGGGTTTTTTTGTAAAAAAAAACCGAGGGGGGTAGAGGAACGCGGGGTCTGGACTCGACGGGCGGGAAGGAAGGCAGGGACGACAAAGCGCTCGCGATGCCGTATCCAACACCTGCGATTGGAATTGTTCACCTTCACGTCGAAGACTCAGGGAGGTTTTTGTGGGAAATCCGGGCAAGGAGGAAAAGTCGCCGGCAGGTTCACATGTGTGACGGCGATCGGGAATCACCGCCAGTGATCGGAAAAAAAGAGGAAAAAGGGGGGGGCCCCACGGGTCAACACATTTCGCAGGCCTAACAGCTTCGGGAAGGGCCCGATCACAGGGTGGGTTTTGGGTGAAAGTGGGCCTGTGGTCTGAAAGGGACTGCTCAAAGTATCGAAAAGAAAAACTTATTGAGGAACCTTTGGCTCGCCGGTGACAAGAAAGGGACGAGACTTGGGATCGCGCGCGCCATACCGGAGCCGCTTGGCCAGTCAGGAGGATGTGAGCCGGTGCTTCCGTGCAACGAGAAAGAAATTTGGGGGGGAATAAGACAGAAAAAACAAAGTAAACGAATCCTCGGGGGGGGAAGTCGAAAGCAGGTGATGCGGTATACGTAGACAAAGAAGGAGGGGTCTTCAGCAAGATCAATTCTTCTGTCTTCTAATATCTGGGGGATTGAAAAAAAGGGCTTCCCGCCATCATTCAATCTCCTGGGGGAAGAGTTCCTCGGGGAAACCAAAGAGGGCTCGGCCCGCCGACCGATCACTCGGAATCCGCATCAACAGGGCTTGGCGACTAATGCGAAAAAAGTCTGTGGCCACGGCGAAAGGAGATTGTGAAAAAACTTCTCCGGCATCGAACGTCGAAGAGAGATTACTGGAAGGCAGACCGTCGGCGGTTTGCAGTTCAAAAAACGGTCGAGAGCGACGGAGAGAAAGAAGGCGCTTGGCGGCGCGGGGATTCAAGAGAATCTCCACTATCGCTTCAACGAAAGACCGTTTCTAATCGGAAATGAAAAATGGCCAGGGAGAAACCGTAACAGGACCAGAGCCACCCCCCCACACAAAATCAAGCTCGGCAAGAATCGCGAGGCGGGAAACAGGCGAACGGGCAAGAAAAAGGCGCGCTAAGTGGCGTCATGAAAGAGGTCCGCCTTGCCGCCCTTAAATTGGAAGGAAAAAACAGGGTCACGCAAAGGAGGTGACTACGACTAAGCGGAGTGCGCGCGCGTGCCGTATGAGCGCAAATCCCAAGGAAGGTAAAAGAGGCTGGGGTACTTCACAGCCAGCGAACGGTCGACCTCGAAATGAAAACAGTCCCATCCCGAAACGAAAAAGCAATGTTGGCTATACCGGCTATCCTCTTTGAAAGTCAGCACAAAAAGGAAGGTGAAAGGGGGGGGGATAAAAAAGGACTGCCGGGCGGAAGAAACCGAAATGAGAAATGCTTTCCGGTAATCGGCCTATATCGCAAGTTGCCGAAATCACGTCCAGCGAATTCATCCGGGGAAACGAGGGAGGGGGGAAGGAACCGCGCCTGGACTGAGAGAAACATGGCCAAAAATTTCGGCGCATGCGACGCTGTGCTTACTACTATTGACTTGAAAAAGTCGAACTTCGACTTGCAAAAAGGGAGGGGTCGGAGAGGCCTTCCAGGCTGAGGGAAAGGCACCGGAACGCGTGCCTGAAGCGGGACCTCGCAAACGCACGGGCTCCTCTCCATAAAAAGTTTCATAAGAAACACCAACACAACGTATGGGGAAAGATATATGATTGAAAAAAAAAGAACTAAGTATGGCTGTTGGAGAATGAGAAAGAGTGTAAAAAGGTCCGTCGTGAAAGGACAAAGCGTCGTTGCGCGTTAAAATGGAGGGTCCGAGTTCGTTGCAAGGAAGGGACAACGGGTTCAAAACCGGGCGCACTGAGGGAAAGGGGACAGGAGAGTCATGGGCCCTGCAGACAACTTCGCGGGGAATTGTTTAAAGGAGGAATGAGGAGGGTCCAATGCGCAACGCGGCGGAGAGAAAAGCGGACGGCTGGCCGTACTCCGGCCTATACAAAGCTCAAGGCTCTTCCTATTGCCAGGGGGATTCGTGGTCGTGATTACGCTGACTTGCAAAAAAAGAAATCTAAGAAAATCATCCAGACGTATGGTGGTCCAATCGAGGGGACTTTCTCTCCAAGGCATTGTGACGGGGTTGGGAAGTACTTTCCTCAACGAGTTAAGAAGGGCTAGAGGGGCCTGCGTGATCAGGGGTCTGAAGAGGGTTAGAGAGTAGTATGCGCAGAACGGCACTAGGTGCGCCACTAACGCAGGGAAGTAACCTTTCTTACAAAGGAAGTCACGTGGAAAACCTTCAAAAAAAGGTCAGGAAGGCAAGCACCAAGGAAGACAAGCGAAATCGCCCAGGCTCTATCTGCAATAAGGCGGATGTTTGAAAGGAAAACTCGATCTTTAAGGAACCGGGAGGGGGCGGCCGGGAAGGTTAACCTCAGGGGCGACGAGGAATTTCGCTGAAAGATTCCTCACAGGAAAGAAAATCTCAAAATTGCATTCTCTCTGGAAACTCCGATCCAAAGAGAGGCAGAAGGGCGCCAGGTGCTCTAGTTCCGTGAAAGGAGCAGGGGAAAGACTTGAAAAGCTACTTTCTTCCCTTCAACGTCCTATTTCAGCACTCAGGAAAAAGATAGGAAGCTCCCGCACAATAGATAAATCGAAAGAAAAGGGGCTAGGGGGGCGGAGACTTCTGACAACAGCCTTTAGGGGAGAGAGGGATCGCTCTCTAGTTAGTCGTGGCATGAAGGGTAAACCATCGATAAAAATCCCTGAGGTCGCCGGTTAACCGAGGTCGGGGAGGGAGGGCCATGCAATCACTCTGTCGACTAAGAGGAGGGAAAAAGAAAGCACGTCCTTTTAACCAAGAATGATTTCCGCATAGCCTCCGTCTGTGACTAGGGGCAAAATCGAAGGTCAAACTGTGTCCGGTTTCTTCTGGAAAGGGAGTTCAAAAAAGGCTTAAAATGCATCGCGGCCACTCAGGAAAGGGGGGATAAAAGAAGAGGAACAAACCCTCCCATGCGACCCAGCGGAAAGTCCCCGATCTTTGTCGGAGCGTGTCAGGTCGACGGAACTCGTTGGCAGCCGGGGTGCTATCCAAAGAAGAAAGGGGCCATCTGCGAGGAAGGCTCCAAGTCGCAAAGGAGAGAGCGCGCCAGGAGCTCAAAAAGAAAACGTCCCGCCTGCACCACACCACCTCCACGGCCGATGAAAGGAGTGAGGGGGGAAAAGCTGGGGAGAGCAGGCTAAGATCTGACGAAAGGGGGGGCCACCCTGATCCCTGTTTTTTCCCCAAATGCGGGGCATCCGTAACTACCATCCCCAATGCGAGTTGTGAAAACCGGAGTATCGCCATGGCCGCTGGAAGGCGTAAGCCAAAAATCCAACTGCTCAAAATCGAAGAAGGGAAAAAGGGGCGATCGAGCCTGTGTGATACTTGGGCGTTCGGCGCGGATCGCTTCGCCGCAAAAGAAAAGAAAATCGGCATTTACACCGAGAAAAATGTGAAAAAAGAACCACGAAGAACAGGGAAGACAGGACGCTCGACGATCTTTTAAGACGTAGAAGCTCGGCAAGAACCAGCAAAACCCCCTAACTACGAGACCAAAAGGGTGAAAGGGACATCTGCACGACCTCCATTCGAAAGGCCTCAGAGATCCAAAAAAAACAATCGAGAGGGGGGACAAAGGAGGTCAGTGTTCCTACAAAGAGTCCACATGTGCGAGGTCACCAGACCTTGTGGCTAAAAGCGCAGGAAGCAAAGAACCGACGTCTGGATTCGCGGGAAACTGAACACACGGAATGCGCCGTCGTTCCTACAAGATCGACAGGATGCTATCCCGGGGACATTGGCTTCGGCATCTAGCGGAAAAAAAGAGGGCAATGAGCAACAGAATTAAGAGAGATCCGGAGCATTGGGCACGAGAGACGAGATATAGGGTAGTTCCACAAAAGTGAACGACAAAGAGCCCATTGGCAGGAGAGGGAA
>Ga0179593_1260798_pt1 | contig 11430 bp, 17 predicted proteins | sample CZODoug2_1_08_16_FD_185931 | JGI IMG/M metagenome (GOLD analysis project Ga0179593, IMG submission 185931) | Vadose zone soil fungal communities from Angelo Coast Range Reserve, California, USA - CZODoug2_1_08_16fungal (PacBio error correction) | ecosystem: Environmental > Terrestrial > Soil >...
CCTGTTGGGCTTGGACGATGGATAAAGCGACCGTGTTAACGCGAAATAAGTTGGATCGGGTCGCTGACGGAAGGAAGGGGGAAACGGGGAATTCGCTTAATACGTGGTACAAAGTGGCAAGAGGGTAGAGGAAAGGCGGACCTACGAGACATGGCAGAAGCCTGCGTGAGACTGGGGGGGGAGGGGGGCGAACACGCAAGAGCTCTTTGTCTTGACCAAAACTAATAAGAGAGGAACTGAACACTTATGAAAGAGAGGGGAAAAATGAAAACACTACACGAGTGACGTGGGAAACAAGATCGGTGTGAAGTCCTCCGAAAGATCATAACGGTTCGTAGCAAAGGGGTCCCACGAGACAAAGATCTTTCAGAGCAGATTGACTGGGGGGGGGGAGAAACTGACGAACCGTAAATCTCAAAAAAACAGGACGGAAGGGGCGATCTGAAAGGAGGGGTGGGCGATTAAAAAACAGGTCAAAGAAGGAGGATAACACTTTCTCCTTGGGGAGAGGGGTTCGCGAACCGGTGCGACGGTGTCAGGGGAAAGAGGGAGCAGAGGCGTGGAAAGCAAAACTGGCGCCGAATACATGGTCACGCGGTGAATCAGGAAAGCAAAATGAAAGGTGATCGGGGCACTTCGTGACATAAAATGGATACGAGTGAAGGGACGATCAGAAGGTTTTTCTGGCAACGGGGGGGGAGAAGACTCAAAAGGGGGAGGGGGGGGAGGGGGCAAAAGAAAGCGTGCATCGAATAAGTGGAAACGAGCGCGTGAAGAGGTAAAAAGCCGTGGAGGGAACCAGAGTGGAGGACGGTAGAGTTTCCGCCTTGAAGGGCAGTAGTCGTAATCAAGGTGGACAAGGCTGCCAAAATGCCCATCAAGGAAAAACAAGAAAGGTGAAAACAGTCTACAAAAGAACCGAAGCCAGCAAATGGGGGGGAGAGAGGAAAGGAACGGGCGAGTTGATGACGGACCACTGCAAAAAGCTAAAGGCATGTGCTTATTGTCATACCAAAAACAGGGGGACGAATGAAGGAAGAAGGGGAAAAAGGGTGGGGGGTTTGGATAACAAAAGCTACTGAACAACAAGAGAACGTTGGGGGGGAGGGTCCAGACCGGGTGAAGGCAAGGAACTGGGTGAAGTACAGGCCCCGTGAACGCAGCTGGCTGTACAAAAACCCCTGAACAAAAGAGAAACAAGGTATCAGCAGGGACGGGTTAAAAAATGGAGATGGTGGCGAAGTGTTGTGACCACGAGTGCTACAACCTAGACGGGTCGAGTAGGGGCGGATCGTTGGTGACCGTCGAAGGACTGCGAGCTGGACATAGAGTGTACGGTGGCACGTAGAGGATAGATCGTGGGGCAGAGAGAGGGAAGTCTCCGAGAAAAATGTAAGAAGGAGCGTCCCGAGGGGGGGCCAAAAACAAAAAAGCGACTGGGTACGGCGGGGTGGGACAGGCTTATGGAAATTTAGATAAAATCGGTATCAACAGGACATGAAGGGAAAAAAGAAGGGGAGCGAGACAAAGGATGGCTACGCTTAAAGGCCTGGGAGGAGGTGGGTGTTACCGGAAAAAAGCGGGACATGAGAGAGAGTACAAGTGTTTTGGCGCGGGGATCTAACAGAGTCCCGAAGATTGAGGAAGGAGAGGACGCATGAAAATAAGTTTCCAAGACGAGCGAAGAATCTTAGGAAAGAAAAAAGGGGAAAGTAAAAGGATCAGAATTAACCATGCGACCGGGGACCGTCTAAATATATAGGCTGCAACAAAGGATGGAGCAGATCAAGAACAGCAACAAGCTGTTAAAAGGGGAAAAGAGGGTAACGTGGCGCCGAGAGCCCGGCGATGGCATGGGGAGGGGACTGACGGTGGGCAGGGGAGGGAGACTGAGGGGCCATCCACCGCGTGTTCAAAATTTAGTACGTACAAGGCGGGGTGATAAACTGAACAAGAAGGAGAAATCCAATCAAGGGCAGGTGGGGGGTATAAGCGGTGTCCACCACATGGAGGAAGGGGAGGAATATAAAGGGGGTGAGGGGAATGGGGGAGGAAAGAAGAGGAAAAAGAAAGAAGGAAGAGGAAAGGGAAGATGGGGAAAAGAGTGGGGAGAGAAGAGGAGGAGAGGAAAAAAGGAGAGGGGGGGAAAGCGAGAAATCGTGAGATAACACGCTAAATCCAAGACTACAGAGGAAAGATCGTATGCGCGAGGGTAATACTTTCTGGTCGAATCGCTAGCTGAGAAAGGTATACGGGGTGGGCTCGACCATGGTAGCAGCAGAGGCGGTCAAGAAAAGTGCAAATAAAAGAGAAAAAAACGGGGAACAATCGGGGAAATAAAAACTACAAGCAAGGGCGTACGAAACGTCGTCAATGAGTCTACCGCGAGTGTGTAACGTGGGGTGGGGGGGTGTTGAAAGTGTGTAGGGGTGGGGGGGTGTAGAATGTGACTCACAAGGAGCCGAAAGCACACAGCGGGGGAGGGCACCGGTTGAAAGCGGGGATCTGTAAAAAAAAGAGAAAAAACCCGTACATATAAAGTGTCTTAGCGACATTGGGTGAAGTGAATCTGGGGGACCGGTAAGGGTTTCTGGCAGAAGCTATATTCAAAAGCCCAAGGCTCGCAGGGCGTAAGAATGAATACGAGGAGACAAGAAAAACCAGGAACTGCGATGTGGTGAGCGTAGGATGGTGACTCTCAATGCAAGATGGACATGGGGGCGCGGAAGAAATGGCATCAGGGTCGAGCCATAGGGGGGGGTGGGTCTTAACGATATCATGAATGAAGGGGTAAATTAAAAAAAGTGCAATTGATGGAGCGGAGCGCTCGTAGACACGGGTAGGGAAGGCGCTACAAATCAAATACAAAGTCTCTGTGAATAAGGTACCACGGATCAGGGTGGGAGGAAACAGAAACATGGGGACGGGGCAGAAATCGGCAAAAGAACGAAGTGGGAGAACAGGCCAGTAAAGGAAGCACTAAATCAAAAGAACGGAGACGTGGTGAAACTGCTGTACCTCATCTCAAACGGGCCAAAAAAAGGTAGGGGGAGGGTCATAAGAAGGGGGTGTCCGAATAGAAGGAGGGGGGGGAGTCCTGGACAACTTGCGGGGTGGAGTGCGGGTGGGGGGGCGGGCGCCACATGCAGGAAGGCTGGGAAAGCTGAGGAGGAGATGTGGATGAACATAGCAAGACACGGGTGTACACAGTGATAGAGGTGGAAGGCAGTGTCGAAGGAGCGCTGACCAGTGTTCTAGGAACCTGGCATAGCACCAAGGGATGGAAAAGGTTCAGTTCGTGGAAAAAGTGAGAGGACAAGTACCGAATGGGGGGGTCCCTGAGAGCACAGTTAGCTCGAAGGGGCAAGTTCATGGAAGAGAAAGGTGGGGACTGAACTGCATGGATAAGGGCAAAGGAGTGGGGGCTCGCTAGTCATGGAGACAATCGCGAGTATGTTACGGAGAATCTTGAGTGGGGAAGCTGCAAAGGAATGTACAGGCGAGACAGGCGAAACATAGATTGGGGAGACAGTTCAGGAGGGTTAGTGAGATAAAAAAAATAATGACATGTAATCAAGGGAAAGCGGTCGAAAAAGGGAAAAAAACCGAAGAAAGGACAGGTAAGGGTGGAATATGCTACAGGCAGTTTTGGCATGCGACGGGCAAGGCCACACGTCAGGAGGGTGCGCCAAGCGGAATCAAGCGTGGCGCTGGGATATGAGGGGTCTAGAAACACACGGTCAGAGTAACACAAGGTAAAGTGAACGCAGGGGCAGACGAGAGAGGGCTGCTGAGGTGAGAGGGGGAGGGGGGTTGTGGTGTGTGGGGGGGGGGGGGGAGGAGGGAAAGGAGGAAAAGGAGGAAGTGGGATGTGGATTGTGGGGTGTGGGGGGGGGGGGGTGGGGGGGGGGTGAGGAAAGAAGGGAGGAAAGAAGTGGGAAAGAAGGGGAGAAAAGGGAAAAGGGGGATAGGCGGTGTAGGTTCGGGTTAAAGTGAAAGGTCCAAGTGCGATAACTCGGGGGGGGAACTCAGAATTGAACGGGGTTCGACAGGTATGGCGAGTTGAATAATTCTGGTTCAAAGGAAAAATTCACCAAGCCGAGCAAATAAGTCCATGCCGAAGAGAGATCCTAGGTAAAGGGGAGGCCTCAAGGGAGGGGTTGGGGTACAGAGAGCCACAGCGGGGACCAATTAAGACTGAGGGAGCTCACAGAACGGAGGGGACGCAGTTGTGTCGAGACAGAATTCGCGCGATGATAGTGAAGCTGGGTATAGAAGAAAAAGAAAAAAGGGGGGTAAAAAGGGTTGCCGCGAAAGATTTTTAACGGCAGGTGGGAGCCTCAGTAAAACAAGTGCGACCAGCCGGACTGACCTTTGGAGCTGCAAGCGATGTACAAAATGCGAGGGTCCGCTACTAAAATGAGTGTAGGGGGGAAATCCTGGGCGTAAAAAAAAAAGTCCACCTGTTAAGAGAAGTGCGCGCGATAAAGGTGGGATACAGTGGTGGGCGTAATGCAAGAGGAACAGGTAAATAGGGGCCACTGTCGGAAAGACGAGAAGCGTGGATACAGGGGGGCGTGAGTGGGATCGGAAGGAGTAAAAATGGGGGTGCCGGGAAAAGGTCGCTAGTCATGTCACGTCGGCAAAAAATATCCTAGGGGAGCGACGTGAGTCCTCGATAAATTAACAGGTGGGGGATGAAAAAGTGAAACATAATGGGGACGAAGAGAAAATGAATGGAATAGAGAATTAAAAGCAAATGTGTCCAAAACCAGGTAGAGCGAGCGATGGGAGCAGGGTGGGGGGTAAAAAAGAAAAGTACGAGCAACGCAGATTAGGAAGTCACTGGGAAGGCAGGCGAAGGGTATGGAAAAAAGTGCACGCAAGAATAAGAGTCGATCGTTCTCACCGAGCCGCATGGCAGTGACGAGGTGTATGGGACGGAAATGGTCTCAATAAATATGGCACCACATAAAGGCGTCAAAAACAAGAAAATCCGAGTAAGGCGAAGAATGAGACTGTAGGTAGCGGGTTTTGGATTGCTGGGAACAACCAGCAAGAAGGGGGGAGGAGGACGTAAACAAAGTGGGAATTAGTGAGGTGGTCGGAGCACAAAGAGCGGGAAAATTGCGGAATTATACTGTGGAAAGAGTAGTTAAAAGAAGAACCAAGCAAAGAAGAGAAGGAGTCTCAGGGGGGTCAACGGCGGTAATTGTTACCGACGTGCAAACAGTATGCCGGCAAGACACATGCGGTGTATGATGGGCAAAGTTGTCTAAGCAGTAAAAGTCGCCCGGCCGGTACGCCAGCGAGAGCCTAGGCAAAAAGGTTGGGCTCTGGGGTCAAGGGGGGGGGGGGTAGTGTGCGAGCTGTTGACGAGTGCTTCCGTATGGAGGGTGGCATAGGCAAGGGAGGCGTGGTTGAAAAGGAGCAAAAAGGAACTGGCGAGTGACAAGGTTACACCATGCGATAGGCGGAACTAGCAATAAGAGAAAAAGGGTGTAAGCGGGGAATGTTGGCTGGGCGCGGCGTCTTCGGAAAGTTGCGGGGGCAGTGTCTGTGAAAACACAATACGGTCGACTGTTTCAGGAAAACACGGAGAAAGCGAGGCGATGAAAAGACAGACCATCATGGGGAAGGGTACAAGAGGCGAATGGAGAAACATAGCAGAGGGGACGGGAGACCAAGTGAGGTAGAGCACTAAAAAGACGTTCGGCGCCCGGGGGGGGCTTCAAGTACCATCGTGGGAAAATCCGGGCCGGCAAAAAAGCACGGGATACCAAATTAGAAAAAAAGGGGTCTGGTAGTGGGTTACGGGGATAAATGTGGAATGTTTCGATGAAGCGACCGCGTGAAGGTGCAGGGTAACCGAAACGGGGCCGAGAGCTCTAAAAAAATAAACCAAAGGAAGTACGTGGTTGGAGGGGGTTGGACGAGAGGGAAGAGAGAGGGGGACGCAAGTGACCACCTCCTGGAGCTGGACAAAATACCAAAAAAAAAGAAAAAGTTGAACATCCCCGATCTGGGGGGGGAGGAAGCTTTGCGACTAAGACTGGTAAGGACGTCAGTGGTGGGAAGTGGATACGGGTTATGAGGTTTGATCAAAAAGGCGGGAGGGGACCAAGTACTAACAGGGTCGCGGACCACCAACTCAGAAACCGTTCATTGCCTTCAAAAGTGAAAAAGTTGGGGTTTAGAGAAACGGTGGGATCCATTCAAAGGACAAGAAAAGATCGAAATCTGTTGTGGGGGGAAGCACGTCAACAAACTTCACAAAGCACAGGAGGAGGTAAAACATCACACAACGTGAAAATAGAAAAGAAAGAAGCTGTAGCTTTGTAAGGGGACCAAAGGCCATAAAAACATCAACAGTGGAATAAGGAGGAGGGGGAAGGAGAAAAAGAACGGCGACGACTTGCAAAGTGGTGAGCCAAAAGAAGATCACGGGGACTTAACGAGGGAGAGCCGGGCGAAGAAGGTGAGGACTAAATCGGGATAGCGGGTGACATAAAAAAAGGGAATGAAAACTGCGCACCAGAAGGGAGGGAACGGGAGCAAACGACTATGTTTTGATGTCGCAGAAGCAGGGCGGCGGGCGTACTGGAACACTGAGGAATCTTAGATAGGAAAAGGACACGTGTTACGCAGGAGATATGTGGAAGGCGGCAAGGGTGGAGTGGGACGAAATTACAGGAAAAGGGGGGGATGAAAAGGTGGAGTGGTCCGCACTGCGACCCGATAAGATCAAGTGATTAAAAAGTAAACGGAAATCTTCGTGGTTTTCCGGCCGGGGGAGAAAAGGCGTGGATGCATCAAATAGACACAACATGTGAGGAGCAGAACTTCTGTGGGGTCGAGTTCGCTCAGCCACTAAAGACACAGAGACATTGGGGGGGTGCTGGAGGAAGGTTCCCGCGGTAGGGTCCGGAGGTCGGGGCGGCGGAGAGGAGGCAATAGTAGTGTGAAGAAAAGAAGTGTGGGGCTGGCACAGAGAGGGTTAGATAGGGCAAAAAAAAACAAAGGTAGCCCGGAGAGAAGAGTACGACGTAGTGATGGGTAGGCGGAGAAATGTGTGGAAGGGAGGACTACAATAGGTCAGGTATAAGAGAGGGGGGGGGGGGGGAAGGGGAGGGCGGTACAGGGCGTGTTCTTGTAGGAAACTAAGGTAGAGGAGAGATGGGGGAGACACCCTAATCTGGCGTTGGGAAAAATCTGGGGAAGAAAAGAAAACAAAATGTGGAGAGGGGGTACTGGCGGTCCGGCCGTTGGGGAGATAGGGTTGGTCGTGAAAACCGAGGAAATGTCAACAAGGGAAAGGAAACAGGGGAGAGGAGGGGAAAGGAGAGGTGGACGAGATTCGGACGCTTCAGGGACAAGAAGAAACAGGGCGGAGAAAGAGGAAAAATAATATTGAGTTGGAAAAGAAAGGGATGGCAGATCGTGTGGTTGCGGTGTGCTGGGAGGGAAGGGGTTGAGAATGGGATCGTGCCACAAAGGCTGCTAGTGGGGTATAAAACGCCATGCTCGGGTGAATTCGCACGGAAGGGACAAACTGTAGATGGTTTGTTGAGGTTGTGGTTTCGGTTACAACGGGAGAGCTCGACGAAAGGAAGAGATTTAAAGACTATGGCACAGACACCGTGCAGCGTTTGCGTGTCGACTGGAGGAGACTAGCCAGTGAAGATGAAATGTTATGTGGGAATAGGCAACAAACACTTTAGGATGGCTTACCGGAAAAAGAACCACAGGGACCGGGAAAGAAGGATAGGCATGAAGGGCGTGTACGGAAAGGGAGGTCGGCGGTGGGGGACGGACTCAAATGCTGGAACGAAGTACAATGAACTCCGGAGAGGGCGGGGGAATGTACAGAATGGCATGAAACTCGACAGAATAGGTCGGGCAGACAGGAAAAGGTACGCTATTGGGAAGGTAAAAGGGGACAGACTGGGGGAACTTCAGGAGTGCGGAGGGGTGAAGACTAGCGGCAAATGGGAGGGACGTTAAAATCTCTAGATGGGGTTGGTACACTCAGTGGAAGAACAATAATGGCAGAAGAAAGGGTGAAACCGCCGAATGATGTGAGACTGTGCTCGGTGTCAAACGCTGTGGAGTGCAGATGGTGTGAAGCAGGAGGCGTCGAAAGTGGGTGCGGGGAAACGGCAGGAATTCGTCAAAAGGGAAAGGAAGGGGGCACCATGATCACGTGCAGAAAGTGGCAAGAACCGGGTCATAGGGGAAAGGAGAGACGCAAAGGGGCGTAACCTAGGATTATAGGGGGAAAACACGAGGATGGGGGAAACGAAGGCGTAAAGAGACGTATACGCCTGTAAAGGGGGAAGGGAATTGATAAGTATGGGGGAATCTCCATGAACAAACCATGTATAAAAAAGAGGAATCAACTTGGGCTGGGAGAAACGTAGGAGGATAACTGTGTGTGAAAAGGCATAAACCCATCGCGGTGTAAAACCACGGTGAGAACAAAAGGGCGAAGCAAAAGGCAGAGAGGGGTACGGAAAAGCTGAATGGCGTAAGCTTGTATGATACAGGTTCATAAAAGCATAAGGGTTGTCTAACCAGCGTTAGAGCTGCCGGCAGTGGAAAGAAGGAGGTCCGTGCGATCGTTTGTGAATAGGCCTGCTTGGGAGGGTTTCCAGGGAAGAAAAGAGAAAACGATCGCCGCGGACAATAATCATCAGCTCAGGGGAAAAGGGGAAAAAGGAAAAGAGATATCAAGTGAAACTGTGGGCGACAAACGAAGTAAAAAACATAATAAATGATGCTAGAGAGGGAAAAGGGAATAAGGAACGGGGTGTTGGTACATCTGAGTGGTTGCCGGCGAGGAAAGTGGTCATCAGCCTGGGCCGTCAAAAAGCTGGGATACGACAAAACTATAGCGTGAGAAGCGCGGTGCGAAGGGGCAGGACAGAAAGGACGGAAGGAGAAGTGTGGGAATGGTCGGAATGCATGGGTGGTCAAAGATAACCGGAATAGAAATGGAGAAAATGGGAAGAGATGGAAGCCAGGGGAAGGCTCAAGGGGCTCTCGTAAATTTCAGAAGGGGAGGATAGGAAAGGAAAAAGTAACCGCAAGGGGGCCGTCGAGTGCACGAGAAATTGGGGAGCAACGCAAGCATGTAGTAGAAGGACCGGGGGAGAGGAAGAGGACTAGCTATAGTGTAAGAGAAACACAGGAGGGAAAAGGGGCTGATGTCAATGAGGCTTGGTGTGATGAAATGGAAGGGAATGAGAATCCCCGGAAAAGGGTTGGACGAGAACATCAATGTGCATAGCACTGGGGGGAGTGGCCGCCTATCGAAAGTCAAGGAGGCAGGAAGGAAAAAGGGGAAAACCGATAAAGGGGGAAAGAGGGAAGCGGAACAAACATTGGGGTTAACGAAAGGGTAAGCCGCTCTCAAATGGGCCTGCTAATGGGAAAGGACGAGAAAGCGACGTGAAAGAGATCAAAAAAAAAAAAATTGGAGAAGTAAATCAGTCATATGAAAGGACAGTGAAAAAGCAGTGGGACCGAGATGAAAAAGTGTTGGTCAAATAAGAGTGGGGCGGTATGCGAAAAGGCAACTGAGGGGGGAACCAAAAGTAGGGGGTCGACCTGTTCAACAAAAAAGAAGCAAGTGATTGTAAGACTGACGATAGTGCACCTAAACGCGGCGAGAAAAAGAAGAGTGAAAAGGGACGGAAAGCACAGTTGACGTGTATGTTGTGTACCATGGGGGAATGCGCGGGAATAGGCAGGAAAATGAGGAGTAGGTGGTCCAACATAACAAACTAAAAGCGGGGACCATGGAAAAACGAACAAGTTGGGGGTCCCGGCAGGCCGAAGAGGAGTGTGGCCTTGCACGTCAATGGCACCTCAGAGAGCGAGAAAAGTGCGGGGGAGTGGTGTGGATTGTTCGGAGCACGCAAGGGCTGGTCGAAACGGCCAGGAAAAGAGGGAGAGGGAGGTGAGTTGGGAGCCAGGCCGTTGGTGGAATCCCAGGTACGGGGGACAAGGAAAGAAACAAAAAAGTTTCAGCCGAACATTCAGACAGTTTAGCGGCCAAACGAGGGGACATGTCAGAAAAGGAATGCACAGCAGGTGCGGCCATCGAGGGAGGACTGGGGAGGAAGTGTGGGAGTTAAATCACAGCGATGTACCCAGTTACAGCTCTGGGCATGTCAAAGGGATGACGCGAGTGAATGGTTAATAACGAGATGCGGGCTCCCGTCGTGATGAAGGACTGGAGTGGTCGGGCGAGTAACCGCTGGGGGGACAGGGGGCGATTGGGAGGGGGAAATTGGGGGGTAAGTAAGTCCTCAAACCTGGTGCGTGCCGTCGCAAGGAATTCAAGGAACCGAAAGGTGATCATGCTAGGGTGATGAACGGTCGTTGGGGGAAAGCCCAGGAAAGAAGAAAACACGGAAGCGGATAGAAAAGGGGAAAAGAGTAACCGGAGGGAATGTGGCGCGTTGAGAGGCACAAGACGGAGAAAAGGTGGAGGAAGGCAGTGATGGGGGAATCATGGCAGAAGTCCCCAGAAAACACGGTAGCCATAGAGAAGGTGCAGTAACTTATCAAGTGGTCCAGACGGAAGAAGGGCTGGAAAAATGGAAAGGTGAGAGCGTGCCACCTCGTAAAAAATGGCAGTCCCAGGGAGAGGGCGGGTCTAAGGGGACTCACCGAGGAATAAAGAAAGGGGCAGTCTATGCAAAAGGAACAGATATTTGCCCTGAGTGGAACAAAAACGGAGGACTGTGGGATGGTTGCAGGAAACTTTCACGCTAACGAGGGGAAAAATGGGGAAGCGGGTCTGGGCATGAGGATGTGGGCACTGGAGGGAAGGTCAAAGACGAGAAGAGTCCGGCGCCGGGAAGAATAACGCAGTCACGTATCTAGCAAGTGAAGGGACGAGGAGCCGGCGTGTAGCAAACCAGAACGAGGAAAACGTGGGTGTGGGTTTTCAAAAGGTGGCGAACGTCGAGGGGAGAGGAAAAAGTAGGTAGACATGCAGCTAAGATGGGAAGAGAGTGTTAAAGGTGGTGGAGGGCACGAAACACGAAAAAGCGCGTGCCAAAGAAAGGTAAATCGGAGCTTTCAAACAGGATTGATGGAATGCGAGGGGTGTCTCCAAATGAATGGGCAGTAGGATCCAACTCACCCAAAGAGTGAACAAACGGGTCAAAGCCTGATGCTATGGAGGAGGGGGGAAGACTGGAAGCAAAAAAGACACGGGTAAAGGTCAGTGGGTTCATGTCGCCGAGAAAGTGTGTGGTGTAGTGAGATCCGGCAGTGTGGCTCCAAAGACGTGGTCATGGGGAAAATAATCGAGGTTGACTATAGGGGAACAACCGAAGCAATCCGGGCGGTGCACGTCAGGTGGCGACCGGGTGGGTAAAACCTAAAAGGAAAGAGGAAGAGGCAGCGGTGGGGTTT
>Ga0179593_1264738_pt1 | contig 11430 bp, 7 predicted proteins | sample CZODoug2_1_08_16_FD_185931 | JGI IMG/M metagenome (GOLD analysis project Ga0179593, IMG submission 185931) | Vadose zone soil fungal communities from Angelo Coast Range Reserve, California, USA - CZODoug2_1_08_16fungal (PacBio error correction) | ecosystem: Environmental > Terrestrial > Soil >...
GGGGTAAAAGGAATTAAAGGTGGGGGGAAGGAGAGACTGGAAGAGAGGGAGCGGACTCTCGCTGCAGCCAGAGAAAAGGGAAGTCCTGCCGAAACTCGCAAACTCTCGTCCCACAATTATCCTCCGGGGGGAGAGGGATTCCCAAGGGGAGGGAGTCGGTGGTACCCATGGACTCCAATCCTGAAGAGGAGCCGAAACAGGAAAAGAAAGGCCGACGAGGAGGGTTGGGGGCGAATCTGAAGTCCCCTCTTATGAAAGAAAGAAGGTATTTTGAAAAGAGGGGAGAAAAGTGCAGGAAGGGCGAAATAAGGATAGCTTCTTCAAGCTTGAGGCAAATTGTCGTCAAAAGGGGAAGGGTCGGAAATAAAAATAGGAATAGAGAAGCCGAGAAGGAGGGCTGAAATACCAGAGAAACAGAATAAAGCACAGATCTAGAATAGAGGGGGATAAGGGACCATGTCTGTAAAAAAGTCTCGCTCCGCAGTAGAAGGTGGTGAAAAGTCTTAAAGCATACTGGAGGGGAAGGGAACCAGAAAAGCCATGGAACCGGATGCGCGCGCTGCATTGACAGAATCAGCGGCGCGGCGAAACTCCTAGATGCAGGGGAAAGTGCGTGGGACCTTCGAAAATTCGAGGGAGAAAAAGGGGGTGGGTGGAAGGACAACGGAAAAGAGAAAAAAGAAAAGTTTGTCGGAATCTTCCGAGTAAGCCCCGCAAGAGGAGGAAAGTCGTAATGGCAGGGCAACTGAGAAAGGGTCAGGAAGAAAAGGCGGAAGGGGCGGTGAGACGAAGGGAGGGAGGTATCGGGTGCAAGTCTAAAAATTGATGACGAAGGGAGAAGGCTATGGAAGACAGCGACTGGGTCAAAAAGAGAGCAGGGCTGGGGTGCAAACGGTCAATTGGCTGAAGACAACAGGATCCGCGGAGGTCTGCGATTGTAAGCTCGGAAAAACCATACGCGCAAGGACCGACAAGCGCCTTTGCGGCGCAAAAAAATGGAAGGGAGGGGGAGAAAGCAAGCCGACTAGTTGGGGACCACATCCAAAAGGTGGAGGACAACATCCCGGGCTTGAACAGAAACATCCGCCCAGGGGGAAGTGGTGCACGGACGAGAACTGGGTCGGGCCTAAAGGGAGGGGGAGATGAGAGGGGGGCTTGGGGAAATCTCATAGGAAGGGGGGGACTGGAATTGACCCGGTCGATCCCAGTGGCTCCGCGATAAGAGTGTCAGGGTGAAGGCTAAACACTCTCGGATGAAAAGAGAGGGGGAAGACGGAATCGGGAGAGTCAGGTAGAACTCAATAGGAAGAAATTCTCGTTAGGGGAAGAATCAGGAACGCTGCACCGACCAGAACGGAAGGAGGGAAAAAAGGGGGGTCGGAATCGAGAAGCTGTATCCATCAATTCGGGTTCACCGTAAAGATAGAAACTCAGGGAACTCGTGAATCTGGACCCTTGCGAATTAGGATATCGGTCTGAAAATCGGGGGGGGGCTTTAGCCGGAAGAACAAAAGAACTCCTAGGATGCAGCAGAATGCTTATATCTCGAGGAGCCACCGAAAAAATTAAACCAAGAAAAAAAAGCTGGGGAGGACAGGGGGCGAAACGGGGGAAAGAGAGGGAGACGGAAAAAATCGGGTGGAGTTAAGGAAATCAGGCACAAATGTGGACTATCTTGGACCGGGGTAGCTGAGCAGGGGATATCGGGGACTCGTTCTCGCTAAACAATAACAATAAAATAGATGATGAGGAATCGAGGCAGACAAGCATACCACACTTCAGACGTCCAAAAGGAGGAAGGAAGGGGGTTGACCGAAATCGGGCTCAGCTGACCTCCTACGGGAGATCTACCACGGAATTTGACGCCAATCTCTGCATCGTCAGGAATTGGGTCTTCGAGCACGTCGCAAAAAGAGAGTTTAGAAAAAGCCTGTCCGCGGTAAAGGCCGCAGATCACAAGGGGCCAGAAAAGAAGAGCGGGGGGAAGCGCAATCTCGGCTACGGACGTATGTTCTCCTGTATCATCGGGACAAAGAGTCCGCCCAGAGGAAAAAGAAACAATTCCCAGTCTGTTTATCTTTAAAGGAATAATGGAGGGCAGGGCAAACCTTCTTACGCAAAGCAATTGAAAGAATTTGACTCCTAGCTCGTCCGCGAAAGAGTTCGCGGAACTGGCCATTCTTTTGCTAGTACAACGGACCGCGGCTTGGGACCGCCTAACCAGACGCCGAAGGGAGGGCAAAGGAGTAGGGGTCCGGAGGGGGTAGAACACTGGTCGTCCAGGATCATTCCTCGAAAACCAGATGGCGTCGATAGGAGTATGTAAATCGGTTTGTTGCATAAAAGGGTGAAGGGGGAAGAGCCGCAGGGGGAGTGCCGCGCAGGTGACGACACAATACCTGGGGGGGAGGTGCTCCTTCCTTAACTCTTGTGTCTGAGAGCAACGAGATGGAAGTCAGTTAATTGCGGGCACGCTCGCCCCTGCAGAAAACGGGGGGGGTAGAATTGGCCGTGCGCGAGATCGGAAAACAACGGAAAGGATGAGAAAGATGGAATCGTCGCGCGGAAAAGCGATGTCCGGGCCGGTTCTTCTGTCTTCTGCACCCATGCGGGGAGTGCGTCCGGTACCTGGACAATCTTAGGGGGAGAGCGAAACATAGTTAAAGGGGGGGACGACGTGCGGAAAGAAAAGACATAAAAAGTGATGTGTTCGTCCGGAAACCCTGCAAACGGGTCACGGCCGATTGACTTTACTGTTCATACAGGAACGGCACCGAGGCCATATAAATCAAGGACCATTTTCTAGGGGAAAGAAGCGGATTGGAGGAAGGGAAATGGCTGGGTTCGAACGAAAGTCTCTACAAATGTGAAACGTGAACCTCACAGGGGGTCACCATCGCTTGTGTTCTTCTTGCGTGGGTCAAGGGAAAGCGAAGGACGGTGGGTCATCGGGGAAACCGATGGCCTATTGGTCGCGAAAAATCGATTTTCAAAAGGCGGGAGAGAAGGAATGAAGAACGGGCACGGATTCTGTCGAACTTGTTGCAACAGCAAATGGATGGGCCTCACAAAGGAAGAAGAATGGAAAAGTGAAAGGTCAGGGTAATCTTGTTCAAGAGTTTGGAGAGGGAAAAAAGGAGCGCAATGGCCTCAGTTACCTGAATTGCGTCGCAGTATCTATTGAATGGGGCTGAAGCTTAGTCTATAGCGAAGCTTAATGTTTGGGGAGGATAAAAAGCGAAGTTTTCCCTAGGCTGCCAAAGGAAAGGAAAAGACGAATCGCCGGAGGATTTGCGATCCAATTACTGGGATCGATCTTAAGAGGAGGGCAAAGCGGGTTTCGAGAAAGGATATTCGTGGTCAAAAAGGAAGGAAGATATTAAATATGGGCAATATCTAGGTTCGACGGTGATGGGTTCAAAAACTCTTGAAAAAACTCATCAATCTGCTTGGTCTATCTATTCTTAAGGGAGGGAAGGGAGGAAACGTCAAGAGAGAAGCAAGATAGTCAAACAGAGAACGTAGGGGACTTAGAAAGGGACGTCGATCCCTTTGCTTCCTCTAAGGCTTGAGTGGTGCGGTCGTACTGCAGCAATAAGAGAATATCACCAAAGCTATCGCGCATTCGAAGCTGGGTCAGAGACATGGAGGCCATCTGCTCTGCCAACCGTCGAGGGGTGGGGAAGAATTTTATGGAAAAAGGATAAAGAAATGGAGGGCACCTCTTTATTGAGCCGAGAGTGGAGCATGCCGGGGGGGGGGGGAGACACGAGATGAGACCGCGGCGAAATGGGAGAGGGGGGAATACGGGGACGAAAAAAGAGGGGGAGATCATCCACTGTCTACACTTTCTGCTCAAATTCAAAGGTCGCGACAGTAACAATCAGCTACCTTTTAGCAGAGAAGGGGGATTAAAAGTTGGGGTGTAAAGAGTTCTCGGGGCAGGGACCATAATCTCTACTACGCTTGCGGAGAGAAAGTAGGGTTTTAATGGGACGACAGAGCTCTAAGAATCTTCGGGGAGCATGGGCGAGCGGCCAAATGGAAATTTGTTGGCCGATTTGAAAGTCGAGTAAGATATGCCACAGTAATCAAGAAGGTCAAAAGAGAAATGCCGAAATAGACTGTCTCAGGGGAGGGGCCGAAAATTGAAGAGAGAAAAGCCGATCAACTCCTGCCAGACTCCTATCTTTCGGGGCTTTAACCGAGGACGGGGCCCTTCCTTGATGAGGTATTCAATCATCGCATCAAAGGCAATCAAACTCAAGGGCAGAAGGCCCACGAACGGACAGGGTCTCTCTCTTCCCTCGCTGAGGGTCATAGCTAGGTCCTAAAAGGGACCATTGCGGAGGGTGGGGCTATGACCTCGTCTTTCGACCCGTTTCGCTGGCGTGGTAGGAGGAGAGGGGGCCGCATCTTGATTCCCGTTTTTGGTCTCGGGGATTTCGCCGAGGGATTTTGAACAGAGGGGACAAATGCAGGGGTGAACGAATTGGAAAAAACCTGCGGTGGAGACTCGGAAAAAATGAGGGAGCCTTCCTTCACTCCAGCTTAACACGTGGAAATAAATTTTCTTTCAGAAGAGAAGGAATTGACAAAGATAGAGAATACGCGCCTCGGCGGCAGTGGGGAAAGAGAGGCCACAGGTTACAGTCTGCTCCGGGAAATGGTCCACAAGGAAAAAAATAAGGTGGGAGCCTGGCTGATCGGTGTGTACCCGCGAGTTGAGTGGAACTTCATGAATATCCCTGGTGAGTCAGCACGCGGACTGGGACTAGAAAGAGAAGCGATGACCAGATCGAAAAAAATAGAGAGAAAAAACAAGGGAGGGGGGAAGAAAGGGGGAGATTTTGGCAGATGGTAAGACTTAGGCGCTTAAAATGTGCCGGCGCTCTTATAAATATCCTGAATCTGCAAGTCCAGAGGATCCTCCATTAGAAGGGAAACACGTAGTAGTTGACGTTCCCCGTGAATAGGTAGCCGCTCAGGTAACAAATAAAGGAAGCCAGGAAGGGATCGAGAAAGGGGGGGAAAGCCCTAGCGAGAGAAAAAGAAAAGGTAATTGTTTCAAAAACGGTTTCATCTGTCGGTGAGCAAACCTAGGGGAGGATTCAACGGAACCATTGGAATTCACCGGTGTCCACTAAAGATTTTCGCGAAACCGGAAAAAGTCGGCGAGAGAACCACGGAGAGAAGCGGGGAAACTGGTCATCAATTACGCCGCCGCCGATTTGAACAGGTCAAGGAACGCCATAGAGTTCAAATGCCCACCGCCATAGCCTTATCAGTCTGCGCAGGAACAGACAAGTACCGAGCGCCTTAGCCACCAGTTGGGGGGGGGAAGACTGCAGGGGAGAGTGAAGAAGAGAGAGGGAGCCGAACCACCAGCACGCGTTTGGATCAACGGCGAAGAGAAAAGCCTCAGAGTCATTGTTCGTCAGGGCTTTTCGAGCAGTAAGTCGTCAGGAAAAACGGCAAGAAGGGAAGCGAGGGGTCGTTAAAGTTCTTTCATTTCGGAAGAGAACTCAAGTCCGCTTACATCTACCTGTCCAATCGTAAACAACTTTGCAACCGGACGTCTGAAAAGGAATCCCTTATGAGAGATGTCGGCTAAAAAAAAAAAACATAATCGGCGCCGAAAGCAACTTGGCTCCTATGCCACTAAGACGCAGCCGAAATTGAAAAAAAACCCCCACGCCCGAAAGGGATCACAGTAGGAAAATTTAATTGTGCCGGTCGCTAAAGGTAATGCGAAAACCGCAAGGGTACGTCGCTGGCGGGGTGGATGTTTCGGAACATTCTCACCGCGATCACAGTTGCGACCACAGAAAAAGCTTTGCCCGACAAATAAAGAAGAAAGAAAGAAAAACGATCCAGAAAGAAACTCGTGCCGAACTTCTCGTCTGAGTCTTCAAATACGGTCTTCCCTACGCCTCTAAGTCTCCTCGGAAGAGGGAAACAATGCGAGGGGAACCACTAAAGTCGATCTAGTGGGGAAAGGGAGCGCAAGGGAAGGGAGGAGAGAGAAGGAGATGAAGTTAACCGCAAAACCAACTAAAAAACCTTCGAGTGCCTGCATCAGGTTCAAGGCATAGGTTAGCCTCACCTCCGAAGGAGAAGGGGGGTGAAAAAGCTGTCGTATCACGGAAGCAGGCGCGCGAAAGAAGACGAGAGCAAATTGAATTCGTATCTAAGGAGACCAAAAAGAAGAAGTGAGGACGTCCTTGCAAACTTAAGAGCCGTCATTTGGTTTAACCAAATATCGGACGAAAAAAAGCTGACCTCCGAAAAGGCACTAGGGGATCCCAAACGAGCACGGCGATCGTCAAGACGGCGGGGGGAGGGGGAAAGCGGATCCGATGCCGGGGGCTCCGCAAGCTTGAAGCTTGAGCAGCCAAAAAAAAAATTGCCAGCAAAAGTCAAGAGAGGGACTTCGTGCAGCTCTTAGCCAAATGGATGCTCCGTCAGCGCAAATAGACGCCCGGTCGGGGGGGAAAAGAGTAACAGGGGACAGAAAATAGTATTCTATTTTTAATGCCCAAAGTGTCTGGGCAACGTATCAGTCAGTCGGTCATGGACGAAGAGCGCCCGCGAAATCTGAGGCCTAAAAACTCAACTTCAGGGAGGGTTAGCAAAAATCGTGAAGGGGAAAACTCACTAACCGACTAGTTGGGACCTCCTAGTTCAACGGCAAAGGAGGTCGACTTTCAGGGTTAAGCCATTTCTCAAAAAAAAAACACCGCGATCTTCCCGCAGAAACCTCTATGGGGAAGTAACTTATGAGGTTCAAGGAGGGAAAGTTGGGGAAAAGAAGCACTCAAGGCGTCAGTCCGTTAGGCTCAGAGTTCCTGCGAAGGTGCGCCCCCTGCTTTTCTTGGAAGCACTGCGGTCCAAAAAAGGGAACTTGGTAGCTACGAGGCGTCAGTACTGACAACGCAAAGGGGTGCAGAAGCAGAAGAAAAACCTCCCGGGAAAGATGCTTGATTGCAAGGGGGAGAGGAGCAGCAGACTCAACCAACACGTTAGTAAAATCTATATATCTCGCACTCGGCAAGAAACACAATGTAAGCCGTGATGCGCGTCGGAAAGGGCGTGACAGAAAGGAAAATGAAGGCAAGAGACATCGCGACCCACTGACGTTTTTGAACCGCCGTGAAGGGACACCACCTCACAGGTGTGTTCGTCACCACTGCCTGCACTCGGAGCGCTTGAGCCGGGGGGGCTTCGGGAAGGGAAGAAAACGGGGGGGGGAGGCCAGAAAAGAAGACGTCGAAAAGGTTTTTCTCGGGGGGGACTGAAAGAGGGGGAAAAGGGGCCGACCTGGGTGTTTTCGAACGATTCGCTACATTACCCGGAATACCGGTGAACTCTCGTCCGGCGTTTTGCGAGAGGGGAAGGGGGTGTGCAAAGGCGAAGATTGAATTGTACCAAAACAGGGAAGGGCCGAGTTTTCGTCGAAAGATATTTTTCTGCGCTCGCTGCGTAAGGGAAGCGGGCACTGCTGAGAAGAAGTTTCCACCAATAGGGGAAGAAAGAGGGACTACATAGGGAGGGAAAAGGGAGATGAGTCTGCCGCTTTCTAAAAATCTATCCCTGAACTCCAGCCGTGAGCCTCTAGTGCGAACAGTATCTCTGACTGGCAACAGTCTGAAATGCTCGGCGCGAAGGAAAGGGAATACAAAAAAGCGCAGCTTGAAAGGCGCTTGGCCCCCGAAAGGCCCGCATGAGAGCGCCGCAATGTTGGACTAAAGGACGTTGAGGGGGGTTAGAGGAGGGTCCGCCGTTTCTTCCCTCTAGAGAGGATGGTCCAACAAAGGGGAAAAGTAAATAGAGAGGACGGACTCTTTTAAGGAAGGGGGCGAAAGATAAGGAAAAAGTGGTCTAAAGTTGAGCAGAGAAAGAGAGGCCGATATGCCGCGAACTCTAATCTGCAATATCTTCAACAGGAATGTGGCTCAAGTCTTAGTAGCTATCGGAAAAGCGGTAAGGCGGGAGTGGGTTCAAAAACCTCGTCGCAGAAAGGAAGGGAATATCGACGCAAAGCTATCTCAAGGGATCTTGTCAAACTATTACCTTCTCTCTTCCTGAAACTTCGAGGGTACGGTCAAGGTCAGGTGAAGAAGAAAGGAGAAGGGGAGGAACGCAAAAAAGTGAGTTCAGGAGGGAATCGCTTGTCATTCAGTCCGGTCAACTTTGGGATTCAGTTTCGAGGCGCAATGGGATCAGTTTAGACTTACCAAAAGACTCCAGCGAAAAAGTATAAAAACTTGAGGCGCTTACCGGTCTCTACGAAAATTGGCAGACCGTGATGCAGTCACCTTTCGGTTTGCGCCAAGTGGGTGGGGGCAAGTCTAGACAAAAGGGGCCTGATTGGCTAATCCTCCAATAAGGGGGTCGCTCTCGGGTGGGGGGGGGGTACTACAATCACTCAGAAGCGGGCATCAAAGGGGAGGGGGCCAACGGTTTCAAATGTTTGCGTTGAAAATTCTAGGTAAGCCCAGCCTTCTCCTTCGTCAGAAATCCCCTTTCACGATAACACCACACACATGGAAGATATCTAAAGGGAGAGTGTGACAGGAGCAGGGAAGGCGGGGGAAAAAAGAAGGACAGTCACGACGGCAAGGGCATAGCTTCTCTTGTAGGACAGGAAGAAGAAGACAAAGCGTGCTGTGCTGGGCGTATAAAAAATCGCAGCAAATCGCCTTGTACATAAACCCCCGAGGGAAGATACGGAAAGAGATTGGGCCTTGGAGCTCAGACTATGGCTGGCTGTTGGGGATTACCGGGCTAATGGCTCGACCCTTTCAGAGGGAAAAATAGTAAATGGAGAGAACAATGGGACGCACTGTAATCATGAAGTGCATCTGTTTTCAGCTCTATTCGCTAATTTTACGGTTTCGCAGACAACAAGGGTGTTCCCGTGGAAGGGTGAAAATGAGGGGAGGACTCAAAGCAGGAAACGCCTCCGAAATGAACGAGTGGAAAAATAAATTGTCTTTCGAGCTCAACTACGGGTCGGGACGGCAACAAGTAGATAAACGGCAGGACGTGCAGGTATGGAGGCTCACAGAAAGGAGGAGAGAAGGAAATGGTCAACAACCCTAAAAAGAAAACTACGTTGTAGTCATTGCGGATAGGAGGGGCCCGCGAGTTGCCGAAGTTTCGTGTCTATCCGTGGAGTGAGCCAGCGACTGCGGAACGGGAGGAGGGAAGCCAGAGGCGCTGACCAGAAGAGAAAAAATAAATCTCTCACAACAACAACTTAAACTAGATAGATTTTGTTTGAGATTATGGCCAGCTCGTCGGGTTAGAAGGTCCGGCGCTCGGCTGGAAAGAAACCGGATATCCGGCAACCTCAACCTTGGGAAAACCCACGAATGGAGAAGAACAAAGGGTATGACCAACGTCGCGGTTCTGTTTGTACCAATTTCCGAAGCATCCTGTTGAAAGGGCCGTCAATAAGTACTGAAGACGAGTGAAGGTTATGTCAGACTTTCAAGGGGAAAGAACTTTGAGAGAATGGGGATTTTCCAACATGGGTGCATTGCTTGCATTTCAAGGAAGCACCGGGATGTGAAAGCGCCTTCAACAAATGGAGGAAAGAAACCAATGAAACCAAGAAAGATTTGAAGGTAAATCAAAATCGGCGAAGAAATCCCCACGGTCCCTATGGATCGGCCCCTTGGTGCAGGCAGAAGCGACCTTAAGAAAAATTCGCAGGTAAAGCACCACCCGCCCCATGGCCTGAAAGAGATAGGAACATCAGCGGGAAGGATAGCGGAAAACGTAGCTTCACCAGTTCGTTGCCTTCTTCAATTAGAAGGGGTGATAGCGATGATTGTCAACCTACCCTCAACCGACGTGGGGAGGGAAGGGGGACCGTAATAAAGCAAGCTCGGCGGGCGAGTGACTCCGGCTTTCAAGGGATCAGGACAGGAAGGGGGGAAGGGCGAAAAGGCGACGGGAGCATTCGCATGTCTTTTACTATCTGCGGGATGAGGGCTACATTAAGCAAAAAAAACTTGGGGGGGGGGGGCAACCGGGGGCAAAAAGCCTCCTCAAAAAAGAAGCCCGATTGCATCTTCGCAACAACCAACGCGAGCCCAATCTGAATGCAAAAGAATGAAGCGCCATTGGACCAATTAAAAACAGGCCCTGGCCCACCTTTCTCCCCATGGCTTTGTTTCGGACACTGCCTCCCGGGGGAAGGAGAGGGCGTTGATCTCATCGGAGGGGGTCTACGGATTCCCAGATACTGTCACTTAGCTTGCCTTTTATCCCTTCAAAACTCACTGCCGAGCAAAGGAAGAAGCAGTCGAGAGCTCCAGCGGCCGGGAAAGGCTAGAGAGCTTAAAAAAATTCAAAACAGCCGATGAGAAAAAAGGACTGCCCGACAGACCAGGGAGCAGCAATTAACACGCTTGAAAAGACGCGCCCGGCGCGATCGCGTTGACGCGATCTTCAGGAAAGGACGCGAGAGAGAAGTCGGTACCGCACCACGGAAACTCCGGAGTAGTAGGGGATCGCGTCATCGTGTGTTAACCAGAAATAGGGGATGTTGACGACTTGAAGGAGCCAGTGGGACCTGGAGATCGGCGGAGAGGCGCTGTACGACAGAAGCAGGGAAAAACCACACGGCATTGGGACGAAACCACTCATAAAAAGAGGAAGAGAGATTGCCCACGGGCATAGAGTCCTGTTACCATAATATGTCTGACTCGGAAATTCAACAGAGAACTCATCGAGATGAACTAGTGAGAAATAGGAAGGAGATCGTCTGTTCTGGCTTGGGACAAAGCAAAAATGACGCTGTTGATCCGCAACGTTGCGTGCACATATAATCACGATGGCCACAGGCAAGAGAGCGGAGAGAGATCCTAGAAATGGGATGGAGCAGTGAGCAGCTATGACCTTCCAAAGAGGAAGTCGCACATCCCTCACTAAGGAATCTTTTTACACCAGACAATGTGTCTGCGGCAAACAGTTGATGATGCCCGAGGGAATGCAAAAGGAGCCAAGAAAAAAATCGAGTTAGAACTCCTGGAAAAGAGTAACAACTGCCTGAGAGGCCTTTGAACAAAATCATACTGCCCTATTTGTGCGAGACGAGTCAACGGCACGGTAATTGACGTCTGAAACAGGTACGTAAGAAGCCGATCAGGTCAAAAAAGAACGAAACCTCTATTCTAGATCGCAGGAATGGAAAAGAGGGGGGGGGGGCCGGCCTTGTAGAAAAGAACACTCCGTATCTTCACGAATGCAGCGCGCCGAGTTACGCGCAGGGGAGCTCCCTTGGAGGTAAAACAGCAAAGGGGGCGGTCAACCACGGAAATGGTTTCTCGATTCCAAGCTTGCAAGGACTGGCGTCCCGCGCACAGTGCGGGAAAAGAAGCCGCACCTTCCGTACATCGTCTTTCTTGCCGATGCGCG
>Ga0179593_1330203_pt1 | contig 11430 bp, 4 predicted proteins | sample CZODoug2_1_08_16_FD_185931 | JGI IMG/M metagenome (GOLD analysis project Ga0179593, IMG submission 185931) | Vadose zone soil fungal communities from Angelo Coast Range Reserve, California, USA - CZODoug2_1_08_16fungal (PacBio error correction) | ecosystem: Environmental > Terrestrial > Soil >...
AAATTCTTGGTTCTGCTTCGCATCGAGGTGAACCGAAGATGGGATATTCAGTGTCGTTTAGGCATAAAAAGGCAGGGCTGAGTCAGAGAACCCCCCCCCGAGAGAGAGGCATTATGGTTTGTTGATTCCACGTACCCCCCGCGGCCCCAGAAGTTTGACCGTAGGAAGGAGTAAACAAATCAGAGAATTTTGAGTTTGAAAGATTCAACGACTAAAGGCGAGAGACGGATGAAACCCTGACCTACTAAAAATTACTACAAAGATGGCTCCGTTTCTACATGGCAAACCAGGGCGAAGGTTTGCACGGTCCGGAAAGGAAAAATTGGCCTTTGGTTGCAGCAAAGTCACTAACCTAGAAAAATATGTCCCCAGGCGAACTCGAGCTGGAGGAGAGAAGAAACAACTCATCAGGAAGAGTTTACTGACGGGGAGGGGAGTCAAGTGAGAGCATGACGGCAATCCTCGACGCCGGTCCGGGGCACATCAACCACTCCGTCACGGAAGGTCTAACTTTCGCCCCAGCGAGCCGAGGCGCGGGAAGACGCATTCACGCCACATCATCCAATATAAAGAGACAGGTAAAACCACGACCCCAGGGCCCTCTTAGCAAAGGGAAACGCCAACCAACTGAGGGAAAAATACTAGACACACACAAGACCTCAGGAAACAACAATAGGGAAAAACAAGGTGGTCTAAAGTACAAACCGAACCTCGGTAAGCAAAGAAGGGCCAATACATCTTCGGGGACATCAAGTGGACAAACCCGCTACGAACCCAGATGGCGGTGCGTTGTTTTGTGCACCGCCTCGCTGAAGAGAAGGCGGAAGGCCCCCCCTCCGCCAACCAACAAAAGAAAGTTGGCATCCTTCGAGGGGAGAGCCGGAAAGAATTTAAACAGAATTCGTTGGAAAAGAAAATAAAAAAAATGTCGGCCTAAGAAGGGACCAGCCCAAGGACTTCGCCGCGATGAATTTCCCAACGCGCCGTCCAAGAGCCCGGGAGGAAGTGGGAAGGGCCCTGGAAACGGTAGTTGTGGGAAAGGTGATGGGGAGGCAACTAAACGCACCCGCGAACTCAGGCCAACATTCATTCGGAAGAAAGGGGAGGGGGTGACCGGAACGGAAGCTGTAATGTACTCGTTTGTGAACACGCAAACGCAAGGGGTTTTACAACTTCAATTTTGACATGAATAAGTCCTAATTCCATCCGTCCTCGGACAAATCACTGGCAAAGATATTGAGCAAAGTAAGTCTTTCAACAGAACCACAAAAAGTTCAAAAACCACCCCCGAATCCTTCAAAAAGATAGCTTCGTCGACTGGAGGAAAAAAGCAAAGAGAAAGCAGAGACCATCCTGTCACGGGTTTGAAAAAACCTACTAGAGTAGGCCGTCCCCAGAAATAAAACAATCAAAATGACGAAGAAAAAAGTAAATCCCGGCCACAGCAGGGGAATAAATGCGGGCGGCAGCCACTGAGAGAAACAGGAAAAGGTTTTGAATTCAAATACACTGGAAGGAACCGTTAAGGAATTGATTCTTCTAAAAAACATGCAACATACGGGAAAAAGGACGATCTTTTTTCAAGAAGTCACTGTCAAAGTGAAGGGGGATAAAGGACTTTTGTCCAGTGCTGCATAGGATGGGAAACGACACGTGGCGTGGAATCGCTTTAAGCAAAGAGAGTCAATAGCCACCAAAAAGAGTCATACAGGAGACCGGCGAACAAAAGGGACACCCCGTCCTGACCTACCCTGTCGTTCTAGAATCTACCAAAAAAAACGAGAAGTAAGCACATCAAACGAAATACGTCCGGAGGAACAACTACGCCCAGGCTAAGCCAGGAGAAGGATGCTTTGCATCATCTTCGGGGCAGTTTTTGGAGAACTCAAAGAAGGGAGCAGTCCCTCAGAAATAAGCGGCGAAGAATGGAGGCAAGTTCTTCAGCAAGAAACCTTCCAACTATTGACCGTTGGCGGGGATGAAACGATGAAAAAAGGGGAAAGGTGGAGGAAGAAGGCCTCCTTCTGCGGGTTCCCGACTATTCCGCGAGGAGAGAAGTTAACCAGAGGCGAGATTCGAAGCCGACACAGCGGAGCACGGATCGCGTTGGGAAAAAAGGAGGTTCCTCGAGCAAGGAAGAAGCAGACCAATCGATGTTAGATAAAGACAAAAAGAGGACGTATCCCTAACGGATGCAACGAAAAGATGCGAACTTTCGCCGGCCCCAAACATCCGATAAAAGGAGTCTGCCGAGAGGGTGGGGACTGGAAACTCACAAACCGGAGGAGGGAGGAAGAGAGGAAACGATCGAAAAAACAGTAGGAACGGCAGTGCACCGTAAAAGGGTTGGGTTGTTTTTGCGCCAGTTTGCTACGACCTGATTGGAAGGGGACCTTGGCAACCGAGAGAGAAAAGGCGACAGGTGGGAAGAAAGTTTAAGGTTGGCAGAGTTCTTCCATCGATGTTGAAGTTAAGGGAACTGCCTCTGGGGGAAACGCCGAGTTCCCCTGAACCTCAGGGATACAAAAAACTGTCGATGAAGAAAAGAAAAAGAAGAATCGCGCCGATCGGTAGCCAGGAAACCCCAAATCCGTCGACAGTGTAAAGAAACAACAATCAAATGAAAGCCGCCCTTCAGAATAACTTTGGAAAGTTTTTCAGAAGGAGGACAAGCCCGGCCAAGGGGAAGGACGGCACGCGAAGATGGGAAAAAAAGTGTTCAACCAGTTGAGCTCACCCCTTCCCGAGAAAAAAGATTGAAACGCCACGAGTTCAGGCGGGGATAGGGAATTGTTTTCGAAAAATCCCAGGGTAATGGGAACCGGCCAGCGCGGGGCGGCCGTCAAGATGATAGGCCTCAAACAGGTCATGCAGAAAGGTTACGGGGGGGGGGACCTATCTGGTAAACTGAGGGAGGGTTGGGGGTGGCACCTAGTTTCGTAACCAGCAAAATAGAACTGCCCCCGACGGGTGCGGAGTAAACACCTAGCAGCAACTACACCTCGCGGAGCAGACAACAGGCGGGAGCCATATTAGGGGAGACGACGAGATGAAGTACAATTTGTCCGTACTGAACAGTACGGGGTAGGACGAGAAAATCCTTTCACCACGTCAGCGGGAATACGTCCATGAGGACTACACAAAAAATGGATCGGCGTTCAGGGATGTGGCTTGACGCCGGTGGTCGGGAGGGTGGGTGCCCGGGGAGGAACTTGGGCTTCGGTGCTTAGGTAGGGAGACGAGTAACGTTGGGGCGCCACCGTAAGGAAAGTGTAATGTCGACGGGCGAGTGGTTGGGGCTAGGGGCGGGCTTGAGCCGTAACTTTACCTTTGGGAGGGGAAGGCATGCCGGGGGTGACGCGTTGGAAGATCCCGCTGGGAGCTTAAAACCGTCTCGGGACATGTGGGGATCCCCAGGGGCGTCCCAGGGGGCGAAAGAAGTAAGGCAACTTGAAAAGAAGAGAAACCGAAGAATCGTTTTTTGAAAGCGAGACAATGGTTCCACTATGGCGGCACCAGCCCCCGTTGGTCTAATCACGGGTCAGTCCGGGGGAAATGAGGTGCCGGTTTGACAAAAATCGTGGTTCCAAAACGAAAGCTTGGGTGTGGGGCCACCAGGAAAGGACAAAATCCTAGGAAGAGGAACGTTTTTGGCCACATCGGCGTGCGAGATGGTACCTGCCGGCCACAAAAAAACTTCACTCTATAATCTTGGTAATCCTTGCCCAAAGACCTCCTTCCAAGGTGGCACGTCAGACGGAAGGGGAACGAGGAAGAACACCTGTGTTTTGCCCGGTATTTCATCGGGGGGAAACAAATTGGCCCATGATCGGCGTCCGAGAACAAGCCAACTCCCGAAATAAGGCTTCGTCGGGAAAGAGTTGAAAACGATGACGGACGCGAACGTAGTGGCTAACATTGATGAGGGTGTGCACGCTGAGGGGAGAATTGTTTGTTTCCTTTGTAGGATACCGGAAGATTTGGGGGAACCCGAGGAAGTCCGGAAAAATCAGTTGAGAGGGAGAGGAGTGCCGGCTGTCGCAGGTGAAGGGGGGTTCCAAGCCGGGAAAAGAGTCTAGGGTTAATGGAGGGAAAAGGCCAAGTCGAACAGGCGCCTCGAAGAGCGAAGGCCGTTTCCAAACGGGGGGAGGGGTGGGTGCAAGGCACGTGGCGTCGCGGGATGTGAAGATGATCGTGTAAAACTCGTCCAAGGGGATGGTTCTAACACCGTCCTCTATGGCGACGGGACCAGTTGGGGATAACGGGTGCTGGGCCCTGGCTAAAACACCAAAAAGAGGGAATTAAATCCGGACGTCCGAGGTCGAAAAAAAATCAAAGGCTCAAAGACATCCAGCCATATCGGGGGAAGGGACAGCCGAAAAAAGTAAAAGCTTGAAATCACCCTGTAGAGAACCCCCACGGATGCGATGTCTGGTCAACGCGAAAGGAAGATAGGGGGGGCAGCGGGTCCTGAACGGGGAACACCTCAAAACTTGACTGTCCGCAAATGATCGATATCAAAAAACTTCCCACGCTGAGAACGAAGCCCAGGGCGAAGATCCCCACTCCCAGGGAAAGAAGTCATCCTCAGGACATTGAAGGAAAGAGACGCTCAAAACATCTTTTCACACAAACACAACGGATTGGGTTCAGAGAAGAGGAGAAAATTGCTTGTCTCAGAAAAAAGAAATGGTCCGAGTGGGTCCTTGACCCGTCGTCATTAGAGGACTTCATTAGGCGAGAATAGGATCTGGCGACCCGGGTTGTTCTCAAGGACCTACCCCGCTTTGGAGACCCCGAAAGTGTCGTTTGGCTTGAGCATAGGACGAGCAAGCGGGTTTTGAATAGACTGGATCGTACTGCAGATAAGTATGAAAAGGGAGCCTGAAGGTAGGCTGAGAGTTATAGCAGGGGTTTCACCTTGCCTAAAAAAGGTTTTGGAAAGAGATGTGTAAAGGTGGAGGGAAGGTGGGCCGTAACCAAAGAAACCGAACTGCGCCGACATAGTAAAAGGGGAGATCAAAACTCACGCAGCCGCCGATGAGTCAAGCCCGATTATCGGAAAGGAAAACAGTTTACATCCGCTCAGGAAAAAGGAAGCCTCACCGGTTTCCGGGTCATGGCGAAATTAGGGAAAGAAGGTCCAGAACGAATGAGCCTTTGCCTAAAAGACAAAGCTACTCGCCATTTTTCCCCAGTCTAAAATGACGCACCAACGACACCAAGAAGGGGAAACGCAGAAATATCACGTAAGCAATGATTGTACAACTAGTGAAAACACGAATTTCCTCATAGAGAACCAAAAAAAGTTAAAGGAAAAAAACAATCGAAATTAAGAGCGGCAAAAAGAAATACTCCTGCCCACCTCACGGTGCGTGCAATCAGAGAGGGTAGTACCAGCCTGCGACTAAACTTATTTGATGTGGTTGGTCCGAAAGAGGAAAGAAGTACGTCAAAAATGGTAGAAAGCGACCTGCGGCACCAGGTTTGGTTTCGAAAAAAAAAAGGGAATGTAATACGCGTAGAACTAAAACGAAAAGGGAATTAGGTCCGGAAAAAACAGAGGCCCGGTGTCTCCAGAAGTTAGTTCCTCAAACTCATAACGCCCCGTACCGGAGGACACTGGCCACAGGCCGGGAACACCTCGCCGGTGCAATTCCTGACACAACGCTTGGAGTTTTGGGGAAAGCGGACTGGCAAGCTCCACGGGAATCCTACCGTGTCAAGGCCTCGGCCAACAAAGGAATAAACGGTGGGCCGCATGGAGTGGTCCACTCGGTCAAGGAGCTGGTTGGAGGGAAAGGGCACAAGTACTCGTAGCCGACGGAAGGGGAGAACGGAAATTCGCCAAACCCGGCGCTAAGGGAAAGCAGCCCGTGTCTTCCAAACGTCCAAACTAGACCAAACGCCCGACAGTAAAAAGCCAATCCGGCGTCGCCTCCACAGGAGAAGACAAAGAAACTCGCCAAACAGAAAAGGAGGGACTGGGTGCAAAAAAGAAGTCCAGGACAGATACCTCCTCCCACAAACTACACTCAATAGGAATCACACGCCACACACAAATCGACATCCGAGGGACAAAAGAACACCTGAGACAGGCATAAAAATGGTTTTGTAAATAAGAGTGGAGAACGCTGAATGGGAGGAGGGCTGAATTGTCCGAACACTAAAACCAAAAGGGGAGGGGTGTTTCAAGAAAGTTCTGGAGCACAAAAGGGCGAGGGTCCCGTGCACTAAGAGACAATGGGAATCGAGAAGGTTACATACGGGTGATGTTACCTAAAATACCCCCTGTTGAAATCGCACAAAAGAAGAACGACATAAGATTAAGCACGTTCAAACTTATCGGAAGAAGGGCGGGGGGAGCTATTAAACATCGCTCAACAGCCGAGGGGTAGCAGCTAACACCGGGATACGGGTGGGTGCTTTAATCCACGAAACCTGGAAAGACTGAGCGCAGATCTAACTTAGTAGGACCCGAACCGTTGTTTTTAGCTCAAAGTTTAAAAGGGAAGCGCCTCGCGGGCCGGCGAAGGGGCTTGAAAGGAGGGGCCGGTGCGGTCGCCATAAAAGGCCGATTTAGGGTGATGTCGGGGGGCCAGATGAGCCTACCGGTAAAAGCAATAGCCTGCGGAGCGGGCTCTTAGTAATGTCTGAGAAGAGACGGTTTTGCGCGAAGAGTTGAGAAAGTCAGAGAAGTGAGTATCGTCTGGGCGGGACAAGTCGACGGTGGGTTCCTCTAGAAAAAAAATGAGAAGAACAGAGGGGTCATGATAAAATGAAGTGAAACAGTTTTTACGAACGGGGACTCTTACGGTGTCAAAAGCAGACCAAAGGTCGTCCACTACCGCACGGCCCACATCCTCAAATTTCCGGGAGAAAGAAAATGACTCCTATTCGTTTGAGAAGGAAAGAGCCACAACAAGATGATGTATTAAAATTAGCATATAAAAACTAAGGGACTCGGAGGAACAAGGAGGGAGAAGAAAATTTTTTGGGGAGGCACGGAACCATTGAGAACAAATTCTTTGTTTCTGCGTTTTCTGGCATCAGAGAAAATGTGAATTTACAGGAATATTGTGGGCGCGTTATCTAAAAAAGGATTGTAGCGGGCAGTCTGTGCGGACCTGGCTTCTAGTACGTCACCGCCGAATTAAAGCCGACTGCGCTGCGAGGAGGACGAGTAGCCGTCAACCCAGGGAATCAGGAAAGATCAAGGTCCCCATAACAGCGCAAAACCGCCGAGAAATGATTGACTGAAGAACGGGAAAAAACAATAGAATCTTCGTAATCATGTCCCCAAAAATATCCGGTTGGAGGGTTTCTGATGAGGCAAGAGGCAAAAAACCTTCCTACAGAAATGGGGAGTGAAAATCGGGCGATTGTGTTGAAAGGGGAGCCCACAGGTTGGTATATGAAATACTAATATTAGGCAACCTCCTGAGGAGGAAAAAAGGGGAGGGGTTTTCTTCCGGCAGGAACCGTTTCACAGGGTAAAAGACTGTCCCAGCACCCGGCCCCTCTCAAACTGTCAAGAAATTAGCCCCAAAAAAAATACATAGACTCTGACAAGGTGACCGGGTTTAGCCGTATCTTTTTTTGATCTCGGCTAACACAAAAATTGGGACGGTAGAAAGCAGTTATACCCGCACGGTGTCCGGACCCAAGCTTAGGGAAACCTTTAGTCCAGTTGGACAATCAATAAAATGAAAAAGACGTCCATTCCTGGCCGAGTCAGTTTTTTGTGAGCAAAAGAATCATCCTTCCACGCGCAGGAGAGGGGATTTACGCTGAAAGGACATCGGTGAGCGGGCCTCATGGGGATTTTTCCTGCTACAGGGGGGAGATGTTTGCCGTGGGGCGATTAGGGGGGCTTTGAGGAAAAGGTGTAATTGACGACGCCCTCGGAGTCCGCCAACCAAATGAAAGGGGAAGCCAACTCTGGCTGAGGGGGGAGAGGGCTCTGTAGCTACTCTGGCGTCTTTTTTAGTGTCTCCTGGGGGGAAAAGGAGGGAGGTGACTAATGTCAAAAATCTTACCATTTTCTTTTGTAAAGAAACTAGTCTTTCTTTTCAAGGATTAGTAAATTGAAGAAAACACCGCAAGCAGAGTGCGCTTAGAAAGGGATGACAATACGGAACCCCGTTTCTATCGAAGGTTGCAAATTGACAAGATGGTGAGGGAACGGGGGGAACCGTGTGACCGCCGAAACATTTGGTTTCCAAAAGAAATCTGGGGTGTAAAGCACCGGGACTATGAAGCAACGAATGTTTTGCCGTAATTTATTGGGGCAGTGAGGACACTTCCCCTAGGGCGAATTGGTTCTTCAAGAAAAACGCGAAATTTCGGGCACGAAAACGTTCCGAGGTAACAACCGAATTGGTTTTCAGGGGTTGAAGGAAGGACCGGGGTTGCCCGACTTTATCCCAAGTAGCTAACACAACCACCCAAAAGAAAATCGCGAGGAATCTCTTGGCGCAAATGAGAAGGACCTGGAAAAGGTATTGGCGAAGAATGAACATGTGCTCGGACGGTTTCCTGAAAGGGTTTGTGACTGTGGTTTGTTCCAGGGTCACAGAAATCAGGGGTTTGTTTGTCCTAGTGAGCCCGTTGGTGGCAGGCTAGGAAAAGGTTTGGACGCCGGGGCCGATGGACCTGTTAGGGGACTTGGGTAAAAAAAGGGGTTAATGGCAGAAAGGTCCCGGCTTCCCCCGGAAAAACTCGGAGCAAGGAAGCAATGCAAATGTGAAAAACGAGTTTGAATTTTCAAACCAGGCGACAGAGGAAAGATCGAGGTGTGAAGAGGCGATGTGAAATGCCGAAGAAGGTAAGTAGGAGGGGTAAGAGGGGTGCCAGAAAACCACGTCGACGTGTCGCCGGGCATTAAAGGACCGGGTTAGGTAAAGGGAACCAAAAACAAAACAGGATAGTTAAACGGTTAAAAAAACTGCCCCTTTAAACTACAAAAGGTAAAAGGTCAGCGCCCTGCAAGACGGCCCTATCGAGGTCCAAGCATCCTGACCTCCAAACGTAAAGAAGGGTGGAGGGAACCCTCCCAAACAGCTGGAGTGAAAGGGACGAGGAAAGAAACGCCCACGAGGGCGGGCTTTTTTCCAAAATTGGAGAATCACGAAAGGGGAGCAGATAAGGAGACCAGGAAGACATTCCCAACCCCGTGTATTCTACGAAAGAAAACCCAAAGCCAAATCCCACCAGAGATAATTGGTTCGAGAAGAAAAAAAAGGTATCTCGGAATCACAAAAAGAAGGAGAGTTTGAGAACAGAACGGGGAGGTGGATATCGAAAAGATACATCTCATATAATGATTGAAAAGGGGTGTGAGTCGAGGCCTGGCTTCGTCGGATAAAGGGAGGAGGGGGGTGGGACACGTCACCCGAAAAAAACGCAGGCAACCTAACTCGTGGATGTGGAAAAAACAATCCCTCCGCACAGCCGGGGGGGGGGGTTTAAAGGTCAACGGTTACTTTCCTCCAGAGAAAGGATTATACTCCGTCTGAAAGTGCAGCGGACGTTGGATCCTGGTCGACCGAAGGTCCGCTGGGTTTTCCGGGCTAATCGGTTTAAGTGGGTCAGCCGGGGCCCCTAAAAAGTGGCACACGTGTCAAACAGCAGAGAGAAACGTGGCTCGACCCCACCATAAGAAAGTGGAGGCGGAACCAGTAAAGGGCTGTCTCAAGAGAGTCACAACAAAAAGAGGAAAGCCGGGACGGGAGTATAACCAGTTCATTTAAAAAGCCAAGTGTAGACGTTAAGCCCGCTGGTATCGGAGCTGAAGGAGAAGGCTAGACCGCGTTTCCACCAAAAGAGTTTCAAACCCGTGGAAGAAACGACGCCCCTCGCTAAGACAACTCTAAAAGTATTAGAGAGAGATAAACACATATTGTAAGGACTAAAAAAAAAGAGACACATTGGGCAGAAAAAACTTCTACAGCGCACATCCGTAAACGTAGACCAAGAGCCAGAGTCTCATCAAGGTATACAACGCACGATAAGCAAGAAAATAGAGTTCTGGTTGTCTAGAACTCACCACCGAATAATCAACGGTAGGAAGGCCGAAATCGGAAAAAAAAAAATTTAGGTTCCCTCCGGCTAGAAGGAGACGTGACCGAAAGGTCAGTGGGGTGAGAACGAGAAGTCTACTCTGGAAAGGTTCGATACCATAATGGTAGAATAGGAGAATTTGCCACTCGCCGGCAGAACAGCTTAAGGGTCAATAGAGAAAAAAAAGTAGAGACGCTGGGTGTTGGTTGAACAATTTTAAAGGGTCAACGCAACGGCCCACCTGGTTTGCCCAAGAAGGCCATCAAGAGAAAAAAATTCTCAAAGAGGGAAAGACGTAAAATCGTGTAAAAGAGGGGGAAGCGACTCGGTTGGTTTTCTGCAAGAGAACTCGTCGAAAAGGACGCAGTTGAAAAGAAAACAGCCTTGGCTCGAGGGAAAGAGACAAGTCGGGGGCCACCCACCTTCAAAAACCGTCACATAAAAAAGCATAGAAGGTAGGGACTACCGAGAGCAGAAGCCAACTAGCGAAAAGACCCTTCAACTGTTGGGCAAACCCCTCACGTCTATCCAAATGGCCGGAAAAGAAAAGCGTAAGAAGAGAGATCAAGCCGCAGAAAAATCCACTTATCTCCAAGAATTTTTCGAAGCGTGATCCTCTTAAGGAAGGAAGGAGGGGAGTCCATGCTCAAAAAGGGAAATGAAATACGGAAAGGTACTGAATTCGTGGTTTAAAAAAGTGGTAACGAAGGATCGCGAGAAGCCGTTTTCACAAAAAGGACTGTTTAGCAAAGGCGGTGGTAATCAATCTGACCGAAATCGTCAAGCACCCAAAAAAACCTAGCCCTACAAACCCGGAACACCCAGGAAAGCTAAAACTCTTGTGGATCATCAAGTCTTCCGGGAGGGGAGCCGGAACACGGGATAAGGGTTTCCCTGTCGGAGAACCCAGGCATGGGCGCCGCCCTCTTTGGTCAAACAATTTCGGGCCCGGGAACCTAGGAATGTTGGAGGCAAGGAAAAACAGCCCCTTTCTCCAAAATCTGTCTAGGCCAGATGAGGCATTGGAGGGAAATTGCGGCAATCATGAGAAAAATACACATTATTTGAAAAAGGGGCTGGCGGATTAGAATGAAAACGGGAAAAAATTTTTTAGCACATTCCCCCGGCGGCAGGCTTTCGACTGCTACTAGGAGAGAGCTAAGGGTTGCCGCGACGAGATAAGGAAGAACCTTGAATCTCGGTTCACGTTCAATAGGAATCAAGTCGAGGGAAGGACCGATGTTGAATTTCCTCGGGACGAAAAAAGAAGGAAAGAACGGTGCTAGTTAAACCGAAACAGGAAAGGAGTGATAACTGTCGAAGGGAAACAAAAATCACGATTAAGAGGTTGAATAAAGAGGCCGGTGT
>Ga0179593_1362702_pt1 | contig 11430 bp, 15 predicted proteins | sample CZODoug2_1_08_16_FD_185931 | JGI IMG/M metagenome (GOLD analysis project Ga0179593, IMG submission 185931) | Vadose zone soil fungal communities from Angelo Coast Range Reserve, California, USA - CZODoug2_1_08_16fungal (PacBio error correction) | ecosystem: Environmental > Terrestrial > Soil >...
GGCTACATATCACACGAAAAGACAGGGAGGGCAAACTAATCACTAAGGAGAGGGAAAAAGAAAACAAGCAAAACTCTACCGAGGAGAGGGAAACCTTTAAAATCATAAAAAAGATAGACGCAACGCGGACAAAGAGACTCGTCGCGGAGGGAACCAGGACGCGCGCCTGAGCAAACGAAAGAGGCAAGGAAGCTCCGAGAAGGATGAGATGACAGGAAAAAAAAAGGCCGATGGAAACTGAAAGTGGGGTTAAGCAGCGGCTCAGTAGACAGTCCGTGAAAGGGAAGAGGGGAGGGAAAACAGTTCTATCGGGGGGGATCCCGCTTCAAGTAAGGCTGGGGACTGATGGGGAAGGCAAACAAAAAAGAAAAGGAAGGAGAACTGAAAGATAAACACATTCAAATGGGAGCCGGCTGCAAGGCATCGGCGGGAAGCGCTGCAGGGAAAGGGGAAGGCCGTGCAGTGGAAGCTTCAAGCGTCCGTGTAGAAAAAAAATTCAAAAACTTACCCAGGACAAACTAAGTGGGGGTTAGGGGAGAATGGTTTCATTTCACATCAAAGAATCGAGGGAAGAAAGTTGAAAAAAGACAAAGAAACGGAGGGAATAGGACTACCCATGGGAAAAGAGGCAGCAGCACTGAAATCTAAAAGAAAAAAAGCAATGAAGCGGAAAAGAGGTTGGAGGCCTAATCGTCCGATGATATCGGGGGCGGGAATAGCGCAGGGGAAGGAACAGGCTTTCTGACTGGGGGAAAAAACATAAACAGAAGTACAACTACTCAGATTAGCCAATTGGTACGAGGTTAAACTTATCCAACAGGTGGGGTTAAAAACGCCTCATAGAGGAAAAAAAAGCCCTTCAAAGAGGAAACACAGTTACTCGACAGAAAGTTTCGAAGGGAAAGGAAAGCTGGCAATTCTGAATGACGAAGGGGTGGGGGGAACTGTCCTAGGTCCGAGTTGAGACATATGTGACTCGATATCCGGGGATCTTCGTGCCTAGGTTGTTCGCCAACTGCTCCGCACGCATCTCTTGCGGTCGACGAGAACTCGCGTGTATCCCCTTAAACCCTCTCTCCTATGCCCAAATGCGTAACTTTCCTAGCAATTAGGCGGACGCAAGGGATCGAGAGGTGAAGGAGCGAAGGGGCGCGTTTCAATCTCACACAAAAAAAAGAAGGAGACGACAACGAAAATCGATGCAAGACAAAAGGCGGGACGGGGAGGAGGGGGGGGTAGCCAACAAACGTTTCGTGAAGGGGTGCCGATGTCTTAGAAGGGGCCAGCAAAAAGACTGAACGAAAGAGTCCGTGAAGTCGGCACAAAGGTTTCGGAGGGAAGGGGAGAAGTGACGGCAACTCGACCGAAATTAAAACAACGGTGATATCAGTGAACGGCACTGAAGATGGTTTTCCAACAAAGGCAGGGCGTTCCGGAAGGGGGCCCTTTGGGTCCGGAAGAAGAAAGTCAAGGGAAAACAGGCAAACAATCAATGGGGGAGCGCGGTCAGGGAAACAACAGGCCTTACCCTCTACGAAGGAGAGGGGCGAGAGCATTCTCAAAAAACGTCGCGAGTGTTCAGGAGCCTGGGAGTAAGCTACGCCTCGAAGTAAGCATGCCATCCGCTCTGGACTTGCGCCGGGAAAAACCGACTAAGCCGTGAAAAAGAAGATCAACTGGGAAAACGTCCGTTTCCGAGAATACGGAAAGCCGGCGGTGAGCAGAAAACTTCAAAGGTGGCGAGGGGTGAAAAAACCGAGGGGGGGCGAATAACAGAGTACTGTGCATAAAGGTGGGGAGGTTGTTTAGTGGCATCAGATGACGCACAAAGGGGGCGTCAAGGTGATAATAGTTCGTCTGAATCTGCATAAGAGAACAAGAAGCTACCGGGGAAAGTGCTGACAATGGAAAAAAAATAGGTAGCCTAATGTAGTGATGGATTGAAGGGTCAAGTCCTTACTAAACTGCGGAGCATTTGGGTAACTACAAGGCACTGGTGAATGGCCAAAAAGAGAAGCTTCAGGAGACTGAAGCAGAATGGTAGTTCCCAAACCGCCGATTCATTTGTAACAATAATCAGGAAAGTGAGGAGTAAAATATGCATCAGCAAAACGAAAAAACTTGGTGAGGGAGGGTCAGTGGCAGACCTGGGGGCAGAGGCCAATCAAGGGACGGTTTCACTCAAAACAAAAACTGGAGGGGAATTGAACAGGCGAAGCGCGCAAGTGAAAACCATCGCACCAACAAACCCTTAGGAATGCACAGAGGAGTCAAAGGAGGAGCGTAGGAAGTCGTTCATGCAAATGAAAGGGGGGCAGTGGAAACAAAGGACAAAACAAGACAACTGAAAACCTCCGAGGAAATAGAGCGATCAGCAACAAAAAAACCTTCAACAGGATTAGTAATATACACACAACGGCACCGATATTGGGAAGCCACGGACGGTTTCAGATCAATGCAATATTAAGGTGAAAATGTGGCATGGAGGCGATACCAGCGCGCGCAATAGGACGTGAAGGAAGTCCATTCAAAAGGAAAAGAAAGCGACGGCGAAGCAGGGGGGACGTAAGCAAAAATGAGGGCGAAGATTTGTGGTTCTGCCGCAAACGACGACCAGGGCGGGATACCAGTTGCGAAAAAATGAGTCATAAACGGAGCCAAAAAAAAAAGGGGACACCTTAAACGGGGAAAACTCGGTTTCCAAATCACCAAGCGGGAGGGACATCCGATCACAATAGGGGGGGGCCGGCGAACCGCAGGCGGATGAATCGACCCGGAAAAGGGACCACGTTTTTAGAGGGGATGAGAAGGACCCTTCAATAGGGAAAGGTTAACAAAGAGGCAGCGGAAAGACGGCGGTAACCGCAGAAAGAGGCACCCGAAAACGAGCTAAGAGCCGGTGGAGGAATGATACCAAAAGAATTCATCGATTAAGGGGGGAAGGTTGAAAGGGGGAGGAGCGAAAAACCCCTCAAAAATGGAGAGATTGTCCGAAGGAGATGCTAAAAGGACACAAAAGGGAACAAGAGTCCCCGGCAAAGCCTGAAGTGTGCTAAAACATAAGCTAGGAGGAAGGGGGAACTTTAGAGGGAAAAATGTCTTAAAAAATAAAGTCGGAGTGTTTGGCACATTCCTGAAAGAAATCCATTGGGGGGCAGGAGGGAAGTCACGGCAGCGGGGTCGAGTTGGTTATAGTGCGCAAACGGGGGGAAGGAGACAGGGGGACTTCATTCCAGAAAGTGGGTGCAGGGGCTAACAAACTTCTGTCCCTACAGTTATGGAAATGAGGGGGGCAGTGCAGGAGAGCGGGGTTTCGTCACTTCTTTATCCTGGCAGTGGGGGGGGAAAAGAAGGAAAACAGAAAGAACAAAAAAAGGCAAAGGCAGCAGCACTTGCGCTAAAGCGCAACGCCCTTCAGGAGGTGGAAGAGGAGAAGATTGGGTTAAAAATGTTTCTGATCAGTAGGATTTCGAGTCGAGTTCTACTGATATGGGGAGAATTTCATCGAGACGCAGAATGCATATGGACCCAAAAGCTTACCAAGGAAAAAAAGTGTTTTCAAAACCCCTTCCTCCTTCATCATTTGACGGGATGTACAAACCGGCGAAGGGGGTTCGTAAGAAGGAGGGAGGTCTCGTGATTTTTGAGGGATTTCATAGAACTAGGGTCGAAAGAAAAGGTATTAAGGGCTGGAAGGAGCACAGAGACAATAATTTAGTTAGCGTCGGGGAAGGACGTGGGGAATTTCCCCAAAAGGGGAAAAAGAATTTGCATCAGGAGTCAGTAAAAAATAAGGGAACTCGGAAGAAGAGGCTCCAAAAAAAGAGTGGACATAGGATCAATTTTGGTTACCAAATTTTGGAAGCCGAGAGAGAGAAGCGATTTCAAAAGGGTAGAATCCAGTATAAGACCCTTGGTGGAAGGTGTATTTGTTTAAAAAAGGATTCCTCAGAAAGAAAGGGGGTGAAATAAAAAAAGGGAGTGACAAAAAAGAAAAATCCAAGGGAAAGGATCCGATGGTCAAGTGTCCGCCTGATCTTCTCCTGATAGGTAGGTGGGGGGAAGAAAACCTCTGGGAGAAAAGGACCAACAAAACTTAGGACATTTCAAGTGAGAGGAGTCCTCCGAAGGAAGCTAAGTCTATGGCCAAAAAAATTGTGTAAGAGTGGGCAGGTCACGAGGGGAGATCAGAGTGGACTGATAGACTCAATCCGAATCCGGGCAGGAATTACTAAGGAGAGGGACCAGAAATTCTATGAAGTTAATGAAAGACTACACATAATGGAAATTACTGGCGGGAAGGGGTTACAGCTTCGAAACTAACGGCATCGCATAAACTTTTCAAAAAAGAAATAAGAAACTCTTAGGATCCTTGAGATTGTCGGCGCGCGGAGAGAAGCGGTAAAGTTGGAAAGAACGTACGTCTAGAGAAGAAAGTCGTAAACGGGGAGAACTTTGGCAATGGGGGGAAACCAGGACATCAGAGTCACGAAGGGAGTCCTTGCCAGGGTATTTCATAGAAAAATTCGTAAGGGCTACGGTTGCAATCAATAGCGTGGGGGTTTAGAAATAGAGACAAACAAAAGGAAAGGGGAGGAAAAGCGCAGATCGATTAACACGCAAAGATTGCAAAATCCGAGCCAGAAACTACGTAGGATATCCCGAAAAACCGATCAAGCTAAGGAAGGGGAAAGAGGACCCGGAAAAAATCATCGGGAAGTGGGAACGTGGACGCAACGAGGACAAGAAGCTCATTCACGAGGATTTACAAAAGGTAAAGCGGAGGGGGAAGCTGAGCGCCGAATAGGCCAGGAGCAAAAACGAAGGGTACTGGCGTTCTGGGCCATGGGTAGAAGGACGTCCGAGGGAAAAAAAACAGAGATTTAAGAAGGGGAACAAGCCGGGGGAAGGGAGCGCGTGCGTCCCTTTCGAAGCATGATGTTCGCTTCACGTAATGGACTGAGGCGGGGGCGGAGTGTATATAAATACACCAGACGAAAGAACAGAAAGAGAAAGCAACGACAAGAAGGAAATAGCGACCTGGCAAAAATGAAAACGTCAAGGGGAAGGGAAAGGGCCGGGAGTAGTTTAGCGCCAAACCAACACAGCAGGCGGGGGGGGGAACACCACAAGAAAGAAGTGGCGACATTGCCAGAGGAAGAAGTGATGTTTTGGTGTTCGGAGGACAAGGTTCATTCCCTCCTAGGCTAGAAGGTAAAAGGTTTAAAAATACAAGAAAAACGGGTGTGATCGGAAGAAACCAGGGCAAAGCAGGTAGGGAAGCGGGCAGGAAAAGGGAAAAGACACAAATACGCTACAAAAAGGGGGATTAAAACAAACACCCAAAACCACCCACCCCACAAGCGTTCCGAGGAAGGAGGGGAGGGAAATACATCACTGAAGACGGAGGAGGGAACTGTGGTAAAGGAGAACAGGGAAGGTACACCTACGCGAGAAACCTCTATTGGTCATGTTGAGAAAGAACTTCCGTCACGCAAAAACACAAGGATGTAGACTCCTGAGGAGGAAATAAAGAAAAACCCAAAAAAGAAAAAAGCACGAGTCCGAAATCAGTAAAAAAAAACGTTCGAAGGCAGGGAACTCCTAAAGCTGAAGGGGGCAGAAGTGGGTGGGAAAAAACAAGGGCTTGGGTCCTATTGGTGGGAATAGGAAAGGAGTATCGGAAAGGAAGAGGGAGAAGAGCCTGCGGGCAACCAGGGGAAAAGACCGGAAGAAGAAGAAGAACAAAAGCATAATCACCACGAAAGGGACTCGGACGCAGGTGAGACGATGGGTGAATGATAAGGGTCAAGAGCACAAAAAGGTAGGCAAAAGCGAAAAAATCTAGAAGCAAAGAAAGAGAATAACCGGCGGACAAAATGAGTGGGGGGTTAGAAACGGCAAACGGGTCTGTAATTAAAAAAGGACCTATCTGAAAAAAAAAAGGAGAGGGGGACAGAAAAGAATCAAACGCAAGGGTCGGCCATAGGGGAAAAAAGGTTTCGAGTTCAGGATATGGGAAAAAACTGCACCGAAAGTGAGAGCAGGGACGACACGGTCTCTACATTTAAACGAATAAGAGATGGTGTTGGCGCAAAAAGGAGGAGGTGCCTCAAGGGGGGAAAAGGGGGGGAGTCTCAAGAAGAAGGGAGAAAAAAAGAGATTCACATCATGGAAAGGGGAGCGCCTGGGCACGTTCCAAAGCCGTACTCCGGTAAGGAGGGATCGAAGAGAGCAAGGGGCGACAGGCGCGAGTGGGAAGGGGAGGCTCGGAAGCCGTCATCGACGCCTTAAACGGAAAAGAACCGCTTGGAGGGTGCTAACCGGTAACAACAGTCAAATGAAGTACTGTCGCAATAAGCTAACACGGGTTAGAAGGCAATCACTACAGCAAGGGGATTTAGCCGGCAATAAGGAGAAGTTGGAAGAGTGTGTCACAAAAAAGAAAGAGTGGCGCAGGGGGGGAAAACCCGAGGAGTGGAGAAGGTAAATTGGGGGGAGGGGGCATCAGGATACTCATTTCGGGGGCACTGGTAGAGCGGGGAAGCTACTTCGGCAGAGCAACGATCAGGGAAAGGGGAGGAAAGGCAAAAAGTCAAATGCGATGAAGCGGGAGGGCTTCCTTCAAGGACGAAACACCTTTAGCTAAAATTTGAGCAAAAACCAGTGCAAACAGGAAGGGTGTAATCGTCTTTCGGGATCTTGAACCAGGGAAGGGGATTTTCACAACGCCGATTTTCAGGGGTCTCTCATCAAGGGAAGGGGAGGTGTTGGGGCAGAGCGTCGCCTATGTGTTCGTAGTCGTTTTTTAAGAGGGGGGGGGATATTCAAATCAAGTTGGGGGCCCATCACAAAAGGTGCATGGGAAGGGGAAGACTGGGGAAAGATTTGATCAGAGAAAAACCAAAAACCAACAACGGATAAAAAGAAGATCAAATGAGAGGCGGTAGGTCGTTGGAAACGGCAAAGGAAAAAATGTGGGGGGGGGGGTGGTAGGAAAAGCAGGATGACCTTCAAAAAAAAAAATGCAAAAGGAAGACCTAAACACACTCTACGACGATCTGCAACACGCAAACTCAGGTAGAAAAAAAGAAGGAAAACGGAAAACGCGGTGGGACCGAAAGAAAGGGGAAGATCAAGCACGAGTAGCTTTGAAAAAAATGAAAGGGCAATGGAGAGGAATCAATCTAACCTGGAGGGGGGTGAAGTAAAGGAGAAAAAAAAAACAGGAGAAGTCGAATCTGTCCCGACTTAATGGGGGGCTCGGCCGAGCGAATGAGACTAAAAAGGGAGATAACGACTAAAGAACTGGGAGACCATCTGAGAAAAAAACCACCGTATCAAACTGGAAAGGACCCATAGAAAAAACATCTTTAAATTTTCCACATCCTCAAGAAAGGAAGCAGAGGCAACTCACAAGGGGGAGGAGGTGGTAGTCAGACAAGGGGACTGACCAATTTTGAGGACGGATTGAAATGCCTTGGAAGTGTCCAATTGTTCGCACAAAAGGAAAGAGACCGCTGTTAGGTATCGCGGAGGGAAGACGGAAACTGTAGGAAAGGAAACCTAGAGGAGAAGGGGGAGAATATAGAGCCGCCATCAGGTCATGTAGCGGAAGGCAGGTTTGGACAGTGTCCACAGCTACCCGACAAGGAGGGAATAGCAGTCGAGGACTCTTCAGAGAAAGAAAACATGCATTCGGCAAAGGCCCTGCTGGGGGGCGAAAAAGAGGATCGGCAACTGGTCACTTGTATAGAAGTGTCGGGAAAAGGCGAAATAAGATCAAGTCATTGGTGGAAACAAGTCCTCAACCAGAAAGAAAAAAAAAAGGTCCGATGGGGAAGTCAAAAGGTCCGCGTCGAGTTCGGGCAGGCTGCGAACCGACAGAGGCAACCGGATTAAGAAAGTTTTGCCGTGGGCGGGAAACCAAGAAGGGGGAAAGCGGAGGATGAGGATGGAATTCGAGAGGGGATTAAATGAAAATTTAGAAAGGGAGGGGGGTATGATCTGAACTCAGCGACCTCCTATCAAAGGGGGGAAAGGACCGATAACTTCAAATCCTAGCACCGCATAAAGAGGGGTAGGAGAAAGTGGTAGGGGAAAAGATTAGTAAAAAATGGAACAGATGAAGTCGAGGGGGGGCGTATGAGCTATACTGCCACGGGGAGGCAATGACCAATAGAAAAAATGGGGGGCAAAACAAGGAAAATTAAAATGTTACCTTCGGGACAATCCCAGGAGAACTTGTTCGGGGAGAAAGGTGGAAGTCCAGTGATGTGGGGGAGGGAGTAGGAAAAGGAAGGCTACAAAGGATGAGGCGTCTCCAAACCACGAGAGGGAAGAATCGTAGTTACGGCATTGAGATTTACCCAACAAGTAAAGAGAATTGGTTAATGAAAAATTATTTCCCCATAAGAAAGACTCCTCTGACGAATGCCACACAAAAATGTCACGAGCTAATGGGCGGGCCAAGGGTTCAAAGCCCGAAGGCTAAGTAAGAAAAAAAAAAAAAAAGGGAACGTTTTACCATGGGGGGCAAAAAATATAAAACCTTTGGGAAGTAATTTTGGAAAAAGTCTTCCCGAGACCGGTAGGAGGGGGAAGGGAAACCCGGAATGCTCAAAAAGGAACAAAATAACAGTAGTCCTCGGGAAAGGTCCGACGATCTGCTCAGGAATCGGTGGAAAAAACAGAAACGCTGGCCACGCCAGTTCCACCCCCGAAGAAAAATCAAAGGGAAAAGGCAAGAGGAAATCCTATGCAGGATAAGGAGAGAGGACCACGCGGAAGGTGTCTCGGTTGGAAAACAGTGTAAAAAAAAAAGAAGGAACTCAGTCTGGGGTGTCGGAAAGAAGCCAATCCTCCGCTAAAGTCATAACTGGAGCGGAAAAAAAAGAATGAGGGAAGAAAAGCGCTCCTGGGGAAAAACTGGACTCAGCGAGAGATTGGACCGCCACGGTCACTGACTAAAACCGTCAAAAACTCCAGAAAAAAACGCTTCGTAGCGCCGGGGGATAACGGTCGAGGGAAGAGCCGCCAAAGGACCAAGGGTTAACTAAGGAGGACCGGCAGACTCTTGTACGAACGGGAAGTCGAAACTGGCAAACGGTCATATAGGGGGTTACATGGAAAAGTAATCGAGAACGGTAACGTGCGAGGTTTCAGCGGGGCTTAAAAACTGAGGAGGAGCTCGGGGGGGCAATAAAGGAAGCTTGGGGTCTGAGAAGAGATCTAAAAACAACACACGGAGATGAAAGAAGAGATCTACGAATAAAAAGGGACCTGTATTTAACGAGCCCTACGGAAATTAAGAGCCCCGCGAAAAAAACGCACAGAAGGGGGACGCAGACAAGGGGAAAAAAAAAATTAACGTGAACGGACGCGGAAACGCGGACAAGAAGTCGGAAACGACGAGAGTGAAACAGGAAAAGTGGGGGCTAATACCTCAAGCCGCATCTCCAGGAAAAAAAATCAGGGAAAGGTCTGAGAGGGGTCTTTGACAGGGGTTCTGCCGGATGACGGCGGGTACAGGCTCACTTCTAAGAAAACGGGGTAATAAGATGTGCCCTTAAAAAGGAAATGTGGGGCTGTAACGATTCAAGACGGGGAAGGGAGTCGAGGAAATTGTCCTAGAGAAGGACCCAACGGAGAGGACGCAAAAGAAAAAAAAGGAAAAATGGAAGATCGACTTCACCGCATACGGAAAAGATGTTGAAATGTGAACGTTAGCGGGAGGTATTAAAACCAAGAAGAGAAGGAGCAAGATCGAACGAAACAGTGGAAGGAAGAAATGGAGTGGGGAGGGGGTCGTCAGGAGCCGGGTGCCAAGGGTCCAGCAGAAGAAAGGGGAGCCTTTTAAAAACTAAAATCAAAACGGAGGGTAGTTGAGAGGAAAACAAAAAAAACAATAAACGAAGGAGATGAGGAGCCCTCGGGCTGAAAAAAACAAGTGGGAAAAAAAAGGGAGACGCGCGTACATCTGTTTGTGGGAACTGCTCATCGAGGATCAGGAGGGGAAAAGAGAGCAGGCAGGAAAAGGAGGCATTTCCAGTGGGGGGTGACATCTCCACAGCCGGACGACGGCATGAATCCGCTAAGGGTAGCTGGGGAACAAGAAGAACGAGGTTGGTACGCCTGTAGGAGCGAATCCAGAAAATCAGCCGAAACTCCTTCAAAAAAAAAAGGGCAAGGTGTCAATGACTGGATGAAGGGGGTTGAAAAAAATTCAAAGGGGGTACTTTTCCATAGAAAGAGGAAAGGTATCCGGAGGAAATGGAAGCAAAAAAAGAAGCAATCGCTGAAACAGAACTTAGAAAAACCACTCGAAGCAAACGCGGGTCAGCGGGGAAACGAAAGGTTCTGCGAGGGGCAGGTAACCTGAGGAGGGCGAGTTCAGAGTCTCAAAAAAAAGTAAAATGACGAAATCTCGATGGCGACCTCTATAAACGGCGACAGAATTAAGTGGGGGGGGGGGGAGCCAAGCAAAACGTTAGGGATAGGAAAATGGCCTGTCAAGAAAAGGGTAGCCGAAAAAGAACTCAAGAGGCAGAACGAAAAACAATTTGTAGGGGGGGCATGAAGAACGTGGAAAAAGTCCCGACCATGATCGACTTTACGCAAAGGTCTATAAGTGAAAGGCCCGAAGAGAGGGGGCAAACAGGAGTTTGAACAGAATTTGGGGGAAAGGGGGGGGGGGGCCGTCAACAAATGTCGACAGAGCAAATCATGTGTGGGAGCGCTGGGGGAAAGGTCCAAAAGGAAAAGGGGGGGAGAAAGTAAAAAGGAGGCTCTATCAGTCTCAACTGCGCCTTAAAGAATGTTCAGTTTAGGGGGACGATGGCGGCGTAGAAAACGCGTAAAGAGGACCATCCGCTCTTCGGGAGCCCAGGACAACCGGGTCTTCGAGTAGAAGAAGGGATCACACTGGTGGTCAAATCCCGGTCCTACCCAAAAGGGCGTTTAGCAGGCAATCTGAAAGGTGATACGATTGGGTCCACCAGAAAATATTGTTAAGGCAGGGGTCAATTAACGTTGCTACGTTGCGGTTTCTGCATACCGATACTAACAGTTTAGGGAACTGGTATCAAGGACAGACGGAGGGCAAGACCAATAAATAGCAAAGGCGGATCGGCAAAAAAAGATTCGCCTGCGAGTGTCTGATGATTGCGGAAGGAAGGACTGCGCGCGTTGGGAGCGCCTCCATTGAATTTAAAATTGGTTGAAAAATCAGTGAGCGAAAAGAAGGGGGACCAAAAAGCCGGGGTTACAGTTGGTAATCAAAATCCATGAGTGGTAATGGGGGGGGTTGCAGGCGCGCGATGGGGGGGCGTAGGATCTGGTCATTGCAGCGGGTGCGAAAGGTCAAAGGACCGGGGGGGCAGACCCCCTGCAGTGGGAAGGGAACTACGGGGAGAAAAAAAAACGAGTGAG
>Ga0179593_1379618_pt1 | contig 11430 bp, 11 predicted proteins | sample CZODoug2_1_08_16_FD_185931 | JGI IMG/M metagenome (GOLD analysis project Ga0179593, IMG submission 185931) | Vadose zone soil fungal communities from Angelo Coast Range Reserve, California, USA - CZODoug2_1_08_16fungal (PacBio error correction) | ecosystem: Environmental > Terrestrial > Soil >...
ACGAGAAAGAACAGCAATCGCACCGTCAAAGGTTTCTCAGAAAATCGGCTGGCCTGCCGAACGGGGGGGCATAAATACCCATACAGAAAAAGGATCTCGGAAGTCCCGAACAGTGAAAGAAATCTTGGGGGTGTGCAGAGAATACTACGTTGACACCCGTCCTTTTAACTTGGGATGTTCATACGGCTGCCCCACTTGGGTGTGTAGGGTACCAAGCTCGCGCAAAACAAGCCAGTGGGACTGAGTTCGGAGTGTTCAAAGGGGGAAGCCGGGCGGGGAAGTCTTTTCTTTTTGCAAAATGGGGGGGAAAAACGCCGTCCATCCTCAACTCTCACGCTGAGGACCTTCGATCAAAAGGCGGGAGGGTGGAATATCTCGCGGAAGGGCCGGGGGTCTCAAATGACCAAATCTCAACATGCCAGATGATTCACACTCAAAACGTACATCGTTCCTCCGGGGTCCGTTAGATCAAACAGAGTATGGACAAAATAGCTCAAAGCCAATGGAACACGTGTCTTGAAACCGCCTTCCAAGAAGGGAATCGATAAACAAAGGGACCTGCATGGGAGAAATAACCTCAACCGATAGTTTAATCATACGGAGTAATGGAGCCCCTCAGAGAATAGAGGGACAAACCCAAAGCTGAAAACAGAAGAAAAAGCCAAACGGAGGGGGTATGTCGCACTTTCTGGGACTCGGGTAATTTTGGGAAGGACGAGCAGGGCATTTTGGGGCGGGTTCTACAATTTGGGAGGGTCTCGACAAAAATACTGGGGTTTAGCAGGGAAAGGGGGGGAGAATCGTGGTCCCCAAAGGAGCCATCCACTTCATCCCGAAAATCTGAAAAGAGGTAGAAAAGTCGTGCGATCCACCGGCAGCGGGGGCCGGGGTCGCCCCCAAAATCGAGGGGTGTATGAGTAAGTTAGAGGGCATTTCCTTCGGCTGTCCAATTGGGTTATAGAGGGAGGAAAGGCGCGGCAAATCATCATGGTTAGTCACCAATGAAATAATCGGGGCGCCAATGCGAGGGAACGGCGTCCGCCGGCACAGTGTTCTTGCATAGGGAGGAAGGACTTCCCTCCAAGTCTGAAAATAAATGGACAAGGAGGGGTACCTTCTAAACTAAAGTCAAAAAATTTCGGGTCGACGAACACAGGCTGCCCGTGTCCTAATTCAAAGACAAAAGTATGGAACCGAAGTGAAAACTTAGCAGGTCTCACTGAGAGCGATCACGACAAAACATAAAAGGAAGTCTGCCGAAACGGGCGAAAAACCAGAAAAGTTTTTCCGTAAAGACGGCGATCCTGGAGAAGCGCACAACTCGCATCGGGTGTGGCAACCCTTCACGCACAGGAGGCAACCTAAAAAACTCAACCGGCGCAGGCACAGAAGGGGGGAGGTGTTGTCTCGTCACCGTCATCAAGCGCGTCGTCGATCAGGGAAAAATAAAACCCGGGCAATGTAAACAAGATGCCCGCTCAAAATTGTCGACCTGAGGTGGGGGAACCATCGTCGTAGGGCCTGAATTGGGGCTGTGGGACATCATGTCCTAAGCGAGAAATAGCGACTCCAGTTTCGAGTCCGCCACAACCCCAGGGTGATGCCGCTGGCACCAGATTTTCCTAGGGCGATGGTGGGGGGGGGGGGAACGGAAACTAGTAACGAACCGATCCGGAGGAATCGTGGTAGGCCGGGGCTCTGGAAGGATTCTTGCAGAAAGAAGAGATCCCAATTCTTAAAAAATGGAGATATTCGTAAGATTTACTTAAGGGGACATGGCATGAAGATGGTTGAGATAAACAACAAAAAAAGAAAGAAACGCCAAAGAGATGCTAGATAACGAGATATAGGAGCAACAAACAACACGGAGATTATAAAGCCACTGGAAGAGCCGCGAAAACTGTTGGCGTAGGAAGTCGAAGGGGTGGGGGGGGGGGTTTATTAGCAAAGGAAAGTCCATTAGGACTTCGGATGTTTCACGAATCGAATAAGGATATGACTCGCTCAACGGCAAAGTGGAGATCGCATTAGGCAAGAATATCCGAGAAAGAAACCATTGACGACAACGACGGAAAAGAGGAGAGGGTAGTTAAAGAGGGGGCCGGCGCAACAAGACCAGCAGGGAGAGGCCAAACGCTGAGAGCAGCAGACGCTGGGGGGTGGTGGAGGAATTTCATATCACAGAGTCGTTATCTAGTACAATCGATGCCAACAGACAGAGGCCTTTCACCGGATGAAGGGAGGAAGGGTTCCACGCAAACTGGGGGAAAAGGGCTAGGTCGTTGGGGGGGGGAAAAGGGACCCTTTCCGCTATTCCTTATAGTGAAAGGTGCGATCAGGTGACTAAAAAGTGCCAACGGTTGAATGAATGGGCCGGGGGAGAAAGAGCATCGTGCGGAAATTGGGGTTGTGAAACTGGGAGAGTTGTCGGCTTAGAAAAGACTCAGATTTTTCCCCGGAAACGATGGGGTGTGTCGAGGGTCGGCATCGGAGCTGGGGTTTAGTTGGGGGTTGAGCAGCGAAAAGCTGGGCTTATGCTGAAAATGCATAGGGGCCACAGTCAAGGTCAAGGGGGGTGAGAGTGTGAATTCCAAACGGGCAAAAAAGGGTTTGGAGAGGGAAACGAACCTGACGCAGTGAGGTTTAAAGTCAGATGGGTCGCGTCGACGCTGGAAGGGAAAGTCCTGCCGCAAAGAATGCAAAGAAAACTGGTGGGGAGGCAGGAAGGGCTTAAAAAAACCTCACTATCGCAAGATTGGGGAGTTAGTTTCCTACATGCTTTAAGGGTTTGACTATGACGAAGGTGCAAAAGAAAGGAAAAACTTTTCCGGACACTCGCATAGGGACACGGAACTATGGGCCAGCACCGAACAAATTTTATGAACCGTCACTGCTCACGGTGGACTAACAAACCTGTGGTTAATCTCTCTCCGCTGAAGAGGGAGAAGGGGAGGAAGGGTAGTGCACAGGGGGGAACGAATCGGAAGCAGTTCCTTACAGCCGTGACTCCTCTAGGGGAAAACCATCACCAAGGTCGAACAAAGCAATTCGCTCAGAAGGCAAAGCCACGCACGGGTCGCCGCAAGCAGCAGAGGAACCAAACTCCGTTTGGGACGAAGGACCTGGGGATGTCGTCTTTTAAAAGGTTTTCTGGGGGGGGAAGATATGGTCCCAACAGAGAACTTCGCGGACGAGGAAACATATACTAGCGCGAGCTCCCGAAGGAGTACAGCAAACTCTGAAAGGAAAGGCCGGAAGGCGGTTGCAAGATCATAACAAGGGTCGGTGTCTGATCACGATGCTCAACTAATTGAGAGATCCGAGCACACAGAAGATTGTAAAGCGGGGGGAGGTAGGGGGTTTGATACAACGAAAGAGGGAAATGGGTGGAGGTTATTCACCGCCCTCCAAGAACTGAATCGAATCTATTCCAAAGAACGCAAGAGATCATGCTAAGGGGGGGAGGGACGGCGGTGTAAGTCTTTTTCCGGTCAAAAAAAGGGAAAGAACTTACCGCCCGGAGGCAAAGAACAAAGCACTAAACAAAGAAGGCTTCGGGAAAGCTTGAGAGCGGGTGGACACCTCCACAAACGTAATCCTGTGGATGGCAAAAAAAAGTCACAGACGGGGTCCAGTAGTGGAGGCAATCCCCAAGCTGGAAAACTCGTCTGCTGGAAAAGGCCCGACGATAAGGGTCGATTGTGTGTTCTTCGCTGCCACACGTTAAGGAGCCAGCCGCCGGCGGAGTCGGGCCGCGGGCGCCTTGACGAGGGAAGGTTGACGTGTCTCGGCAAAAAGAGATCAAATAAAAAAAACAACAACGGAATGGATGGGAAAAGTAGATCTTGTGACCTATCACTCAACAACATGCAACGTAGAGCCGGAAGATGTCAACTTCTGGCAGACCGGGTGGGGACAGAAGCACGTTGTGAATAGTACCCAAAAAAATAGAAAAGAGCGCAGGAATTCGCAGAATCGAGAGCGTTGGACACAAAGATCGATGGGCTAAGTGACAAAGTAGTTGACTGTCTGCAGGAGAAAGGAGTAAGGTGAGGGGGGTCCACGCTAAGGGAGAGAACACTTCCGGCTGGAGTTCGTTGAGAGAGTCGTTTAAGCAGGGATGTAACGAGTGATGTGGGGGTGAATACGGCAAAACTGAAAAAAAAGCTTCTCAGCAAAGAGATAAGGAGAGCTGCTATCATCTGGGAAAGTTATAGGGGCGGGTCCAAGGGAGGGCAGGGCAATGACAAATATCACCAATGACGCTTGGGGCAGATCAAACAGAGAGAAAGCGTCCAATCCGTATGGGTGAACGGGGGGGGAAGAGAGAAGACATAGTATGTAAGTGCTCAGAAAAGGGGGAAACGATTGCACCCGATACTTTTCACGACCGCCAAGTCCGCTGCGAGTTCGTCGGAAAGCCGTTCCTTGGGCGGAGAGGGAAAGACGGAAAAAGATAGGGGGTTAAAAACTCTTAGACGGGAAGGCCAAAAAAGAGAGGCGACACCCGCGCACAAACCGCATCAAAGAATTCGCAAAAAAGGAGGCAGACGCCTGCTTCGGCGAACCAGGGAGAAGAATTTTACGTCGATCAGTCAGTGGGGGAGGTTCGAACGGGGGGGGTTGTAAGGAAACGAGTCACTCAAGTAGTAAACTGGATTAAGCTGCGTCAGGTCGTGAACAAATCTAGCAAAGGCTCCTGCATTCATAGAGCTCACAACGACGAGATTATACACAGTCGTCTCCTACCCCACCGGAGCAGCCGGTGACGGCCAAATTCGGGGGAGTGCATGAGCCAAGCACCGAGGAGCATTTTTGCACACGCCAGGGGTGAATCTCGTGAAATCGGCGGCAAACCATTCAATGAGCAGCCAAATGACTCAATCGGCGCAATGCAGGAGGAGGTGGGGTCCGAGTGACCGCCTGACACATTGGGGGGATGCCGTTCGCAGTCCCCTGTCCAAGACGCTTTCGAAGGAGGTTCGAAAATAGTGACCGGCACAACAACTCACCTCAGAAGAGAGGGAGGGGAGGGGGAAATACCACCTTATTGGACAGGTTAACGAGGCCCACGCATCAACCCAGAAGTGGGGGACCCGATAAGCAGTCGCAATCCCACTTTCTGAAGCTCAAGCAACAAATAAACAAGAAGGTCTGCCAAAGAACAAAAAGCGTTTCCGGTACGAGGGGAGGGAATTGAGCAGCCGCAACAACTCAGGTTCAACACTTCCAAGCACGATGCGGGTGACCGCGAACCAGGGCATCAATGAAAAAAACTTGGCATTGAGAGGGTCAAAGAAAGTGAGAAAATCTGTCGAATTATAACACGGTCAAAGGGAAACGCTTCCCGCGCCCAACTGTTAGGGAAGATGCTTTTTCACCATGGCTCATGCGGGTGAAAAGGAGCCCTTGGCCGTGTACATGGGAGGGCTCCGGCTTAAAGAATGCCGGGAAGCCGCAAAAACAAAGGCTAAGGGAAGGCTGCCAGCGTGTGGCTGACTCCCATGATGGCATGGGGAGGGGAAGGAAAGGGGGGTTACCACAGGGGTAGTGACGCCAAGATGACTGATTGGGAAGCGGTCGTAAAATGTGTTTAGCAAGGAATGATATTCTGCAAATGTCGCTCGCCCAGAGATGAGCGAGCAGATATTCAGAGAGCGTGACCATTGAATGGAAAGGCCTAATAAAGTGGAGGGGGGGGGGGAGAAACAAAAAAGAGACACATAAAAAAAGGAAAGAATAATCGAGAAAGTACATAGGCGACAAAACAAAGGAGAGGGAGGGAAAGAAGAGATCTCATCGTGATCGAGGGAGCTGAAGGTTCGTTCGTATGATCGGGGGGGGTCTTCTCTCCACAGCGTCCCCTACATGCCTGCAAGTTCAAGATGAGACGAATAGCCGAGGCGAAACTCTTGGGAGAGACAATGCGAATATATCGAAAAAAGGGGGAAAGACCAAGCAGCCTCATCGGAGGGAAGACGAAAAACCCTAAGACATCGCCATCGGGATAAACTGTCAGTCAGGCGAGAAAAGGACTTTGGTGGGGAAACATGGGGGGGGCAGGAACGCAAAAAGAAAGCGGAGCTCTCCGCCAAAACAAGGGAGTCAGGTCACGTAGCGATGTGGCCAAAGAGATGGGGGAGAAATTGGCGCGGGAAGCTTGGGGAAAGTGCCCGTGCAGAAGCGTAAGGTTCCATTAAGGGGAAGATTGGGAAAGAGGGTGGGGGACGAGACAAGTCCACGTGAGGAAAGTTTGATGCTCGCATCTGATGACGGGTGGAAGTCCTTGAACGGTTGCGGGGGAAAGGACTTAGCCGATGGACAGGGAGGGGTTTTCTCTGCACAGATGAGGGGGTATTGTTGGACTTATCATAAGAGGGGAGATGCGGCCGCATGGCTGGAGGGGGACAAATTCGGTCCCGAAGGGTGGCCGTTCGTGGGTTCGTAAACCAATACGGGGGCGTCGACTACCAGCAAGATCAGGATTTGGAGGGCAAGATTGATAAACAAGAGAAAGCGGGGTATTGGTACGGACGAAAGCTGAAAAATCCCATTTGCAAGAGAGGTACAAAAAGCAGCCCAATGGCCGATGTGTTTTCATTGACGCGAGTGATGGGGGGGAAAATCTGTGAGACGAGATAGGAATGCTGGGGAGAACACCGCAAGGAGGGAACTCGGGGGAAAAGAAATCATGCACCTACGTTTCAAACGTACAAGAAATGCTCGGTGGCTATTCACTTTTAATACAGCTCTTCCGGAGAAACGCGAACCTAGGGAGAAAAAAGGGTAACGAAAGACCAGGACCTTCATCCACCTAACTAGATACATCACCAAGGTCGACCAAAGAAGGCAAAGAACTAGCACGGGGAGGAAGCAAAAAAAGCGTCTTCTCCACTCCTTTAAAAGGATTGATGCGGCTGTGCGCATGTGTAGGGGGGAAAAGAGAGCTCGGAGAAATGAAGTCATTATCTGAGAGGGCCCGATGGCCCGGAAGCTAAAGGCTAACTCGAAGAAAAAGAAAAAGAAAAAACTAAAAAAAGAATGGGCGTAGGGTTCAACTATCGGGCAATCGGGTCGTTCTGAGAAGGACTCATAAGAGTTTGACTCGAGACCTAATCAAAAATACGGGCCTTTGGAACTCTGTGTACGTTACTAAGGTTTGATCCTTAAATCAAATCTAGTTTGGCAGGGCAGAAAAAAGAACAAACTGAAATCAGGAAAAGGGAGACAGAGGGATCAAAAGAAAAAGCAGGGAGGTTTCTTGGGACTTCCTTGGGAAAATTCTTGTGCCGTTTACCCACTAAGTAACGCAGATTCAAAAAGAAAGCAACGAAGGGAGCCGCCAGCAGGGGTGGGAGCAAAATATCGTGGACACAGCCATTAGGGTCAAAACGGGTGTCCAGTTAATCTACCAGGGGGAAACAGGGAGATGATCATGCCTGGAGGGAAACGACATCCTTGGGAATGAGTCTGGTGATTCTAACCGTTGCGGCAGCCAAAAGAAGGTCTAATCTTCATCTAACGTCCGAGTGAAGTTGCAGGGGACTCTGAATATACTCGAGAAAAAAACACCCTACTGATTAAAATATAGAGTCCTTTTACAGAGCAAAGACTTAAACGAACCGGGAAGGCAGAGGGGAAGGGATTCTCCAGGACCGGCGGGGGCCTGGATGAAGAACGGTGGAGAATAACCCATAACTCATTTCCAGAAAAATCTAGACCGGGTGCCACCACTTGGGGATGGGGGGAAAAGAGCCACTAAGGACCCCGTCTTTAAAGGGGAGGGCCGAAAGTATTGAAAGGGGGGGGAGGGGGTACACCTCTGCGCGAGCACACGGACCGTGCGAGCCCTTCGGTGCTGTTGGAAGAAAGGGCACTGGGAATAACTCGCGGGGGGGTATACAAAGGAAAAAAGGACAGGGGAAAGCCGTCCACCAGAAAAGAATCCTGGAGCTTCGATCAGTCTGAAAGGGTCTGGGAAAGAAATAAGGGGCATGAGGTAGGGTTCATACAAAATCTACAAAAGAGCTTGAGTTCGGGGTAAGCAGGGACAGCGTCAAAAGCCAGTGGTGATCGGAGGAACAAGAGGGGGATGGGGGGAAAAAGGACACGTGACTCAGAAAAAAAAGAGGGCCCTATTACAGGTCAACTCAGCAGGGGGAAGATTGTCGAGGTCGCTGCTCCGGTGGGAGGAGGCCCGGGGCACGCTCAGAGGGTGGAAAGTAGGCGGAAGTCTCAAGAAAGAGATCTTGAAAACACAAATTCTCATCAAGTCCTCAATCAATAATAGAAATGAGTGGGGAAAGCGCCTGATTGGCGGGGGCGAACAAGGATTTTGCCTGGTCGAGCATTGGGGGGTGGGCGGTGGTCGACCTTGGTTATGGGGGAGAAGAGAACTAAGAGGAAAGGAGGAAAGGAAAATTCGTCCGGGGTCATCCAAGCTGCCGAATCCAGTTCTCAAGAAGGAGGGGGCTTCAATAAGAGAGGAAAACAGTCGTCTGCCATAAGAAAAAAGCGTCCGGTCGATAAAAAATTCGACGGATCAAGTTGTTGTCCGGGGGGGGGAGGGCCTCCTTGCTGTCGCCAAGTGGGGGGTGAATCGCGGTAAGCGATAACACGAAAGAAGGGAGCCACCAAGGAAACTCCGGAGGAAGGCGGAGGGGGTCCGAGGGAGACCTGCTTGGCAAAGGACTCAGGTGAAAAAGGAAAAAGGTCAGCCGAATCGTGGCACAAAATAGGGAAGGCCCAAACCTCCAGGACAAGGAGGGGAGGAGGAAGACAAAACAGAGGTGACCGTGTTGCAGTAATTCACCAATCAATTACCCTAATGGGGGAACAGATGGGGCGCAAGAAATAGACAGCGGAGAGAGAGAAGAACAAGAAAACAGAGAAATGCCTGCAGCAAGCGACAAAAGCTGTTTTAGGGAACAGAGTCATTGCGAATACCCAGCAACTCAGGCCAAGTTGTTACCAAACCGTCCCGCAAGAGGATAAAGGGCCAAAGAAAACGGGGACCTCATTCAAAACGTGGGCATGTGTGCTCACGGAAAAAACCATTGATAGGCGAGGCATTGAAAGAGGAGGGAGGACACGCAAGAACGGGTCAAGCGAAAACTTGAAAGATGTGCTTTTCAACATCGCTAGGGAGGGTGATCGTAAGACCAGGGGCGGGGGGACATCTGTGTGCTAGAGCAATCGGTCTTGGGGAACGCCGCAGCCGAAAAAAAAAAGCCGTTCAAAGGAGGGGAAAAAGGTGTGGGAGAACTAGGGCGATTTTGGGACACGGAAAGGGTGGGACCAAAGTAGTGACTAACCTGCTCCAGTGTAATGCGGTCGGAAAAACAGGGGGGCGACGGAAGTTCAAAGAAGGTCACTGGACGATCCCAGAAGCCGCGGGAGAAACCGACGCAAAACAAAATAATCGGATGAACAGTGGCAGCATGAATAAGAAGGAAAGGGGGGAGAGAAGGACAAACGAAAGAAAGAAGAAAACAAAGGGCGCGTCAATCAAATGTGCGATCAAAATCGAGAAGACCCGGGAGGAAATAAGAGACATAGGGTCAACTCGCTTGCACGGAGGGAGGAGGAGACGGGTTGTGTGTCTTAAGATCCAAGGAGGCCTGAGACTTCGTCAATGGGACGGGAGAGGACGAATATAGGGGGCGCTCGCTTCGATAAAGAGGGGGGAGGAGAATGACTGCCTGAATATCCAAGGATAAACAGTGTGAAAACAAAGGCCACTCGTGAGCGGGGGGGTGGGGACTAGAATTTCAAGGAAAAAACAATCGGCCTGGGGCCTCCACGAGGAAGACAGGCGAATAAGGCTTGTTGGCAATGCGACTGGAGAATTGATATAGAATCTTCGAGGGGACCACGCCATTAATGCCGTGGACAAAACCTCCCTGGAGATGTGTTCAAAAAAGGAAACCTTTCTCAAAGGGAGAAGGTGGGTGACATTGCCCGGTCTGAGCAGTATGAAGTTGGGCAAATGGAGGGGTGAAGAAAACAAAAACCAATTGTTGGGGAAAAGAGGGAAAATCGTGCGGAAGGGGGGCAGACAACCGGAGAGATGGACGAGAGGCCTCGAATTCCCGAAAAAAAAAGTTTTACGTTTCGGAAACTTATACGGGGGAAGGGGTTGGGGGGGGGGGTTTTTGGAGGGGAGAGATAAGGCAGGGCTAGGGTCTGTCTGACCTTGGTCTGTGCTGGTTCAAAAGAAGTGTTCGTTGGTTTCGGAATGGCAAAAACTGGTCGTTCAACAGCGTGTGACTGCAGGGGAGGGGGGGGGGGTAAAAGGTCCAAGATTGTACTCCACTTCTAAGCGGAAGGTGGAAGTCCGGCCTCACCTCTGCCTCAGATGTTTGACAGGCGGGGAAAGGAAAAACTGCACCCTGGAGGAAGAGGAAGGGTCAGTGCTATGCTGAAGTGGGGGGCTAGTTCTATTTGCTAACACAAACTTTCTGGGAGCACCTCGCAATAAAATTCCGTCAAAGATGGCCTCAGCACAATACGATTGTTGGGTAAAGGCTTACTGCACTGATATCAGGGGAGTGGCACCCCTTTGTAATACGATATTAATTCTTACAATCTACGTTAAGTACGAAAAATGTGGGGGCACGAACGTACGTTCCATGAATCGGAGGAACTAACCTCACCAAGAACAGCCTCTAGAAGGAAAAAAGCAGCATGTCCGGAAAGGAAATCGACTTTGGTGTGGGGGGGGGGGGGGGGGGGGGGGGGGGGGGTTTGGGGGGGGGGGGGGGGTCAAAATACCTTGTTGGGGCGAATTCTGATGCAGGAGTAAGTGCTGGGAATATCTCGGGAGAAAAAACGTCCCGCGCAGGAACCACGTGAGGAGGGACCAGAAAAAGGCATTAAGCGTACCGAAAACGAAGAGGGGGAAGGATTAAGTCCTGAAAAAACGGGGAAAAGAGGTCGGTTTCGGGCGAGGAAGTACGTGTGGGTGCTAGAATACAACACCCTACGGATAAACGCAGGGGGAAGGGAAGGGGGTGATCAAACTCAGAGGAGGGGGGGAAATTTTGTCATTGAAAAAAGACCTCAAGGAGACCGTATCTATTCGCAGAACGCAGGGATCGAGATACAAAAGTTGGAGGAGGGGGCGGCGGTGTCAAGGATGGAAGGAGACCAAAAAAGAATTAGACCTTGAAAACAATCCTCCAAAAGGCTAACACTGCAGTGGGGGGACGCGAAGGAGGGGGGGGGAAAAAACTCACAAACTTGTATGCCAGACATCAAACGGGGGAAAGGGAGGAATGCAAAACCAAGAGGGGGGGAACAGGGATCAGATGCTGAAAGGAAAAAAAGATCGTGTTATGAGTCTTGATGAATCCGGAACGGGCAAGGCAAAACGCCATCCTGGAGAAAAAGAGAACGCTGCTTTGATGAAGTTGATTTGGGGGCCGAAAG
>Ga0179593_1420660_pt1 | contig 11430 bp, 18 predicted proteins | sample CZODoug2_1_08_16_FD_185931 | JGI IMG/M metagenome (GOLD analysis project Ga0179593, IMG submission 185931) | Vadose zone soil fungal communities from Angelo Coast Range Reserve, California, USA - CZODoug2_1_08_16fungal (PacBio error correction) | ecosystem: Environmental > Terrestrial > Soil >...
GGTGAGGCGAGTATGGGAATCAGGCGCATCGGCAGGTCAGGAAAAGCAGCAGAAAAGGGCCTAAAAAAAGCCTTGAGGATTACGTGGCCAGCCAAAACGAACAGCAACGAGAAAAAGCTTCGGATCATGCAAACACTAAGGGCCCCCCAGCCTTTACGGCGTAAAAGAGAGCTCGTCGGGTATGAACCAGACGGTGGACAATTTCGAGGTTGAAATTCCAAGGATAAAAAAGGGAAAAGAAACTTTGGGGGGGGAGCCCGCACTCCGGGTGGGGGGAAGCCCGTGGCGTGTCGCTGAGTCCTTCCGATGGGGAGCACCACGGCGATAGGTTTGGTGGGTCAACGGTCAGAAAGGAAATAGCAAGGGTGAACCTTTGAAGGGGGGGGGGGGGGATTTGTCCACATAGTCAAGACCTGGGGGCTGAGGTTTACGAAAAAAAGCGTAAGCTGGGTGGAAAAAGGGGGGGGAAATTACCAGTCACCAAAACCAAAACACGGGAGTGTACACAAAACTCAAAGGTAGGAGAGGAATTTGTGGTGTCGTGCGGGTCGTGGGACGGGACGTTCGGAAAATGGGCGACGGTCGAAGGGGAGCTTGGACTAAACGCCGAAAACCTGTGAAAAGGAATCAACTTAAAAAGCGCCGGGGAGGGGTATACGGATGGCGAGACCTCTGGAAAAACCAAGAAACAGGAACCCAACAACAACCATCCGAAGAAGTGCCGCACCCCAAATCAGGGCACTTGAAAATACGGTCAAAGCCTCCACACCGGGGAAACCGATCGAGGAAAAGGAGTTGGCTGCCCCAGAAAACTGTTAAAAAAAAACCAAAAAGGCGTCATTCTCCACGCAGGCCCCGAAAACACGTGAAGCCTTGAAGAACCGGCGGAGCCAGGTTGAATGTATAAAAAAGCACTGGCAGATGATCAACCTCCGAAAGAAACAAAAGAAGGCCGCGAGACAATCGGGACATGAACCGCAATAAAAAACATTGGGACAGAAAAAACGGGACAAAACGGAAAAGGGAATTGCTCGGCGTTCGGGGAAACACCGGTTCTTGCAGACTATTGACAAAGGTCACTGCAACGTGAAGGACGCCCAAAATAAAAGGGAAAAACAAGGGGGGAGAGAAAGCCGCAGAGACGAGTCAAAAAAGGGAACCTGGAAAAACCTTCACGTACTTAAGAAAAATCGGCGGTCGCAGGGGGACCAAGGGGGGGTCCATGAAGCAAACGCATTGCACGGAAGCCAGGGAAAAGTCAACCGTTCCGCAGAGCGGTGGGCAAAAAGACCAACAAAAGGAAAAAAGGGAACACACAAAAAAAACAGGAAAGGCCGAGTAAACCTTCATCAAACAACGAAAAGGAAAAAGAGTGGGGGAAAAAAACTGATAAAGCCTGCAAAAAAAAGAGCAGGTAAGCAAAAAAAAACTCACGAAAAAGGTGCAATGCACCAAATACAAGATCGCCAAAAAAAAACCGGATCTCAGAGATAAAACCTCCAAGAAGGGCACCCCAAGGCTCAAGGTGAAAGGGTAGTTCGGAAGGCAGTGACTACAGGGGCCGAATCGTGGGTTGTAAAAAAGAAGTATGGCTTTTAGCGGCGATGGATAGAAGGGTGGGGGGGGAAAAAAAAAGTGATAGGCAAAAAAACGAATCTGAGGACATCAGGGGGGGGGTACCCGGGTGACGTCCTAGCAAAAAAATCATAGATAATCGAAAAAGGAAAGAAACACCCAAAGTCGAAACATACGTTATAAAAGAAAATAAACGGCGGTCGGCCGCTCCGAATCAGGCCCTCCACCAGCAGGGAAGACCGAAATCGACGGTGAACCTAAAAAGGGGGTAGTGGAGTGACTGCGCGGTCCAAAAAAGCCTCCCACCCAACTTGGAGGACAGGAGAAAAAAAAAACTACTTTGCAAGCCCTAGACCAAAGTGCTTGTTGGGTATGGAACGTAAACAGACGGACTCTGAAAGAAGGGAAAAGATGCGCGTCCAAAAAAAAAAAAATCAAAGATAAACAAGGGGGAAAGAATAATGGTTTAGTAGAAACCGACACTGGTCTATTCCGGTGGGCCACCTAACGAGGGCCCTCGCCCTGAGAAAAAAGGACGCCGAAAAATCGAGGCAAGATCCAGAGCAAAAAAAAAAGAAACTCGAGAATCGTCAAACAGTCGGACGCCGGATCGTCTTGCAGACGGTTCTCTCATAGAAGGACGAGATCCGAGAAGAGGAGGGGGCGTCGTGTGTGTGTAAAAAGGACTACGAAATCGAATTCAACTCGTCGGTGCCAGAAAAAAAAAACTGGTGTGATGTTTTCGTGTGCTGCGGATGTGAGCGGGAAAAGAAGGAGGGGAATTTTGCGCAAGAAAAACGGTCGGCAGGGGGGTAAGGGAGAGCAGGGCGCCAAACAGTTTTCGATACGTGCCACGCGCTATGGGCACCCTCTGGTCCATCGCAAGAAAGAAAACATTCCAGAATGGAAGAGGGTTGTCCAAAAGCGACTCCCGAGGGGGGACTGCTTGAACTACGAATTGAACGGATCAAAAAAAAAAAAGGGACGGAGAAGGGGGCAATCTGATCTCACGGGGAGGGAAAAGGAGGGGGGGATGGCACCTGGGAAGGAAAAAGAGAACGGCCGGACGGGCGAGTGAGAATAGTAGGGAGAGAACTCAACGGATTACGCGGGGCCCCTTGATGATTATGGGGACGAAGGGGCAACGAGGGGGGGGAGAGAGAACGTGTTCAATTTTATAACGGGTTTAAGCAATGGTCTCACTACAAAAGAACAGGGAACGCCTAACCAACAAGCCACGACCAGATGGCTATCATAAAAAAAAAATGGGGGGGAAGGGGGCCAAAACCGTACAGTTGGCCAAAAACTCAATCTCAGAAAAGACGTGAAAAGTGACTGGGGAAAAAAAAAGCACCTGATTAAAAAAACCCCAAAAGCACCAGCAAAAGGGGGATCCCGCGCACATTGTACGAACATCAGATCCTGACTGGGAAAAAAGCATGAAAAAAACGCGTCATCGTCAAAAAAAAGAAGCGGGGGCAATTCCCGAGCACAAAACTTCGCTCGGGAAATCAGAAATGGAAACTTAGGAGGAGGAAAGTCATGGTCGAGAGAAAGCAGCCCCCCGAAATGGTACCAACCAAATGACTAGAAAAAAAGTGGCCTTACTGAAAACCATTTGCAAAAAGTGGTTTATCTGGGTGGGGGCAAAGGAGTGAAAGAAGACTTATTTAAATAGTGTCCGAAATCGTGAGTTAGTTACGAAATACCGTGGGTGGGGAATATCCCCCCAACCAGGGAAAACAGGGTGGGAGAGGAGGGCCGTGGGTCCGGACGAAACTCCGGAAGGGCCCGGCTTGACCGCCCGGAGGTCGCACGCATCTCACAGGCTCGGTCAGACGGTTGAAAAAAACGAGGAAGGGAAGTCTGATTGTGGATCGGGTAAACGCTTCGGCGCAAGCCAGTTTCTCGCTGAAGTCAAGGAGGGTCGAGAAAAAAAGCGACAGTTGGCTTTTGGGGGGGAGAAGAGTTTTTCTATGAGAAGGAAGGAGAGATAGACCTCACCAGGGCTACCCCGGCTGGCCGAAAATTTTGGGGGAGGAACTCAACGTTGCAAGTCGGGACCATCTATCAGACAAAGGCGGGGAACTAAAGGCCAATATCTTAATCAAAAGCAATCGGGAAAAAAGGGTGGGGCCGCCTAATGCTAAGCGAACAAACAACTAATGGTGAGAAAGAGGAGGGGGTTGTGCGTCAAGTTGCAGTAGCCCGTCTGGGTGAACTGTGGGGGGGGAGAAGAAAATAAAAAGAAGGGGAGGGAGGTGCGATGACGGGGGTGGATTTGGGGGTCAGTTCGTGGACCAACTCGGCTCGGGGACGGGGAAGGGGTAGCTGTGCTATGCCACTCTGAGGGGAAGGACGTGGGGGGGAAAAAAGACTGCAGGGCCGGGTGGGGGGGGTTGTGTAAGTGCTGTGTGGAGGGGGAAAGACCCAAGAGAGACAAGGAGAGCCGGTTTTGAAAAGAGCTAAAAGGAGCAACCGGCCTGGAACGGTCACAGGAAAGGGTCCCCAGCGACGCGGGCTAGCCCAAAAGACAGCTTGAAAAGGGAAACGGTCGTTCAAGGGGGAGCTGGGGGGAGGAGGGGACATGCGGAAGGGAGTTTGGAAAAAGAGCGAAGGGGAGACAATCGGTACATGGTACGAACTACCAAAAACAAAAAAAGCAGAGACCCGGAGAAGAGGGAACCCGAGGTCTGGTGACTAAAAATCGATCCTGGGGGAACCAGTGGGAAGGAAGGAAGGGAAAGCGAAAAGTCGGCCGAGTTGGGTTATCGTGGGAATCAGAGCCAAGCAACCCTAAAATAATCTAAGGAGAACAGAAGGACCGAGGCAGAAAGAGGAAATTTAAAAAACGGAGTGGATTCCAGTCTGAAGGAAACCTGTCTTAAAGTGGCAGGGAAAAAGCCGACGATCTGGGGTATTTTCACCGGGGGTTTCAAGGGGACGGCGCCAAGACCTCAAGAGGGAAGGGGGGAAACACTTTTCGGTCTTAATGGGTTGGTGGGGCAGGGGGGGGAGATGGAAGGGTAGCGCTCGATCGCCGGAAATTGCAAGAACTCCTGAGCTAAACATACCCATTGGGAAAGGGGGTAAGCGGTCTGGGGTGACGAGGAGGGGGAAGAAACCAGGGAGCCAAGAAAGTTATGGCCCGGTCGTCAACGCAAAACAAGTCCATAAAATAAAGGAGAGGAAGATTCCGTGGAGGTGAAGCATGAGGGGGGGGTCCAAACCCCGGAAAGGGGAGACTTTCAAACAAACAGAAAAACCCCCGGGGTAACGAATGAAAAAGCCTGGAAAGGCAAAGCGGAAGACGGTGCGCAGACCCAAACACGGATGACAGAAGAAGAGAGCACGGAGATGGCAGTGGTTGGCTAAAGGGCTGTCGCAATAGGCCCTCCTTCCGGACGCAGCGACGAGCGAGAACTGACAGAAGAGAAGAAAACGGCGAAAGGAAAAGAGAACGCCATCGGCGGCGCAACGGAAAGGGTCGCAAAGACGAAAGGAAAAAATTTAATAACCTTTTGAAACTTCTGCGTGGAGGAAGAGGTCAGGAACATGGGAAAAAGATGAGAAAAAATGAAACAGAAATCGAAGAACAACGCTACCCATCACAAAACAACAAAAAAAACTTATGAAAATAGATAGGTCGAAGGGCCACGAGGGGAGGTGAAGGCGGCTCATCCGTTAGACGATTCAAAGAAGAAAAGAGGTGAAAAGGAAGGAAATTGAAAAAAGAGTAAAAATCCGCGACAGAATCTACAACGTCACAAAAAAGAAAACACTCCAGTATTGCCGAGGGGAAAAAGGAGAATCAGCGACTCCGTTTCGTTTTAAATCATTCCGAAGGGTGGTAGAATCAGTGCATGAAGCACGAGAAAGGTGGGGAAACCAGGATGAACGGGATCGCACCGTTCCAAAAAAAAATTGGGGGAGGGAGGCAATCCTTCTTGTTAACGTGGTATAGGGACCAAGGTAACTACAGGGGGGAAGGGGCTAGGGTGTAGAAGCTAAGTTTTTTCAGGGGGAAGGGAAATGGCACAATCGAAAAAATTGTTGTATTGACAAAAACTCGGAGTCAAAGAGTATTCACGGGGTGAAGGGGAGGTATGACCGGGGGTAAAGTCAAGGTCAGGTGGGAAAAGAAGAAAAAAAGGGGGGGGACAAATGGGGCCATTCATCTTCAAACCTCGGAGAAGGGATTAAAGGGAGGGCCAAGAAAAATCGGGCTCTCAAAGGGCAAACCCCATCATCTCCAAGCCAAACACCCTCCGGGAGAACCATTGAGAAGAAAATAGAGGGAATTGCGAACGACATCTCCCACAAAAGTAAGCCAGATTCTGGCAACGACATGAAAAGTCAAGGTCCAAATCCTCTTCCGGTCCTTGCCCTCAAAAAAATAGGGGAGGGAACGCGGGGGGAGCGGCGTACCAGGGGTCGCCGTTAATGGATAGCTGAAACCAGGCGGTATGTAGACTCAAAAAGATCGGAAAAGAGGAGAAGATCGTACATCTCTCAAAACTCCCTAGACTCAAAAAGGGGTCAAGGGGGAAACAAGAAAGGGAAGCGGGAAACTGTTATTTTACCACGAAGAAAGACTTGAAAACAACAGAGAAGGGAAAAGACTTAATCTCGTGGAACCCTACAAATCCTACCGGACAGAAAAGAAGCAAAAGAAGAAGGGCAAAAAAAGGTTACCCAAAAGAAGGGACTTCAAAGGAATTTAACTTGAAAGCAGGGCAAACGAGGGGAACAAGTGGGGCAGAAACCGAAAGAAAGGGAAATGTTTCTAAGGCCACTACATTAAGAACGAGGGCCCAAAAAAAGTGGTATCAGAAAAAAACGCAAGACCCTAACCCCCCCAAAAACCAGGACAATCTGGGGGAGGCCCAAAGAAGAAAGGGGTGGGGGACTATTCCCAAGCCAATCCCCACAAAAAAGAAACGAGCCGAGGAAAAAACCAAGACAAAATAAAACGGGGGAAGCTAAACGCCTCAAGGGAAGGGGGGGGAAAAAGTCACATACTCCGATAATCTCGTTCCACAAAAATCCAGAGAAGAAAAAAACGAGTAAGATCAACAAGAGGGAAGAAAAACAACTTGTTCGGGGAGAAAGGAGAAGAAGAAAGGGGAACAATAGTGTTTTTAGGACAGCGGCTAGAGATGGGGGGACAAAAGCCTGCAGACACAAAAAAAGAAAAGAAGCAAAATTCTAGTTGCAATGTACGCAGGGCGAATGCCTAGAAAAGAGAAAAGAGGAAGAAATTATAAAAATCCCGCGTCCGTGATCAAGGAAAAAAAAAAGAAAAGGGGGAGTCCCCACGGGTCGGCAAAAAATCCCAGAGTCCGCAACGAGGATTAACGAAGCAGGCAATCAAGCAGAAAACGGTTAACCTGGAGTTCGAAGGCGCCTTGGGGAGCGGCAAAAATGCTTTGGGAGAGGAAAACTTCGGGCAGAGGCACCAACTTTAACCGCATCCACAAGAAAAGAGGGGTGCAGGGTTGTGGGGGGTATATTTTGACTGACATCGGAAGAGGAAAAGAGGATCTTGGTGGAAGAATGCCCCCATCAAAAATATGACAACCAATGGAAATGGGGAAGTGTAAACGAAAGGGGGAAGAAGACGGGGGGGAAACAGTCATCAACACCGCCCATTGGATAGGCGGAAAAAAGGGAAGCTCTAAAAACGTGCTTCCCCACCAAAAAACAAAAAAAAAACAAAACCCAAGCGCCGAAAGAGATCAAGGGAGGCTGAACCGTCTGACGCAGAAGAGCATTTTGCCCCCCGATGAAACTGACACCAGGAGAAGGAGAAAGGGGCGACGGTATCCTCATTCGGGTGTAACAGGTCCGGGAAGGGAAGTCACACGTAAAAAACAAACTCAGGCTGGCGACACGGTAAAGGGTGTCGGCATCTTTCCAGCAGGATTAGCAGGAATCGGGCGTCGGAGGGAACGAAACAGCAGGGCGGAATAGGGGTACGGGTGGTCCAACTAGCGACCAAACCTAGGGAAAAAAAGCCAAAAAAACGAAAATCCACCCTCCTTTACTCTCACTATGTACTCATGAAGCGGTTCACCAGCGCGGAGCTGACCGACGATGTTTTGCAAAGAAAATAAGGCTGATCGATGTGTCACAGGTCCCATCAATCTCAAAAGAGGGAAAAAGGGAGGAAAAGAGAATGACCATGTCTAGCACCGACGGGTACTTTTTGAGGTGAAAGAACACAAAAAAGAAGGGAGGGAAAACGGGGACGCGGGCCAAAACATGATTAAAGGGCAATAATGGGGGCCCCAGATGGTGAGAGCGCGGGGGGCACGATGGGGGGAAAAAAAAAAAAAAAAAAAAAAAAAAAAAAAAAAAAAAGAACATCCTACGCAAAAGGAATCCGCCAGGCCGACACGAAGGAAAGGGAGAGACAGACGCTCCAAAATGGGTCAAACATAACAAGTTATTGCTTCGCAAGAGCGGCGGAAGGGGAATCCACGACCCCACACGACTAAAAAAAAAAACGCGACAATCCATTAACATCGACTGACTGACGACAGGGAATCGTGTCTCGAAAATGAAAAACAATCTCTGGCTCACGACACGATTTCCGCGTAGAAAAGAGAGGTCAGGGGGACGTACTTTACTGGGGTGCTGACTGAACCACCTCAGGAACGCGGCGCCTTCATTTAAAAAGGATCAAACAATGCATTGGGGGTCAACAAATTTGGGACAAGTAGAAAAAAACAACAGTGGTCTTTTGTAAACGAACCTTAAAGTAACAATAGGGAATTTCAAGATGTGGGAAGGGCTGGTTGAACCGGTCGACACCAAAGGCAGAGGAAGAGGTGGCCTCCTTTTAACATGACCATCACCTTTCGCGGGGACAGGCCAAAGAGTTTGAAAAAAATTCCTACCCACGACTGATTACTTCCGCAATTTCGGGGGAGCATCCAGGGGGAGAAGGAGTCAGGGTACTGGAGGGTTAGTATGGAGTAGTTAATCGTACAGGCGAAAAGAGAAAGTAGGAGAAAGGGACCAAAACGAGGCCGATTGGAGAAAAAGGAGGGATCCACCTTTGGCTTTGGGATTGTTGCGATGTAGAGGAGGAGGAGATCGACACGAAACTGGAGGGAAACGCCTGGCCTAGATGTGGGTTAGAGGAAAGTGTGGAGTCGCTGGAAACCAGCAAGGTAACTCGCCGCCTGGTGGTCCAAACCCACGAAGCCGTGGAACAAAAAAACTACACAAACCGGATCCCGGGAGCAAAAAGACCTTTCTCGGAAAAAAGAAACCCGGCCCCACCTGTGTGAAAAAGGGGTGTCGTCAGACGGAGGTTATGCTTAAGTTGAAGGACCCTGGTATACAGCGGGGGGGGAGAGTCAATGAGGTATTGGGGGGACAGCAAGTGCGTGAGGCTCGGGAATAACTTATGGGGGGGGAAAGGGGGGGGAAGGCTTGGGGGTAGGACTCTGCAAGGGAGGGAATGTAGGGTGAAGAGTCTCTGGCCGTTGTAAGTTGTGGTTTTTTGGGGTGTAGGGGGGGAAGGTTGTCGGGAGCCGGAGGAGGACACTGCGTTGTCGAAGGCCTAGACTTGGGGGAACTGCAAAAAAAAGTTGTCGGGAAAAAAAAGGACAAAAGGGGCAAGACGAAAGGAACAGGGGGTGGGGAAAGAAGGCGTCGTGAGGGGACGTGGGGGGCGATGGGCTGAAACCTGGGTCAGTTCGAATGAGTATTGTTGGGGAGAAGGCCAGACGCGAGCGTCAATCGAGTCCTTGTACAGAACCAGCAGACAATGAAAGCGGTGGTCCAGGCGGTACGGGAGGAAAAGGGAAGACGCCACTGTGGGATGCGATGGACCCATAAGAGGAGAGTAAGAATGGATTTGGTGGAGAAGGATCAAGAGAGAAGGGATGGGGGCGCCTCAATAAACGCGCTTCCACGCCGGGGAGAAAGGGCATTGTTGCCAAAGGCGGGCAGGGGGGGAAAGCAGCCACTGACCTTGGGGACTTTCAAGAACCCGAATGTAGCCTGCGATAGTCCGGGTCTTAGCGGGGGGGCAAAAAGAAAGTTTTTGCGCAAAGGAATCGGTGGCCAAAAGTCGAAGTCGGCGGGGGTGGCCGTAGGCGTGGAAAAAATGGGCACTTGAATAGCTATCTCTCCAAACGTAGGAGACCCGACCGCGGCAAGGAAAAAAGCAAAAAGCACCAAGTTGGCCAACAAGGGTTTCTTTCGGTACATCGAAGCAACTTTCTCCACGCAGTGTAGATCCCGGGGAGGAAAACGACCGCCCAAAAGGACAAAGAAGTTCTAGAGCCATGGCAGGGTGGGGTTACGGGCAACATTAGTAGTAGGCAAAAAGCCCAAACCAAACAGGGGGAAAAAAGACTTCGAAAAACTCATCTCAAACCATGATTGGGACAAAATGGGGAACAACCGAAAAACTGTCCAGAAAAACGTGTGTCGACGAAACAAAACAAAACCAGGCAGCCGTCCTTCATAACGGAGATGGAAGGGTTCAAAAAGACGTTAGGAGGGACCAGGGCCCACAGAGAACGAAAGCTCTAAAAAAACCCCTCAAGGTCAGGGGACCGGAGAACTCAAGGCGTCGCAAGGAGACATGATTCCTCGAAGCGTAGAATCGGGGAAATAAAAAGCGGCACGCTTCAGCGAAAAACTAAGATCCAAAAATTTATAAACACTTGGGAACCCGGGGGATCTTTTAGGCGATACAGTGAAGATGAGCGCAAAAGAAAATATCACAAAAGTCCCTAGCCCAAAGGAGACATATCAGGCAACAAAACGAGGGAAAATAGAGAGAAGGTCGAGGGCAAAGAGAGGTTATAGCTCAAAGAAGGTCCGTGAGAGGGGCTCAACGAAAAAAAAAGGGGAATTTTAAATAAAGGGGATCAGGAAAGGAGAACAGCAGTCAAAACATTCTGACTGGGTCCCGGGGGCGAAGGAAGATCTAATCAGTCTTGATCCTGCTACTGCCAAGAAGAGGTGCTAGTCAGAAAATCCAGGCTGACCGCCACGCTAAGGGTGACAACAACGGCTCAAAGCTGAAAGGAAGGAACCAAAGACTGGGTTTTGTTGCTGGGGCAGGAACGTCTAGCTTGGGGAATGGTCAAAAAAAAAGTTTGTGAAAGGGGTCGGTCCAAGAACGGGGGGGAGTCAGTTTCGAGCCTCAAAAAGCGGTGCGGGGGGACAAGAAGAATCAGCAGAATCAGGACTCAAAAAACTCTAAAAGGGGGGAGGGGAAAAAACAGGGGCAGGGCAGGGGGGTGACGACGGGCAGTAGCCTGGTTGAGCTGGCGCCGGGACACAGAAGAAAAACACGGTAACAAAAATTTTCATTCCGCTTAGGAAAGGGAAATGGAGAGACGGCGGGAAAGGATCGTTGAAAAAGACCCATTCAGACCAAAGAAAAAAAAAACTACCGTAAACAGCCCAGAAATAGTAATGTCACATTTGCGCGTAAAAAATGAAAAACGGGGAAATCCGATCGCAGCGAAAAAGCAGGGGGAGATGCCACGCACATCATCCGTGGGGGACGCAGAAGGGGGGCCAGAAAACACTTTTAGGCTCGGAGCTCGGAGGAGCCAGGGTACCTGTTAAGGGACCGCAGAAATCCCGGGCGATGAAGTCACCAGGAAAGTCAAAAAAGAAACAGTCGAAGGAGGAAGGCATTCGGCGAAAAAGAGGGAGCCTATGGGGTGCAAACCGAAGGGCAAAGCGCGAAAAAATGGGTCGCGTTTAGGGTCACCACGTCCAAAAGAGGGAGGCCGGAGGAGAAACTGGTACATTACCCACAAAACAACACCCCACCAAAAAAAAGACTTAACGAAAAGAAAAATGCAAGCCAAAGCG
>Ga0179593_1430515_pt1 | contig 11430 bp, 15 predicted proteins | sample CZODoug2_1_08_16_FD_185931 | JGI IMG/M metagenome (GOLD analysis project Ga0179593, IMG submission 185931) | Vadose zone soil fungal communities from Angelo Coast Range Reserve, California, USA - CZODoug2_1_08_16fungal (PacBio error correction) | ecosystem: Environmental > Terrestrial > Soil >...
GGGCAGAATCCCACGGTAAGTTTCCACAGGGAAAAGAGCAAAATTGTTCAGGGGGGTTAAAAAAGATTTTCCAAACGAACTTCCCACATCTCGTAGGTTGAACGATGAAATTCAGCAGAAAAAGCCGGGTGCTTACTCAGAAGAGGGGGGAGAGCCTTAGACCTGTAGAAAAACGAAAAAACAGAGAGATTAGTGAGAAAAAACCTTAAGTGAGGGTACAAAAAACAGCTATAAAAAAGGGTAGGTAAAAGGAGTAGTTGGAAAACTCAAAAGGAACGTCATTGTTGTCGGAGAAGCTGAATAGGAACCGGTGTCGAATTTAGCCGGCGTGGGAAGTACGGGTGAACGTTGTAGGAGGGTAGGGCACTAGAAGCCGCACTGGCTTGGCTGAAAAAGTTAAACTGGTAAAGGAGATGCGCCGCAGCGGCCTGGCTCCGCCCCCCGATAATGGGGAGCCCCTATGACCAGAAGCAGGTTTCGGGACCGATTGTCCGGCATCGGGGAATTGTAGGGGTCACGGGACACTGGTCAGTTGGTGGGGGGTTTAGCAGCGGATACAAAAATGAATAACACTTGACGGGGGCTACAACGGCATTATAACTAAAAACCAGTCGAGAGACAATCCGTTATTTCGACGGCAGTTCCGCTCCCCAACGGCCCAGATTGTCGACGGAACCTCTTTCGCCCAGTAGGGATTCTTGGTCGGGCAGGGGACTCTTATGGGGAGGAAATTACTTGAGGGTCCCGAGGTCTCAATGACCAGAATTTGAGATTCATGACCTCGCTGGAAAGCCGGGGTCGTATTGAGTAGGGTAGGAGAATAAGGAACCGGAGTGGGTGTAAAAAAGTTAGGGGAAATCTGCTGCTATGTTGCAGGCACTGGTTGAGCTCCCGGGGGAAGTGGCTTGGATACTTTACAAGTCAGCATTTTCAGGGGGAGAACAGGGAGAGGGGCGAAACGATCCTCAAGAAAATAAGTGCGTAATCGAAAAGAAAGAGGTGAAAAGGGAACTCTTTCTCTAACGAGTTATGAAACTTGCAAAAACGCAATAACGGACCGTGCTGCTCGAGATTGAAAATCACATGCAAAACGGGTCTGCAGAAAAACACTGGAAGCAAATTAAGAGAGGGTGCACTATAGGGAGGGGGGAACGTGGAGTTTGAAGCCCACCCAGCTGGCCCCGATACAGGAGAGAAAGGGGGGGTGAGGAAATTTGTATGAAACACCTCCTGGTGAGTAGGTCTTGAGCTACAATGGAGAGGGGCGGCTCTTACTAAATTGACCAGGGGACAAGTGTGGGGAAGAGGAGAGAGGGGGATTACTGAATGCCATTTAATAAGTAGAAGATGTTTCGCGTGGACTCCTCGTGAGTCGTCGGTGGAGAGCGATTGGAGCGGGGCAGGTTTACCGCGGCAGACGCTGATGGAATAGGAGGGAAAAAAGAAGAGTTTGGAAAAGACTTGGCTATATCTCAGCATCAGGGGCTTATCGACACCACACAGGATAAAGATAGGGAAACCAAATGGAAAAGACTACTAAGGGAAAACGGGGGGAGGAAACATGTATGGCCACGACAAGCAAAGGGGGGAGATGGGAATGGACTGTAACTGGGAACCAACCGGACGTCAACAAATTCCAGTAAAAAAAAAAAAAGGACATAACGGGTTACCGTGGGAAAAGAAGAACCTTCAGTTTTGGCAAAGAAAGTGACTGTCCATCTCAGGTACCATACTGACCTGGGGGGAAGAAGTGCCCCCCCGAGGGAGTCGCGGTTGTGGAGAAGTGAGAAAAGAAGGCGCCGAAGGTCGCGTTGGGGTGGGTAGGTACCGAGATTGCGCGGGATGGAAGGATCAGGGGGTTAAAATCATAGCCAAAACGCGCTTCGTCTATGGATCCGACACAACGGACAGAAGGGAGGAGAGACATTCGCCGGGCGTGCTTACAAGAAGGTTAACCTCGATCTCCTTTTCCGTTTAGCCCCGTCTTGTCCTGGGGGAAAAAAAACGATCGAAGGGGAGGAAAGGTCGTGGGAATCATTCCTACGCTTTCAATAGATACTATCTACATTCATCTTGTAGGAATGTAGGGGTTCTTTAAGATTCAGAAAGGGGGAAAGGAAAGAAGGGCCGTCGAAAAGTTGGATGACTTCTATCTTTCAGGACAGATCTGAACTAAAACGGTAAGCAGGGCACGCTTAAAGGTAGAGCAAAAGCGGGGACGGGGAACATGAGTGCAACATCGCTTCAAAATTCCATCTGAACCAGCCACAGCAGAGAGATCGAGGACAAAGGACCCCCGCCGAGTGGCCAGATGGGCAATGTCCTTACGATAAAGCGGTCAGGGTCGAAGGAAAAAGGTTTGTAAAAGAAGAAGGCATAGAAGGAAAAAAAAAAAAACAGTGGGGTCAACTACAAAACTTCCAGGGAAGGCCAGGCAGTTCGGCCGCAGGCGTGATAAACCGGAAAAAAGGAGGCCGTCGCCTGAAATCGGAGAATGGGGAACAAGGCCAGTAAAACAAAGAGAGGTCGGCAAAGGGTGGTGTTACGCATTTAAAAACCATCAATCAACAGTGAATAAAATCGTGTCGATCTCGGAGAAAATGAGAAAAGCGAAAAGGAATCATCGGGTGGCAGAGAGAGTCACTTACGCCTTCGGAAGTCAGAACGATGGTCAGAAGAGGGGAGGACGGGGGGCTCGCCATAAAAGGAAGACCAACCTCAAAGGGAGTCACGCCGACCAGAAACGGGTTCATCTGAAAAGTAATCGAGTCAGTCCCATCCCCTCTCAGGAGAAGAAATCTTCCTCAGAAAAGCAGAGGGAGAGGGAAAAGTACCACATCAAGTGGGCAAAACATGGATCGGGGGTCAAATTTCGACGCCAACATCTCACCAATGATTATAAAGGGGGAAATAAAGAGCAGATCACACCAACAAAAGGAGAGGGGGAAAAAAGGGTGACAAATGGGGGGAATAGGATGATGGAAGGAAGAAAAATGAAGATACCAAAAGGAGGGACTGCCAAATGACTTTAGGCAGATCCGCTCGAGACGCTTGATCCCTATTGAACGTAGACTGAGGGGGGGGGAAACTGTCGAAAAGTTCCTATTACGGGGAGTTTAAAAAAAAAAAAAAATAAATATGGAGCAGGGGAGGCAAGTGTGGAGGAATCCACAAACTTCAGCCTCTATGGGAGGGAAAGATTCTGAAAGGAAGAGTGACTATCTAGACGACGCGAACAGGCGAATGAGGAGGGGGGGAACATAGGTCCCGGTTGAGATGGGAATGTAGTCCACCATTGCAGAAAGCTCCTGGTGGGGGGGAAATTGAGGGAAGGCCCGATTTAACGGGGGGGGGCCTCACCCGATCATGTGCCGGAGCCTTCACAGGAGGGGGGAACTAAATCCCCCAAGAGAAGGGACTTAGGGGGTTCGTTACAAATGGGATGGGGTGGTAAGGGAAGAAATTTCAATCTTCGCTACCAAAACAAAGGAGACAAATTCTTCGTTCAGAAGACAATCTGGACGTCAGGCCGGGGGTTCACTTCGTGAAAGATATAGAGAGATGGCTAAGGGGGCATGGAGTTGGGGAAGCTTAAGGGGGAATCGCCAGAAGAGTGTGGATACTTGAGACGGCACAGGAGACATGGTACAATGGAAGAAAGAGAATGGAGGCGAACAGACCCTTAAACAAGACGGCAAGATGACCTTTAACTCTTTATATCGAAGACCCCGAAGGGACTAACAAGGATGGAGGGGAGAGTAGAGAAGGGAAAGGAGTCGGGATAAAAAAACTAAATTTGTCGAAACGGAGAATAAAAGACGGGCGCACACCGGCCCAAGGGAGGAGCAGGTTGGTCCAGGAGGGGAAGAAGCACGCCGCATGCATCGCCGGACTGGTTTTCTGAAGCGAACGGAAGAATTCCGGGGGGGGGAACGGATGAGGAAAGGATTAGAACCAAGGACCAGCGCCATATCCTCGATATCTCAGCGAAACTAGCTTCTCGTTTGGAAGACTCAACAAACGCGAGGGGGAAGGACTTCAAGTCAGCTGGGGAAAGGGACAAGATGGACAGCAGGGTTTTAAAAGGAAAAGGCTTCAATTGTCACCAAAAACGGTCAACCGATATGTAAGTGGTGGTGAGGTAATTGGGGGGAAAGTTGAGTAAAAATCGACAGGGGAAAAAGAGGCCCTGACGGAAAGGGAATAAAAAGGAGGGAAAAAAAGGTAGTCTTTTGACGTGGGTGGAGCGATCGCACGTTGGTGTCAGGCAGCAGTAGGATTCTGGAAAAGTCTAGGCAAAAGGGCTGAAAAAGAAAAGTTTCAAAGAGCGAAAAAAAAAAGAGGAAATGAAGAAGGAGCAAAAAGAATAGACAAAAGCCGAAGCAACAGGGGCGAGGAGGAGCCGAGAAAGAGATAACGCAAGACCTTTAAATCACGTCCGCAATAAATTCATCACAATCCCCGAAGGGGTTTATTAAGGGGTACGGGAAACAGCAAAGAACGGGGAGATAATAAAATACTACTTAGTGGGTGGTTCCTGAAAAAATTGGGACGAAAAGAAAAATCCGGGTCAGAGGGGGGAGGGGGCTCGAACAAAAACGTTCAAAAGCAAGGATGAGGAACGACTCGATTAGGGAAAAAAAAAAAAAGGGGAGGAAGCCCTTTGAGGGAGGCTAAGAAACAAAACTGGACGTTTGACGCAAGTAGGGGGACGGGGAAGTACAAGAAAAGGTATCTTCACCTCGGTTTTCCCTTCCGACGAATTTGCCTGATACGAACGGAGTATGACGTGAAAACTCTCAAAAATAGCAAGGTTGATGACGGAACCTGACTTGCACGCCGCATTCAAGGAAACAAGTGAAGCAAATCGGGCAAGAAGAAATGGTTCCAATACACGGGACTCGAGAAAAAAAAACCCAAATAATCGCCGGGAATGGAAGAGTGACATACGGGGACACTGCTGGGCTGGGGGGAAAAAGATTTACCGACGGCCGTTTGGGGGGAAAAGTCACTCAAAGGAAGAAACAGCCTATATCCTTGCCGACATCTGTGTGCTATAAAACGGCTTGGGATACTTGCAAGAGACTAATGCTTGGCTAATGCAAAGTGGGGGGGGGGAGTCTCAAGAGTGGGAGACCCAAAGGACACGTTGAGGGCATTTGGGGAGAAGAAGGAAACACCAACTGACCGCAAGAGGGAAGACAATGAACCAACGCGCCGAACAACCGTGAACAAAACGCGATCAGATACTTGGGAGACAACGCACTTTTGGCAGGAGATTAGGGCGCCATAGAAGTCAGCTTAGAAAAAGCACAAAAGGACAAGAGGAGAGTTCTGAAAAACCTAAACGGACACCATCCCGACGGCCACGGCGAAACAAAGGTCGATCAAAAAAAAAATCAATATGGGGGAAAAAAAGAATGACCAGCCGGTGTGACAACGGAAATTTCAAAAAGAGAAACGGGGTGCAGAAGGACCGAAATAGAGGGGACGGGTCAATACATATACAAAGTCATGTACTTGCGCCAAGACAAGATGGAAAAAGGGGGAGTCGAGAAAACTCCGAACGTCGGAGTCGGGGGAAAGGGGGAGGTATGGGGGCACTTTCAGTAAAAGAAGGGTTTATTGGGGGTTGAAAAAGGAGGGGAAAGACCCGCACGGAACAATGGGGGGAGCTCGTGCAATAACGGCGCAACAGTAAAAAAAGTTTGGATTAAACATCTCTCCGAAAAAAGGGGGAGGAATGAAGAGAAGAGGGGTAATAAAACCAGGTAAGGGTGCAAAAGGTAAAGGGGGCCAGAGAAAAATTGGTCATATGGGGTCCCGAGTCCAAAAGAAACACCACGCGTTGCGGGGAAAAAAGATAGAAAATTTCAACCGAAGGGGGAATTAGGTAACAAAACGCAGAAAGGAGTGGAGCACGAGTGAGAACCATTAAAAGGAAACAATCAAGCACCATTCTGATATGGGTTCGGAACTTCACTTCATTTATCGTGGATTTGACCCGTCAAAGCGAGGTTTACAAGGTGACACTGAAAATAGGGAGAGTAAGACGTGCAAAGCGTCATTTAAACTCACACGCTGAACATGAATCGAGGGGGGGGGCGGGGAACCTTTTGCCGAAGAGGTCACAGGATGATTGTGGGGAGTGGTAGGGCGGGTCTAAAAGGACAAAAACAGGGTCAATCCGTGATGCCTTGCAGTAAGAGAAAAGAAATCGCCATTGACCCAAGATGGTGAGGCAAACTAGGGGGAAAACAGCTAACGCCGGTTGAGGGACCGCTGTGGTTCCCTGCCGCGGGGGATTGTCGACGAAAATGACCGGGGAAAGTGGGTTTTGGTGTGGGCGAAGGAGGAGGGGCCAAAAATTACATCAACCGGGGGCTCAAAGAGGCAAAAACTCAAAAAAAAAATAGAGAAAGAATTGTTAGTAAAAGCATAGTTCACTTAGGACAGACGGCTTGTCGGGCTGCGGCAAAGGAGGAAGAGGGATGCTCGTGGGGAAGAGCGGGTGGGGAGCTGGAGGTGGCCAAATCTTGAAAGTTCGTAGGACCAGTCTGGAAATGTCAGTTTAGAGAAGGGGAAAAGACGGCCAGAAAAATATGATCATTTAGGGGAGGTCAGAGGACATTTTTGTAAAACCAAAGTCCGTGATAGCTGGACTCGATTTGCAATGCCTTGTGGGAAGACGGTCAAGGACAGGGTGACGGGGTGAAGGTGCAGAAAAAAAAATGGTGGGGAAAAAAGAAAGACGGGAGAGGGTGCGAAAATGGCAAGACTCCCATCGCGTAAAGATAAAATGGGAAAGCCGGGGAGAGACCATTGACAATGTAACACGGCGGAAGACGCATCGGCCCGTGGAGGGATCTCGGATGATCTAAAAATCAAATCAAACTGGGATTCAAAAACCTAAAAGGGAAGTCTATGGAGCAGAGGCGGGTTGAACAGAAGGTGGATTCGAAAAACCACAAGGCTGAACCGAATTAAATAAGATAAAGGTTATTTGAGGGAAAAGGGAAAGTAACAAATAGGGGGTGAGTTGAAGAAGGTAAGCACATTGAGGCTGTTAAGTCATGAATAAAAAAAATTTCTTCCCGTTTGTTATTAAAATTAGATGGTCTGGAAAATTAAAGGAAGATGCTGAAGGGTCGCGGGAGAAGAAACCTGCGTGAGCTCTCGACGGTGTGATCGCGCGTTAGGCGGGACGGGCAAGGCGCAGCAAAGGGAAGGTCCCGCGGTCTTAAATCTTTAAAACGAATAAACTCACAAGTCTAGGGCTCGACAACCCACCGTGGAGAGGGCTTCAACAATGAACAAGACTAATGAACGACCGCAGGGGGGAATGATGATGCAAACGTACAAAGGCAACGGTGCGCTTGGTCCGGACTGGGACTAAAAAAAGGTACAACATTCCCTACAACCAAAAAAGGAACATTCGGTGGGTGGGGCCCGTTGTTTTGAAAAAAAGAAGAGGGGTTTACAAACACCGGGGAGGGGGAAGCTTGGGACCCGGAAAGAGGAAGAAGAGGTCCCCTGGAGTCCAAGGGGGTAAGGGGTCGAAAAACGAACCTGTATTCTCTTTTCGATCGAGGAGGGACGCTGGAAAAAAAGTTGGCGAGAGTCCAAGTTTGAACTCAGAGGAAAAGACTTCCTCGCTAGGGAATGAAGCAAATTGTGCGACGGTGGGTGCAAAGTCGAGCAACGGGAAAAACTTCCAGCCGAAAAAACGGGAGGGGAGGAAGGGCCGGGGTGGAAAAACGTCGTTGAACTTGGATCCGCGGAAATTTCAGGGAGCAAATGCCGACGCGTTTGCCGCGCCGCGAACATTCACGGAGGTAGAAAAACAGGATTAGAGAAAAAAGGAAGGGAAAAAAGAAGAGCGTTGAGGGAGGGACGAACTTATGAGATACGCTGACAGGGCGATTCGCCTGTTCCGCTGAAAGGAGAGAACAAAGCTTGCGGGGGCACCTCATGGAAAAAGAGGAGGAAAATCCTCCACTGAACAAAGACAAGGAGAGAAAGGGGGGATGTCCAGCAGGGACCCCCCGCCTACTTAACCAAGGGACCGGCCTGAAAGAATAGAGTCAGGGGAGGAAAAGGGGAAAGGTGTGGGGAATAGTGCAGCGAACGCAAAAACAGGTCACGAAAGGACGTCCGTCGAGGAGGGACCTCTGTAGTCCAGAAGGGAAGTATACAGACAGGGGCCCGGGTGGAGGTAAGTTCCATCAGAAGGGCCCCAGCCTTAAAAAAGGGCAAATTCTTCAATGGGCTCCTTTTACAAAACAACAGGGATCAACTAATAGGTAGGGGGGAAAGAGAGGAATTCTAACTTCTAATATAGGAGGAGAAGGAATCTTCAAGTCAAAACGTAAAAAGAGGTGACCATCAAAGATTCTGTGTGTTGGCGCGCATAACGTGAAGTGACAAATCTCTCCATGAAGTGGAAATAACGACGAACACTGTTCATAGGAAAAGGGGGGGGGAAAAAAGAGAGCAGTAAAAAAAATCCCGACGAAGCTAAGAAGGGGGCTCAGCAGGGGGATCAGCTAGAAAAATACCGTAATTGGAAGAAATGCAGGGTAAGGATTGAGTTCCAACCATCTAACGAAGAGGAAAGGGGACAGAATACTTCAAAAATGAGTAAAGAGAGGGAGGGGGAAAAAATGGACAGAGAGCCGTTTTCAAAGGCAAGAAAACAAGGAATGGGAAGGCCATGAGGAGTGACCGATCCGCTCGCGCGAGGAAAATATTCAAAACGGAGCCTTCGATGTGGAACGAGAATCTCACCGGAAAGGAAAGGGGAGTACAAAATCGCAAAAGAGGGAGGAGCGGTTGCCCACGGTGATGAAAGCGCACAAACGGACCGAGATGCGACGGAGTCTGAAGTCAAAGGCTTTCCAAGAGCGGAGAGCGCCGATCGAACATTAAGGCGTCGAAGAGAGAAATAGTTAGCACGGTCTCGTGGGATCAAAAGGAAAAGGCCTGGTGGACTGGAGTAGGGAAACATGCTCCTTGCAATCTGGAGCAAGGAATCAGGATTGCTGTAGCCAGGCAGGAGGGAAAAAGGCCTCCTATACTACTTCTGGGGCGTGCCCAAGGGGGAAGTAGGGTTAAAAAAAGTCATCATTCGCTCCAAAAACTGCTGTGCGAACCTGACGCGATCAATTTCAGTAATGGAAAAGAGAACGTCTTCTTGGAACAAAAGGGAGAAAATCGGAGAGGGAAACTTGCTCGTTCCGGAGGATGGTGCCGATGTTAACCATTAGGTGAGGCAAGACAAATTGTGATCTCCCGGCCAGAGGGAAAGAAGGTAAAGCGAGCTACCTTGAGTCGAAAAAGAAATACCGCAACGGGAAGTCGGACCTTCACTTCTGGTATCGAAGAAACTCATGACTAAACGACTTAAAGGTTAGATAGGTCGAGACCGAGTACTCATGAGCCAACGAAATGGAGAAAGATCTACAATACCAAGAAAAGCCACACCGGGGGGAAGAGGCAGGGGTCCTTCTGGATCCGCACGAAGGGCCTGAATCTAGAAACCTAGCAAGGGGGAGGGAAGGAAGAGCGACTAAAAAAGCGATGGGTATAGGAGGGAAAGGGAGAAAAACACTTTGACGCTGCAAATACTGAGGGAAGAGAAAAACGAGAAAATAGGCTCAGGGTAGACCCGTGATCCAACCGCTGAGGAATGAGAACTTCTCACGGTCATAGGGACAGGAAAAAAGGGGACAAAAATTGGCTTCCTTGGTAAAAAAAAGGGACAACAAAGGGAAAAAAGCTGGGTGGGGGGGAAAAGGGGGGTGGGGAATTGAGTTGACGGGATTTTTTGCAGTCCATCAAAAAGGACATCAGGCGAAAGGGGGAAGGCCGTTAATACAAAAAGAGAAGGGAGGGCAATGTGGGGGAGGGGGCCTTTGGTTCAGCGAAGGCGAAATGGGGTGTAAGCAGAAAGAGGAAGAAGTCCAAAATGGGATTTCAGAAAAGCGCAATCATCTTCTGACGAGTAAATAAAAAAAAACAAATATCGATACAAAAAAGGAGAGACACGCGGCTCGTATGGTACATCGAACTAGGTAGAAAGAGTAACAGGCAGCCTAACGAAATCGAAGGGTCACACATCACAAGTGACAAAAGGTTTAGGGAGACAAAAAAAGAAAGGGGGGAGGAAAAAGGCCTAAAAAATAAGAAAAAAAAAGGAGGTGGAATGACATTTACGCAAATAACATAGATTCCGGTCATACGGGGGGGCCAGCTTGGGCACTAAAGACAGAGGTGCAACAAGAAGACCGAAAATACGGGGAGTGGCGCCGGGGTTTGCTGCAAGACAGGGGATTGAATTTTGACAAAAAAACTCGAGGAAAGGAACGGGCAATTATGACGCAACGTGCGAACGGTTGCTTGGAAAGGATGGGCTCGACACCGCTTTTCAACTGTCAGCTCTGTAGAATTACAACTTATGGGGGGAGAATGGAAAAAATATCCATCTTCTCTCCGCAAAATTGAGGAACTTGAAACCGATCCAATCATGCACGAGGACGCTGCCCGTAGGACGTCAGAATAGGAAAAAGGAGATCACGGAATTTTGGTTTTGACGCCGGGCATGACAAAAAAAAAGACAAGAGGGGAGACAGAAGAATAAAGAGACTTTCCATGAAGGAAAACTACAAAAAAAACTTGAAAAGTGGAAGAGTGACCGGCAAGATTGCCACCTCAGAGAAAACTCCTCATATCTATATCCTGAAGAAGATAGGTTGCAAAAGCCGTCGGATCAGAAAGAAGGACGGTCTACTACAGGAAAGAACTGAGGAAAGATTTGAGGTCAGTTACTACACATGCTTTGAGAAAAAGGACATTTGATTCATTTGGGACGCCGGGGGGAGGCGAACACAAAAAAAACGGGAAAACTCACGGAGAAAAGGAAAAGGAGCCGACCATCGGGGAAAAACCCGGCACGAAAAAAGAGAGGATTAGGCGAACCCCGCTCTGTGTGTGGAAGGGAGCCTTTTGAGCGAAACGCGGACTGAATAGACAACCAACAGGAAAATAGGGGGAGGAACCGCCCTACAAATCACCATCTAGGAACACTGAGGAGAAAAGGTCAAATCAGCAAAAGAGTTAAAGATGGGCAAAAAAAGTAAAATACCCACCGTCAAGGGTGGACACTCGGTCCTGCCGATAGGGGGGGAACAAAAAGGAACAAAAGAGCGTGGACGGGACAATCCACTAGCATGACCATGAGCAAAATGAGCAAGGGGGTTCACTGTATATCAGGGATAATCAGGAGCAAGAACGTCAGGCGTCTTGAAAGGAAAAAAAAATTGTCAAGAAGAGAGGGGAAAAGAAAGGACGGGTGTGCAGTTGGAGTAAAGACAAGAAAAAGAAAAGGAAAACGGCCACACTGGGCGCAAAAAGTACAATTGGGATGATGCC
>Ga0179593_1265710_pt1 | contig 11429 bp, 14 predicted proteins | sample CZODoug2_1_08_16_FD_185931 | JGI IMG/M metagenome (GOLD analysis project Ga0179593, IMG submission 185931) | Vadose zone soil fungal communities from Angelo Coast Range Reserve, California, USA - CZODoug2_1_08_16fungal (PacBio error correction) | ecosystem: Environmental > Terrestrial > Soil >...
TACAAGCAGAAAAAAGTCGACAGCTGAGACTACGAAAAATTAGAGAAAATGGCAGGTCGGAATAAAAAAGTCGTGAGAAAGGAAAACGAGGTCCTCACAAGGAAGGAAAGGGATTAATACAATGAAAAACGTGAAGAGCTATTCCAATTAGAGAGGTTAGTCTCATATCATCCAAGCCCTCTGGGCGTCAGACGGGGCGCCGAGTTGCCTCGGCCATTTAATGAAAACACTTAGAGGGGAAAAAACAAACAACAAAAAAAAAAAAAAAAAAAAAAAAAACAACAAAACCCCAGGGAGTGAAAAAAGACATGTCTTTCCTCGAGCAGGGCTCGACATAGTCAACTAAGGAGGCTCGCAAGCAAGGAAATGAGCCAGAGAGGCGTGGAGGAACGGAAACTTGCCGGGAATTCATCAGGAATGGAGGAGGATGGTGAAAGGATCCGAACTGTAACGAAGAGGCAGAAAGGGGATTATTGGCAAGACTGAAAAGAGAAATGACCAAACTACTGCGCTCACATCACTAGGTATCAATATTGCGGGGCCGCAAGGATTCAAACTGTAGGAAGGAGACGTCGACCGAAAAGAGAGTTGGTTAAAATAAAACTGGAGCACGCAATACGAGTGGGGGTAAGGGTGGAAAAGGAGGAAAAAGGGATCAACAACTGATCCAGAGAAGTGTAGCCGGGACACCCAACAGTTTAGGTACGAGGCGGGTTGAAAGAGGGAAGAGGACTCATGATTCGCGGAAGGGGGAAAAAAACGTCGTCAGAGGACAGATGTTGAAAGGAGTCAGGCGAATCTGGCAGCACCGAAGAGGGGCAGTCCGTGGAAGGAAGAAGGGGAATCACTCTCTACATGGGCAAAAACTGGAAGAGAAATACTTCCTGGGAGTGAAAGAACAGGAGAGTAAAAAGGAAAAAAGCGAATGAATAAAAAAAATATAGATAGGTGGGAAAATGATTGACAGGACTAAAAGAAGAAGACTAATCAGCCAGGAAGGGGGGGGATTCCAGACTGTCCAAATCATAAGGGTGGGATTTTTTCACAAACGCTCGAAATAAGGTAAACCATGAAAGGAGACGTCATAGGGACTGTCTGGGACGAGGCAAACGAGAGTAGGAGGTTCAGACTGTTCTTCTTCGGTAACGTAGGCACGATGATCGGGTGGATAAGTCGTCAAATGGGAAAGGAAAGAATAGTCTCACTCTCGGAAGTCTGGAAGAGGATGGGGCTTGGGAAAAAGAAAAGGAACATAGAAAAGGGATGGGAGCGGGAGGGTGAGTCAGCCAAGGGATCTCAAAACTACACCTGCGATTGATCGGAGGAGATCTCGCGTTGAACCCCCAAGTGATGGGGGGGGGGGTGACGAAGACGAAATAAGAGGCGTCGGATGATGTTGAAGGGCTCAATTCACGAACGAGCGCGGGCGGAAACTTTGAGGAAGGTGACTTCAACAGGAACGGGGAATTGAGGGCAGGGGGGGACCCATCGGACGAGAGGGGAGAACCGGTACGCAAAGGGGTGACGACTATAAAGTGGACAAGGGGTCGGGCTTAAACGAACCCGTACTCAACTGTGGACCCAAATGGAGGTCCTGTGTCAGAGGAGGGTAAAACATCACACGAGAGGGAGTGTTAAAGTGAAAGAACAGAAGAAAGGGTTGGCGTTTCTTGCACCAAGAAAGACACGACTCTTCAATCAGGGTATGCTTCGGCGAGCATCTTTTCGAGATGTCTCAAAACGACTGTACAAAAAAAGGGAGTAGACAGACGCACGCGAGGGAGAGCAGGCGATATAAGAGAGGGAACGGGTAAATCAGAAGGCCTCTACTCGAGGCCTATGATTCGAGGGGGGTCACTTTCTAGATGGGTCCGCTCCGAGCGTCGCAATTCGTCCATCGCGCTTGTTTGAAATAAATGGAATCAAAAAAAAAGCCTAGGAGGAATAACGAGGGAGTGGTGAAGGAATTCAGGAAGAATGTCCGACGCGGGAGACTACGTTCTTGGGAGAAGGGAAACTACACATGCCTCCAAAGTATCTGCTATGCCGAGTTGAAAAGGGGGGGAACACGGTAAAAGGGAATACATGAACCTGTAAGAAGGGGGGGAAAAGAAAAAAATGCTAAATAAACAATCGAGCGCCAAAAAAAAAAAAAAAAAAATAAATGTAAAGTAGGAGGAAAATCATGTTCTCGGAGGGGGGGTGCTGTTAATAATCAAACACCTGGCGATTTTCACTTGCCATAAGAGAAAATAAATGGTTACTATGAAGAAGAACTTTTGAAGAACATTAGGGTTATCAAATTACTAGAGGGAATCAATGTCTGATGAATCCTAAGACTGTCGGACCTGAGTACTTAAAAAAGTCTGCTAGTATAGGGGGGAGAAATAAAGGTAGCGTGGGAGGCACTACAGGGCGAATGTGTTGTCGACGAAAAGACGTACACAACAACACCAAATTGGAATACGTCTCGGGATAACACGGGGTCAACAACAACAAAAATTATGGACAGGGGATAGAAGAATGAGATCTAGGAGAAAACAGAATAAGGGCCGAAGTTCTAGCGCTTCTATGTCAAACGGTGGGGGGGAGGCGCTATTAACTGTCCCAATATTCCGAACCGATAGTGCACCGCGGAAGTACTTGAAGTCGTACGAGGAGCGGGGGGGGGGGGGTCGAGGTAGTGGAGAGGTCCTGGAGTCTCTTCGATCCCGAAAGACTCTGGAAGAGCCCGGGATAGAGTAACCTAAGGCAAGTATCCATACGCGGCAATCCAAAGGAGACAATCTATCCTCTTCAGGGGGTTGAGCACGAGTAATGAGAGAAGGAGTATCGGTCTGAAATAGTCTAACGGGGTTCAATCAGAGACAAACGAGGAGGATGAAGAAGGGGGATGAACAAGGGAGAGGTGTAAAAACTAACATGCTAACTTAGAAATCGAAAGGGTAGAGCAAGGAAGAGGGGGAGGGGGCAAGAACCGCGGTAAGTTAAGAGGAATCAGTATCAAAAATAAGCGTGAAGGTCATTTGAAGGAGACTACAATACTGAATACATGCACTTGATAGGATTCGAGGGGAGAGGGTACTCAATAATATCACTTAGCACATAGATAAAAGGCGCAAAGATACAAGAACGGCGACCCTTACGGAGCACTACCGGGGGATCGCTCAATATTGGAAGACAGCGTACACTCGGAGTTGGGACCGCATCGGCATGCTAACGAAGGAGATAGAAGAAACTCCCGATCTACAATGCATTGCTGGGATAGTGAAGAACCCGTTGGAGTGAACGTGAGAGAGGCAAAATTGCTCAATTCTGAAACGTGTCAGAGGGCATAAACACTTCAACATTAAATGCGCAGCCGCTCGGGAGAACGGAGATGGGGGAAAACTACGAAGTAAAACGAGCGGCCATTTACGAAGCAATTCGGGTTCAAGGAGGGGAAAAAACGAGATGTAGAGCTCTGGTCCTTCTATGGGCGATGTCCCTTCGCCGAACTGTTTTAACCAAAGAAAAAAACTCAGCAAAGAGGAAACAAGAAGGGAGAGGAAGTCCAAAATAGAGAAAGAATACATGGGTTCACTTGTGGAAATGCAAGAAAGTAGGTAAAGGCCATGTATAAACAAATAAACAAAAAGGTATTCCACTCTGCAGGCTAAGACAAAAGGGGGCATCTATTTTACACTCCATAAAAAAAAAAAAAACAAACGACGATTCCTCCTCGCGAGGATCGTAGGGACAAAATCAAATCCGAATCTTGAAGAAAAAGGGGGATTCGAGAGGAGGCATTGGGAGGGGGAAGGATCGGGGGAAACCGCATTAGCATGAGAGCATGCGGGTAACAGGAGAGGGTCTAAGCGATCCGTAGGAGGTCGGAACATAGAGGAGAAAAGAAGGGTCGAAGAGACAAGGAGTTTTGGACTGGAACGACCGCTGGGAAATCGAGGGGGGAGGTACGAATATCAAGAGAGAGAAGAAAGGGACCAAAAAGTACGGGGAAGATGGGGGAACAGACAAAAAAAGGGAGGTAGTCATGTCCATTCTCAAAGAAACTAGCGGGATGTGGGTGAAAAAGAAACAAACTTAAACTCCGAAAAATACACAGGGACACCCTTGCAGTCGGCAGAACTAACTGCCTAGCCGAAGAGGAGAAGAAGCGATTGGGAATTGGAAATCAAACTGAGGGTGAGCATCAAAGGACTCCCTCAAGAGAAGGAAGGCAGCTGCGGCAGAGGACATCGAACCGACACATCGATAATTTCTGAACTCGGGGAGGGGTAGAGAGATACGGGGAAATGAGATAAAAGAAGGTGTTCTGGGGGGGCCAATCGCTCGGGAACAAGCGGAGAGTCAAGCTTAAGTTAAAAAAATCCCAAAGAAAAGAGGCGCGGGGGAAGGGAAGGGGGTCTATCTCGAAAAGAGGGCAAAAAGTGATCAACTGTGACTGTCCACCGGAGAAGGTTTAATAAAACATGCTCCTAAACCTCGAAAAGGAGTTAGAACGTTAACGTCAAATACACTAAGCACTATGACGGTAGGAGGTTGTTGGGGGGCCCGGAAGACAAGGGGAACACAGACAAAAGGGGTTTCGGTGGGAGGAAAAAAAAAAAAATGAGCTGGCAAAAATTGGGGACGTGGTCGGTATTCCAGAAATAAATTGATAAAGGGGAGATGAATACTAATCAGGGAAACAAAAAAAAAAAACAGAGGGGGAAGATGAATAGATAGATGTAGCACGAAAACGATTACGAGAGGGGGGTTTCGAGGGAGAGAGGGGAGGGGGAACCCCAAACTTTCAGTGCTTGCGGAAAGTTAGGTGCAGGACTGAAATACAGAATATTTTATGGGGGGGGGGGGGGGGGGGGGGGTATGGGGGGGGGGGGGGGGTGGGGGGTCAAGGGGGGGTTGGGGGGGGGGTAGTTTGCTTTAACCGCGACTAGAAGGTTAGGGCAAAAAAAAACATAAAAGCGGTATCAGGAAATCAACCCAGAGGCACAATAGAAAGGGGATTAAATAGACCGGGAGAAGATACTAAAAGGCTTCATACGGCTGACTCTGTTGAAAAGTCCGGAGGGAAAAACGTAAACCTAGATGTAAGAACAAACCACATACATAAGAATAAACTAAAAACATCTAAAAGCAGGGAGGGGAGAGAGGAAGGAGGGTATGGAAGACCGGACATTACAAAGAAATTACTGTAGGTGATTTCTCAAGGAGGTACTTAACGCAGAAAAATTAAAACAACTAAAAAATACGAGGGCAGGAGAGAGTGACATAGCTTTAGGAGGGAAAAAGGGACCATCGAACTAAAAGAAGAAAGATCAAAAGGCGAGTAATGTGATCAACGAGAGACGGCTACTATACCTTGAGGATGACGTCGGGGGGAAGGAAGGGGAGAGCATCGAAGAAACTCAAAATGAGCTAGACCAGGGAGTCTGTAAGTTTAAATCAGCCGCCGGGCGAACTAGGGAGACGTCTTGAGAATATATATTTGGGCTCTCAATAAAATAAAGACGGGGAGGGGACGCAAATATGCGAACAAAAGGGGGAGGGGGGGGGTTGAACACTCAAGTTAGTCAAGGTGCAGCAGGGTTCTTTACCCACACCGTCTGCCCGACATCCGAAGGACGGAAACCTTCTCTTATATATATTCAGGCCTCAGGGAAGGGGAGGGGGGGGGCTAAAAAAAATCCGTAGAGAAAAAATGGGAGAAGGAGGGGCCCAGGAAACGGGCGAAGGCCAAAAAAAAAGGAGGCAGGAGAGAGGGGGACGAGAGGGGTACGGGCGACGGCGTGGGAGTGATAACAACAACAATTAAACGGGAAAACAAGGAAAGGAAAAGAGAGACAGTGAAAGGGGAGGAAGAGCAAGAGACGACAGACATCAGTAAAGGTGTGGAATCAAAGGGAGAGTACAACTCCTGGCTTGGCGCGCAACGTGCTAAGATTTAGCAACCGCAACAAAGACTACAAAGAAAAGGGATTGACAAGAGGGGCAGGGGTCACGATTGGAGAGACTGAGGGGAACGATAGGCTTGATGACAGGGAATCTAGCACGAAGATCTAGATTTGACACAGAAGAGGCATCAGTGCGGTACAATTAAAAAAACTAATAACAATTTTTCACTCATAAGGAAGGGAAAGAGGGAGGGCACAAAAAGGCGTGTGTGCCCACACAGTGCTCAAGGACACCGAAGGCGCCCCACTACCAAACACCCAAAAAAAACCAAAAAAAAAATTGTCATTAAAAGGAGTGAAGCGTGAGGACCATTATCCTCGAGGAACTCGTTAGAGTCGGATAAGAGAGCGCAGTCAAATCCGGTTGACTTTGGAAAGGGAAGGGAACGGATCAACTAAGAGAAGGGCTATAAAAGAAGAATGTGACTCGACCGCGTGCAATCTTTTGAGGAGAGCATCACCGCGTGCCCGGGAGCGACGGGAGCCGTGGGGCGGACTCTCTCTGAATAATGTGTCCTCAAGGAAGGGAGGAGTTGGGCCAAAGAGAAGGGGAAGGGGAAGAAAAGGGGCAATACGTCGGGGAGTTGCAGGTACGAATGGCGAGGGCCGCTGGTGAAGGAGATCTTAGGGAGGGGGTTCATAGATGGGAGAACAAAGGCAACTGAAGAGAACTAAAATAAACGCGGTGTGGGCTGAAATCGAAAGTTTGGACGGGGGAAAGGGACGGAAGGGGAAACTCAAAAAGCCGTCTGACGGCGGAATTGTCTTTGAAGGGGCCCTCATAATGCCTTCGTTGCTGGGATCGCGGAAAGGCAAAAAATAATTTCATCAGCCATTGCAGGGAAGCAAAGGCGAGAGAGGAAGGAGACCGGCATGAGGGTAACAGGAAATATAGACCGAAAGGGGCTTGCGCGGCGGCCAGACGCAGGCCTAAAAATGCCGGAGTGATCGAAGCGATAACTCTAAGTTCACGCGGGCAGTAGTAAGGAGTAGGAGTCTTGTGGGAAGAAAGCAGAAGAGGGACGAATAGCGCAGGTTGAGAAAAATAAGAAGTGCTTCACGCGCGGTGTAAAATCACCTTCGGAGAGCGATGAGGGAGGGACGAGCGGATGGGGATTCAGTACAATAGGTGGAGGGAAGAAGAGGGTGGACATGATGGGAGAAGGGTCGGACAGGAAGTGGGGAAAAAAAATAAAAACGTCGGTGGGAAGGAGGTGACAAGCAGAAGAAGTTTGCGTTCGTGCTGCCCACATCAGAAGCAGAGGAACTTCGATGCTGAGGAGAGAGAGGGGAATTATGGCTTAACGATCCTTGTAAAAAGGAGGTACGTAAAAAAGAAGGCTGATATGCGAGGAGAGGAGAGTGAGATACATTTCAAAAAACACCAGGAGTCGACTGGGGGGCGACTTCAAAGTGCTAGAACCGGTACGAATAGAATGCGTCAGTGCAGAGGGGGGCTCTCAGGATCTCAGAAGGAGCAAGGGGGGAGCGACTAAGAGAGGAGGGAGTAAGCTACGGCTTCCACTACGATGTAAGACGAGGGGGAAGGAAACAACAAATCGTATGCTATTAGGGAAATACAAGGAGCCATGAGTCACAAAACGAACACAAAAATACATGGCAGAATGGCTACTTTCCGAAGGAGGGAGAGGAACAGGGCATAAGTTCTAAGAGAAAAGGGGCAAGGAGCGGAAGCTTAATATAGGTAGGAGAAGGCTAAGGCGACTATATAGCGACTCCGGGACTAGGGCAATCGAACGCGACCAATCACACACTCTGTTTGGAAGCGGATTTAGTTCGGGCAACAGGAAATGACGAGACGGACTGAGATGACAAGCCGACGACTTCGTGTACAACTCAACGGGGCTTCCGATGCGGAGATCAGTCACGCAGCCTAGCGAGGTCATTAGTCTTACGGCATCAAGTTTGTACGACAGACGACACGGGATAAAGAGAGGCCAATTGGCACAGGGGGAATCGATTCGACGATGTGGAGAAAACAACTGTTTGCGGGGGAATACAGACCATGCGAGAAGAGATCCAGACAAAAAATAAAAAAGCGAGGTACCTATAAGAAAAAGGAAGAGACGGTACAAAACACGACTGAAAAAGATAGGGGACACACAAGGCGCTAGGTTACATGCCGCCGTACGACTCGGGGATGTGTTGGGGGAAGAGGAGAGCGTGGTGCGTCGAAATAGGGGGCTTCTTGAGAGTACAGAACATGGACGACGCAGGTAAAGAGAAGTCACGCAATCGGTAAAAAGGAGGGGTGAAAGGGAAAAGCAGATCGGAGAGGACCAGCATTCTTAAGGAAGAGTCCTGAGACGAAACTCGAATAAACGGATAGGAAGTGGGACAAGTCAAAATAAAAAACAATATAAAATAAGATCGATCAACAAAAACGGGGGGGGGAGGGATTCAACTTGAGGGAGGGGAAAGGGGAAGAGGTTAGTCGTATACACAGACACATTGACCGCAGGATTCAAATCGGTTACGAGTACGCGGATGAGCGGAACCCGGGAGGAATCTCGTCAAAACTATAAGGGGAAAGATATTCGAGGAGGAGGAGTCCAGCTGACGGAATGAAAAGGAAGGGAAAACACAGAGAATTACACATACCGCTACTTCCTTTATCCTCAGGGGAGGGGGGGACGAAGCAGGTTAGGCAGGTGAATCAAAAATCTCTCAGGGACTAGAGAAAGGGGGGGAAATGTCGATATACAAGAAGAGATGGGGATATGAAAAGAGGGAATAAAAAAAACGTTTGCTTACATCGGGCTCTAAATAGATGGGCCTTTCCACGGGGGACACGGAGCAAAAAATTTTCTTCTTAGAAGGGAGAAAGGGAAAATTACCTGAAGCAAGGGAGAGATCAAGAAGGAGAGAAAGATTCTACTAAGTACCTAAGAGTAACCGAAAGGGAGGGGAGGGGTTTGAGACGTCACGAGGAATGGGGACAGAAAAAAGAAGGGGGTATACAACTTCAAAAGCGATTGCGTGAAAGGAGAAAGGGAGGGGAGGGGTAACAAGGAGGGACCAAGTGAACGTAAACACTCAGCGGGGGAGGCATGAAGCACACTGAGACTAAGAGCATAAGCGGGAATCACACTTGGAGCTATCAGAAGGTCAGTAATTCAAATATGAAATACACAGACTAAAAAGAGAAAAGGAGGAAAGCAGGGGGGCAGAAGGTGATCTGAATCACAAAAAAAATGACTGGAGAAAAAAAAAAAAAAGGAAGAAAAAGATTCTTTGCAGAAAAAACGACTCTCTTCACCCTAGAATGAGAGCGGGCCGAGGGGGGACTACATGAAACCCCGACGCATTGCTAAAAGAAGCGGCAAAGAAGCAGAAGGAAAACACTAACAGATAAGAGGGCTGTGTAGGGAGAGAGATTCCGAATCCGTCTCGTACGACGATCTAAAGTCTGAACTGGAACCCGGCGGTACAGAACGAAGGAGGTGAAGGACATCAAGAAGATGAGGGAGAAGAAATTCTAAGTGCCATTACGAGGGCTCACGCCAAGCAACGTGGAAGGTGGTATAAACACGATCTAACAACCAAAAGAATCGTGGTGATGGGGGAAAGTACGACAAGGTCGTAGGAAAAGTCAAGACAAATCAGGACGCACGAGCCGAGGATATCTCGTCTATTCTTTTACCGACGCAACTTCGGGAGCACTGAAAAGGTACTCCAGGAGAGCGGATCAAATAGGGAAAAAAAAAGTAAAGATGAGACTGAAAAAGAAAGAAGGGAAGATCGCTTCGAGAGTGCACTGGTGGAAAGGGGAGACAGCGATAACCTCAGGGTTCTGAAGATAGTACGAGAAGCTCAAGGTATTTACTACAATCCGGGGATTAAGGAAGAAGAGGAGGGGGAGAAGTGTGTCGGGGCGTGCAACGGGATGTTGGAGAACAAGATCACAAAAAGAAAAGGATCAGACAAGTCCATAATAACTCGGCTCACGCAGATTCGCGGGAAGAGGACACACATCAAACAACTGGTCTGTTGGGGGGGGGGGAACCGGCGTAAGGAGGGGAAAAGGGAAAAGGAGGCAAGTGCTGCGAGAAGGAGGGGTTTCAGTTCAGGGATTCCTTTGATCAGCGGCGATGAGAGGGGTCGAGTACAGGAGGTCACCAAAAATACACACGACGGAGGGTTAGGAAAGACCCAGGGGAGTATAAGGGGGGGGAATCGGTGTGAACCAAAGGGTCGAATACCCTTTCGACAATCGTAGGTTACAAAAAAATCTAAAGAATGGTTACAACTCTCAAGTCGAAGTTCGGGTACCCATATACAATAAACATGAGACGCAAAAGAAGGGAAGGAAGCGTAAGAGGGTGGGAGTCGGCGAAAATTAGGTCGGAGTACTTGACAAATGGAAAGTGCAAACCTTAAAAAGCATTTAGCAGCCAATAAGGTCCGGTCGAAGGCAAAATAGTAGAGGGAAAGCATGTCCTTAAGAAGTTACCGATACTACAAAGAAACTGCGGATCGTTATGTTAGAGCAGGAGGTGGAGTAACATAAATAAAAAACAGCGGGAAAAAGGAGGTGCCGAGAGAGGGAACAAAAGGTATGCGGGATGGGAAGGTTCCCATGAAGACAACAGCAACATAAATAAGGCAGAGGTCATTAGGGGCAGAGAGAGACAGACAGATAACTGAGTGGAGCAAATAGGGGGGGAATACATCGAGGAGCAATACATATAAGGTGCGTGGATCACGAAATGACTAGAGATAAGGGGAATCCATACCAAAGAAAAAATAAGGGCATCCCGGCTGCCGGAAACGTAGGGGGGGGGCAAGAGCCAATCCCTATTGTACGGAGGGGGGGGGACAATAGGGGGGGGGGTCACACTCCAAGGTCATGTCCGGTACCAGAATCTAATTAATGAGAACGAAAAGAGAACAACACAAAACAAAGACGTAGAAACATTCTCGTAAGTAAGTTCCAACGAGCTGATTGGTAAGGAAAAGGGATTACACACACGTAAAATAGAGTAGGATAGGGCAATAAGAAAGAGGGACGGGAAGACGAAAAATTATCGAGATACCGAGGATTTATGTTCAAATGGGACTGTAAACGACACCAGCCTGCCAAAGGCATATGTGACCCGTAGAAGAGATCGTAAAGTAGGGATGGGGGAGTCAAACAAAACATGGCTACCGCACGATGAACCGGAAGGGTGCAATACGAACTATAAGGGGGGACGGGGGAGCACCGAAAGGTAGGGGGAGCAAAGAGGAAACAATCATCTTACTGGAAGCAATTAAGAAAGCATGAGTAGGGGTGAGCACGAAGTGAGGATACCTATCGAGGAAGTCGGGAGGCGGTCATTTTACGGAACATCCAGACAAACATAAACTATTTGGGGGAAGTATAAGGAGGAAACACACGAACGCGCCGCATCAAAGACATAAAAGGAAGCACTTCCCACTCGTGAAGGACACTAGAGATACAAAGAGTGA
>Ga0179593_1270710_pt1 | contig 11429 bp, 16 predicted proteins | sample CZODoug2_1_08_16_FD_185931 | JGI IMG/M metagenome (GOLD analysis project Ga0179593, IMG submission 185931) | Vadose zone soil fungal communities from Angelo Coast Range Reserve, California, USA - CZODoug2_1_08_16fungal (PacBio error correction) | ecosystem: Environmental > Terrestrial > Soil >...
AGGTGAGACAGGGCAAGGAAGGCTACTTGTTATGTTGGTAGTTCCACAATGGACACATTCAGTTATAAGGGGGAAGTCTGGAAGAAACAAGAGAAATCACCAGGGCAAACCCCGCAGGAAAACAAACGGCCCATCCTTCAAAATTGAAGGGATCAAGTGGGGAAACGGCGGAAGTAGGGACCCAAAAAAGACGAGCAGGGGGGTCTTGAGGTAAACAACTGTGTCTCACAAACTCTTTTAGGGTCGGAGGTCTGATGGGGAAAGAGTCATCTGCGAACGGATACACGCAAGAAATCGAACAAAATCGGGCGAGAAAGCAGTAGGAGGAAGCGTTAATCGCTGGTGGGGGAATAAGAGAGGCAAGACTTCACCGGGGACTATTTCCACGACTGGTAGGTATTGAATGGGGTGACGCCGGCGAATGCATGTCCGCGTGGGCCATGGGGGGGTCAACCGGACTCTTGAAAGTCGGGGAGAAAAACCCCGTATCTGTCCATATGGGATTGACGGATACACCTTCCCCCGTGAGGGGTATTTGAAAAACGGTCGCTCAAGAGAGGGAGTTCCAGAGAAAAAGGAAAGGAGGAAAAAGTAACGGAAGGTGTGGGGTCAACCTTGTTGGAAAAGGAATGAAAAGAACATCGGCAAGAAAGTTGAGTAGGTGGGGAGGTCCGTCAGCACCCTGCGATGGGAAAAAGAACTACAGCCGGCGTGAGCACTAGGGATAGGAAGTTCCGGGGACAGCCGAGGTAGGTCGTGAGGATGACGCCCGGAGGAAACCCTCGCACTGCGAAAAGGGGGAGCCGTGTGGAAGAGGCCTCAAAAAAAAAATTAACAGGGGTGAAGCGAAGGGTGGATCAAAAAAAATGCGGTCCAGTCAAGAGGCAGAGAAAAATCCAGAAGAATGACGAAACGAAGGTCAGCTCACCTAAGGCGTGGGGAAGCGAAAAACTCTACGAGGAAACGCGGACTATTGCAAAATTGAAAAGGCAACGAGCACAAGAGCCATCGCATGGGTGGTCGACGCGAACGTCGCAACGTCTGGGGACGCTGAAATGGAAAAAAACCACGAAAGAAAATTCTCAAAAAGAGGACTCGAACCCCGGAAGGAATGAAGACGGTGGAAGGACTGCGGAGCCGCAACAGAAAATAGGAGAAAACGCCCATGAACGGGGTTAGAACAAGATCCAGCGACTCTGAAAACATTCAAATTTTTGGTAACGCAGGGGAGGGCAAACATTGACAAAGGAAAAAGTGAAGTGAACAAAAAAAAAAAACCAAACACCCCCCACAAAAACCTACTCGGGAAAAGACAGCCAGAAAAAGCATCCACCTCTGACAGGGAAGAGGAGCAACGTAACCACAGATCCTAGGGGGGGGGGGGGGGACGGGGAAATTATCTTTACAATGAAAGTACTAGTCCAGTAAGAGAGTTGAGGCAATAACGAACGGTGATGCGACGCCAGAATTGCTACAGAGGGGGAAAAGGGATTACCGGCCTTGGTACCGAGAGGGCGCCCAAACATCTTGTACATGTGAACGGCAGCAGCCAAAACCCTTCATGCTCGGAACGGTTCATGGCCACGACTCCGGCGGAGAGAAACAAGCAGGATTTAAACTGTAGAGTACCAATAGCGACAGGGGGATGGGAGGGAGTAAGCATGATTTTAAAAAAGGGGAACACATGGGGGTTCGCCTTACAGAAACGAACAGGGGGGGGGCGGAGTACTACGAATAAGGGCCAAGACAAACAATTTGTAGTAGAAAAGGGCCCAAGGGGACCTAACGTCATCAAAAAAGGGCAAACACGAGCAACGGGAGTCTGGTCTAAAGGAAAGGGCCGGGGACAGAGAGTGCCCTTACTATGAACTTCAGCAAACTACCAGCAAAGGGGATGAGAGAAGGGTTTGTGTCTCTCCTCACTGATAAAGTCGCCGCCGTCCTGTTCTCGGGCGAAAGAGGTGGAAGCGAAAAAAAGCGAAGGATCCCAGTGGGAAGAAAAAAACAGGAGCCGGCCGTGTTTCCACATTTCTTTGTATCTTACGACTACGTGTTAAGGTTGAAGGCAAGAAAAGTTATCCGGAAAGAAAGGGAAGGCGCAGGACGCAAAAGCGAAGATTCGAAAAAGCAAGGAGGGGGCCCTACCGCTCAGGGGGGGGGAAAAGGGAAACAGTCCAACGAGTTGGTACCCTCCTTGCTCGGCCAGGGGAATTCGACGTGAAGCGAGGCAGCCTGTCAAGGCTCGACGAAAAAACAGGACTAACGTTAATAGTCTCACCTGACTGAGAAAAAAAAGAGATCAAAACAGAAATTGGAAGGACGGGTCAAAGAAAGAAGACAACCTGATTAAAGTTTCAAAGAGATATTTTTAAACGGAAGTAGCGTGCGGGGGGGAGGGTCCATCCGGACAGTTGGGCCAGAACGATAAGATTAGGTCAGGTGTGGGGGAAAATATCGAAAAAAGTATCCAAACCCGGGAAAGAACCGGAAAAGTCTGAATACTTTATAACGAGTAATGACAGCAAGTCAGACTCCCTTTTGAGGTGATAAAGGAGTGAGTTGTCGGATCTAAAGCGTAATAGAAGAAAAGGAGTCCGTCCCGTAAACAAGAGGGGAGGAAACCCCATGCTCTTCAAGATCAATTCAAAAAACGCAAAAGAAATGGGAAAAACAACTCGGTATCAGGTTTGGGGCCGGGAAATGGAATCGAGTTTTTTAAAAGGGGGAAAAACCAAGTCACCTCTACCAGCATAGCTGCGAAAGTGCGGAAGAGAAAAGGAACACCGGGATAAGGGCTGCGTTGCTGAGGTAAAAAGCAGCAAATCAGAAGGAAACTCCTTCCCATTCTCCGTGAAGGACTGCAGCTAGAACTGGCCCAACAGAAAAGTACGGAAGGGTCCCAGTTTTCTTTACGAAAATTGAGTGACCTTTGCCCCTTCAGCGGAGATACTCTCCACAGGGGGGGGGGACAAATAGACAGCCCTTGTAAGAAAAAGGGGGGGGGAAACTGGGAGACAAGGAAGGCTTGGGCCCCGAAACTCAGGTCGAAGGGGGTACTCTTCATCTAAGAAAGGATGGGGAATTATAAAGTGTTAAGAGAAATTGGAGGAGCCGAAGAAGAGGGTTGCATTCTGACGAGTTTTTCACAGTGAAGAGCTAGGTCCAAAAAGGTCGGGAACGATAGCACAAGGGAGGGAATGTCATGGAGACGCGTGAGGGGGGCCTAAGAATTAAACGGCTGAGGGATGGAAGGGGTGCACGGGAACAATTTATATACCAAGCTTGAAGGGGACGGTGTTCCGATTCCGGGGGAAGGAGCAAGAGGGGATGTAGAAACGAGTTAAAATTTCTCAACTTAGGGGTGGGAATTGTGGGGGGGGACGGGAAAAATGCGTACGAGACAGGATATAAAAAACCGTCGGAAGAGGGGAGAGGTGGGGGCATAAATCGGTCAGGGCAGGGGAGAGGGAGATCCATGGTCTGTTTTTCTCTCCAGCGTGTTCAAAAAAAATACGACCGGGAAGATTCCAGTACTGGGCATAAAAAGGACCCTAAGGGGGAGCAGAACGGGACGTCGGCGTACGTGAGACGAAACGGCGAACAAGTTCGGGGGGAAGAAACAAAAATGACGAGTGCGCTTTTTTGGGCCGAATAGGGGGAATCTATCGCGTGGGAAAGAAGAGTCCGAAGACGGCGGGGGAACAGACCAATAGAGCTGCAACGCGGATGGAAATGAACTTGGGCGCCAAATGTGAAAACAAGCTATCAGGTCAAGTTGTCGGGAGTGAAGCCGCTGAACACGGAGACCGATTAGCAGTCGAGGTTAGCGCGGGACGTAAGATCACAGAAACTGCTGCGGGGAAACGGGTACAAGAGAGAGACTGGTCACGAAGGGAGTTAAGAAAGGAAAGATCGCAGGTTGGATGGGGACGCACAAAGAACTGCAAATCAAAAGGTCTCCCGCGAGGAGTAGAATGATGTAAAAAAGGAAACAAGGAAGAAACCCCTTCTTCATTGGGGGAAGACGTGAGGTTGATCGTCAAAGTCCGATCAGGGGGGAACAATAACTTCCGGGACGGTGTCAGAAGAAGAAAAGATCTATTGACATATAGGTGGGGAAGGGGAAAAAGGAACGAAGTTATGATTTCCTGTTGGGGAACAAAAAAACTTGGGGAAAAAAGACGTAAGCGCCTAGGGAAAGGGATAGCAACAGTAAAGAAGACAGACAAGTAACAATGTAGTGTCGGAGACTACTATGAGAGGGACAAAAAAGAGAGGAACTCGCAGAAAACACTGGCAGGGTGGGGAGCATCCCTAGATTTTGGGAGGTCTGGGGACGGTACCAGTACCGGCTTCAGAAAACCTCGAGGAAGGACTGACCAAAGAAACTACTCACAACTTTTCAAAAGTGGTCGACGGTCAAAAACAGATCGACTGGTTTTGGTGGACAGAAGAGCGGCCAAGGAATTTGGGGGATAAAATTCAACCGTTGGTGGACGGGAGGGAAGGCGGGGGGGGCAATTCTGTTTCGAACTTTTGGAAAAGAGTTTTTTCTGTGAGTGAAAGAGACAAACCTGAGAACGGTAATGCTCAACCTGTAACAATAAGAAAACAAACAAAACCAGTCCACCCGGAAAAGCACGGAGAAGGAGTACTCTCAAAAACAGATGAGGAAAGAAGAGAGAAGGGTAACAGGGGGAGAAAGCCGGGGAGCTGGGGAGGTTGTTGGAAGGTTTTCCGGGAAGGACATGAGGTTCTTCCGAACTTGAAACGAAAGGAAAAAATAGAAAGACTCCTTCACCCGAAGCCAAAAACGTCAACGACGGGGGAATGTGGAGTTATCAATTGGACGCTGGGACGAGATGTCGGAAAAGAAGAGATGGGCTTTATGAAAAGGTCACTCCAAACTGGGGCATCCAAAGATTGAGGCGGATTAGAGGTGTGGGGGGAAGAAAGCTTAGTCGGGAGCAGGAGGGGGGAAAAACAAGATAGGGAAAAAATCTTGCTTCTCAAGGGAAAGTTCGGAAAAGAGTTCAGAACGCGTATTTTGCCCAGGGCAGGCCCGTGAGACGCATTGGGTCCCCCGACTTGACTGGCTTGACAAGGGCGGGGAAGAAAAAACTAGGGGGCCACGCATGGGGGAAAAAAAGGAAATAGTGAATGGAGATTCAGGGAGAAACACACCTAGGTCAAGAGGGGGCAGTGCAGAGAACCGCAACAACGGGAGTTTTGTTTGGTGGGTTTTTATTGGGGACCCAATTAGTGGAGACAAAAGAAAGAAACGGACGCTGTGGGTGCACCGGGGGGGGGGGAAAGCAATTAAAAAAGCACTAATCGCCCTTGTGAGGGTGGAAGGGCAGGGAAAAAACATGCGTCAGCGGCGAAACTCAACGGGATAAAGGGATAGATGGGCGTTCAGTTACAAACTTTCACGCAAAGTAGGGAGGATCGGAAACAGACGAGCATGAAAGAGGGTCCGTGGGAGAAGCAGAGGGAAATGAAGACCGGCGTGAAGGATAGCTTTGGTTGACTCAAGGGGGGGATGGCCCAAGGGAAAAGCAAACACTGAAGCTCAGAGCAATAGTGTAGGAGCAAAAACAATTAGCAAAAGCTTCGGAGGGCAAAGAGAGAGATGACCGGACGTGGCCAAATTTACAGGCAAAAAGCCCGGTCATTGGGGGGGAACGAACGGCGCTCCTTATTGGGACGGTCGGAAAATTCAAAAAGACGGTACCCAAGAAAGGAAAAACTTAAGGGGCAAGGATGAGTTCCAAACACGGGGAGAGCACAAACGCAAAATAAAAAAAAAAAAGAAAACGCAAGGGGGAAAAATCGGAAGCTCAGAGATTCAGCGAGGAAAGGGCAGGTGGTTGGCCGGGAGGCACAACCAGAGAAAAAATACAAAAGGGACGTGGAAAGGCACTCGTCAGCCTCAAACAGAAGCGTCAAAAGAAACTCGAGAATAGTCACAACCGGACCCTGAAATTCCTATTGGGAAGGCGGTGAATGGTAACGCGGAATCCAGGAACCGAAGTAAGGGGAACAGAAATGACTAACTTTCTTAAAAGAGCCCACCGGGGGAAGAAGCCTGGTTGTTAAAGAGTGTAAAAGAAGGGTGTGAAACGGGGAAGAAAAAATCTGTCAAAGGTTGAAAAGAGGAACAGACCAAACTGCATGGCTTCATAAAGGGGCAGAAAGTGCAACGAACCTAATAAACAACAAACATACCAGAAGTGAAAAAGACAAAAAAAGTGCACGGGGAGTGGAAGGGGTCGGGACAAAAAAAGTTTGATCGTGGAAGACAGGTAAGAGTAAAGGAGAAAGCAAAACGACCCAAGGTGATGCGCTCAAAGGCCAAAGGGGTTCAGTAAAAGGCAAAAGGGCCAAGGAAAATCAGGGGTTGCAACACCCTCGACCAGGAGAGAGTCAGAAAGCCCGTCTCCAAGGCAGGGAACCTTCGATGCCGCAGGGGAAACCAGCAAACGACCGCAATTTGATCTCCGTGGGAGGGATAGAAAACTCACTTGAGAGCCTCCTCCGTAGGATTGTCTAGGGGACGGAGGGTACGAAAAATGCCTGAAAAAGGAAAAAAAAAAAAAAACCAAAAGAACAAAAACGACAAAGCCCCAAAAAAAGCAGCGTATCCCGTGCCAAAAAACCTGCCTCCGGCAGTGTTTAACAGGGGGATGGAAGGGGTTTATACTGGATCGAAATTGTGAATTGAAAGCAAAGTTGGTACGAAGAAAGGAGGGGGGGCAGACTATGAGACAACCCGCTCTCGTTAAAAGAAAAAAGAATGGAGCACTACCCGGGCGACGCAACCTGGGGGAATTGAACTTGTTGGAAGGATGAGAGAATGAACCAAAACCAAAAAAACCAAACTTCACGCAAGACAATGCGCGGAAGCGCGGGCAGCAGTGTCTCGCTCGGGAAAAGGAAAAAAGGAAGGAAGCAGGAAGGGTAGCTCGGTCGAAAAACCTTTCCCTGAAGGCCATCCCGCAAAGGGAGGGCGGGATCAAACAGGTCAAGAAACAACAAAAGCGGAAAGAGGATGGGGAAAATGCACGGGGAAAAAGGAAAAAGGAAGCTTGCCGGTGATGTCCATCAGGATGTTGGGGGAAAAAGGAGCCGGATAAAGAGGAGGTCATTGGTGTGCACGTCAGAGCGAGAACAGGCTTTCCTCGAGGCACGACAATGGAGAACAAGGGGACTATCCAACTAAGACGGGGGACATAAAAAGAGCAATACTCCCGTGGAGGGACAAGTGGAGTTGGAGAAAGAGGGAAGCCGGGTGTCGGACGTCATGCCCGGGACGAAACTTCAAGGGAAGGGAAAGGGAAATAAAGAAAAAAAATTCAGCCAGTCAAAAAAAACACTTCCAGAAGGGGAAAACGGGACAAATTCGCCGGTTTTTTGTCGACAATGGGATACATTAGGGGCACGAATTTTTTTAAGGGAATCGACCAGTGAAGAACGCGCGGAGAAAGAAAGAGAGAAAGGACAAGGAGAGAAAAGAAAGTTTATGGGCGTTTTTTGCTAGGAAAGGGGAATCAAACGGAAGCTACTCCCCGACCGTGAGAATGGCGCCAAGGAGCAGTGGGGGAAAAGGAATCCTTTGGGATGAGAAGAAATTGAGACGGGGACCCCCTTCAGCGGCAGTATGGTCTGGGTCGCAGGAAAGGCAGGTAAAACAATGGATGGAAAAACATCACAAAAGAGGGACGGGGCGAAACTTCAGTCGGGGGGCTCCTTCAAAAGGAGGAGTTGTGGAGCGAAGTAAGGATAAAAATTATTCCTAGCATCAGGGTTGGACGGAGAGATTGTTGTCACCTTACCAAGAGGGGTTCCCCGAGTACAAAAGTGAAGGGTACTGGCAGAAAAGTGGTAGGTCTGCTTGGTGAAGGGAAAAGGGATCGTAAGGGATTAACTTCCGAATGGTTAAAGGGGGAAAGTGAGAAGAAGCGATCAAAAGTTTAAGGAAGGGTGTGACATGCCCTGTCGAGGATAAACGGTCGGTGATGGGATGTCTGAACGACAAGGGGGCAAAACTTAAGGGGGGTATTTCAAATTTTGGGAAAGCACTGCGTACGGCAAACCTGATAATCCTTCGGGATATTATGTGGGAGACCATGCGGGCAATGGATTGGGGGAGGGGCTCTGCAGTGTGTGTGCGCACGTGGGAGCAAAGAACTAGGCAGAAATTAAGGGAACTGGGGGCGATTGTTAACAAGAGTCGATGAGGCAAAAAGGGATGAAGAAGAAGGGACGAAGGGCGAGGGGAGAAAAAAAACACATGACGATGGGAACGGAAGGTGGGGGGGGAAGGGGGGGACATGGTTGAGCAATCAATACTCTGGGGAGGCGGTCAAGAGCGGAATGGAAAGAGGAGCAGAGAGGTCGCTAAGTGAACTGTGAACAGGGTAGCACAACGATGACAGGTTTCGTCGGAAGGAGAGGGGGCTGAAAGAGCTGAGACGATCAGGGCGAGGGATCGCAGGGCGTCAGAGCAAAACCTACAGATGCTGACCCGAACTAAAACGAAGAAGGGCTTTCCTCAAGAAGGGCTGGACCAAAAAAATCCGAAAAGGTGCTGACGGACTAAAACTAATTCAACAATGGGTAGGTGGGGTAGGTAACGGAAATTAACAAGAGGTGAAAAAAGGAGGGCACAGGGGAGGCCGGGATGGTGAGAGGAAAGCAAAACGCAGAATGGAATGCGCCCTTTTAACAAATCGGTCACGGGGGTTGTAACTACAAATGAACGATCTAGGAAAGGGGTGTTTACGACCCTATTCAAGGAAGGGGAAAAAAACCAAGAGTGAAATAACGTTACATTAGGATTCTTCTCACAGGACAATAAAGGAGAAAGGACGGGTACCAAATAGGGGAAAGAAGAAACCTATTAATTCACTGGGCAAATACAGCGAAGAGACGCTGGCATTGAGCCCGAGAGTTGATGGATTCTTGGCGGGGCCAATCCTGCGAAGCGAAGAAAGAACTGAAAGACACTGAAACTGAGGTTGTGATCAACAGTTGGCGGCAAAAGAAAGAGTGGGTACGACTCGGAAGGCCGACAAGGGAAGAAAAAAACTCCGGGTTGGGGGACGTCGTTCGCGGAGGAGGGGGAAGGCGGGGACGGAGAAAATGTTTTCGGTGCAGGGAAAAAGACCCTGAGAAGGAGGCCCAATGAGACCTAAGTCACCAACCAAGGAAGGGACTGGCTGAAGGGAGCAAGAGATAGAAAAAACAAAAAAACGGAGTGAAGAGAAAGCGTGAAAAATTCCCTTGAAAGGGGGTATGGGTTACCAGGGATGTGGGGGAATTACAGTGCCAAGGGTCCGGGCAACATGCAACCTAAAAAGAAAAAAGGGGGCCCACCAAAAACCGCTCCGGCACCTAGAAATGGAGTAAGCAAATTGAAAGCGAGAGGAGCACCAAAAAAGAAGAGCGGGGTCAGGGAAGGAAGAGGTCCTCCAAATTGCTCCAAAGAGGGGGGGGTTATGTGCTGCGTCATCGGCAGATGCCTCAGTATTTTGACAGGGGGAAAAGACTATAAAAAAAAAGCAGCAAAGGCGGAGGACGGAGCGGTATGGTTGACCGAATAGAGGACAGGCCCTGGGGGATCTGGTCCCCGACACAAAAAAAAGGGGAAAGGGGTAAGGACTGGGGTTAAAAAGAAGGGCGGACCTGCTGAAAAAAAGATGCAAGACTGTGGTCACAAGGAAAGTGATCGCTAAGGTTCGGAAAAAGAAAAAAGATCAAATAGAGGGCATTGTCATCTACAAGTCAACGGGAAGGGAGTGGTACCCAGGGCGCAGGGACAGGCGTAGAAATGGGGAGAGGAAAAAAAAAAAAAGGGAAACGCCCGATGTAGGAAATTGGTATACCCATTACTACCCTCATACTGAGGACTGACCTGTTTGGTGGGAGTCCTTAAGGAAACCTGCGAAGTCACGCCAGGCGTGAGCAGGCGAAGTTCGGGAAAGCAGGGAAAGAGATTGTAAGTTCGTTGATGGAAAAAAGCAAAGGGGAGATAAAAGCGGCCATCTCAGGTTCAGCAGATCACTTCCGACGTAGAAACGCTTGTTGCTCGCAAAATGGGGAGGGAAAAGGGAAGGCGGCGCATCCGCATTCGCATCTCAAGAAGGGGGTCCGCTCAACATCCTTCTTGAAGACAGAGGAGACGAGAGACCAAGGCGGGACAACCACAGCGCCCAGAGGGTTTGTGAGCCTCGAACGGAGCGACAAGGTGAAGGGAGTAAATTGGGGACAAAGACCGCCCTACGCGTTCGCAAACTCGGTCCGTGCTAGAAAAGTAATGGGAGCCCGTAGGTCGGGTGAGAAAAAAAAACTAGCAGCCGATAGACATCCAGACCATGAAAAAAAGGGTAGGCAAATAATCATAAAGAGCACGGCCTCGACGGGATCTAAGTGTTAAGGTGAGCACAAGGGGGGGGGGGGCCACGAAGAAAATTTGCCTGGACGGAGCTAAAACCAGACGCAAAACAAGAGACTGGAATATAGAATAATCCTAGAAAAAGGGAGGATTATCTGGAAGGGCACCATGAGAAGTCGAAGGAGTAGGTACGGTGAAAAGGTCTGCAAAAATGAAAAAAAAATTTAAAAGGCTTTGAAAGAGAAAAGGGAAACGAAGAACATTTGTTACAGCGGCCCAAAATCGTGGGGACATTGGTAAAACGTCGCAGCCAAAACTCAGGAATCAATGAAATTGAGACTCAAAAAGACGATAAACACGTATAACCCTATCCTGATTAATGATACCAATGTGAGAAAGAAGGGACGAACCTTATGGGGGGTACACGTGGGAAAACTCATGGTTCGCGTACAGGCTGGTAGAATGAGAAACACGAGTAGACGCTGCAAGAAAAAATTGGAGGCGAAGGCAAAGGCTCACGGGACTCTCGTTAAACCAAAAAAAGGAGAAAGGACACGGACGGGAATCACGAGCCGGGTGGGAAAGAGCCCGTAAATCAGCAACAAACCGAAAAAGATCGACCGTGTGTGAGGTCTATAACCGCACTGGAGAGAAAAGAAGTCGCTGGAAAAGCGGGGCTTGTTAAAAAAAATTCCGCACGTAAGAAAAGGTGCCCAAAAACCGAAAGGCCGGTGGAGGCTGGGAACGGAACTGGAGGAAAGCCGGGGTTATTTTCAGAAAAGTCCTAGGCTGTGAAGTCCAAAGACAGGGGGCAGGGAGGAGGACGACCCAGCGCGAGATTCGACGGGTGAACTTGCTGAGGCAGGAGGGTGCGGGGCAAAAAATATACCAGGATCCGAGCCCGCGTAGTGAAGGCGGGCCAAAGTTGCTACGCGAGACGATTCAACAAAACAAGGACATAAGACTTACCGCAGGAAAAAAAAACTGTCCATAGGGGACGAACGACACTCATTAGTAAGACTCAGGCCCGCCA
>Ga0179593_1422379_pt1 | contig 11429 bp, 12 predicted proteins | sample CZODoug2_1_08_16_FD_185931 | JGI IMG/M metagenome (GOLD analysis project Ga0179593, IMG submission 185931) | Vadose zone soil fungal communities from Angelo Coast Range Reserve, California, USA - CZODoug2_1_08_16fungal (PacBio error correction) | ecosystem: Environmental > Terrestrial > Soil >...
CCGATGGGCTCTAATCGCTCAGAGGGAAAAAGTCACGTCGCAGAGACAGGGAAAATAGGACGGCGAAGTGAAGAAATGGATGAGAAAAAAACGGAAAAAGAAGGTAAAGGGGAAAGAGCCAATATCTAGGAAAAAATAAGTCCAGCAAAAGGGAAGGACGCCGGAGGCGCAAGCGCGCGGCCCGAATCCTTACTGGAGTGCAAAGAGAAAAAAAGGGGGCTAGATCTACTAGAGCAGGGGACAGAAGGGCGGGCAAAGGAAAAAACCGGAACCATTGAAAACTTTGAGGGTATCGGGGGGGGAGGATGCTGAAGGTCGGGAGAATGCGTCCTCCTCGATGGTGATGAAAATCGCGATCAAACGGCCCGCAGGAATTCGTATACGTCCTGGGAAGGTAGAGGGTAGGCGGCCTGTAAAAGGGACGAAAGGAAGGCGGAACGGTGTTCGGAGGAGCAAGGAAGGGAGGTGTCGCCGAAAGGAAGGATCAGACGCGGGTACGTCGCTTCGCCCTGGCGATCGATCTGAGGCTGGTGCGTTACCGGTGAAATACAGGGCTCTGTCAAACGCAGTGGAGGGGCCGAGCCGCGAGGCGGAGGGTAAACGGGGAGATTTGAAATCCCTACAAAAGGAAACAGAGAGTACTAGAAGGGGAGGAGAAAATGGTTCAAAAAAAAAAAAAAGAAAACAAAAAGGAAAGAAAAAAAAAAAAAAAAAAAAAAAAAAAAGAAAAAAAAAAAAAAAAAAAAAAAAAAAAAAGAAAAAAAAAAAAGAAAAAAGAAAAAAAAAAAGCCCCCTCTTTCGCTTAAACGGGAAAAGGCCGAGCGCGATTGGGGAGACCGAGAGTCGCTCTGACTTCGGGGGGGGAAAAGAGGAATGGACCATTGGGAAAGCTGGCATATGGAGCGGGGTACGACGGAAACTATCAGATAGTTGCTCTGATTACACCCGCATTAAAACCTGCTTACACTCGGGTTAGGAGGCCCTAACCCTCGAAAAAAGCTTGCTTCAGCCCCTGGGACGACACTCTGCGGCGTGCGGGGGGAAAAAGAGGGTGGAGTTGCCGAGCATGGGATTAGCAGGGGGGGGGAAGAGTTTCTGAAGAAAAAAAAGAGGAGGAACTATATTTGGAAGGGGAGATGGTTCAATCGGCCAACCTGTCGAGCTGCGTTCTGGGCAAGGGAAAGAGGAAAAAAAAAACCGAGGGCAAACGGACTTCGGGGGAGGGTGAGTGCGACGCAGGACGAGGATTAATGGAAATCACCTTCTCTATAAAGCACCCAAAAAAAACTGGGTGACCAACAACGTGGTCCTATACTTTACTTCGGAAAAGTAAAGGGCGAACTTGAAGGGAGCTAGACTAAGAATCGTCAAAACGGGAAAGTTAAGAGATTAAAGCGGAGAGGAAGGGAATAACAGAGCTTCTATCTCTCTTAGACAACCCAGGAGGAAGAAAATTCATAAGTTTCGGCATCAAAAACGGCGTCGGATCCTCGAGGAGACACTAGAAATTCTCGAATGGGGTCCCGACCGACAATGGGCAGGGAGGAAGAGCTGGGTGAAAGGTGAAGGGAGGTCCGAAGGAAATAGGGCTCATGTTAAGACAGGAACTCCTGCTGCTGAAAAACAAGGCGTACGTGGGAAGGTCGACAAGAGGAACAGTGCGATCAATTAAAAGAAAGGTCTGGGAGGGAAAAGAGAAAGGAAAAAAAACGACCTTACCTGTGTTCAGAAGACTAGTGGGGGGAGGGGAACTCAGGGGCGGGACCACTATCTTTTGGGCAGATCTTTTCGAACGCAAAAAGGTTTGAGCCGAAGCAGTGATAGCCTAAGGCTGGATAGAAGAGGTTGGGTGGGGTGGGAGAGAGAAGAGAAAGTAGATCAATTCTGGGGGAGGAGGGACAACGAGAGACTAGGGCTGCTTGTAAGAGGGGCGTCAGGTTTTCCTTTATCGGGCGAGGTATCTACGACAGCTTGGAAACGAACAGGTTCCTCGGACTGAGGAGGAAAGGGGAATCATCTTCAGGGGCCAGGTCGGACGCAGAAGTTGGATTCGCCCCGACCCTGCTAAAAAAGTCGGGAGAGGGGGCCGGGTAGAACCCAGAGGTCAAGGCTCCGTAGGTTGGAAGGAAAATCTTTTCTGGAAGGTGTCTCGAAGCGAGGTTGCCGCCGTTTTTTCAAAGGCACGAGGCAGAAAGGTGGCGGTGGTAGGGCGGGGGGAGGGCAGCGTGGGAAAGGAAAAGATTGGTGGTTGTCTATCTCTGGGCAGGGCCACCTGGGGGTCCGAACAACAGAAGTTTTTCCGAAGGAGGGGGGCCCAAATAGGGGTGTTTCAAGGAGGACAGAAACCACGTAAAGAAGGATGAGGAAGTGGGGATAACTTAACAGGGACCTCCCGAGAAAGGGAAAGTAGCGCCTTGGCGAAGTAAGGGGCGCTTTAACACATCAGAGTGGAAAAAAAAAAAAGGATAGATGTTCGTCGGAGGAAGTAAAAAGGACGTCTCTGGGGAGAGGGAGGGGAGAAGAATCACAGGGGGAAGTGTAAAGGCACTTGGGGAGACGGCAGATCGATCCAGGTGCCTTCCAACCGCACAGCGAGCGCTGGGCGAGAGCACGCGATAGCACGACAAGCGACGGTCCGCAGGGGGGGGACAGGAGAGAGGACGACTTTATAAGGAGAAAAGGAGCCGCGGCCGCGCCGAAACCTCGACAGGAAAAGGGGACCGCGGGACCAGGATCAGACGGACATCCTGAGGACGAAGTCAACAAAGTGTACGGACCCATCAGAAGGGGGAAGGCAAGATCTGTCCGGGAAAAGTCTCAAGGACCACCAGCAGAGACCAGTGGCCGAGACTATTGGCTTGAAAAAAGGGGCTCGCTGCGGGGGGAATAGAACAACGCAGTCAGGAAGAGGGAGAAAAAAAAAAAAAGAAGAGGAAAAAGAAAAAGAAAGAGGAGAGGCTGGGGGTGTAGTACACTACACCCGCAAGCGAAAAACAGGGACACGCCAACGGATGGAAACCCCGGGGACCTCTTGGGACAGGGGGAAGTGGAACGGGTGGACGCGGGTCGCCTGGAAACCGGGACTGAATGGGTGCAAAAGCGTTGTACTGCGAGAACTTGCCGAGAGAAGAGGGCCATGTTCATGTCCAGTTCGGCGCCAGCCGAGAAGTCGCGAGCCAAGAAAGAAAAAAAAGGGAAATAGGAAAGGAGGGAACGGCTAGTCGGGACGTGCTATCAGGGAGGGTCGGGACGCGCCACAAGGAGAACGCCGAGTGGCGGTTGTAGCACTTGCTCGATCGGCGGAAGAAGGGAACTCAAAAAAGGTTAAAAGCGGGACTACTCGCAGGGGGAGGGAGGGAAGAGGAAGTGTAGCCTAAGAAAAGAGAGGAAAAGGGAAGCTCGCAAACACTCTTTTTCAAGAGAGAACCCCTACCGGGGAGAGAAGGCGCATTCATCGATCGGCGGAGGGAACCAGGGGAAAAAAGGGAGAAAAATAGAAGGGAGAAGAGGGTCGGGAAGAAGGGAAACCATAACTGTGAAAAGAGGGAAGAAGGCGGACCCTTCCTGGTTTTTGCGAAACACAGGAGTGGGGCCTTCCGCGAAGAAGTAAAAACAGAGGTTCAAACGAAAAAAAATTTTGGGAAAAGCCAACGCGAACAAAGGGCGAAGGGCAGGGGGAATACCTAATGGGACAAAAGGAGGGTTCAAACAGTCCACCTAGACAATGAAAAAAAAAGATAAAAGGGTGGGGTAGAAAAAGAACAGAAAGGATGAAAAACGGGGAAAGAGGGGGTCTTAACCAGAAGTAGAAAGCCGTCAAAACTTTGAGTTAATCCCATAAGTTCCATCCTCAAAAGATCAGCATGCATCAGTCGCGGGTCTTACACAGGAGTCTCGATCCACTAAAGCCTCAAAACGAAAAAGGGGAAAGAAATCCAAAGAGGGACAGAAACTACTAGAAGAAAAAGTTTCATAGAGCCTCTGCTGAGAGTGACGGAGCGAGAACAACAACAACCGCCTCCTATCCAGCTGGGAGGGGTCTCTTCTATCAAAAACCGCCCGTGCGAACCGAGATCTAGCCGCCACGACTGGGGAAGAAAAGGGAGCAAAGAAAACGCGAGAAAAATAGGCGTGTTCGGCCTGTAAAGCGCGTATTCTTAATGGGGGGGGGAACTCCATTAGAGGAGGGTAGAAAACATCAGACAAAAAAGGGGAAGCTTTGAGAGACCAAAAAGACCCAAATAAAGTGAAGGGGAGCAAAGTATTCACTCTTTCCGTACCAGTCCTTCACAATTGAGAAGACGCTCAACCGTCACCTTTCTACGGAAATAAAGCGCGAAACAAGGTAGAAAAGAAAGGGGGGAAGTCCGAAAAGGGAGGTACTACGGCGAGGCCATAGGGGGAATCGTATGCCTCCGTAGTGATCCTATCATATCGTGAAGGAGGGGACTGAAAATGAGTGCCACTCCTCTCGGAGTCAGGTACGGTTAAAGATCTTTTCGCATCTGGGAAGCGAGGCCGAAAGGGAAATCTAAATTGGGAGAAAAACGCCTGTCCTTATCGACCACCCGTTAACAAGGGGAATTGATCGAGAACTCGGCCGGACAGGATCAAACGAGAGGAGAGAAACCTCACAAAGAGTAATGCCTACCTCTTTAGACACGCCGGCCATTTGAGCGCACCGTCCTCTTCCACGGCCAATCTTTAAACTCTAAAAAGAGGGGTCATAGCTAAACCTGCATGGAGAAAGAAACTGAAAGGAGGGGAGAAAACTTCAAAGGACAATATGCAGAAAGACCTCAGACCCACCGCCAGAAGAAATCGGGAAATAATACTAGACCAGACAGTTAAAGGAGATGATTGGGCAATACAACGCGTGAAAGAATTGGGAAGGAGGTCTTCATGGAAGAGAAAAGAGATGAGAGGGGGGGGAGAAACTCCAGTACCCACCTCGCAGTTTCCAGCTAAATATCCCTGGAAGATTGACCGTCAGTAAAATAGGAGCAGAGCGGATCCAACTCGACCAGGAGATTGAAAAAACCAAGTAAAAAGAATTAGAAAAATAAGAAACAAAAAAAAGACCGTCTCGGAGAGAGGTGTATCGGTGTCTTCCTGTACATACTACTCCGTTTACAGCCACCTTCCATCTCTCTTCGTCATCGCCAAGAGAAAATCCCATCAAAAGCTCACGCGCAGATAAAGAAACAGGATCGACACCCGGCGCCGGGAGGGCCGCAGTCAAAGGCTTAGATAGGAGGTTATGGCACACAAGCCTTCTGAGATTCTAAAAGCCCCGGCGATCCTTAAAAAAGACCATTTGTTTACGAAATCTACTATTCAAAGGGCCGATCGGTAGTAAAGTGCCGTTTCGATCGATTATTACTAAGGAAACCTACTGGGAGAAAGAGGGAGAAAAGATAAGGAAATCCAACTAACAGAGAATACCGGGGGGGACAGGAAGTGAACAGGTATCCCTCTTTTCTCCCCTTCTGTAACAACGCAGGGGAGGAGGATCTCTGCCCAAGCGGGTTGGAATCTGTCAAGGAGAGCAAGGAGTCAGGATTGTAAGAGACTTCAGCTCAGCCGGAGTCAAGAAAGGACTTTCGGAAGTACTCGGGTAAAGAGCAAAGCGAACCGGGGGGTCAGAATTTCGCTTGGAGCAAGCATGGACCGAGGAGGAGGGAGGGGATGCCAAATAGCCATCTACTGAACAGAAAAACTCCTGTAAATTCGATCCCATCAGCTGCCTCAAAAAACAAAAACTGATGAGGAAAGGAGGAGGGTGTAGAAAGAATGGAGAGAAAAAAAGTATAACTCAGGGGAGAGTGGACACTTCAGGTCGAGAAGTTGCATAAGAGAAGAAAAGGGGTGATCCTCTTCTCCGAAGAAGCTATTAACTGGGATCAGGATGGAAGGATGGGACTCGTACGAAGAGGAAGGGTGTTGGAAAGCAGGAGGAGAGGGTCGGCTAGGGAAAGCCGTTACTTAGTTTGATGAGGACGGGGCCCTACTTAAACTAGGGGTACGAGAGATAATCGTCGGAGGGGACCGAGGCGAAAGAGGGGGGTAGAAACCACCATTGCAAGTTCACTGGGGAGATGGAGGGAATGTAGGGGATTCGTGAGTCGCCGCTTCACCCGAATGAGGGTTTCCAAAGAAAATCGCGATCGAAAAAGAAAAAGAATCAAAACGAAAAAACTGGGAAAGGAGAGGGGAGAGGGCAGGGAAATTTCCTACTGGTAAGGGAAATCAGGGGGTGGGGGAGGCGAAAAAACCGTCCGATTTGTAGAGAAGCGCGACGCGCGGAGGATGGTCAGACTCGAAAGATACCCAGTTGGATCGCTCTTTGCGCGAGGATGAAAAATGTTAGAAGGCACGGAGAAGTGGGATGGGGAGCGCTCGTGTTAGATTAGAGATAAAACGATGGCCTTCTTTTTCACCGGAAGGATAGGTCAAACTTTCTGACCAACACATAAAAAAGGTTCAGGAAGAAAGAAAGGAAGGGGCGGGGTTCGGAAATGGTTGAAAAAGAAAAAAAATCGTTCAACTGGGGAATCGGCCGAGAATCTGGGGGATACAGGGGGGAGAGGCGAAAAAATGGTGGGAGGGAACGTTAAGGCGAAAAGACATGGCCAGATGTTCAAATGGCCGTGTCGGGGGTCCTCCCTTCGCTCAGGATGGGGGCCGAGTTACTGAAAACAAACTCGGGGAAAAGGAGAAATCTTGTGGGAGAAAAAGGCCCTAAACGGCGACCTCCGGACTGGCTGAAAAGGGAGAAGAACACGCCTGTCGGCGGGGCGGGTTTGTGGAAAGGGAAGGGTGCAGGGGTGCAAGGGACGCCGTGTGGAGGAAGGAACTTTCCTGAGGGGGAGAACGAGACGTAGAGATGAAAAGAGTTCGATTTGGCAGGGCGGCAAAAACGGTCATAAAAGTGAGAAAAACACTGGGGACCTAGGGCGAAGCGAAGGAGAAGAGGGGTTGGGTGACCGGGGGGGAGGAGGGAGCCTCGAATTGAGAAGAAAATGCGAAGGCTAGATCAAGGCAAGTGCACTGGTTCGATACAGAGTGGACAGTTCGATTCGGAGGGATCGATCCTCCTCTGGAGAGATCAGCTACAGGGGAAAAGGGATAAAGAAGTATAGGAAAGGGGAGGAATTGAGCTCGGAATGAGATCTGGAGAATCACGCAAACGGAGGAAAGGCGACCGCTGCCTTTCGGCTACGGGGTTCGAAAAAAAGTGAGGGGATACCGGGCATTTAGAGGACTGACTAATAAGGGGGAAAGTAAAAAAATGGGACGGGGAGTCGAGCTCTTATCAAGTGAACGTTCGTTCTTCTTCAAGAAGTTCTCTTTTAAGGGGCCAGGAACTGAGGGGGAGGGGGACGTGGAGGAAAAAGGCATACGTTTTGGAGTTTCTACCAGGACGATACATGGGAGCTTAAAATTCCGAGAGGCTTCTGAGCTAAAGGGCAAATCCTTACCTGTGGGCGAGAGGGGTGGGAAAAGGTGACGAGTTGGACTGGGCAAAAAAAGAGGTGTAGGGACTAGGGATTGGAGGAAAACTGGGAACAGGGGTGTTAGCCTCCGCGTTCTCGCGAAATTTGCTGTAACAGGGGTGGGGGGTGCTAGAAGAGAAAAAGAACGAGAGGGAATACGGGGTTAACTCTTGGACACAGTCAAGGAATCTGGCAGGGCTGGACGAAGGCGTTTTTCCGGGTGGAGCACGCGGTGGAAGCGAAACGACGGGGGAAAAGAAAAATGTGGCGCCTGGCGGCTTATCATCGGCTAATGACTCCGGGGGTCAACAAGAACCCGGAGGGGGAAGGGTGGGGAAGGCGTTGAGAAAGGGGAGGAATACCCAAGGTTCTTTTTAAAAAAATCACAGCTAGGGGTGGACTGTCATCGTTGTCCTCTGACTCACCCGGTTGTTTCTCCAAGAAAAAAAAAAGCCGGGGTTAAAAAGGGGTGGCTGCAAACGGGGGAGGAACTAAGGGGTTTAAGAGAGGGGGAAAGGAAAAGAGAGTTTTCCGCAAAAAAAAATGGGGAAGAAGAGGATGAATCGGCCACGGGGTTTGTAAGTAGTGAAAACGAGAAAACAGGGAGAAATGGAAAGGGTGCACAAGAGAAAAAGGGTGATCAAGCTATCGGAAAGGAGGAGAATTTGCGCAAAGTCGTTGTGCGCTACACGCTTGTCTATATTCAAAAAGGGGCCGCGATTGGCGGGAAATGCGAAAGGGGGAAAAGAGGAAGGAGAATGGCGAGGAGGAAAGGGGGGAGGCATCACCTTTAAGGGGATGGGGGGAAATGGCTGCATATCGAGCCAGTGCAGGAAAAAAAGAGAAAATAGGAGGAATACGGTCGTGAGAGAAGGCGATAAGCAACGCAGATGCTGACGGTTCCGTGTACGAGCGCGAGAGGATTGCGACGACGAACAAAAAAACGCAAGGAGGAAGAAAAACAATAGGGAAAAAGACCTTTACAGGGTCGGGAAAGAAAATCCAAGCTGGAGCAGTCGAATTCGTAGAAAAACAGAAGGCAGCCGTGTTTTCCAGAAGGAAGGGAACTAAAGGGCTCGTACCGCAGAAATGAAAAACGGAATACAAAGGGGGAAGAGAAGAGGGTGACTTTTCCAAGACGGGGAGGGCATTCTGTTGGAGCGAACCACGCGAGACAATCTCTCTCAACAAAACTGGGGGAAAAGATGAGGGGTGTTGTAGGAGAAAAAGAGTCAGAAGAACCTTACAAGAAAATAGTCGGAAAAGTCAACATGTGTACGACGGTGTTACTTGGGAGTGAGACTTAAGGGTACAGTATATACGGAAGGACTGGGAGAAGGGGGTGATAATCGGAAGGCTCTCAATCAAGGAGCGTACAGATAAACGGTTTCCGTTCCGAAGGGGGGGGGAAAAGGCTCAACCAAAAGCTTAAAGTCTCTCGCATAACTAAAGAGAGAAGTAAACATAAGGCGGGAGGAGAGTTACTATCGAGGGAGCAAAACTCGCTGAAGAAGTCTTGGAGTGGAAGGCCTTTTGGAGGAGAAATTAACTCAGGGAAGGGGGGGGAAAAAAAAAATGCTCCAGGGAAGAAAGAACCAGAGTGGCAAATCAGTGTGAGGGAGAAATAGAAAACATCTCTTAACGCAAATACTCTCCAAGGGAAACACCCTAAACCGGAAAAGTGAGGCAGGGAGGATCGTGCTGACGAAAGTTAAAGGAAAACGTCAATCATCCGGGGAGAAGGAGGGAGTTGAAGAGTAAAACACCCGATAAGTAAATATCTAACAGTTTCGTCCACGCCGTTTTTTGTTAAACGGAACACCTCTTGGAGCTTCAAAAAGAACCAAGGTGGGGAAAAGCGGTAGAAAAGATTGGAAAGACCCCCTAAAAAACAGAAAAAAGAAGATCGATGGGAAGTTTATACAATCTGGCTTCAGAACAGCGCGGAACCGAGAACACTTCATGACAACAAGATGTGGGATCCAAATTAACGGGAACCGCCGGCTAAAAGGACGGAAGAAGAAAATCCCTTTAAGAGGGGAGGGAGGGCAGAAAAGGGCTATTCCATCCGAAAAGCTATGAGAAAAGGCGCGACAAGTCTCCACCGTCTGCGTAGAGGAAAAGCGAATAAACGGAAAAAGCAGAAGAAAAGGCGTAAAGAAAAGAAAGAGCTAATGGAAAGAAAGGAAAGGCAATAATTCTTTATCGGGGAGATGAGAAAAAAAAAAACGATCCGATAAGCTGAGTCGAGACGACTGCTGCTCCCACCGTCAAGGGAGGAACCGCAAGAAAAGAAAAAAACCGCAAACGGAAGGGGCCCGCACCGGACCGCCAAAAGAAAAAAGGCAGAGGGGGGGGCAAGTATCAGAAATTCAGGAAAAGTATAGATTGAAAAAAAGAAAAAGGTATAGTTATGGTATAACTCACCAGGGCCTCCTTGCGCCCGACCATCAAAAGGGGGAGTTCTGAACACCGATAAGCGGAAAAAAAATGTGGCGGTTCGTGCGCGTGGTAAGCCTGCTGTGCGCAAAGGACAGTGGGATGACTTTGCCCATTCGAAAAGCAGACGAAAGCAAGGTCTCCAGAACAGGTGTCCCCGACGCCTGCTTCGCCTAAGGCGCCATCTTTTCCTCGAGAAACGCCGGGGAGGGAGGATAGCGACGGTAGAGAGGTAAAGAAGGGGCAAGACCGAGAGGAGAGGGCTGGAACAAGGAGGAGGGAGGAAGAGGGAGGGTAGCCGCAATTCTAATGAGGGACCTACGTCAAGGAAGAGGAAACCGAAAACGTTCAGGATCGAGAAAGGTCAAAACGTTACATGAATCCCTTCGCGCGCGAGCGAAGAAAAAAACTCGATTCCGGCATCTGTCAGGGGGGACAGGCGGCACAGGTGGACAGAAGACCGAGGAAAAGGTTGTACCGAGGCAATAGAAAAAAAAGAGGGGGCATAGCTACCGGAGAGGGAAAAGGGAAAGGCACGGCACGGAAAAGAAACATGGAAAAGCCCTGAAAAGAGACGGCCACACCGCCCGCACCAGCTTGGCAGTCTACTGGTAAAAAACAACAGTAAGGGCAAATTACTGGGGCAATAGAAAAGGGCGGTCAGAAGGGTGAACGAGGGAGGCAGGGAGCATCCCTCTCTGGAGAAGGACTAAACAAGAAAAAAGAGAAAAAACGTTGCACCTCATGGCAATTCCTCGGGAGGGAGAACCAGACAGTCAGAGCAGAGAGGAGGCGGATAAAGCGCGCGTACGGAGGGTCACGCGAAGATTGCGCAAACAAGAAGAAAACAGCAACCTTCTCTTCTAGAAGGGGGGATCTGGGAGGGAGGAAGAAAGACGACTCCGGTGGCCCCGCCTGGGGAACCGCCTCGCTCATCTCCCCGCAACCATGGAGCCGTATCAGGAATAAGCCTAGAAAAAAAAAAAGAGTAAGCCCAGGGAGAAGAGGCAGGACCCTCTCTTAGAATCGACTTGAAGGAGAAAATACGCCGGCAGATCAACCGACCCCGCGCATCTTCCGTGGAAAGGCATAACAAAAAAATAAATTGAAAGCCAGGGGATCTGATCTGCAAGGGCCAGTTGAAAAGAGAGGGGAAACGAAAATTGAAAGAGAGGAGGAAAAGAGGAGTAACGAAAAGTCCAGCCATAAAAAAGGGAAAAGACGATAGGGAAAAAAATGGAGATCACGATTTTCGCAAAGTCGCCCGCGCGAGTCTATCTCTACCCAAGGGAAAAATCGGAAAAAGACGATGCAGTCACGGCTTGGGCCGCGAGAAAAGAAGGCTTCAGAAAGACGGAGGATTACTAGGGACTCTCTCGCAAAGAACCAGGGGGAACATAAGGTAGAGGGGAGGGCAAAGGATCAACACTGAAAACGTCGCGGCATGCCCTTCTCCAGCGACGTGAACAAAGAAAAGAAAGGTCGAGCTAAGAA
>Ga0179593_1451235_pt1 | contig 11429 bp, 9 predicted proteins | sample CZODoug2_1_08_16_FD_185931 | JGI IMG/M metagenome (GOLD analysis project Ga0179593, IMG submission 185931) | Vadose zone soil fungal communities from Angelo Coast Range Reserve, California, USA - CZODoug2_1_08_16fungal (PacBio error correction) | ecosystem: Environmental > Terrestrial > Soil >...
GAGGCAATTTTGGAAAAAAAAAGGGGGAGGAATTCGCGGAAATGCAGCGAAAGGGGGTCTAAGTAGGGTTCAAGGTACGTGCTGTGAGGGGACAGGAAAATAGGACTCAATCCGTACAAACTATCGGAGGCCGCAGGTTCAGAGGAATAAAACGAGGAAAGTAAATTTTTGCTAAAAGGGATCGCCCAAAAAACGGAGAAAGTGTGTTTACGAAGCAAAAGTGAGGGGCGCCAGATCAAGAATGGATCACTAAGAAGTTTGGGGGAGGGGCCGGAACTCAGATGGAAAAGGCTGCCGGTCATGGTGAAGACGATCTTCAACCTTGCCCTCCAAAGCTGACAGTTGCTTCGATGAAGGCAGCAAGAGATGGATAGGTATAGAGCATTTAACCATATATACTATAGGTTCGCAATCTGAGCTCTTTAATCGGACCCCAAAATTTTGGGAAGCCAGTTTATAAAGTGTCGGGATGGGTGTCGTAGTGGAAACTCCTCGCCCCGCATTCGGGAAGGATACTCGTCGAGAAAGGGACTGCACTACTTAAAAGGAGGGGAAAGGGGGTAGAAGCTTGACGTGACCGATGGGGAAGAAGTCGGCGAGCATGTATCTTTCTGCTAACTAGCGGTGTCATTGAAGGGGAGGAGGGAACTAGTTTACGAAATTCAAAAAGCGGAAAAAGGGGAAAGGAACCAATCTCGAGAGAGGGGACAGTTCATCTTTTCCTGGAACATAAGACAAGGGCCGTAAATAAAAGGACAAGTGTGTGGGGGGTAAAAAAAGCAAAACTAGTGGGGGGATCGCCAAGGAATTGGGCGCGGAAGAGACGGTGATTGACATTCAGAACCTTAAAAAAGAAAGAACATCGGAGGCGTTGTAAAAAACGGGCACCAAATCGCCCCGAATGCAATTTGTATCGACGCAAAAAGGGGGGGGAGGCGTCAAGAGTTTTAGGAAAAAAAAGAGTAGGCGATAAAAACACTTATTTTGGTTGTGTTATATAGGGGCGGCCGGAGCAGACTGGATCTCAACAAGTACGAGGGATCGAGGACAATGAGCATAGAAGATACTGGGCAAGAGCAACAGAAGGGGCAAAGGAAGGGGAGGCCTGGTTTGGGATGTGACCGTTTTGGGTCAAAACATGGCCAAGCTCGGGGGTACAAACGAAAAGAAGAAAGCGATAAAATATCGGCTTGAGAACTGCGGCTGACTTGGGGGAAAGTCTTGAGGTTTGTGATTGCGAAAAGGCCGAGGACGTAAGGGAGGGGGGGGGACTGTTGGACTTGGAAAGCATCGGGCCGAGAGAAGGAGAGCCTGATAGGAGATAAGAACTGTGTTTGCCCTCTGGGAAATGTAACGATGGGGTGGTAAATTGCAGAAGAAGAAGCCGTGCTAACCCTAAAGAGGAAAACGCGTAGATTGTTGATCTAAAAAGAGGAATCCACTCCCCTCTGCAGGTCTCAGACAGATCCGTGTTTATTGATATTGACGTGACATTACATCCATAGGTGTGCAAACGGTAAAAGGCGGAATGGTAAGGAAAATAAGTAGTCTTTATTGAGAGAGTTAGGACGGGTGAGGCAGTTGGGGAACGGAAGGATGAACGAGAGGAGGATCCGGCGGAGTCGAAAAAGACCCTCTCAGAAACAGAATCTGGATGATTGGAGATCGACGCATACTGAAAAGACAATGGGAAAAGCGGGGGTCAAAGGGGAAAGGCGGTTCATGATCTCCAAGGTTAAAGATTTGGATGGTATTTCTTTGTTAGCTTAGCGGGAATGATATCAGAGTTTGAAACAGGAAAGAGCGCGCAGGGCGAGGAGTTGTTCTGAAAATGGGACTATAGAGCCACGAAAGCTGATATTAATGAAGGCTTTCAAAATCCGAACAACGGCAATTTCTATAACGGAAAGCGGGAGCAGGAAGGCCCTGGGAAAGAGAGCTTACTGTAACGCAAATCGGCAACGAGAAAAGAGGGGGCCCCATTGATCTAAAAAGGACCCCAAGAGGGATGGAGCAGGGGAGGCAATAAAAGTTCTAGATCGGGTAAAGGTGGGGAGACTTACATTGCCAAAAAAAAGGGTTTGGGTTGGTGTCGACCGCCGCCAAGGGAGCGGAAGCACGTATATAAAAAGAATATACTCGCATTGGTAGGATAAGTGAAAAGATCTAACAAAGTGTACCAGCCAGGCTCAGGAATGGGAAGCCTCTGATTCCTAAAGGAATTTTCAGGGGGTTTAAGAAAAAAAACGCAGTGAAACGGTTGTAATAAGTCGTCGCCGTCAAACGCCCAAATTTTGAAAAGAATCAGAAATTTGAGAATGTGTGGGGGAGGCTCAAGGGGAAGGAAAGGACTTCAGCTTATAAAGATGGTCCTGTAAATCATCCATGGATTGGGGGGTGACTGCCACTGCGAGCATTCGGCCAAGAAGCGAGAGGGGGGATGGCGTCGGCTAACGGGGGAAGACTTCGGGCATGTGAAGGCGCGATCAGGATGCGTCTGGTCGGGGGGTCAAAGTCTAACTTCAAAGTACCATCGCGAACTTCGACTGCATGTGGGGAGAGGGACATTTGTATTGCCTAAATATAGGAAAGGCCGTCAGGATGGAGAAAGTGAAGATTGGGGAAGGAGTCGAGAGGGTAGACAAAACGAAAACAGGGGGGAGTGTGGAGTCAGTAGGGGGGAACACCATGGCGTAATGCTCTCTTCCTCCATAAAAACAAAGAACCGCGACAACGGAACAATTTTTTTCCGGGGGCATCGAGCGCGTAAGGGCGTGGACAGAGCAGCCCGCGCCAGGGGGGGGGGGTGGAAAAAAGTGTGTGCATTGGGTTGTGTCCATCAGAAGAAAAAAAAAAGAAACTGAGGAAGGAGGAAAAGAGAATGCAGAGTGTAAAAAGTGAAACTCTAGCGCTACAACAAAACTGCCTTCTCGTAAAAACTGGACAATTGAGGCGCCTTTGGGGGATCTCATTAGAAGAGGGGGGAGGTAAGCCGAAGAAAAAGTATAGTCCAGGGTTTTCACACTATAAAACCAGAACCCGTCAATCAGAGAGTGAAAGTTGGTCTATCGACAACGATCATGGCTGGGAAAATAAAGCAAAAAAGGATCTGGGGGGGGAAAAGAAGAAGGCAACTGGAGATAGGAGGGAAGAAGTCTGAAATTGACAAATACTATCCCCAAACCTCTCAGTAGAAACATTTCGGGTCGCTGGTAAAGGGGAGGGGACTCCAGTTTGACAAAACGCGAGGACTCGCCCGGCACATGAAAAATTATCAAGGAGGCGCGCAGCCGCAATCAGACGGCCGGGGGGGGAGGGCCGCAGGACTTGGAAACTTGAAAAAAAAAAAAGATAATTATGGAAGCGAAGGAGGGAAAGAGCCAATGGTATATCGGAAAAAAGACCTGAGACAGAAATTCCTTATTAATCACAAAGATGTGAAGGCCAAGACGAACTGGAAAAGGTCCAAGGGCTACGGCGGTTGGAGTGTAAAAAAGAATCAGGAAAAATTACCATCAGCTTGGCTAAATTCGAAAGGAACGTGAGCAGGTGGGAAACTCTTTCTCCGGGAGGCGATCGGCAGATCAGAAGGACGAGTGGATTTTTGTTCTCATGAGAAGGTGGCGGACGTCGCAAAAACACTTAGAATGGGACCTCCGCATGTTTCGGAAGGAGCATAAACTGGGACTCTCGCTTCCATCCAAACATTGAATGGTAACCGGTGGAGGGAGAAAGAGAGGTAGGGTTTAAAAGTACGCGAGCGGAGAAACTGAATCTCTTCGCCGATCATATCGAAATGTGAAAAAGTTGTGTCGAATCCTTTAAGGAAAAGTTAGGGCGAGAGGGATAGCACTTCATCGACAGAAGACAAAGAGGCGAGGAGTGGTAAGTAACGAATCCGTGGCCCGCGAATGAACCCCAAAGGCGGATAATTACGTATAAGAGCAAGCGGCACAAGGACGTTCAAAGCGCATCCCTTTATAATTTCAGGAGAATCAATTCAATAAGAAGAAGGGTTTGAGAGGCGGAGGCGGCCAGAAAACTCCTTATAGTACTAAAATAAAACGGCAGGACGAAAAATCACACCTTAAAAGATCGAAAAAAAAAACCTCATAAAAGGGTGGAAAAACAACTTTCAACAGGGCCGACGACCAACCGTTAAAAAGAGGGCTGTCAAATGGTGGGGGGGAAAGTCACAAAAGGACAAGAAACCTTGAATTCGGAACGGATAAGAAGGGGGGGTGGATGGGGGAGTCTAGAGTCAACGGACAGATCTGCCTAGTCATGGAAATCGGGTACTGGAAAGGGGGAATGGAAGCAAAACTGTACGAGAGCGAGACGGGGACGGGGAAGGAGGAACTTAGATCAAGATCATAAAGGAGGGAACAACATAGGCGTGTAAAAGAAAGGGCGTAATCTGGGAAAAAACAGCCTCAAAACAAGAAGAAAGCATACAAGTCCCGCAAGGGCTCAGCCGATATTCAGATCGACTGGAGATGTGGGGTACACAAGGTAAGCTGGAAAGGACAAAAGCCAACAACAAAACATTCGGATTGATTCGGGGGATGCTTTCCATGCGCGAGCTATCATTGGGAAGAGAGCACTCGGCGGAATGGGGTGACAAGTGTCTAGACTAATGAAAGAAAAAAACTGAAGGGGAAGTAGCGCAATCAACGATGAAGAAAAGCCCCAGGGTCGAGATACATATGTCAGGAGGCAGAGGGGGGGGAGTAAAATGACCACTCTCGGGACGGTTGGAAGGTCTTTATGAGGGAGAGAACTAGGTGAAGCTAATGGGAAATGCTGACGCAAAACGGAGGGAGCGGAAAAAACACACCCGGGATGCATCATAAAGGATTTAAATGGCGTAAGTATCGAAAGGGGGAAAAAGGACGTGACAAAAATCGAGATTAAAAAAATGCGAAAAGGTAGGGTGGGGAAAAGGGGGGGACCGCGAACACTAATAAGCAAGAGAAAAAAAAGCACCATAAGTCGCAAGAAGCACGAGAAGGGCCTCGCCGAATGACATAAGGGGGGGAAAAAAAAGGTATGGAGACACCTCCTACGGGAAGGATACAAGGGATGCTCTACAACTAAAAAAGCGAGAGCTCATGATAGAGACAGGCAATGCGGTTTTCTTATTTCACAACCCCGACAAGGGGTGTATTAGCGAAACAATGGTTTTTCAAACATATAAGATGGAGCGAAAAAAAACTTGATCTATCTGGAAAAAATGCTCTGAAGATTCCACAGATATTGAGGAATGAATCGGCAAAGGAGTGTTTATAAAATGGTAACGAGGGTGAGTCTGTCCCACGTCAGAATCATAGATTTTACAAAAGTGCAGAAAATCGAGTGGGGGTTGGGGAAAAAAAGGCAGGCGTATCGGCCTGTTCGGATTGGCTAAAAGGGGACACGGCTTTTTGAAAAGGGGAGGGACTCAAAGGGCGATTGAGGGGGAGAGCCGTGAGAAAAAAACCGGGATGAATGTCATTTTCCCAGTCTAAAAAAAACGAGAAACCCGTCAAAAGGGATCGGGGGGACGGGCAGGGCTGGGGAAGGGTTGGGCCTCAAAGACACAATTACACAACAGGAGAAGAAGGAAGATGAAATGGAAACAAATCAAAAGAGGGGATCAAGGGCGCGGAGGAAAAACTTGGACGATAACACGATCAAAAACCCCCACAACGTATTGATGAAAAAGAAGAGAGATGTGCCCAAGGGTGGGGTGAAAAAGCCCGGGAAGCCTTCGAGGGCAGGAAGGGTCCCCTCGCAGGTCTATAAGCAGGGGGGGTCCTGGGGGTCGTTTCTGTTATGAAGCTTCCGGGGCGGGGGGGACAGAAAGCCGGACAAACTATAATGAGTGACTTCTTCGAAGGTTATCCGGGAAAAAAAGGGATCAGAGAAGCTGGGGAAAAACTGCTGGCTCAATAGAAATGAGCAAACAAGAAAGGGATGGCGAAAGCTACTTGAGGTAACATCGGGGGGGTACAGAAGAGACGACCGTTAAGAACTATGGCAGGTTGAAGACACGGGAAAACGGTCAAAGAGTGATCATCTGCCTCAGGGAAGAAAAGCACCAAGATGGACAACCTTGCGCCTCAAAAACCTTGAAAGGGGGCTCGATGAGGACTCAAAAAAAAATCTTTTAAAGAGTAGAATCGGGGGAAAAAAAAGAATCAAAAGGTGCGGATCCGCTGCCACTGAAGGTAAGCGTCCCCAAAAAAGTTGGTGCACGAGTTTAAGACAACAGTTTCCGGGGTTAGGAGTTTAAAAACGCGCAAGCAGGCCGCGTGGGATAGCAGAAGAACTGCCAGGCCTGGCATAACTTCAGTAGCGGGGGTCGAAGCGGGAGGGAAAGGTGTAGATGGACCGGCATTTCTCTACTGAAGCGCGACGGGGTGGAGGGCTTGAGGCAGTCTTGGGGGTCTCTAGCAATTAACAAACGACTTAACCCAGGGAGCAGAAATCTAGAGAGCCGGCCGGCACGCACTGTTTCCAACTATACAGTACGCCATGATATCGCGAGGAAAGAAAGTGTGTGGGGCCGCAAACCTGTCAGGGTTGTGCGTTCGAATGTATGGGTAGCATTAAGATCGGGGGGTCTTGCAGGAACAAAGACCGACTCAACATCGTAGCCCGGGGGGTGTCTAAAATTACATAGGTATCGACCAATCAACATGGGGGGGAAAACTTGAAGAATTGGGCAGTACCAAAGGATTGAAAAACGGGGGGGGGGGAGGGGTGTGTCTATGGATCTCTCGAACGTGATGGGAACGGACTACTAAAGAAAAGGAAAAAAGTGAAGGAAAAAGGCGAAGGATGGAATATAAAAAAAAAGCCACCCCCGCCAGAAGAACCTGGGGTTTGAGGGGGTATAATTGTGTCCCTGCCAAACGGGAACTTCTGGAAAAGATAATCAGCGACTGCAGGGAAGAAAAAAGAGGAGACTTGACTTGTACTTGAAAGAATTTGGGTCTGTGCCGTCGCGGAGGGTCGACTGTGGGTAAATTTGACCGGGGGGATGGGCTTCAGGAGGTGAGAAAATAAAATCGAGAATAGAAAAGGTTAAAGGTATTTGGGGGGAAGAAATATCTCTCGGAGGGGGGCTTGGGGCAAAACCCTCGGAGATCGAGGAAAAAAAAAGGGGACCTCGGACGAAGCTAAAGGGTTGAGACTAGAACCGCCTAACAACTCCAAATAATGCTTCTCAAGGAAGGTTTACGGGGGGGGTGAATAGTGGGGACGGTCAAGGGGGTCTCCAGATTTTGGTTAAAAAAAAAAAAGGTCGGGGCGTAAGTTAACCGACCGACCGGGGGAGGATGAAAAAGTCGAGCTGAACTGCTTAAGGTCTTTCAGGCGGCAGATGGAAACGAGAGAGAGACGGCGAGGACGCCAAAAAACGAACCAGGTAAAATGAATGAGGGGAAAAGTAGCGGACTAAATAGGGGGTCTCGCCCCCAATGGATGACTCGAAGGGCAGTCCTGCTTTCATGAGTCCCCGTTATCCGTGGGCAGTGGGGGTAAGTTTCAAGGGGTAACGATAGGGGAGGCCAATGGGATGGGGTTCGTAACGTGACATCGATCGCGCAAAAGGGGTCCGTGAAAGAAAAAAGTCGAGCAAAAATAACAGCTGGGAGAGGTGCCCTAACTGGAGGGCCCTAACCAAAGGAAAATTTCTATCGGTGGAGAGGCGAGGAAAGGCTCATATCCGACAGAGCTGAAACTTGACGCAAAAGCAGAAGCGAATCGCAGCCGAAACCAGGTATAGCTAGGCCCGTTACTCGAGCTCTTCAGGGGGGTCCATCATTTCGATCGGCCTTAAAAATGCCGGGGAATGGCTAGGGTTTTTGGGGGGGGGGTTCTACTAAAAAGAAAGGGACTAGCCAAGAAGAAAAATCTCAAGTTTGCGTGAGGGCCGGGGGAGGAGAGGGAACCGGGATTTCCACCAGAAATGGATCAGGGAATGTCTCAAGCTGATGCAATTGGAAAACTGGATTTATGTGGGGCCAAGGAAGCATGGGGAGGTTTGGGTTATCAGCAAGCATGCACCATCGAAACAGCCTTGGTGAAGGACATCTAGTCCATGGAGGGGCGAAAGATTTTCAGCTATCATGAAGAGGCCAAACTTGAAAATTATCAATAATGGGTCTGCTTAAAGGACCCTCGCCCAGGGATTTGGAGGCCCATGCATCAAAGTCCGCAAGAAGGGGAGGAAAGAATAGGAGGAGGGGGGAGCTCCCGCATCAAAATCAGGCGAGAGTGCGGAGGCGGCAAATGGCAAAAAAGGAAAAAGGCTAAGGGAAGCGATGTGGTGCTCAAACTGGGGGAAAGGGGGGAACGGAGAAGAAGATCCCAGGGAAGTCCGGAGGGAACAAGTCAAATTGTTTAGATTGGCCAGAAATTAGTACAAAGGGGGAAGGGAATAGTGGAGTTTTGGGGAAACGAATTGGAAAAATTGCGATCAGTATTGGGAGGCGTCCTCCAGAAGAGGGCGCAATGCTCGAAAAATGGAGGAAATTTGTTCCGGTTTGAAATCTAAGCGAGGTATGGAGGTAAAACGCAAACGCGGACAGCCAATCTGATAGCTGGAACAAAACGACGAAGTAATCCAAGAAAGAGATCAGAGGGCTGGCGAGGGAGCGGAGGAACGCAAGTACCGCGCTCGGGAGAAAACTTACCAAAAAAAGTGCGCGCCGTTTTCGGGGCGCATTCTCCTATTGTTTTATGACGCCCTCAGAATTATTTCCGAATGGTGGAACGAAAAAGAGAAAAACATGAAACAGGGAAAAGCTACGGTGTGTATCTACCCGCGCATAGTGGAACTGGTTCAATCTAAAAAAATTGATGATGGGGTCCTCCCATGACTTCAGCGTGTGGGCATAGAATTCCTGCGCAATGTACCAAAAGAAAGAGAAACAAACTCATTCGGAACATTTCGGCGGGTTAAAGAGAGTTCGCCAGGAAAGCTCGGCGCATGAGGGAGACTCCGGCACATGCCCAAGGTACGCCCAATCTTCATCGCGCAAGTATCATAGAACTCAGGGTAGGGGCGGGGCCGGAGGGCATAAAGACACTGGCGTCGGGAAAATGGATAACGTAACGTCAGTCAAAACAAAAAAGATCGAAAAGAAGAAGGGGAATGATGTGAAAAAGTAACAAAGGCTTGTAAGGGAAAATCTAACGACTAGAAATTCAACGGCGGGGGGAGTGGATGTAACACTAATCAAAAAAATGACCATCAGAATCTTACAAAGAAACGAACCCTTTAGCCGGGGTTCTCAAAAACTCGAGCGGAAATAATAGAAAGGAAGTGGGGGTATTGGACGAACGAAAGGGCGGAAAAACAACTAGAGAAAGGGAAACGGAAGGGTTCAGGGCCGATCTAGAACTTACAGGGACCTCAGGCTAAAAATCCCGAAGTTCTTGAATGAATGTGGAAAAGGAGGGAGGATCAAAGTTGCCGGATTGGCGTTACTCAGCGATTTCGAGAGTGGGAAATGCCTATTAGGGGCTGAGGGGTAACGTCCAAGTTGTCAGGAGAAAAGGCGGCATCTAATCGGCGGGGATGACTCTAAAAGTTCACGACAACTCTACGCAAGGAGGGCGGAAAATCGATTGTAAAAAAGGTAAAAATACATAGGCCCGCGATGCATACCAAAAAGAAAACGCAATAACGGGAGATTAAAGGAAAGAGGACACCCTGACATCCAAGCTCAAGCCAAAATTTCTCAACTCGGGGGGAGAATATACGGACAAAGTCTCAACCTGGAAAGGGTCACTGAATACGGTTCAAGTCGAAAATCCCCTGGGTGGAAAAATCTGTGTCATCAGCGGGTACAATAGGGGGCCCCCACGGACACAGCTAGACGTAGCCCTCACTCCGAGGGTAAACGGAAATCCGAAGACAAAAAATAAATCGGGGGGGGAATTATATGCCCAAAACATGTATGAGTCATGAGAACGAAGGGAATTTTTGGGGTCGGTAACTAGTAGGCAAAAAAGGAGGGACAGATCGGGGCCGAGGAAAAGGGTGGGGGAATCGTGCTTAAGGATAATGCAGAAGGGACAAACGCGGGGGACGCTCAGATTTAAAAAAGTTCAAAGGGAAAAAGGAAAGGAGTCATAACTCTCAAATCGACGCGCAGGAAGGCGTGTCAAATTAAAAAGTCACGAAGTAATCGTCGCCGCACCAAAAACCAAAAACCCTAAAGGAAAAAGGAAAGGGAAGAACGAAGAGGGCGAAAAACCAGGATGTGTAAAATGGATGGCTCGTTGGTACAAGAAGAAGGGACCAGGGACAAAATTCGGGAAAACTGACAACAACAGGCGCATTAAACGGCGTAAAAGACTGGGAAAAGACAGAAAGGAGTTGGGGGAAGCGGCCTCACGGTAGGTTGAGACGGCAGTCGAGAGAAGCATATATCATGGAAACAGCCTAAGTTTCCGGAAGACGCAGGAAAGGGTGACCAGACGGCAAGACAGGGGCCCATTGAAGGAAAGTTTAAAACAAAACTGCGGCGTGGCTGAGAGAATAACCACCAAGGAGAAAGATGTCTAAGTGGCGAGGGGAATGTAGGCGGATGAAACTATGTAAAGGAGAAAGACAGGGGACGCAAAAAAAAACTTACGTGAGGGCGGAACAACACCCCTTGAGTGTCCCAGCCGAGGGAAAGGCAATGGGGGGGAAATCGACGGAAAAGGGGGGGAGACAGCACGCAAGTCGAGATGGCTGGAAGGAAAAACAGGGCGCGAGGCTTTTGAGTGCGCCAGAGGGCCCACTAGACTTGACCCGCCACGCTGGGCAGACAAAAAAAGAGGGGAGCGACAGAAGCCCCGGGGAAAAAGGCAATCTACAAGTAGGTTCAAAAAGAAGGATTAAACAACAAACCTTGAAGGAGTCAAGGGATTAACTACGAAGGATCATGATAGACTGCAATGCGGGGGGACGTATTACAATACAAAACCCTCCTACAAAGGTTTTGCGGCACAAAAGGATGGTGGGGGGGAAGGTCAACTGGGGCAGCAAGAGCTTAAACGTTGTCGATCGGGACAAAGCGAAAAATCCAATATTGAGGCATTCAGCTAAAGCACCTGCAGCTGTTGGGGCAACGGGCCAACTTGTTAGAGTCACTTGAAGGAAGAGGAGCATCTATTAAGGGGGAAAATTCAAGGGGAGATCAGGCGTCGCAGGGAAATCGGGTTGACTACTAAATCTCTTTAAAGAAAGGGGGAGCAGGCTTGATGCAACTGAAAAAACAGGACGATGTCAGGGGAAAGGATCCCGAGTACCGACTGAAAAATCCGAGGATTTTGTACGGGGAGGATGAACGGAGTTGAATGCAATACACCTCCAAAGGAAATGAAACCACGCCGGCTAACCAGTATGGACTACTCGAAGTGGACCTCAAGGTAGACGAGAAAAAAGG
>Ga0179593_1496039_pt1 | contig 11429 bp, 9 predicted proteins | sample CZODoug2_1_08_16_FD_185931 | JGI IMG/M metagenome (GOLD analysis project Ga0179593, IMG submission 185931) | Vadose zone soil fungal communities from Angelo Coast Range Reserve, California, USA - CZODoug2_1_08_16fungal (PacBio error correction) | ecosystem: Environmental > Terrestrial > Soil >...
CACACCCCACAACAAAACACACAACAACAAAACCACCACAAGAAAAAACCACCAACAACAACCCCAAGAAGAAGGGGGGGGGACAAAAAAACACCCCAAACAGACCCAACGAAACAACAACAACAAAACCACAAAAAGAAAAAGAAAAACCAACACCACAAAACACAAAAACAACACGCAAACCCCAAGGATAAGAAAAAAACAAAAAAACAGAAAAAAAACACAAACCCAGAAAGAAAAAAGGGGAAACCCCCACACACACAAACCAAAAAAAAAACACAATAAACACAAAACCAAACCCCAAAAACCAACAACAAGAAAACCCGTAGAAAAAAAAAGAAGAAAGAACACCAACCAAACAAGAAAAAACCACACAACGGCAACAGAAAAAAAAAAAAAAAGAAACAAACCAAAGGAACCAAAAACAACACCACCTGAACTATCACAACCCCGAAAAAGGGAAGATCGAGGGAGCAGACGTATCCTAAGGGGGGGGTGTGGGGAAGCTCTAAAGCTGTGGGGGGAGAATGAAAACGGAAGAGCGGGTGCGGAAAGCAAAAACGCTAAGGACGATTATTCGGGGACCGGAGGGAAATCTAGGAGGAAAGGTTTGAAACGAGGGGGGGATATAAGCAGAGTCCGTATGTCAATCACGTGCTGGGAAACCTCTATTCCCTGGGCCTGCATCATCAGCTAGAGCAAAGACGAAAGGAGAAGGGATGTTTTTTAGTGAAACGTTTTGGGCGCGGGAAAGCGAGTCTCTCGCCCCAGTAGAAATCCTCGAAAGGCGTACGGGTCTGGAGTGGGGGGAAAAACTTTTAGAATACAGCACAATCCAGTCGTCTTAGGGCCGGGAAAAGGAAGGGTTCAGGGGGAATATGAAAAGCAATTGAAAAATCAAAAACAACCCACAAAAAAAAAACAACATCAGAGAAGCTTCAAGGGAAGGAGTGGACACACGAACCTTTAAAAAGAGGGGACATCAGGAAAAGGACGCGTACGAAGGGGGAGGCGAAGCCAGGGTGTGCGGGTTACAAAGGCCGAAGGGAGTCGCTTGGGGGGGGGGGAAAGACAATGGGGGGGAATTGCTGTTGAGAAAGTGTAAGACTGACGGTTCTGCCCTACGGTAAAAAGAACAGGCCCGGGTGCTAGGCAGGACTTTAGGAAGGCGACAGCAGACGTTGCGTTAAAGCGAAGAAAGGGCTAGAGGAATCGGGTATGGCGAGGCTACTAAATTAATCGGATGCGTCGACAGGGGAAGGGTAGGGGAGGAAACTTTGTGAGAGGAATGGGGACAGGTCGCAAAACTGAGAAAGGAGGTGGGTCACCTATCCAAAAAAGGGGGGGTCGTCCTCAGCGCATCGGGAGGGGAGGGGATTTGTCGCCTATGCGTCTTAAAAAGAGCAGGGAGGATGCCTGATTTAACTGACGGGGGGGACCTTAAGACGCAAGAAAACTTGGCATATGGAAAAATTCTAGGAAATGAAAGGCCCGACCAAAGCCACTCACTTATAAAGAACAGCGTGCCGTCCGCCCATGCGCGGAAAACCTCTCTCATTTCTAATGATGAAGGCCCAGGCAGAGGTAGGATACATGCTCGTCAAAGGGAAAAAAGGGAGGGAGAAATCTTAGCTTGATGCATTCGGACAGCTTCTGTCCAACCCCCAGGAACGAGAGGCTCTGGGAAAGAGGGGTCAAAAAGGGGAGGAACCTCAATGTCGTGATTTCCCCGGCTGACGAAAAACAGAGATGGTCACGAGGAACATAACCGATAACAATGAAGGTCAACGGACGATCGCATTATCGGCATAAGACGCGGGGGGGGCCTGAGAAACCGAGGCACAGGGAACAGGGAGAAGCAGCAGTAACATCGCGGTTATCGTCCGCGCAGGAGAACGAAAGAAGAGATTCTAAGGCATTGTCAAAAGGGGGGGTGGGGAGGAAAAGGATACAACGGCCGTTCATTCTAGATGCAAAGATACGTGACTATCGATGTAACGTTGAAAACCCTCTTCAAAAAAAAAGCGATTATGCTCAAGGGGAGAGGACTACCCGACCGTCCTCATCAGTGCGATGAGGAAAAAAGAGGAACGCAAGGAACTCGCAAAAAAACGGGCGTAGCTGGTCCAGAAGAGAGCCCACAAGCAAAAACCCGTGGGAGGACCGTGGGCAAAGGACTCGGGAGGACTATCTCCTCGTCTTCGGAAGCCGGGGGAGACACTGAAAAGAGAGGAATCTTCCTCGGGTTTCACTGACGGGTTCCGGGGGAAAGCGACATGAGAGAAAGGGGGTCGGCGAGAGGGGACTTAAAGAAACAGAAAAGACCGGAGAAAAAGAACAACTGGGGAGCAAGTAAAGAAACAAAAAAAAGAGTAGCAGCATCGAAGAGGTCATTTCGGGAAGCAAAAACCGAGCACTCCCGTAAACATTGAATGAGCGTACCATGCCTCCGACAGAAGAGAAAGCGTCGGGAGGGAGGAGGAATCTGATTCAATTGTGGCAGCGGCCAAAAAGCCAAAAAATCGAACTAGGCCCTCTACCGAAGGAAAGGGGTATCCAAAGGCACAGAGGTGCTTAGCCTCAAGAAATATCGGGGGAGCAACAGGCGCACCGCCAGGTCTGGGGGGGGGAATCTCCGCACCACAAAATCTCTCAGAAGCGTGAGAAGAGGACCGTCGGCTTTCTCACGACGGCAGAAGGGTTCAATTCCATGACCTAGCGATTCAGTTCCGGGAAGGGCAGAAGAGGCTAGTGGGGACACAGGGTCCAAAGACAGCAGTGCGGAAGACATAACCTCGTCGACCGTCGGAGTCTGTTCAGGGAAAAGGAAAGGAGATTACGTCTACGGTCGGCACGGCAAAGCGTAACGAGTCGGAAAGGGCGCAGGAAAAAGCGTCCTCTTCAAAAAGAGCTCTCAGGCGGGAATTACTTGGAGCCCGTTAAGCACACAGTTCGCGACAAGCGTTGACGTCGGAAAGCAATAAAATCATAACAACCTACATGAGTTGACAGATCAGGGAGCCAGGGAAAGAGCTCGGAGAGCGCGATTAAAAAGACAGGGTCGCTGTAAAATCGTGGCACGGGCAAGCAATGTCAGAATTCGCAGGGATCACAAAACGACAAAAGCTTTTCAGGTCGATAACTCGACTACCGAGAAGGGGATTACCATTATCATAACCTTCCTGTTAAGCGACAGGAGAGGCCTTGACTGCACTAAATGAAGGGGTCGGGGGAGGGGGGGAACCATTCCATCGGGTCAGTCGGGCAGACAGACTTAGCATCGAAGGTATCAAGTTTTGGGTCAATTCGCCGAACTTGGCTTGCTTTCGGAATGGTTCAGGGGAAAGCACAAGGACCCATCCATCAACGTGGTCTCAAGCCAGCATTACGGACAGAGATCCAGTAACTCTTCCCTCAATAGTGGCACCGAAGTAATCGTATCTGGAGGCAGGGGAGAGTTAAAACATTGTGTCAGCATGCTATAAGAGATCAACCTTTAGGAAGCAAGGGAACAGCCATCAAAAGGGGGCAGGAAAGGAAAAGCAGAGGAAGGGAACAACGAGGCCCGCGAGGAATCTGCAATCCGCCAAAAAACCGTGGGTGCAAAAAAAAAACGCAGGGGAAAAGGAGGAAAAGCAGGTGTCAGTTAGTCTCTTGAGCAGGCAGTGGGGAGAACAGAATGAAAGCCTGTCAACTAAATCAAAGGGCGTATTGCACCGGGTAATCCCGAAAGCAGAATGGTGAAACCCGAAGCACCAACGGGAATCTCCGGAGAAAAGGTAAGAATCCCAAAGAGAGATTAGAGGTAAAACGACAGCAAATGGGAAAAGGAGTGGTCGTCGATATGGGTAACACGAACCCGGCCACAAGGGGGGGAAGAGAGGAAAGGAGTGGGGGGACCCAGTTTAAGAACTACAAGTAACCCCTGTCTTAAAGGAATTGAGTGTATGGGGGAAGAGTCCTGCGTCAGGAAAGGGATCGAGTGGGATTCACGCTCTTTAGATGTCCGCAGCAGGGGGTATACAAAAGGGCTGATCTGTGTGCAGACCTTGCAGAGACCGTACAACAAAAGAGATCATAAAACAACCCAGCCCGTAGGGTCGACGCGCTGGGCCGATCAATCCCAAATCGAGTGGAGAGGTTGTCGTCTCAAGGAGGAGGAGCCAAATAAGAAAAAGAATAATACGTCAAAGCTCGAGCAAAGAAATGTACCGACAGCGTCTTAGACAGGGAGAAGCATCGTGACCGAACGAGGGGAGAAGTTCTCCCGCTAAAGTAATCGGGAAATGAGAAGACGATGAATGAGTCAATAGGACTCATCCTTCAGAGAAGTCTAGGAAAAGGGGGGCAAGAAAGCCGTAACGGCGGGGAACCGCTTAAGAACTGGTGGTTACGTCTGGGGGGGGGAAAGAAAGAGTCTACTCGGTGGGGGGGGGGGGGGGGGGGGGGGGGGTTGGGGGCGGGGCGGGGGGGGTGGGTGGGGTGTAGGCGGGCAAGACGCAACCGCGATGTGAAAGCTGGGAGGTGGGGGGGCGGGGAGTTATAAAACCCAAAAAGGGGCGGGGGGCCTTTCGTACAGATCCTTCTTCAGAAGGGGTACAGGTGACGCTATTCCACCACTTGCAGCAAGTGGTTCGGAATTAAGCATCTCAAACACAAAAAAGGATAGGTCAACTAAGGAAAATTGACACAAGTAACTAGGGGACGTGGTCGAATGGAAGAAGTGTGAGGGTAATAAAAGGAGAATGTCTCCACCGTAAGAAGCTGGGGAAGGGGGGGGGGAATGGCTCTTTCCATCATCTGTCGCACTAACAGCCAGGAAAAAAGCGCCGAACCGAGTGAGGAAAAACAAACCAGTGTTCAAAAAGGGAAGGGGAGAACCCCGATTCGTCTCTGAAGCAGGGAAGAGCGAGGGGCCGAGAGAGGGGGTTGCTGGGGGGGGGGGGAATCCAGCGAAGCGCGGGTGACCGAAAAAGAGGAGAGGGGGAAGGAAAAAGATCCTAGAGTCTCGACGTTTATAAGGATGAAAACGGGGCGTCGGACAGTTGATTTGTGCTCAAACTGCTCTTGTGGAGTAAAGCCGCGTATCAAGGAGCTCAGGGCAGAGAGCCTCACCGACTAAAAGAGCAGACGCGGCGAGCCCGAAGAAGGCGCCGGGGAGCGAGCGTGTTGCAAAAAAAGGCGAATAAAATTAGTTTAGCATGTCAAGGATGCCTCCGAGAGCAAGAACAACATAACAAGCGCGCGAGATCTGAGACCCAAGCAACTCATCAAGAACGCCAGACGAGCGTAATAGACAAAAAAAGCCTCCGGTGGGGAACGTGTAGAAATGACTGCGGCCAGGGCAACTCCAACAAGAGGGGGAGGGGATGACGTTCTTAAAATAACCTGACGGAAAAAGAGGGGCCGGGAAATAGGACGACTAGAGAACAGATCTTTGCCTGCTGAAGGTTTTGAAAAGCCGTTTGTGGGAGGGCTGCAACTTAGGGAGACCAGGGTAAAAGACTCAGTTTCGGGGTACCGAGAAAAGAGCGAGGCTGTTCTTCAAAGTCCTAGGAACGCTACCGTCGCACTTGGGGGGGGAAGGGGGGGGGAGAGGAGGAAATTCGGCGCGGCGTGGACGGGGGGGGGGGGGTGGGTGGTGCAGGGTGGGGGGGGGGGGGGGGTGAAGTGCTGATTCAGGGGGGGTGTTCGAGAAGCAACGACTGTTACTAGTGGAAAGGTCCGAGACGTAAGGACGCGGAGCTGCAAGAGAGTATAGCGGCGCCCGGGTGGATGACCGAAGGCGTTCCGACACGAAGAATGGAAACGTACACGTATCTGAAGTCGCTCAAGGGAGTTGGAAGTCAGAGTTTTAAGGGGGAAGGCTCGAGGAAAAGGTAGAAGCGGTGACGCGCTATGAAGAAGGACGTCTGGACTTCGAAGAAGGCCCGCAAGAAGACCACTATTAGAAACCATAAAAATGCTAGGCTATCCAATGATGGGAAAAGAACAACGCAACCTAAATCGGGGTTTACCTACCTACGAAATCAGGTTGAGAGAAAGACTCCTGGAGAAAAACATACAGCCGGGCGAGGGAAGAGGTACTTAAGGACGGTTGCTAGATCGAGCCGCCCGGGACACCTCAAAAATGTAGGGGGGGTTATAATCGAACCTCGGCCCTTCATGGAGGAAATTAGGGAAAAAAGTGTTGGTATATGGCGCATTACTCGAAAGAGAGAACGCGGGAGAGGGAGCCACGACCATTTTACAAAAGGGACGGATGGGTCATCCATTGCAAGGCTGTGAAAGGAAACGGCGAGAAGAGAAAAATTTTACAACTGGTCCAATTACTGCCCGAAGAGGAGGAAGGATTCAGGGGGCAAAGAGAAGCGGGAATGCGAAATACCTAGTTCCGAAGACATCTCGGCGGCGATTGAAACGTCTTTATTCGTCCAAAAGCCGGAAGAAAGACCACGGCGACTCCGAGGTCCGGGTCTTGTCAAACCTGTCAGGGAACGGGGGAACTCAAGGGGACGTGAATGCGGCTGCCGAGAGAATTAAAAGAGGGGGGGGGAGTGCGTGGAAAGAACCTCGTCAGGGAGATGCTGGTGAAAGGCAGAGGAGGGCCCCTGTCGCTCCTACACAGCAAATGGAAAGGGGCTATTCTCGTCAAGACCTAGAGGTGAGAAGTCGAGACAAATGAGCTGAGTGTTAAAAAGCTTTCGCCAAATACGCAAAAGAGGCGGCTGTGGCTACTACAATGGTGCAGCGCTCAGAGGCTAGAAAAAAACCGGGTTCATACTTGTCCAGAACAACTGTAACGCCGCAAAGACCTGAGAGAGGGGGCAAAGGGAGGAGGAAGATCATTGCAGGTTGACAGAAGGAAACTGCCTATGGAAGGAGTCCCTGGAGTTTCTTAACCATGGAAAAGGCTGCATCTAGAAAACCCTGACCCGCCGGAATTTATCTCTCGCAAAACGGAGGGGAAGATATAGATACATCCGAGGAAGGTCAGACGGTCCTGGTGAAAACAGGGTTCAAACGACGCCATCCTTTTCTCGACGGTGAAAGGGAATCAAAGAAAGAAAGAGTCATGAAAGGGGCAAGAAAAAAAAGAACGCGTTCAATGGGAGGGGCCATGCAGTACAGGAGGATCTCATCTATTAACTCGAGCCAGAGTAGGTGTAACCAGCTCAGAGGTGGTAGTGGCGCGACAGGGCAAACGAAAGAGGGGTTCGAGATTAGGTATAAGACTACGGAACGGGTGCGCGGACATCATCTAAAAATAATCTTGGGCGCGTGGCATTATATGGGATGACGACGAAGAGGATAAAATGGACGCATCTCCGGGACTCGTCAGGGAACTGAAATATGAAAGGTGGAGTAGACTCTTCAAAAAAGGGGAGGAAGCGCTTAGTTAAACGAGTTAGCCCCAAAAAAGTAAGCACTTGATTTCTTTTGATTCCCGGGTAAAAAAACACTTCTAAGAACTCTTAGGGGAATCGTCAGAAGAGCGGGTACGGAGGGGGCAACCGTGACGACGTGCTGGGAAATTCTGTAGAGAACGACGGGAAGTAAATTGTAGAACGTTGCGACAAAGTTCAGCGAACAAGCGCGGGGAAGAAAGAAGAAGGTACATCACGAAGGATGGTGTCAGCGCTGGGAGGAAGGACCAGCTCAGTGGAGAATCGAGTGAGGGAAGTCGGAGTCGACTCGGGGTTTGACGAATGCAAAGAGAGAATTCCACGAAAGATGCGGCGATTCACCACTACGCGTTAGGTGGGGGGGGAAGCGGGTGAGGGGAGGCTCGAATCTACGGGGAAGGAAACATTAGACTAACAGGCCGGAGGTTCCGTCGCAGTCGAGAACTTTTCGGCATGTCGGGAAGCGCTGCAAAAAAATGGGAACTCAAAAGGAAAGTAAGGAGGGTCGGCGCCCTCCTGTATCAGGCCTAGTTTTTGTCAAATCTTTGGCTCCTAAGAGGGGGGCGGGTGCGAGAAAATACCCGCCAAAGGGAAATGCACGGCGCGACTCGCTTGTAGACGTCCGCGGCGAAACAATAGCGCGAAACAAGGAACAGAACACTAGGGCCTCAAGGAGAAGATCTCGGCAGGCTTCGAATTACGAAAACGAATTCTGGAGCCGTTCGACGAAAACGGCTCAAGACACGGGGATGCTGCGATTGCACCCTAAACTGATCTAAGCGAAGCACAAATACCCGAGGAAAGCTGCAATAATGCTAGGCCCAAGGCAGGTAAGTGGGGGGGGATGCTAATCCTTGTACAACGATAGACATGCGACAAATGTCAAGTGCTGCCTTACGATGGGGAAAAGAAGGAGAGATTTCAACCGGTCTGACAGAAACGAATAGTTTGACAGGTGCGAGGTTACATCAAATCAAATTATAGGTCACCAACCACACACACGACTAAAAAAAATGAGGTGCCATGCCCAAAGAGGAGAAGCGGGGGCGCGATGTTCAACCCGAAAGGTGGCAGGGGAAGATTTCTAGGCGGGGGGTAAAAGCCGGAAAGGCGCCAGGGGTGGAGCAGGGGGGGGGTATTCACCATGAAGCAGGAACACGGACCAACAGGGAAACTTGCAGGAGGTGAGAATCTCTGCGGGGAGGACTAGTGTATTCGGCGGGGGAAAACTTGCTGAAAACGATGGTTCGCAAATGCTGTTTCTACTTTGAGGGAGTTCGGAGCCTCGAGAGGTCTCCTGAGATATAAAAAAAGAAGAATCCATAGATGCTCGGCAAACGATCGAACGTAAAATTCCTCGGCGTTATGAAAGAACTCTCTTAAATACACCTGCGTTAATAGTCAGATCTAAACCGATCGGGAAGACACCGGAAGAAACCATGAGGAGACTCGAAGAACTAAGCCGGGCTCTACGCCTCTTTCCTACCACGGAATGCTAATAGTAGAAGAGGCTCTCTTTGAAAGGGAAAAAGTGCAAAACCATCGACTTTGCGGGAAAATATCAGTGTCGAAGTATTGCCGGTAGACCCATGCTAGCGGCAATAAGTGAGTACGTCTTAAAGTCACGACGAAGAACAGATATTAGGGGAAGGGGATAGACCGGTTGCACCTTTGGGGAGTCTGGCAAATCATCGTTCTTAGGGGACCCGGTAAAAAATCAAAGCGGGGAGGTGAAAGACGAAAACACATGGGTAAGGACGGAGTAACTTCTGCAGAGGAGTTAAGGACACGTCGCTAGCCTAACAGGGATCGGGGGATGATTGAAGGTTTACCTAGACTCACCAAACAAAAACTGAGAGGATGAAGAGATTCAAAGGGACAAGTACTCGAAAAAGTGGTAAATATCAAACTTATTAGAAAATACGAGGTTACTAAACCTGAGGCCGCGATTGGGGGCGGGAGCGGCAAAAAGCGGTTTGACGGAACATCCGGGAACTCGCCGACGATTGCGGCGCAAGGAAACCACCAGGTAGGAAAAGGACTGAGCCGAATGAGGTTCTGGGTAGAGAGCCGCTAGAAAACGGATTTATTGTTGGGACTCGCAAATCTCGGGTGGCACTATGAACGTCCTAGAGGGAAGGCAGAGCAATCGTAGGAGTAGGTGATTTAGGATGACGCTGCTTGGGGAGGGGTGTCCGGTATTTGGTCGACGTATAATCCCGAGGGAAAGGAAGTGCGCGATCGCCTACGCTCCTTAAAAATGAGAAGTAAAAGGTACGGCAAGGCGAGGAGAGAACGACGCCTTTATTGGTCGAGGGGATCAGCGAGCGACGGGGAGGCTCGTCAAGTCTCCGATCGAGAGCGCTTCCCATTAAACATAGATTGAGAAAGAGAATGCTTGGCTCGCGAATAACATCTCAGACATACTACGAGGAAATATCAAGACTTCGGGGCCGACCGGGAAGGTGGAAAAAGTGGAATTCTCTTGCCCATCCCATCTTGTAAGACAGGGAAGAGTGCTAACCGGGCCGTGCTTTCAAAGAGAGGAAGCCCGAATAGTGTGGCGTGAACAGAGCTGAGGACAGCACGGAAGATAGGTGGGCAGGGATAAAGGTTGGAGGATTACCGTGTGTATCAGAATAGGCGCCTGGGGGGGGAGGAACGCGTGAATGGGGGAAGAAAGAGGAGTTGAGTTCAGAACGCCGTGATTGGAAGCGTCGAAAGACTACTCGAAGGGGGGGCGCTTCATGACTGTTTCCCCAAATCGTCAAAAGGGTACGGCGAGAGTGAAACGGAGGACGGCAGAAGATGACTCGTGAATCGTGAAGACAGACGAGTTAAATGTCGGAGAAAGAAAGAAGGCCCCTTGGACTGGAGCAGTTGCAAGGGAACAGAATGCGCTTTGAGTACATTCCACACGAGCGAAAATCGATCCGAGCTCATCGGGAATGTCAGGGCAGGTTAGGGGGCGGAGGCCTCTGCAGGGAGTATACCGCTCGTCTGGCTCATGCAGGGCAGAAAGGGAGGAAGGGGGGGGACGAGTAAATAAAAGCACCCTGACTAAAAGAAGGGGGAAAAAATTCGAGTCGATTCCGCAAAGGGGGACCGCCGACTCAGAAAAAGAGAACACGAAGAGAATTGGGACCGTCTCGTGGGGGGGGGGGGGGCAAGGGGGGGGGAGGCGAGGGTCGTGTGAAGAGGGGTGCAAATCGCCGAGGGTCCACAAGAATCTCCTGCTATATGAATTTCCCATGAGGTGAGGCGAGCATGCACAGCAGTAATGGGGGGGAACGAATGTGTGTTGAAATCGCGGACGAATGGAGGGGATCCTTCAGTCAAAGAGTCTCGAAATAGGCCACGACGATCTAGCAATCGCTCTTAGACGAGTACCGGGAAATCATGGCTAGGGGCTATATTAGGCTAGGACTCTCTTAAAAAGGGTTAAACGGTCTCTACAAGTAATGGACCTATCCCCTTATGTAGGGCAGAACGAAAAAGGGTCATGAGAAAGCAGAGGTTACAATCAACAGCTCGAGGGATTTGAACCTAGAGGAGCACGCAGCCGTAAGGAACAAACAGAAGCGGAGGGAACATGCTAACCTTCTAAAAGGCACTCACGGTCAAGTCCTGACGGGCAGCTACGTTAACCTAATCGGGGTAACAGCTTAACAAGTACCTGCGATGAGGGGGAAGGAGAATAAGGAGGAAAAGTACTAAACTACCTACGCTCATAGTTGTCTATCTGGGCGAGCAAGAGCTAGGGGAGGGGTCAAAAGAGAACATCGTCGTCAGGGAAATAGGCGAGAAACTAGAAAACGCTGTAAGGGACGGACACCGCAGTCACTTTTCGAAGTCTGTCTATCGGCCTTTAGGGAGAAGGTCGAAAAATGGCCGACCACTGAAGCTATCAGGCGGCTCTACCAAGAAAATTTAGAGAGAAGTTCTCATGGACTCAAGAGTGGTTTACTTGTCTTCTGGTACGTTCTTCAGAAAAAGGGGAAGAAACCAACTGCACCAGTATGG
>Ga0179593_1581393_pt1 | contig 11429 bp, 8 predicted proteins | sample CZODoug2_1_08_16_FD_185931 | JGI IMG/M metagenome (GOLD analysis project Ga0179593, IMG submission 185931) | Vadose zone soil fungal communities from Angelo Coast Range Reserve, California, USA - CZODoug2_1_08_16fungal (PacBio error correction) | ecosystem: Environmental > Terrestrial > Soil >...
ACCGTGTCAAATCTATCGCCACGGACACGCTTCCTCACTCAGGGCCAGAAGCCAGAAGCAACAGTGGGCTTCGCAAAACCCTTCGATTGCGAAAAAAGAGGGCTCGTCCTTGTCAACGGGGAGCCACCGTCTGAAGGCGGCGAAACAGAGGGTTCAATCTATCAGTGGGTTGGGAGGCCCGAAGTCAAGACATCAAAGGCCTCAAAAACCATCCGGGAAAGTAGAAGGGGAAAAGACGCAATCTTGATCTCTTCAAAACCGCTAGAAAGCCGCGCTCTATCACCTTTCAAAGAGGGATGTCACCGAAAAAGCCCCGGAACGGCGGCAATTCATGAAGGGATCCTGGGGAACGAAACCCGGGGAGACTGGAAGACTTCGTCTTACGTCTTCCCGAGAAGTTGTACCTCGAAAAAGATCGGGGCAAGGCTGTTCTGACGACTAGGAATTCTCGTGCTTTCTGCCCCGGGGGCTCGAAGGCGAAAGGCTCTATCACAAGTTACGGAACGGCTGAAGTCTGGTAAGGCGTCCACAGAAAAAAAAATCGGGGCCATCGGCGTCAGTGACTATGACAGAAGGGAAAAACTGTCCGAGGCCCTCGTCGCCAAAGGGGACCAGTCCCTAACTAACGAAAAACAATCACAAAGGCAGAATGGGCATTCGGCGGCGAAGGAAAAGTCGATGAAAACATGGGGCAAAACGGAAAAGACTACTAACCACGGGCCGGCGTCACGAGTGGGGAAGAGCACAACTCGCTTATCGCAATATGGGGAAGGGTTACGAAGGGTGTCGGCCCGAAAAGCTAATCCTACTACAAAAAGGCTGTTTTCGACATGGACAACACTGGAAGGCCAACGGCAGGTCTATCAAAGGGTGAGACCGGCCCCCGAGAGCAGAGCCGCAAGTTGCAGAGCAAAAAGCGTGACGGGAGCTGAGATCTCAAAAAACACAAGTATTGTAATTAAAAGTAAGAGAGATCTAAGTCGAATTATCCTTAGAGTCTATGGAAGAAAATAGACTGCTCTCGGGTTCCGGTCTCAATTTCAGACTGCTTATAGATCATGGGAGTGGCTGAAAATATCTATCCGTTGTCCCGGTCGAAAGGTGCCCCCAGCCGACGGGATAGCTTGGAGCTACAACCAGAGGGAGAACGTCGTCGAAACATATTTACGGAAAAGAGAAGTGCTGCCTCCAAATGCAAGAACGCTGAGGCTTTGGTCCAGGGAGGCCCCAATCAAGGGCCAAGCTCAGTGAAGAGAAGGGTTAGGGCCACGGTGAGCCCTTCGGTGACGTGCCAGATGTTTTGTGGGGGGGGACGGAATCGTGAAGCGAGTGAGATCGGTCGTCGGAAGTCAACAAATGCCGCCGATGCGTAGTAGAGTCTCATCGGGGGGGTGGTACCCGAGAAGGGGCGAATTGCAAGGGGGGGTGATAGAGAAGACAATTTCAGTGCCTTCGAGAAAAGGTCGGGGAACTTGGCGAAGGGCTCCTATTGGGGGTTCAGGGGGGGAATTGTACCGTAAAGTCGACGAAGCGGAGTCGTTCTAGGAAAAGAGCTCCAGTCAAAAAGCTGCAGGGGTTTTTCGGTGCAAAGTAATTGAAAGTGCCAAGGGTGTGATGAGCGAAAACCGAAAGGTGACCGAAAGCTCGGTGTCGGGGCGAAAGGGGCCACAAAAAAAAAAAAAAAAAAAAAAAGAAGAAAAAAAACCAGGCCAGCCGAAGTTTGTGTCCTTGAATGTGCCGTCGGGCAGGGGGTATAGAAAATAGAGTAAAAAAGGGGCGCAAGCGCTCGAAGGGGGAAGGGGAATTGGAGGACGACTCCAGGCGGACATCATCGGGGCGAAGAGCCTACGCCGCCAGGAAATGACGAGCGGGAGGGAGGGGGGCTTCGTGATGTGAGGAGAATATCTTTTAAAGTGGGGGAGCTCAGTCCTGCGGGCGTTCTCTCTTGCGAAGCCGTTCGGAGTTAGCTGGAACCCGGCGCACTGCTGGAAAAATCATGGAGAGCGGGGAGAAACCAGAGGAAAAGAGGCGCAACCGGCGAGAGAATTCACTGCATGAGTAAAAAAAAAGGATGTGAAAGCATGAGACTATTATCCTCAGAATTTAGAAAGCAATGCCCTCTACGGGAAGGGAGGGTTGTGCTGCACGATCCAAGTGCCTTAACATTACTGAAATCAGGCCAGAGGGAAAGCTTCAGACAACAGTTTGGGGGTGGGCGTTTGAAAAGAGGGGGGAGGAGTCCGTTCGCGTGAGGAACGCTGGGCTTGCGACTGGGGGAAAGGAAGCCATTTCCTTAAAAATTGTATTGTTTAGGGGAGGGAATGGGGGGGGAACATGTGAGAAGATCGAAATTGTCCATCTTTAAAAAGCGGTGATCGAGAAAAGGGCGATTCTGCAGGCTCCCGTCCCCGAAGCAAGGGACGAGGTTGAAAAAGGGACAAGGCAGGAATAGCGGTTGGGGTTTACCCCTGAAAAATTTTGGGAGTTGAGTGGAAAGATGTTTTCCGGCGCCATTTAAACAGATGCAAGAAATATCTTTCAAGGGGAAACCAGCGCACTGAAAACCATTGGGTTCCACTACGTAAGACAGCACGAGGACCAAACCGTGGTGGGGAAAGAAACAGATTCATGTAGTGCAAGGCTTGGGGAGGTAGATATTGGCTCCGGCTGCCAGGAAGGCCCAGATTGAGGGATCAAAAAGGAGGGGAGTGCCCTTGTGGATCTGAGCGCCAAAAGGGGTTGGGAGTAAAGGGACGATCGGAAGGGGGGGGGAACTCTGCCTGAAGGCGCTGCACAAAGAAAAGAATCCCGAACCCGGAATTGAGGAGGCTGCAGGTATTAATCGCATTTCCAGGACTGTACATGGCAGAAAAGGGGATGCGTTGGAGAGGAGGGGCCTCTGACGTTTTGGCGTCCGGCTGGCGAACAAATTCAACAAGGTATCCTTAAAGAAAGTTCCCATCGCAGGTTAAGGGGGGGGAGGGCAGTTCCCTATCTCTCAACAAAAAAAAAGGAGAGAGAGTATTCGGTGGAACTGACCCGACCGCAGGAAGTGGAATGTCAAGCGTGCGGATACCCGGCTGGGGGGGCTAACGTCGCCACAAGGAGCCCAGAGCAAGTACGACGCAAACGAAGAACTCGGATCTGCTCTGCAGCAACTATAGAACCTGAGACTAGAAGTGGCATCCAATTCAGGATTCCTATCATTCAGACTCCTACGAAATTCTGCCTTTCAAGGAGAGAAAAAACGCACAGTCCGGCACTATGAGGAAGAGGGGGGGGACACTTACTCAAAAAACATATCCAACATGGAAACGGCAAAGACCTTTTGGGAGCACTTCAATCTGGGCGCTATGCGGAAAGAGGACCGGCCGAATATTTGAGTATACAATACCCCTCCCTGCCTGAAGATCGTCAAAACAAAAGGGTTGTAGAATTGGCAATCATCGTGATTTGTCAACGGAGAGGGGCACGACAGGGATCAATGGTTTCAGTGCCAGGGGGTTTCGGAGGCATCGTAGGGGGGAAGGGGGTGGCGACGGCCAACACGGGGGGGCGCGACAGTCCTTGGGGGAAAAAAACTCCAGCGTCAAAAAAAGGAAAACCCCAAACGCGGACCCTGGACGGGGGAAGGGAAAACCCCGCAGGAAGGAGGGCTTAGGTCCGGGTAATCCAGGGCAGACTTTGCGAAGAATGCCTCGATCACCGAGGGATCGAATGGATTTCTGTACCTGGCAATAACCCGCAATAAGATACCAAAAGGATACGTGAACATCGGCTTAAAGTGAACCCTTAATCCTAAACAGCAAAACGGAACTCCTTCCACGACCGTTAACGCTGTGTCGATGAACGAAACCAAATACGTTTTAGAGCAGAAATCAAGCGAGGAAAGGCAATTCAGACTCGTTTAGCTCACCTGCGACGTGTTTCAAACAAACCGTCCCGCCAGGCGGCGGTGGCGCGGACTGAAGAAATTCGGAGGAAGGGATCATCGCTCTTCTGCCGAGAATTTCCGTAGAATGGGGTATCATGACAGGAATCGTCCTCAAGGGTTGCGTTAATAAGGGGTTTTTCTCCCGAGTCCACTGAGAGGGTCTAGCGCAAATAAGGTTCCGCAACGGGGGGGGTACCTGTGTCGAAGGCTCTCGCTCCTAAAGCACCGTCACTTGTCAATTCCCAGTCAAAGATATCGCCAAGACGGTCGTCAACGACCGCTTCAGAGAGAAAGCTCCAGAAGAAAGTCATTGAATCCACCAGAGGGGGCCTCGTCAGAGGCGACATGATGGCGCCTGGACGGAGTGGAACGGCTGAAAAACCAGATCGTGCCGGCGGCAAAGGGGACACCTCTGCACCAAATTCAAAGGAAAGAAACAGTGATGTCCTCACCACCCGCGCTTGGGGCATGGGGGTGCCGTCGCAGGATGAACAAAGCGCAGGTGATCTCTTCGGGCACCCTGAGGGGAATCACAACCGGTGTGCCACTGCAAGAAACGGAAAAAAGCCGGGTCTGCGCAATCGTGCGGAGGACTTGGAACGACTACGAGACCGGAGACAGTCTTTAGTCTCCCAGACGAAAAAGGGTCCGAACGAGTTCCCACAATTTCGTAGCATAAATGGAACCGCTGCAAGTTCAGAAAGGAGCAGTTCGGCCCCAAAGGGCTCGAAGAGACTTGCGAGGCCATTGCGGTGACGGGCCTTCGAAGAAGCCGCGTCCAACATCTTATACTAAAAAGAATATAGTTAAAAGAGGTCATTGGGGGTGACGACGAACGCATCCCGACGCCTCGTCGAAATCCCTAACTTATCTCTACCAAAACAATCACAAGGAACGTTTCCCACCGAGGGGTTCCCCCTCACGGGCAACGAGCTTTCCAAAAATGTGCGACGAAAGCACGGCGGGCCTCCTCAGCTTGGAAGGGGGAAACACGCATTTTGTCCCAACGCGAGATCGCAATAGTGTAGAAATTGGTTGGACGACTAGGACTCGGGCCCGCCCATCTAACTAAGTCCGGAGGGGGGAGTTTTTCGACATGGAAAAACGACACCTGGGGAGAGATATTCTACGTCTCCAACGGGGTCTATCCGCTTGGGACACGTTGGACCGGCCAGTCACTCTCGTTTGAAACAATCGCGAAAAAAGGGCTCCTTCGACGAAGAATAGATCACAAGGAGGAGAAAGAAGGATAAGGCGACGAGCCGTCGAGAGGGGTTGAATTATCAAGCGGCTCAAAGGGCGAGAGCGGGTGAAGGGGAATCTTCAGAATTGTTTTTGGGCGGAAGGGGGGGCGTCTATACCTTTCATTTCCTGCCGAAATCTCGTCCTGGGGTTTTCCATGTCTAAAAAAAGCCGAAGCCGAATGGGAGAGACTACACCATAGTCAGAACTTCGTCTAAAAGGTCTAGAGGAAAGGGGGGTGGAAATGCTAACTCAAAATGATGAGAAAAGATTAGGAGGATCGTATCGCACAGGACAACATTGCAAAGTAAACCTTAAGCCGCTGAGTGCCACCCGGTGAGCAAGCCGGGACCTTTGTTATTGGGAAGATCTAAGTTTTCGCGTGAGTCTTGCCAGCCGTCGTCGTCATAGGAAAAGACGAGAGGCACGGTAGTAACGCCTGCTTTGTACCGAGAAGGCGAAGTGCCGGTGATAGAGAAAGAGTCGGGTCCTTCGAGAACCATTGGCCGCACTGAAAAAAGGCCCTTGAAGGGGGAAGAGCCCGAATTGGGGGGAAGGGTAATGTAGGAACGTAAAGAGCGACGACAGCGGTTCGTAGAGCCCCAGGCAGCGCCAGGACAACGAGTAATCCGGAGGTTTAGGGGAAAATCGAACGTGATTTGAAAGTGGGAGCGCGCTTCCGCTAGAGTGTTACGAATAATTCAATCTTACCGTCGTTGGAGAGAGCGGTCAAAAAAGCCGCGGCGGGGGGAGGCGGGGTGATGTAATGGAAGTTGAACCTTCTGGCTTCAGTAGAGAGTGACCAGAGGGTCGGCACGATAGAGAGTGGAGCCGTGACACGACGATCAGCGGGGGGAGGCAATCGGAGCCTGCCCTCCGCTGGGTCAATGACTTAGCTGTCTTCTGGAGGTAGAGGTGAGACGACGGCTTGGAGAGAAGTTGGCGACAAGGCAAGGGTAGGGATGCTCTTGCGGAGAGCGGAGACACCGGTACTGAAAAGGGGCGAACCTGTATTTGCGCGTAATAAAAGGAGAAGCGGGGAGAAAAAAAAAGTAACGCAAAAGACATCACGGGACTGGAAAGGGAGTTGAGCATGTCTCGCGCGAGACGTATTATCATCCGAAGACCCGCCAATTCCCTCTAAGGCGGGAAGTGGCTGCACGATCAGAAGGGGAAAAAGTAACGGTACTTATCTTCCGAAGAGGAGTGGTTCACCGGAAAAACCATATTTGTGGGGGAGATAAACAGGCGGGGGAAAAACGGGGGGGGGTTGTAAGGAGTACCGTTCGCGGTAAAAACGGCTGTGCGGGTTGTTCACAACGAGAAAAGCACGAGGTTTAGGAAGTTGGTGGGGCCCTTTGTTGGGGGGAGAGTTGGTCAGGCACATTTAAAGAAACGAATGCGACATTGAAAACCGCCGGGGACTAATTCTACGCCACTGCGAATGAACCCGGATACGCCCGGAAAAGACCGTCCCGGAGCGGTGAGGTCCCACTTGACCCGGGAGGGGTTTACCCACTGGAAAATTGGGAGCTGGACGTTCCGCCGCACGATGGACCGGGTCCCCACAAAAAAACCAAAACAAAAGAACGATTGCCTCGGGGGGAAAAAGCGCACTGAAACCTTGCTAACCGGAGTGAGGGCCACGCGTAAAAAATCACGCTGAGTTCAATAACCCAAACCGTTGTCCGATCCGATTCTAGGAACAGGCAGGGTCATTGGAAGAAGACTAAAATATGCGGCGGGAGGACAGTCCACGCATAGCAAGGGGAGGTTGCCGTTTGAAAGGGGGTGACGGGTGCGCCACATCTGAGGGTTTTGGAGTAAGTGTAAACAAAGAGTCAAGATAGGGCAAAGGTTGAACGCTGCAGGAGGAGGGGAGAAGAGGAATAACCGGATAGCCCCGGAGTGATGAACATTATAAGGTTAAAAGTTATCGCTTGGGAGCGATCCGCTCTCTATGGTTGAAAAAACGGGGAGTCGTACTTTCTAGGGAGGGGCTGCGCGTAGCAAAATGAGACCGAATCTGCATAAATCATAAGGAACTCTTACCTTCCACTGCAATTATAAAAAGAGGGGGTAAGTGACCGTACAAAGGCTGAGAGGAAAGTGGCGGGACGAACTTAAAGGGGGGGGCCTTGCAGGGGAAGGTCACTAAGCCTAGTTGGGAGACTACCCGGCTGGAAGTGGGGAAAGCGGAAAAGAAGGACGAAAAAAAAAGAAACTACCGCAAACCCATCAGAGAGGCGCGGCCTATGTAAGGAAAGAACTGAAGCCTATAATGTCATCAAGTCAGAATATCGCGGTTTATTCCTATCATGGCAGCGCCTCCACAGGAGGCAGGACAGCGTTCCACTCAAGCATATCTGACGAGCGCGCGTAGATCCCAACCCCTCGAGGGAAACGGCAACAGCTGGCCCTGCAATCTGGGGCGTATGCGTGGACTTGGGGGAGGGGGAAAGGGGCCGCAGAAAGGGAGATACAATACCTGCCCTTGCAAAGGAATCGATCTCAGAGGGGGGAGATTGGCAGAGCTGAAGGTCAACGTTGCTAGGGGAATCTATAACACTCGGGAACGCTGGGGGGAGAAGTGAAGATCTGTGAGTGGCGCGGACAGTAAAAGTGCGCGGGACATTCCTTGCCACCAGAGGCCAAAAATGTTTTTCAGTGTGAAAAAAGGGAAGGGGGGGAAAGTTGGGATCAGGGGGGGCCGCGATTTGCACGGGCCGGGAGTATCCAGGGGCATACTTCGCCGTGGGGCTTTCTTTAAGGGAGCGGTAAAGATGCAATGGACGAGGCGGGAAACCTGTTCATAAGACCCAACAACGGGAACACCAAATATAGGAACATGGCTTCAAGCGCGGTGAAAGAAGCCACCCACGGAAGGAACTCCTTCCACGACCGGGGAAAAAACGCTGTTCGATTGGACCCAATACGTTTGACCGTTTAACAAAAAAACAAAATCAGCGAGACAAAATTACTGTGAAGGAAAGGATCAAAATGTTCCTCCACCGTCCCGCACAGGAGAGGCTGGGCGGACTTTCTTTTTCTAAATTCGCGGGAAAAATTCGGGACGCGCGAAGAAGATAATGGGACCGGAAAGATCGTCCCTCGCAGGGAGTCCTTGTGGTGTGAGTCCAGCTTCTCCATTGATCTTTTAGGCGCGAAAAAAAAGGGGAGACCATTACCTGGTCTCCTCCGGGAAGAGAGCCGCAAAGAAAAAAGGGGCCTGGAGGAAAAGCCAAAGTTCAAAGAGGAAGCGCCAATGCTCGGTCTAAACCGAGGGAGAGGACTCTCCAGACCCGATAAGAAGAAACATCGGGAGGGGGGAGGAGGTTGAGACGATGGTCCGCCTGGACGTCGTTAAGGGGGGCAACGGCTCACGTCTAGCTCGTAATCGTGAGAGGGAACCGAGGGGTCAAAGAACCAGGAGACCAGACGCCCACAAGGACAAAAAACAATGAAGACCTCCTCTGGTTGAGCCTTTCTACGATTAAGACAACTACGTAAGGAGAACAGGCTGGGGCGGACCGGAGTCAACTGAAACCTTGGCAATGCCAATTTCTATGGGGATGCCAACAAGCTTCGGCGTGCAGCAGGCGTGACTGGCGGGTCTGGTGCGACTACGACCGAGAAGGCTTCTTACGTCTCCTTCACTTCCCCACCTGGGGTGACAGCGTCCCCATTAGAATGCCGCTTCAATGGGATCGTGCAGTGGGAGGGGTCGAATCGGAAGCGACTGAAAAGCTTCCACAATCGCGGGACGGGGTTCGATATAAGCAGGCGTCCACGATGGGGAGAGGATGGGGTGTTGGACATACGGAAAAACGACGCGGGCCCCTATCAAGAGAAAACGGGGTACCGGAAAACCATCACAAAAGTCACGGAAGAGGAATGCTCACCGGGTGGCCCTCAGCGCGGAAGGCCGAGCAGGAACAAGTCAATCGAGTGGGAAAACAGCGGCCATGTTGAGTAAAAGCATTTGAATCTAAGACATGGGCCGCAGGGGTCGACTACTGAGTCTGGGTCGGCCCTCCCAAGTCGGCTGGGGGCAAGGATTTTTCGCATGTGACAACGACACCTGGACTCGGGAGAGGCGAAAACGCAAAGAAATATTGACACTTTGGGAGAAACCCGATAAGCGAGCCGCTCTTGCTCCATCGCACAATCTTCGACGGAGAAATCTCTCAAACAAGGAGTATGAAAATGAAGGAAGTAGTCCAGCTCGGTGCGATTGCAATATCTTGCTCGCTATAGGGGGACGGTCTCACTCAAATGCTTATATGACATGGCCGGAGGGAAATATAATATCGGAAAAAAGGTCCATGGAAAAAATCCTTTTCCCCAGACGAGATATGGGGAGGGAAAACTCACTCGTCGAAAAGGAGAACAAGGGAGTTGGGCTTCCTAAAATGCGTAAAAAAAGCTGAGTGCGGCCGAGGGCAGGATCAGACCAATATGCCATCCCGTGAGCCGAGGAAAATGCCATGTCGGTGACGTCCTGGTGATGTTGGTGAGATATTGATGGAAGCGTGGGGAGAATCGGGCCAGCCGTCGCAGAGCCAGGAGGCCGTAGTATCACGAAATCCTCGAGCCGTCTTTTACCTAGACGGCGAAGTTGCCGGAGGGGGGTGATAGAGAAAAAGGTCGCTGCTTCGAGAAACAGGCCGCAACTGTCACGATAATGCCCTTGGAAGCGGGCAGGAACCGACTTGTGGAGATTGTGGGTACTGGGGAGTAGCGGAGAAGAATAGCTACGAAGCTGAGTCGTCGCCCCAGGCAACATGGACGGCCGCTGGGAATTTCGGTGGACGCCCACGGACTGCAGTTGCAAGTTTTGGTGACACTGGAAAGAGCGATACGCTTGCCGTAGTCGTAATCGGAGAAAGACCCATACGAGGCGGGGGAGGAAATCCTCCGGGTTGATGTCCTTAGGAAAGTCCGGGCTGAAGTTAAACCAGAGGTAAGTACAGGCACGATCGCGGGAGAAAAGGACGACGTCAGAGCTCAGCGTCCTCATCGAAGAAAAGAAGACGAAGAGGAGTAAACTGGCTTCTGGAAAAGGGTGGAGAAAGGTGAAGAGGTGAGTGGGAATTGGGCAAAGGGACGGTGCGCGAGCTTTTCTCTCTTGCGAAAAAGGGAGCCGGAGGAATATCACCCGTTTCAAAGGGATTTGGGCCGAGGAATAAAAGAGAAAAAAACCAGCAAGGGTGATTAAAAAAAGGGGGAAATTCACTGTGGAAGTTGAGCATTCGCGAGGACAGAAGAGCGATGAATCCGAATTAGAAAAGAAAGTCCCGCCAAGCCCCTCGACGGGCAGGGAGGAAAAAACGTTGGTTCTGAAAAAAAAAAAAAAAAAAAAAAAAGAAGGTGAGCATGAAAGAGGCCAATCTTCCGTCTCGCTTAGGGTCTGAGGCCTAAAAAAAGGGGGGGGAAGTTGAGTTGGAAACGGAGGAAGAGTGTTCCGAGGTTGTTGACGCTGGTCTTGCGGGGGTCACCGCGCGATCACGTATCCGTGGGAAAGGAGGGGGGTTATATTGAGGGGGGAGTAACAGGTTAAAACAGTACGAAAGAACCGCGCGGGGGGTCGAGATCCACTTAGAGTACACCCTGGATATCCCTGGAACCGGAGGCGTCGGAATTTTTTTCCCAAATTAAACACGTCCCAGGTTTAGGTTACCCAGGGAACATTTTTGAAATTTAGTTGCGGCAAAAAAGGGACCAGCGAGTTTTGGCCGGTCCAAAGGACCCAGAAAAAAGAAAAAAAAAAGATCTGGAAACAAACAACCCGCGGCCTGCCCTTTATAACCGTAGTATAGGAGGTCCACAAGCACGCTGAGTTGCCAAAAAACCGTGGGGGAAGAGGTCGTGAAAGCCAGGTTTTTAACTCGTGGCTCCGAAAGACGGTAGCTGTCGGGCCAGGAAAAAGGAAGGGCATCCAAAAGAGGTGAGTTTGAAAGGGTGGGATCTGAAAAAGTGGAGTAAGGGGACCGCCGATAGTCAATCGGAGGGAGGGGAGTTTAAAAACTGCAGCGAAAGGAGGCGAGGGACATGAAGAACCGCGAAAGATTACCGAAGAATGACATTATAAGAAACTTCATTGTATTAAATCGCTTGGGGAAATAGGAAAGGAGCCGGAGGGGGGAGTCGTACTTGCTCTAGGGGTTTGTCCGGCGGAGACTAGAACCAAGAAAAACCGGGTATCCTTATAACTCATGCTGAACGCTGACAAAAAAAGGATAGTGGACCGGGA
>Ga0179593_1342769_pt1 | contig 11428 bp, 16 predicted proteins | sample CZODoug2_1_08_16_FD_185931 | JGI IMG/M metagenome (GOLD analysis project Ga0179593, IMG submission 185931) | Vadose zone soil fungal communities from Angelo Coast Range Reserve, California, USA - CZODoug2_1_08_16fungal (PacBio error correction) | ecosystem: Environmental > Terrestrial > Soil >...
CGGCATGGGCCGAGAAGTGGAGCTAACATGAGGCTCAAGGAACGGAGAAAGAGATTCTTTTTTTGAAAACTAGCGGTGAGGCCCCTCAAAAAAAATTCAGGGAACTACTGGAGGGAGTGACCCGGCCCATCCTTCAAAAACCAAAAAAACAAAAATGGGAAAAAAAAAAACGTGGAGGGGAAAGCATGAGCAGCGTTTGGACGCCAGAGGGATAGGTGGGGACTGGGAGGCGAAAAACCCGCGGCGGGAAAAACTGGACCAGGCCCCAAAGCGCGGGGAAGGCCCGCTGGACACGGAGGGATAAAGGAAGGTTGTGTGCAGTCAGGGAGCAGACAAACTAGAGGGCTGCAACGCCGGTTAAGAAAAAGGAAAAGACTTTTGCCGTTGGTTTCAGGGGAGGCGAGAAGCCAAATGCAAGAGCTATGAAAAGACGAGGAAGTCAGATTTTTTGTTGTGCCGTTGGAAAAAAGGAACCGGGAGGACCGAGGTCGAAGAAAGTATGGTTGTTTTAAACAACAATCCTGCGCCATGTGGGGGTAAAAAGCCAAATGTGAGTGGATTAACGAAAAACGTCTGTGAACGTCCCGAAAAGGGGGGAAATTTCGATGGATTGGGGCCGAAAAGGGCCGAAATTGTCGTTGCAATCATAAAGGGAGGTGGGCCTATAGGGCTGCCAAAGGGGGCCTGGGAATCGGGGTCACCTGGACGGGCACACCTTCAATGGTGGACACGGACAGTGTTGTGCCCATCGGGGGGGGGGGCGAAGGGGAGAAGGGGTTGCGGGGGGAAAATTATAAATTATAGGCAAGGATGTCGACTGTCATCACAGGGCCCGAGATCAAAAACCCTTCCCTTCAAAAGGAGAGTACAACAAGAACGAAAAGTGGTATTTTGGGGCGAAGAAAAAGTCATGGATGGGGTGGCCTGCTTCAGATCGAAAAATAGAGGAAGGTTTGGGTTTTGCCACGCGAAGGGGGGGGAAGTAGAAACCATCAAATGGAATGATTTTGCGGCAGGAGAAAACGAGAGTGGAGAAGGCATAGGAGTGAATACAAAGCAGGCGCCTGCTAAAGGGGTTAGACGTACTAGAAAGGGTGGGGAGCAGGATAAATTAGAACGCGGGGAATTATGTAAATGTGCAATACATCCAAAGGGGAAGCATCTTGGTTGGGTGGTCGCCTTGAACAGACGAAAAGAAGAAATTTTCACATGGGTGAAAAGCCAAAAACCACCAAAGAAGGGGCCAAGGACGTGGAGAGAGTACGGCTCTAGCTGAAAAAAGTGAAAAGAGGGCAAAACAAGTTTTTGGATTGAGTCACAGCAGTGAGGGGGGGAAAAAGGGGTATCTCATAAAAATAACGGTGTGAGAGCGTGCCAAGAGAGAAGAGGGTGATTCTGGCAGGGGGGAACGGCAAACATAGGGGAAAATGACGAAACGAGAAGTTGAGAAAACGGAGGCCTTGGGGTTGCAGGCGCACAAAGGCGACAAAGAGGGTTCTGGGTACGGGGCGGGTCAAGCTTTCATCAAAGGAGCAGAAGAGTCAAAAATCCTTCCGTCAAGGGGGGGGAAAGGTTAAGGCTGTCAAAGAACGTAGGAATTGTGGGGGAATGTTGGGGGGAGCCTGACCTCCTCAACTAAAGCAGTAAAGCAGAGTGTTCCAAATCAACAAGGAAAAGAAAATTGCAAAAACAAAGAAGGGGGTCTTTGTGAGACGGTAAGGAAAAAAGCAACGAACTGGGGGTCCAGTTGGGGCTGAAGGGCACGACGGTGCAAACCAACCGGCTTGAAATGATAAAAAAAAAGGTGAAGAAGAACCCCATAAGGAACGATAAAACCTAGCGGTCGTGGGTGCAAAAAGGCGACCAGGGGAAAACTGGAGCAGCAAGGAACAACTGACCTTCCAGGACGCATAAAAAAGAAAAAAAAACGAATGATTCAAAGACAGCTGGAGTGAAAGGAACCGCCAAAATACGAAACATGATTCTTGAGGGTTCAGGGGAAACGGAGGTCCCAAAAAGAGCTAGATCAGGAAAAACAAAAACGAGCGGGGGAAGAAAACAGATGGTAAGGCTTTCGGTCTGAGGTGTCCGGAGAATTTCACAGGATCAGATAGACATGCAAGAATCAAACACATCACTTTTTGGGTAGGTGTTTTGTGAGGAAGGAGGGCAAAGCGTGGAAGGGAAGAAGGGGGGGTCCGTTGAGTGACCCTGTCCACAGGGAGGTGAACTTTTCTTTCGGGAGGGAAGGCGCAAGTGAAAAACACAAAAAAAAAGGCTGCTGGGTGAAGTAGGTCTTTAGGACGACAAAAAGGGGAAGAGGATGGCGGTACCGTCGCCTCAGGAGGGTAATATGGAAAAAAGGTTGAAATAACCATATGGGGGCAACAGGCCGGCTTTTATTCAATCACGAAAGGGCCCGAAAAAATAGAAAGGACCCAAAATTAATAAAGAGGGAATGAGGACGAGGGTTGGGGTGTAAATAAAGGAGAAAACAAACACAACAAAGATGACGGGGTAAAAAACGTGAGAAGGAAGGGATCGAAAGTTCTGAAAAAAAAAAACAACGAGAAACGAGATAATGGTTGGGAGCAGAAAAAAAAAGAAAAAAGAGCTCCTGGGGGGGGAAAAGCCGCGAAGAGAAACAATCGATTTCCTCCTGGGTGGGATGAGAAGACCGTGGAAAGCAGAAAAGTGTGAATTGAGAACAGCAAAGAGAACAAACCAGACATTCAAAAGGGGTCTAAGAAGAAAAGACAAAAGTCACCAGACCCCATTGTGGTTTGGGGTACCGTCAATAAAAAGCCATTCAGACCGAGAAAGGTGGAAAAAAAGGAAATCCACAGCAGAAAAAAAACAAGGAGTCAGACCAACCGTTGTCAATAGATCTGAAAATCAATATCAGTGTTATACTGGATAGACACAATGATCTAAAAGAGGCATACTTTCAAGTAAAACAGGGCCTGCCGAAAAAATTGAGAGAGGAGAGGCGGGGATACGTTTCAAAGGAAGTATGGTCATAGATAGCATTGCTGAAGGAAAGTTTTTGAGGGTGTGTCGTAAGGCTCGACTCAAGCAGAATTGGACAGGGAAATAGTGGGCAGGCGGGTGTGTGAACAGTTGGTTGAGAGGGAAAAATTTCAATAGCAAGGGAACGGTGGGGACCAGGATAACGTTTCCGAAGAGGTGGGGAAAAGGGGAATAGGAGAAAATGGGGAAAGAACGTGCAGGTGCAAGAGTTGGAATAAAAAAAAAGGGCAATTGGAGGGGACGCGTCGATTAAATACCCAGACAAACAAAGATCTTGGTACGGGGCAATTGCTGGGACAAATGGTTTTGAAGAAGGGATCGCTCGGCAAAACGTCACCGCAACAATAGGAAAAAGAAATGGATGGAGGGGGCCGCAAATAAACAAGTAAAAGGAACCTGCCGCCCAAGGAAAAATTTGCGAAAGAGGAACTGCAGAGGAATTTGAGGCAAGACAAAGATAGGGACAGGAAAAAAATTTGTTAAAAGGCAAATTGCAGAAAAAAAAGGAACAGCCGCCGCTTTAAGAGTGCGGCAAAAAAGGAAAAATATTTGTCAAAGGGGGTCAAAACGCCAGGGATTCAACAGCACAGGGGAGGGAAGAAGGGTCAACAAAAATTGGATGAAAAATGTGATTCCAAAAAAATGGCTTCAAATAGGAAAGGAAGAGGTAAACTGGGAAGAATAGACCCAGGACCAAACGGGTGCAAGGGGTGGTGGGGGGGGGACTGCAAAAAAAAAGAAATATCAACTTCGCAAAGCAGGAAAAATCATCCTGAAAAAAAAAAAAGGTGAAGGGGGAGGGAGACACTACCTCTAGTTGTAAGAGAGAAGCATGAAGGAAGTCACTGCTCAAAAAAACATAAAACATCTTCATACACGGGAGATTGGCAGAGGAAATCCAAGACGGATAGAAGTACCCAAAAAAAATGAAGAAAGTCCATGAAAGGGGAGTGGAAGGATCCAAGAGAAAAACCATCGTCCAAGGGAGCCTTTAGATGCCTAGAAGACCGACCTGAAAAAAAAAATGAAAACGTGACATGGGGTGAGGGGAGAAACAAAAAAAGAAAACAAAGTTCGAGAAGGTCCAACAACGATATGTTAGACTAAGGGGGGGAAAGACGGTCAGGTGGAGAAGTAGTCATTAAAAGAAACAAGTCACCAACAAAAGTAAGAGAAGCACCGAAAACACTAAGGGGGGGATAAAAAAGAAATTCCAAAAAATGCCCCGGTTTCAAACATGATGGTGTACACTCTTGACGATACCAAGCAATCCATATTCCAGAAGTAAAAAAAAACAAGTAGGTGGGGCAGAACGAAAGAAGAAAATGTTAGCACCTAAAGGAAAAAAAAAGGAGTTGGTTGGAGGGAAAGAAAAATACAAGGCCTGAGGACAGGGGGACCCAAACAGAGGGGAGGAAGGAGGTTTGAAAAAAGAAGGTTCAAAAGGACGAGGAAAAAAGGTAAAACCGGATTCTGCACGGCCGCAGAAATTCTCCTAAGGGGCACACTCTCGGGAGAAAACGGAAAAAAAAGCAAAAGCAAAGGAAGGAGGAATTGCTCTGGAAAAAAGAGGAGCAGAGCACTGTATCTGAGCTAGAACAGCGGCCGGGACCAATCCGGTTTGCAGGCACATAAGGGTGGTCGAGCCAAAGAGGGAAAGAAAAAGAAGAAACGGGTTCAGGGGAAAAGAATGGGTGAAAAGCCTACGAGGAGAGAAGAAAAAACACTCTAAACAAAAGGAAAAAAAAAACGCTTTGCCGTGACGACATCAACAAAAACCAGGGGGGGGGGGGGTTGGAAAGAGCATGAGTGCACGTCGAAAATTGAGAGAAAGGGAAAAAAGAACAAGGGGAAAAAAGAAGAAGCCGGCAAAAGACCAACTTGGTACTTGGTGTGTGAAGTCAGGGCCAAAGGGCGCCCTTATCAACAAACAACCAGAAAAACCAGGTTAGGGACAGAGGGAGCCCAAGAAGAATCGGAAAAAGAAGAGAATAAAGGACTGGAAAAAAAGGCTTTTAAGAAAAAAGAGGAGTTTGTTGCATCTACCCAAGGGGTTGATTTTAAAGGGTTAAGAAGAGTAATTCAAGCAAGGCAGCCAAGCTGGAAGGTTGGCCCACTTTCAAGGAGAAGCGATGGGCAGCAAAAAAGGGAGAAGGAGCCATTTCATGGTTGGAAAAACGAAAAGTTTGCGAAAACGATGATACGGAACGAAGGAAAGCGCCCTAATCGGGGGAAACGCCTTTGAAAAAAAAAAAAGAGGGAAAAGATTGAAAAAACCTGGGGAAGGGAACTAAAAAAAAGAACCTGTGGACTAGAAGGGTTCGACATCGATGGGAAAATGAGCGTGTGCGCAAATCCAAGGTGGGTTTTTCATAAAGGTATGAAGGGGAATGAGACACCAAAAAAAAAGAGAGATGGAGTTCTGTGAAAAAGGAAGAAAGACTTCGAAACCTATGGGTCGGGGAGTGCCTGGTTCGGCGGGGGGAAATATTGTTGTGTAAAATTCGAATGAGTAACGACTCGTGAAAAACTCGAGACAGACGAAGTTAAGGGTATGTAAAAACCAGGGAGCACACGAAAGGGGATAAGCTGGGAAGGGGCGACAACGAGTGGAATAAAGAAAAAAATGAATTGAAGGTCACTCACGAAACAAGCAAGTGGCAATCCGACTGTTGGGAATGGAGGGACATTACTGGAGGGGGGATTTCAAAGGGGAAGAAAAAAGAATAGATCCGGAAGAAGAGGATCCTCACTCTGGAAGAGGTAATTTAAGGAATCGCTTGAATTGGGGCGAAACCGCAGAGGCTATAGACCCAAAAAGCGAGTAGTACCCGTGGGTTGGGGAAGCAAAACCATGAGGGAACTCAACCTGGGAAAATAAGAGCAGGATTGAGAAAGAAAGATTTTGGGGAGGGGAGGGACTCTAACTGTGGGCAAAAAATAAAAAAAGACTTACAAGTCAACCTCCTTGGGGGGGGGGGGTGGTTAGGTCGAAAAGATACGGGGGAAAACGAGAGATAAGTCTTTATTACAGTGCAGCATCTTTCCAGTGGTAAAGAAAGAAACGAAAAAAGGGTCGAAACGGAGGACAATTGTACGGGGAAAAGTCGGTGGAGACCAATGAAGAAATTGTAATTTGGGATAGAAGTAATCGGGGTCGCAACAGAGGTGGGTTTTGTAGAATGGACTGGAAAAAAGACGTCACAAGGCAAAAGAAAAGTGATAGCCCCAAAAGAAGGGTCTTTATCGGAGCGGGAGACAACCGCGTCAAAGGTTTTGAAAGGGGGTTCAAGTAAACCCCTTTAAATCAGATTGTGCCGAGCACCAGACCCTTTAAATAAGGAAAAATTTTGTCCTTCAACAGAGTTGGGGATGTGGGGGGGAGCCGAAAGGTTGGGAAGATGCTAAAGGGATGAAGGGTGGGGAGGGGTAATAAGGGAAAAAAAACCAGTTTGGTGAATGTGGAACCGGAATCGGTCAAAGGGGGACTCATCGGGGGGGGAAATTAAAGGGGGGGACAAAAAAAAAAAGGTAAATGGAAGACAACAAAAAGCTGAAAAACGAAAATAGACCAAAAAAAAAAAAAAAACGATTCAGCCCGTCGCAAATTGGGAAAAAAGGGAGGAAAAAAGAAGGCAAACGGTACAAAGGATGGTAGTGGACCTTAGAATACGAAGATGAAAGATTTGTTTTGGAAAAAAGAGGAAGGAAGTTAAATAAGGAGCGTTCGAGAAAAAAAAAAGGGGAAAGGGGGTGTACGGAAAGGAGAGTACTAAGGGGAAGTCAAGACAAATGGATACCTCGCAGCAACAAAAAAACACGGGAAAAGAGAGAGAAAGGACAGGGGAAACGTGGAAAAAGGGAAAGAAAACAACCTCCTGAAAGCATTGCCGCTAGAAAGAAGCCAACGAGCTTCACCGCTAGAAGGAAAGAGACAAAGAGAGGGGTCAAATGTGGAAAGGGAGAAGAAGCCAAAAAACACAATCCACGGAAAAGGTGGACGGCTTCAGTAACCAGGAAAGCAATGCGACGGGGCCACCCTGCACGCAAGGGGGACAAACAAAAAACAACTTCTATACTAGGGGTGTGTACCGTCGTTGTGCCAGTGTGGGAAGAAGGAAGGTTGAAAAGAGGAAAAGGGGGCTGAGACACCCGGAAAGCGGTTAAATTTAAAGGGGAACAAGGCGAAAGCGGAAAACAAACTAATTAATGTTGTTTAAAGAAACACTAATAAACAGAAAGAAGGAGAAAAAAGGGAGATGGACAAGAAAAAAGGCTAAAACCAAAATAAAGAAAGAAAAAGAATTAACAAACAAGCGCAAAGAGATTGACAAAAATGTATGAAAGGGTGGAACAATTGGACGAAAAACCCGGAACAAGGTTGGATAACTTGGCAAGATCAAACGAAACTTACAGGGGCGATTCTGCCTGTAAAGTTGGGAACGTGGATGAGAAGAAAATGTGTAACCAAAAAAGCATTGGTGCGGGGCGAAGGGAGTACGAATTCAGATTACAGAACACCGTGATTCATGAGAACACCGGGGCGAAACGGTGTGACAAACGTCTCTTTAAACATGGTGGGGAGGGGAAAAAGGAAAAAAGGAGGGAGGGAAAAGCTCCGCGGACCAGAATGACAGAACCGAGATGTAGAAAAGAAAAAAAAGAACGTAAACAATTGGCCGTTGTTTGTGGGGGGTGGGTTTTCCACAGGGGGGAAAGAGAAAAACAAAAGAAAAGTGCGGGGCACCTAATCCAAGGAAAGACCGGTGAAAAAGCAGCAATGCCACCCCGGAGAAACTTACCCAAAAGTAATAAGACGGGCGGGGGGACTATTACTGGAAAGAGGCAAAGGCAGAAGGGCAAGAAAATTCCCTGATTACGGGAAGACTGTAACTTGACTTGGAGCCGAGAAACTCCAGTGGTAAAGACGAAAAAGGAGGAGGTTGGGAGGGCAAAAGGGAAAGTGCAAATTCCCAGCAGACAAAACGAAACAAAGCGGCCTTGGGGAAATGTGTTTTGAACTTTGGGTGCAAAGGTTGCCGGAAGGTCGAAAAGGATCAACCCCATCTAACTGCCCCTAAGTGAGAAACTCCACTCCGGGACAAAGAAAAGGGGCTCGTCAGGGAGGATAACAAAAAAAAACGTTTACTAAACCCAATTAAAGACGTAGCCGGGTATTATACTGTTGGGTCTATAAAAGGGGAAAGAAAAGAAGAGAAACATCCAACATTAAAAGGTCGGTCTTTCGGTCAACGTAGCAGCCGTGTCACAAAGAAACTCCAGAGCGACGTTTTTGAAGTCGTGACGGATGCAAGATATTCTGGCCAAAGGGGTCGTATTTCCCAACAACGGGTTGGTGAAAAGGGGCGCAGAAAGGATTAAAAAATAGAGGAGAAACAAGCAATTAGGAATTGTGGTTGTTGTCGTTCTCACGGCAAAGGGGGACAAGCTGGTGGGTGAAATGTGAAGTTAGTCGGTGGGGTCGGGAGGGCAAATAGGACTATCCCATGGGTTGGGGAACAGATTTCAGACGCCGGCAACGGGGAAGGGAAAGATTTTAAACGCAAAAAAAGGCAACTGAAAAAACACCTGGGGGGGGAAAGAGAGAACGGGGCAAGGGGCCAACGTAAAAACAAGCTAAAATGCCAGTTGCCGGTGGAGTCGCTTGCGTCACACAAAAGAAAACTCAAACCACGAAAAAAAAAAAATAGCAAATGGGGTGTGGTCAACCTACTGACACAGCAAAGTTTGGAAGTGGAATTTGAAAGGGAAAAGCGCGGGAGGGGGGGGGGGATGTGGAAAATCAGGAAGAAGACCAGAGTGGAAAACGCAAGTATTCAAATCCTCAAAATCAAGTTGGGGTGTGAAACTTCACGGGTCTGGGTCTCAACGGGCGGCTTTAATGAGAGGCACGAACCGCAAGGCGGTTTCAAAAAGGCAAGGATGAAAAAAAACAAAAAAAAAAAAAACGGAAAGGAGGGGTTAGAGCAAAAAACGCGCGTTTTTCCGCCTCCCAGGGGAGAGTGGTGAGTGGGGGTGATGTCAAACGGGGACAGGCGCACGAGGGAGGGGGAAAGAAAAAAATCTGCAACGGGACACCAAAGGGTTCGCGAGAGCGGGAACAACACAATTCAAAGTTATGCTCATGTATTGGGGCAAAGGGGAAATAAAAAAGAAAATGTAGAACCTTCCAGTAAGGCTAAAAAGAAGAGAGAATTCAGAGAAAAGGGGGCGGGGGGACCTATTGCCCACTGTTTTGGGGGGTAAAAGGAAACAAGCCAGAGAAAGAGAAAACAGGGCAGAGGCGAAGCATAATAAAGCCGAGGGGGTAAGATTAATAGTGTGGGGTCACAACAACGTGGCACGGAACGGGGGCGACAAGGGGGGGGGGTGTTTGCAACCAAGCCTGAAAAAAAAGGGGGTCGAGAGCAAGGGTCCTTGGGGATTTTTAGAAAAAAAAGTCTGCGAACAAAAAACAAATTCGGGTTCAAAGGTCGGTGGGTGGGGGAAAAAAAAATTTCGTAAGGGGCATGGAAGAAATGAGAAAACGAAATTGGGAGGGTGGGGATAATATTTCTCTGCAAAGGCCTGGTGTACTGTTCCGTGAAATCGAAATAAAATGGAAAGCAGGGGGGGGGGGAAAAGCAGGTTGGTCCCTAGACGGTTTTGGGGCAAAGGGGGGACCGGGGAATGCTGTGGGAAAAGGACGCCCAGACGGTAGTTACCTTTAAAAAAACCAGAAAATTGACCAGGGGTTTCAAGTGCCGCAACAGGGGTAACCAACGTCTCAACAAGCCTAAGGGAAGGAAGAAACTGGGTGGGGATTGGGTTTGGGGTTCATAAAATTGTTCACAATGGGGGGGTTTGCAAGCGTTAATTACTGCCAGGCTGACAGACCGGGAGCTGGATTGTGGTTGGGGGGGTTGTCGTGTGGCCAGGGGGGACGTCAAAGTCAAGGTGGAATGATTGGAGGGGGGACAGGACGGGGGCAGGAGTTGAAGAAAAATGGACAAAGGTAGACGTGAGAAAAAGCAAAATCATAACTAGCGGATTGGGGGGCGGAAATCGGATGTAGCAAAGGTATGATGATGGAAAGACGAATTCAGTCGAGGGGGGGTTGCAGGGCTAAAACTCCAAATGTTTAGACGACAACTGTTTGGTGAGGGGGGAGGGCAGAAGGAGATGGGTGCCGCGGGAAGTCCCAACCACCAACTGGGAAAAAAAAAAAAAAACGGGGAAAGATGGACGGAATCGACAACTAATAAAAGCCAAGTGTGCAGAAAGGGTTCTTCTCCACAGACTAGTTTACTAACGTGGGGGACGGCGGGACTAACCGGTTTTCTGCTGATCCAGAACTTGGGGGGCAAAAACTCTGGGGCAGAAACGTCCAACTACGCAGAAAACTGACCTTTGAATGGAGAAACGTATCGGACGAGCTGTTCCGTGGACCAAAGGGTCGGGGGCCAGGAGCAAAAGATTTGGCAGGGTATGCCCGGGGGAGTGGACTGAAAGGGAGGCCGCCATGGCAAACAGGAAATTTCCTGTGGGCTAAAAACGCAGAATTCACAAGGGGAGGGGTTGCCAAGGGGTGTGGTGCCTGTGACCCCGCCGCCCCTAAATATTCAAAAGGAATAGTGGGAAATCAGGGGGCTGAATAGAAAAAGTCTCTCCCTTGTCAAAGGGTCGACAAAAGAAAGAAAACTGGGGACTTTGCGATCACAACAGGGAAAAGACGGTTAAAAGGCACGCTGGAATACACAGAAAGGGGAAAAGGGCCTACTTAAGTTGCAGGACCATTCACTCCCCCGGACGGGCAGTGGGGAAGGCAGCAGAATCGATGCCATCACACACAATGAAGGGGACATCAGCAAGCGGTGAGTAACAGGCAAAAAGACTGCAAAGGCGGTAGGAAGAAGGCGTATTGCGTTTGGAACGATCCAAAGAGAGAAAAAAATCGTAGAAAAAAATTGATCCATAGGGACGCGCAAGCGGGGGAAGGTGGGGAAAAAGAGAAGATTCATGGCCGATTTTTCACACACCGGAAAAACAAAAGGACGGCGGAGCTCCCACTGTTTGTTTGGGGGCAAAGGAAAAGAGCCTTGATTTTTCTTTAAAAGTTCGGCATTGAAGGAATGGTGGACCGGTGAAAAAAAAAACAAAAAAGACCCCAGGTGGGGGGGGAAGGGTGTAGAAAACGGGGGCGACCGGGACTGGAAAAATGGACTATCTGCGGGGAAGTAACCCTGCGCTTGCTGTGGTCAGAGGTCAGAGAGGACTGCGTATTCAATCCAACCATGGCCGAAAAAGATCAGGGTTGCGAGCCACGAAAAAGAAGAAGCGGCCGGCCTTCTATTAAGGTCCAGGAGCACTTTGTTAATGGCTGCCGCCAAGGGGAAGG
>Ga0179593_1647418_pt1 | contig 11428 bp, 23 predicted proteins | sample CZODoug2_1_08_16_FD_185931 | JGI IMG/M metagenome (GOLD analysis project Ga0179593, IMG submission 185931) | Vadose zone soil fungal communities from Angelo Coast Range Reserve, California, USA - CZODoug2_1_08_16fungal (PacBio error correction) | ecosystem: Environmental > Terrestrial > Soil >...
TCGATCGAGGAAACGTCACCCGAAAGGGGGGAGAAAACCCGGGAACGACCGAAATGATGATCCTTCCAAAACAACGCCTCCGACCGGGGAAAGGGGTGGGTCAAAAGGGAAGGGAGGATCGTCAAAGAGGTGTTGAGGAGGATTAATGCGAAGGGTGCCCAACTATGAAAAAGAATAAAGGACGAATTCTGAAAAAAGCTTCGTCAAAAACAGAAGAAAGCCAGCTTTGGTACACTGGGGGAAAGCTTCCATGGGCCAAAGGTCCATGGCGAGGGTTTTTGCTCTTGGACCCTGACAGTTGGGAAAAGAAGGGGTTTTTGCCCGGGCAAAAATGGGAAAAAAGGAAAGGAAAAATGAATGTAAAAAAGTGAGCTGAGGGGGGGAATGCCGCTCCCATTCTTGAAATGGGGCATGGCGGTTGATCGGTTTAAAAAAAAAAGGCAAGGAATCACGGGAGGCAGGCTCAAATGGGAGAGGACGATTCAAAAGAAAAAAAGCACGGTAGGTCTTGGGGGAAGAAGGGAAAGGACTTTCCCCCCATAATCCGAACCAAAGGAAAACCGTTCTGAGAATAGAGGGAGGCTTCAGAGGCGTAACAAGGGGGGTTTACATTGAGAAAAATTGAACAAAGACACGAACTGTTTTTACCATCTACCGAAAAAACAAACAACACCACCAATTGGGAAAAGTCGAATTTGAACGCCGAGGTTTGACAAAGGAGGAAGCCGGTAAGGGGTCCACTGCATACAAGGGTCCTAACCTGGGTAAGGAGTTAGATGCCACAAGGGGAAAAAGATGAAATGATAAACCCTGAAAAAGATTGGGTGGAGGTGTGGGAAATAAAAAAAAGGTGTTGCAAAAATCCGGACGTGCTGGAAGAAATAGGCGGGAGAAAAAATTAAACAGGTATCAAGTTACGGATCACAACAAAGAGTGGACTAGGGAGGAACAACAACTTCTATAAAAGGACCGTGCAATCATTCAAAACAGACTTATCGGGGAACAACGAAGAAAAAAAAAAAAAATAAGAGAGAAGGGCGGGCGAAACTGATGAGGTAAAGCTTTCCATTGTATCAAAGGGGCGAGTAATCTCCAAAAAAAAAGAGAGTCTCCAGGCAAGGGGGGGGAGAAAGGACAGCTGAGAAAGGGGAAAACAAGGCTTAGGGGACGGATAAAAAAAAAACAGTCAGCTATTACTCAGTGAAAAATATTAACTTTGCAAAGGGGGGCTAAACAAAAATGCCAAAAAATAGGGAAAAGTGAAAAATATACTATCCGGCGAGCAGTAATACCGACGTACTGGAAAAGAAGTTCCCGAAACAATCAGAAAGGAAAAAAAAGAAAACCCGTAGAAAACCTCTAAAAAGGGGTATAACCTAAAAAAAAATCCAAGGGGGAGGGCAAGAGGGTCTAAAACTTAATCTCCAAAAAGGGAGAATATCTATAGTGTTTCGACAGAAGAAGTGAGAGTAAGGGAGGGCCCGCGAAAAAAAAAAAAAAATGCGGGGTAAGTAGGGAAAAAAAAACGGACTGTGTCCCAAACGGGTTCTTGGAAAACAGACGGGGGGCATGTAACAAAAAAAAAAAAAGACGGGGGGGAGTTCGAGGAAGAAAAAAGCCAAAGGGGAAAAAAAAAAAGAAAAACCGGCACAAAACGCTAACCTCTCTTAAATTTCCGCCTTTGGACAATGGGGGTAAGAGGGGCAAAAAGGCTCACACAGGAAAGACGACAGTGGTGGCCCCAATTCCACTGGAAAACGTTGTTGGTCCAAAAGAGTGGGGGTACCAGGAGAGATAAGAAGTGGTGGTAAAAAAAAAGAGGGGGTAGGTTGTGGGTTTAAGGGGGCTGTTGAGCCACTAACAACGTTTTGTCAAAGGGGGAAAAACAAGCACGAAAAAAAAAGCAGGAGCAAAAAAAAAGACAGACGAGCGGAGACGGAAACTTCAGACAGGTCTTCGAAAGAAAAACACCAGACGAGGGAGGGAAGGGAAAAAAAAAAAGACAGGGGGAGGCCATAGTAAACAGGCATCCTGCCAAGGGGGGGGGCAAAAAATCAAATTGGCGGCCTTCAAGTAAGAGCGACCAGCCGTAAAAGGAAGCTACCAGGGCCAGGGGGGAGAAGGTGGCAAGCCCAGGGGAGAGAAGACCGGGTGAGAACTTAGACAAGTGGAAAGTTCCCTCGCGACGGGTGGATTTTGGGGAAAGAGGGGGGAAATACTGGAAGGTGCAAACTCAAGGAGAGCGAAGGGAAACAACAAGGGGCGGCGTGGCACAAGACCTTGGAATCGAGACCATGAAGGTTGCCCCGCGTCTCGGCAAGGGGAACGCCTTGATAAGTGGGGGTTGAAAGTGGATGGGCAGGGGGGGGGGGTGAGAGAAAAACTTTCCAGCAGGAGTCCAACAGTCCGTCAATTCAGGAAGAGAGAAGGGGAAAAAAGAAAACAAAAATGATATCTCAAAAAAGACGGAAAAAGGAAAAAGAGACCCCAGGGCCATGGATCCGTGGGAAAATAAAAATTGGGACGGGGAGGGGGGGGGAAGGAAAAAAAGGGTAGTTGAGGGGTAAATTGGGGAAAAAAGAGGTGAGGTCAAGAAGAAAAACACTGTTTTCTGAAACAGTCTGTTACGACAAGGAGAGAAAGGGGGCACAAAAAGAAAGGACCAGGGGGGTAGATGTCGGGGGATCCCAAAGGCCCCCTCCATCCTCAAGAAAAGTGTTTTTTAAGAAAGGGGGGGGGTTAGAGAAAATGCAAAGGGACAAAAAAGGTATGTCAAGCCCCCCATCAGAAATGAACGGAAAAGAAGGTTTCCCTGTCAGGGTTTTTTTTAGTATGCAAGGGACACGGGGCGGAGGAAATCGCAAAGGAAGATTCAAAAAACTTGGGAAAGGATTCAGTCTAGGGAAAAAAGTCTAGAGAGATTTTCCTGGAAAACAGTAAGGAGGCTGACGGGGGGAATAAGAAACCTGGTTAATACTATGTTGTCATTAGGGAACTGTTTGGGGCCGAGACAGGGCCGGGATGGGAAATGGTGAAAATGGAAATGCGGAACAGTGCCCTTCTTCGGTCCAGTTTATTAACCTTTAAAAGTTGGGGGTATCAAAGGTGGACAAAGGGGGAAGAGACACGACTTTGCGGGATCGTTAACCAGAAAAACGTAGCATACACGTGGAGGGGAAACGAAAGGTCAAAAAACTTTCTGAAAGGATGCGGAAAAAGTTATAACCCTTGGGGGATGGGCATCATTGGGGTACCGCACAAGGACCGGAAGGCCCGAAAATAAAAAACGAAATGGAGGTGTGAATGTGGTGTAGTTTGACCACCAGGGCTGAAGGGACCGGGGAAACACAACAGGTTTCAAAAAGTTAGAAAGGTAATTCCAGTAGGGCCCCTACAGAGGTTCGGAACCACATGGGGGGGGGAAGAGTAAAAGAACAAAAGGGTGGTGGAAACCTTGGGCGAACGGAGTCTTGGCACGGGGGGGGACCTGGACTTTGGGGGGTCAAAGAGAAGGGTCTCAAAAAGGGGAGGCTAGGAAGGATTGTGTGGGATCCTTGCTGAAAGAAAAGTGGGAGGGGATCTTCTTTGTGTGAAAAGAAGTGCCGCAAAGGGAAAAAGGAGGTAATTAAAATGAAACCTTTATCAAGTCGAGAGATACCTGGCGAGCAGGGAGGTAAAGTGGAAGGTTCCCCTTTAGGCGGAAAGGGAATTAGAAGGAAAGACGGAAAAGAAGAAGGAATGGAAAAAAAGGAAAAGGAGCACACGAACGCCCGTTAAGAAAATTTGTAAAAAAAAAGGCGCTGCCGAACATTGAAGGGGGGGAAGGCAAGGGACAGTTGCGGAGATAAAAAAAAACGCCTCCAGGGGAAATCAAGTTAAAAAGCCAGGATAAAAAAGGGAAACTTTGGGGGAAGGGGGGGGCGAAACCCAGAAAAGACCTAATTGTCCGGATCGTATGGGGGGGGGCTGACCATAAAGGGGGATCAGGAAAGGAAGGATGAAAAGACTCGGGTTTGGGGGGAAAGACAGAACAACCCCTAGGAAAAGGGGGGGGGATTTGAAAAGAACGATCCAGGAACCGACCTAACTTCAAAGGGGAAGACGTTGAAAAGATCAGGGGGAAGGGATTTTAAGGGAAAAAAAAGAAATCAAGGAAACGGGCCAGTGAGGGGGTTCAAAGGGGATCGGCCGGGGGGGGCACAGCAACTTAGTGGGGGGGAAGAGAGAGGGCCACAACAGGGTATCAAAGGCTTGCAGAGAAACCGGGCGCTGAGGAACAGGTCAGAAAAAAAAACCAAAAGGAAAGGAAACGCGGCGAGTGGTTGTTATTTTTGGGAGAAGTCCGTTTCGAAAAAAAAAGTTGTTGAAGAGTTTAAAGAAAAGAATTTTGGGGTAAAAAGCGGTTTCAGAAAAAAAGAAGAAGCCCTCCTTGGACGCGTTGCTATTGGAAAGAAAAGGGAAGCGGGGCGGGAAGGGTAAGTACTCTTAAAGGGCAAAAATACAGAAAAAAGGGGTATTGGTGGGGATGGGGAAAAAACCAGGGGAAACCCAAGGGTGTGTACTACTTCCTTAAAAAAAAAGGAGAACCTCCAAAGAAAAGAATGTAAGCAGGAGGAGAATCAAAAAAAGAGCCGATAGGAAGGAAAATTTGAAAGCCAGTATAATTGACTGTAACTCTTTCCCATCAGGGGGCAAAAAACAATTCAAAAAAAGGGTGAAAAGTAGCCCGTTGGGCTTGAAAGAAGGAAAACCTTCCCCACAAAAAAAAAATCCAATGGGGGGAGGAGAAATTGGAAAGCAAGGCTGGGGAAAAATGTCCGGGCCTCAAGGCCTTTACAAGGACAAAGAATATGAAAAGTCGAGGGGGGAAGGAAAATCCACCGGGGGGGGGGGGGGATATTTAAATCCGAAAAACAGAGGAAAAGGGAAGAAAATCATAAGGAAAAGGAAAGAACCGGAAAATGGAAAGGGGTCTGGGGGGGGGTTGGAAGAAAGTTACCAAAAAGGTTCCAAAGGGTGAACGCAAAAAGAGGGGGAAAAATGAAGTAAGGATTCTCTCAAACAAACAAGATCTGGAGAGGGGAAACTTCCGTTGGGGGGGTGGGGTTTGTGGTGCGGTGAGGTACCACGGGACGAAGGGGAAAGGAAGTCCTGAAAAGAAAAAATAAAACGCGAAATGTCGGTTTTCTCAAGATCGGCCGCAGAAGGGCCGGATTAAAATAAGTTAGGGGCGAAGGGGGGTTAACGGAAAGAAACATACTAGGGGAGGGGAAAAAGGGCGGTAGGAACGTGAATACCTTCGAATCGGGCTTTTCTGAAGGAATTTAGGGGGGGGCCCGGAGGAAGCCATTTGCGGGGAAAAGGAAAAAAGTGGGTCGAAAGGAGGGACAGTGTAGAGAACTTGGGGGGGGGTGGGAACCGGGGGGGGGAATAGTGGCGTATACTAAATGAAGTTTGGGGGGGATATCTACCATTCTGGGTACCACCGCGAGAGGAGGGAAAAAGAAGTGACGAAGGAGGGTGGGAAGGGGGTTTTGAGATCAGGGGGAAGGGCTCAAAGTGTAACGAAGCTTCAAGAATGGACCTTCTAGAGAAAGATAGAACCCAAAGGGGGTTTGGGTGTGAAAAAAAAAAAGGGGGGGGTTCAAAAAAAAGGGAAGAAAAATGACCATGGACCAGTTTATCAAAACGAAATAAGGAGGACGGAAGCGGAAAAGGTAGGGGGTTACGAAAGAACAAGACTTCAGTAAGGGGGGGCAGAAACGGAAACAAAGAATACACACCCAACACAAAATTCAGGGTTAAGAAAAGTTGACAAGGGAGGTGACATCAGAGAGACCGGGGAACAATAGAAGACCTACCTCCCGGACGGGGAAAGATCGGAGAAAGGGTTTTCAGGGGGAGGAGAAAGACCAAGAACGGGGTGAGGGAGGAAAAAAAAAGGTGGTCAAAAAAAGCACAGTTAAACAAAAAAGGTTTGTCAATTTCCAAGAAGTCCGGTCAGGGAGGATCGGGAAATGAAAAATATACAAGGGGGATACAAAAAAAAGCCGAAGAAGAAAAAAGGACCTACTGGAAAAACTCCCACTTCCGGACACCCCCAACTAAGAAGTAGGGAGGATGGAGAAAGCACCAACGATTTTGAAGAAGATTTCAAGGGGGAAGGCGAGTATCTCAAAAAAGAGGGGGGGCAGGTCCAGTAATTTGGGACACGGTGTGTCACCCAGGAAAAAAAAAAAAGGTGGGGGGGGGAAGGGAGTCAAATGGGGACTTCGTAAAAAGGCATTAAAGGGGGAAAAAGAGAATGCCATACTAAGATCACATGGCCCCGGAAAGGGAGACGTTTTGAGGAAAGACACCCAAGCAGGGGGGAGGGAAAAACCTGAAGAACAAGAAAAGTTTTCCCCTCCACAAGAAAAACGGCCTCCGGACTCCAGGAAAAGAAGAATAAGGAGCCAAAAGGGTTCAAATGTGGAAAAGAAAAAGGTGTCTAAATTAAGCGAGTGAAGAAATCAAGAAAAAACAATTGGAGGGCTATCATGGAGGGGAAGGGGCAAAAAACGGAATTCAGAGGAAGGCAACAGTATCGGGACGAACCCGGGTCTTTAGCAGAAAACGGTGTGGAAGGGTGGGTCCGCAGTAACCGAAGGGTGGGTCACGATAAAATAAGCTCCAGCAGGAAAACCAGTGAACCAAAGAAAAACTTGGATAACCGGAATCTAGGCGGAAGGGGTTCAGGGGGGGGGGTCACAACAAAAGAGCGGGGTTTTTAAAAACAAGTACATAGGCCGTTGCAAAAATCTTGTCACGGTGGGAAAGGTGGGGGGGGGAACTGGAAAAGAAAGGGGGGATTGGGGAGAGCAAAAAGGGCGTTTGGGGGGGGAAGAGGATTCACTTGAACCGGGTAAACCCCACTTAAAAAAAAAAAAAAAAAAAAAAAAAAAAAAGTTGTTTGAAACGACATGGGAAAGAAGAAAAAGGGGGGGGCCCAGAGAGGAGAGAGCATTGGGAATAAGGAAAAAGAGGTACCAAACCCAAAGGGGAAGATTCCATTAAAAAGGCCTACTAAAAATGGAAAAAAAAGTTCCCATGTGGGACCCCGAGGATGAAACCTACTACACATCACGGAAAAAGAGGAACGCAAGAGAGAATTGAGGGGCCGGGAGAAAAACCTTTGAAAAGGGAATGACAGGGAAAAGCGCACAAAAACCGAAGGGGGTGGGCCGAGGGGGAATGTGAGAAGGCAACAAATTGGGACTCAGGGGATAAAAAGTTCAACAACACCGAGGGGGGAGATTGTAGAAACAGGGGTGGAGAACGGGGAGTAAAAAAAAAGTTGTCAAAAAAAAATGAGTACTCCTTTAAAAAACCGTTTGGGGGAGGGACGGTGGGGGAAGAAGGAGATTCGTTGACTAACAAACTTCGGAAGTTTAGAAAGGGACTAAACAAATTAGGGAGGTGGGAGGGCCGGGAGGAAAAGGGAAGATCAAATGGCTTAGGGGAAGAGAGAGAAAAGACGGGTGACGGATGGGATTACATAATAATTTTCCCGTCCAAGAGGTTGGGAAAGGAAAAAAAGAAAAGAATTTTGGGGGGGGAGACCAGCACGAAAGGATGCAACCAACAACATAGCAAAAAGGGTTTATCATCCGGAAAAAAAAAAAAAGGGAAAAAATCCTCCGGGAAATCTCGATGGAAATCTGTTGTTGGTAGCACAGATCCCCGGAAAAAAAAGAAGGACAGGGGTGGGTGTGTAAAATTAGTGTTATATAAACCTCGGGGTAAGCTTTTAAGGAAGAGAAATACACTCGGGGAAAAATCAAAGGAGTTCGAGAAAAAAAAAAAAATTGGAAAAGGGAAGGGAGAAAGGTGGTAGTATTTTCCGGCCTCTGACGGGGGAAAATCAAAAAGGTCAAAGCTTACAGATAAGGGGGGGGCGGGTGGGGGAATTGGGGAATGGAAAACTCCAGGAGTTTTGCCAACATGGAGAAGGAAGCTTGAATAAGCAAGAGCTGACCGCAGCAATGTGACTCTCGCACACGCGCGGTGAATAAAAGGAGTGGGGCCAGACAGAGATATTTCCACAAGGGGGCCAAACACTATTTGCTTGCCCGGAGTGAGTGGGGGAAAAAAAGGTAGAAGGTGTGGAAGTTGGGGGGGAAAAAAAACCTTTGGGAAAAAAAAAAGGATTAGACCCCTCCGCAGAGTCGTAACAAAAAAAAGCTAAAAAAAAAAACGAGTCAGGGGGGGGACACGGGGGGGGGAAAGCAGTCAGAAACTTTAAGATTTTACAGGGGGGGGGGGGGGAAGGGAAAAAATTGATAAGGTTGGAAGATCATTTTTCTATGTGGGAAAAGGAGTTCAGGGATCGTGTTTTTTTTGAGGTTGGTTGTTGAAAAAAAAAGGGCTGGTAACGAGCTGAAAAGAAAAAACCGGGGGTTGCAGGGAAAAAACCGGGACTTTTTGAAGGGCCAAACCGAAAAGAGTGGGGAACGGGGGGGGGCACCCCAGCGTGACAGGTAGGGGGTTTTGGGGAGGGGGGGTCCACGCCCCTAGAAAGGGAACAGGAGACAAACGGAATAAGGGCATGTCCGAACAGTGAATCAGATAAACTTGTGGGATTGTCTAGAGGTCGACAAAAATACACCCGAACCTCAAGTAAGGCGCTTGGAGGGGAATTGGAAAAAAAAAAAAAAGGACGGCGGTATCCTGGGAAAAGCGGACTTGTGAAGGGCGTTGAAGTAAGTGAAGGGAGTGAGTCCGCGACGCGTATTTGGTGGTCTGCGGGAGAGCAAGTAGAAAGGAAAAAGGAGGGGGAAATGCAGAAATAAGACCAGAGAGAAGGGGGACACACGTGAATAATGGCCGGGGTTCAGGGGGGAAAGCAAAAATTATCAATAAAATCCGACAAGGTCAAAACCGCCGGAAAAGGGGGGGTAAAGGTTAAAAAAAAAGGAAGCGAAAACATTCCAAAGACCGACAGACTAGAAATGTCATGAAAGATAAACGAGTAAGACCAAAAAAAAACAATGGAAAATGAATAAGAAAACCTCGCACTTTTAAGGTTGTTACTAAGGGGGGGGGGGCGGAGAAAGGGACAAGGCAGGTCTGGGGTTGGGGGGGGGGGGAGGGGGACTCGAAGTGTCGACTCGCAAGAGGGCATGCAGTAGAGGCAGTGTCTTCGGAGGGGGTGTGTGTCCAAACTCGTATCGATAGTTTGGGGGGGGGGGAAGCGGAGGGGAAGGAACGAAGGGAAGAAGAACTGGGGGGAAGGGAAAAAAAAAAGCAAGAAAGATGAGGATTTTTTGGGGGGCACACTTGAAGCAGAAAGAAAAAAAAAAAGAAAGAGGGGTATGGGGAAAAAAAAAGGGGGGGGTCTCACAAATCTGCAAAGGGGGCCCCTGAGGAGAGGGGCCCCCATACGGCGAAAAGTTCCCGAAAGAAAGGACTCGAGAGGGGTGACAAAAAACTGAGGGCCGGAACCAAGGAAACAAGGGGGCAGGTCAAAGTAGGGAAAGGGGGGGGGTTGGGGGTCGAAGTTACGGGGGGGAGAACCCATGTTGTCGTAAAAGCCCTGGATAAAACCACTGGAAAAACCATGGAAAAACGGAGGAAAAAAAAAGAGAATAGAAAGGAAGAATACGCCAAAAAGAAAAACTGTTTTAGGATCAGAAAGGAGGGAGAAGTTTTGGGGAAACGAAAGGGGTGAACGTCCAACATGCACGCGTCCAGGCTATTTATGGGGAAGAAGTTAAAGAAAAAGGGGAAGCTTCAACCAAAGGGGGGCAGATTCCTGAAACCCGAGAACAAAAAAGGGAAAATAGAAAAAGGAGGAGGCGGATCCTCTCCGAAGAAAAAGGATGAAAAACGGTTGGGGGCAAACACCAACAGTGGGACCTAGAGAATATTAGGAACGGGGGTAAAAAAAAAAAAGAAAAAGGGGGGATTTCTATCTTGACCGAGCAAACCCGGTAAAAAGGTAAGAAAATAAAGAAAATTCTAAGGGGGGAACCCAAAAAATGTCGCACAGGTCATGACACTGAACAAGGGAAAACTTTTGGGGGGAAAAAGGGAAAAAAATGGGACGCCTTAAGGTGGGGAAGTACTCCGCAAAAAACAAAACCCGAGGGGGGCGCGGGAACTGCGCTTACACCAAGAAGATCAGGGAGGGGGAGGGTTGGGGGAGGGGGGGGTGAAGGATTTAAAAAAATGGGAAAAAAAGGGGAAAACACAAAAACAAAACCTCGTTACGTTGGGGGGAATAAGCAGATCGAGAGGAAGAAAAAAAACACGGGGGGAAGGAGAAGGAATTGAAAAGGGAAATTGGGTCGCAGGGGGTTTACCCTTTATCCGGAAATCTGACCTGTAAGGAAAGAAAAACGCACCAAAGGGGGAAGGGTGGTAGGAAGGAAGGGGTCCGGAAAGGAGTTCCGGAGGGATCTCAATCATTTCCTTAAAAAAATAGGTCCCCATAGGAGAAGAGAAGGTCCGAACAAAATAGAAAAAGAAAGAAGGAAAACGAAAGTTGAGAAACTTCCCTTGCCAATTGGCCGGGGGGGGGGAAAGGGAAATGAAGAAATTACAGGGGGTGGTCCAGGGGTCAGGGAAAAAAAAACTGGTTTGTGAAGTGAGTTCCATAGGGGAAATAAGAGTAATAAGAACCAAAGGGGGTGAAGGGGACCCCCGGGGGGAAGGCTGCGTGGGGAATCGAAGAGAGAAGTAAAGAAAAAAAGGAGGTTCTTGTGGGTTCTCGGGGGTGGGGAAAGAAAAGAAAAACACGAGAAAAAGAAGCTACGTCTGAGGAAAGGAAAAAGAATTCTCAACAAAGTGGTGGCGTTGGGAAAGAGTACCACACGGAAAACGGAGGGAAGGAAACCAAAGGAAAAAAAGAAAGGGAAATCAAAGGGGGATTTAAAAAAAACTCTCGGGAAAGTGACGACCTGGAAAAATCCATTATTAAGAAGTGGTTCTAAAGAAAAGAGGACCACAACCCAAAAAAGATGGAAAAAAAAAAAACCCACGAGTAGGGGGAAAACAATGGAGGTCACTTCTATTTCACCAGACTTTTGCTTCAGAAGGAAAGGGGAAGACCGGGGAAAAGGGACACTGACAGTGGAAGGAGGAGCCAAACTGAAAAAAAAATACAGTCAAAGGGGTTATGCTTGAGGGTTCACCAAATCCTACCAGGGGCAACTCCGACGTGGAAAAAAAAGGAAAAAAAAAATTAGAAAAGGGAAGAAAAATTGAAAAGATCAAACAGAAAAGGACTTAAGCAGAGACAACAGTTTCCGATCAAAAAGGAAGAAGGGGAAACTTCAAAAACCTCCCAGGAAAAGGAGGAGAGCCCAATTGCGGAACAAAAACCCCCACCTACTAGAGACCGGAATGCCAGTTGAGGGGGGGAGGGGGTCAAAGAAAAAACTTCAAA
>Ga0179593_1700046_pt1 | contig 11427 bp, 20 predicted proteins | sample CZODoug2_1_08_16_FD_185931 | JGI IMG/M metagenome (GOLD analysis project Ga0179593, IMG submission 185931) | Vadose zone soil fungal communities from Angelo Coast Range Reserve, California, USA - CZODoug2_1_08_16fungal (PacBio error correction) | ecosystem: Environmental > Terrestrial > Soil >...
ATCCCTAAGCAAAAGTAAGCGAAGAGGAGAAAAAAAAAAAATGGTTGTGACAGAGAAGGGAATTTGGGAGGGAAGGGGAAGGGGGAGCAATGCTCCGGGGGCTGGGAAGGGGAAAAGAGGACATAAAGGAGTCTAATAAAAACAAAAAGTGGCAAATCCCAATGGTAGGCTGCCTGGAGGAACTCTTGGGACAGGGGGGGGGGGGGAGGACGGAGGGGCCGGAAAGGGGTGAAAAAAAAGGGTTTTAGCCGTGAAAAATTGTGGTCCAGAACTGGTGAAAAGGAAGGTAAAACAGGGGAATGTATGCAGGAGGGTAAGGGTAAAGGAAAATGTGACGTTAATTTTTGGGGCGAAAAACAAAAAAGGGGAGTAGGTGAGACGCGGGGAACACGCACTACGAATGGGGTAAAAGAGGAGTGGTTAAAAAAGGGTTCAAGAACTCGGAAATCAGGGGGGGGTGAGAAGCCTCAACAAGGGAAGGGCAGGGAAATTGGGACTGGGCTTGGGAAGTTTGGAGAAAATTAACACTCAAAGGGAGCTAGGGGGGGGACAAAAAGAAGAAGAAGTCAGCAAAAGCAGCGGGGCTGGGGGGAAAGGGCGTACCACGGGAAATGGTGAAATCAAAAAGGAAAAAAAAAAAATCAAAGCCACGAAAGTCCGAGGATACGGGAGCAAAAAAGCTGGGGAAAAAGGGCCGGGATTGGCCGGAAGGGTGAGAAGGGCAGAGCAAAAGTGCTGGAAAAAACTCTGTGGGGAGAGTGAGAGGGGAACAAAATGCACACTTATGGAAAGAAAAGAAAGGCCACTAACTTTTTGGGAGGAGGCCCGGGGGGGGAGGGTTCGATGGAATTTCAGAAAAGGACGAAGGAAAATGAAGCAAGAAGAAGGTAGACAATGACGTCAAAGTTTGAAATAAGGGGAAACATTTCCACGATTGGCAAACGAATGCAGAAATCATTTCAGCAAATGAGGGAGAGTCGCGGGAGAGGTAGGACAATCGATCTAGAAAGAATATAACCGAAGAAGAAGAAGCAAAAAAGGAAAGTGCTGCCCAACCAGGAATGGAGAAGGGCATTTAATTGGTGTAATAACTCCCGCACCAAGGGGGGAGCAAAGGGTTTTTTGCCGAGTTGGACAGGCTCGACGTCGAAGTATCTAAGTTAACGGACAAAGGATTCACGGAGAAAGGGGAAAAGAGAAAAAAGGGTCGAACCGCGTAGGTAAGACAGTTGAAACGGTGGAGCGATGTGGTAGTTGCCGGGGCCGGAAGCCCAGCCCCAATATGATCGGTAAGAAAAAAAGGTGAAAGGGAACTTTGAAAGGAGAAAAACTAAGGAAGGAGTAGCTAGGGGAGAAGGAGCCACCAAAGGAGAAAAGGGAGAAAAGCGCGTAATCTTCGGGGGAAAGGGGGGAAGCCACAATAAGTAACATTTTTCCAGAAAGGACCAAAAGAAACGTGGAAAAAAATTGGGACGGTGGGTCAAGACGGTCTAGATCTAAAGGGAACACCACAGGTTTAAAAGAGGGACTGTTTAATCTGCCCTGAAAAAAAGGAAAAGAAGCCCTTAAACTAATTGGATCGGAGTTCTCATTGGAAGGGAACCGAAACATATCGGGCGAGTGAGATTTGTTGGAGAAACAGGAGACTGGGAAAAAGGGAGGGACTGCAGACATTTTGGAAACGGAGGCGGGGTGGCGGGGGCAGGTAGGGGGGCGGGGGGTGGCATGGAAAGGTTCATAGAAAAGGGAGGAGGATTTTAAAAGAAGGCAAAAAAAAAAGAAAACGCTAAATTGTGACATCGACCCGAGGGGGGAGGCCGGGGGGGGTCAAGCGGGGGGGAAAGATTAAAAAAAGTTTGGGATCACGCAGGGGAACCGGGGGAGGGAAAAACGAGACGAAGGGGGTCCCAGTGAATACAGCCAAGGAGGGAATGGAAAGTTGAAACAACCCGCATGCGGGCGGGCGGCGATATGTGATAGGGACAAAAGGAAGGTAAGAGTGAGGAATATGAAGAGGATCAAGGAATCGGGGTGTCGGAGCACGTCACAATCAAAAGGAAAAAGAAAGACGAGCTAAAACTGGGGGTAGCCTAACTGGGGAGAAAAAGGGTTTCACGGGGGGGTCTGAAATATCGGAAACCTAAAGAGGGGAAGGAAACACAGGTGTCTTGGGGGAAACAAACGAGGGGGGGCTCTGAGAAAAGGCACTTGTCGCGTGGGGAAAAACAAAAAAAAAAAGAGGTGTGGGAGCTTGGGCCTGAAAGGAAGATCAAAAAACTAAAAAACGATGCTTTGGGCAAAAAATGGGAACTACCGGATACAAAATAAAAAAAAAAGCTTCAAAAACAAATATAGGGGGGTTTGTGAAAAAGTATGGAAATTGTAAGCAAGCCAAAAAAGGGGGTGTTTGTTTGAAATAGCATGGTGAACAAACAGCAAAAAAAGGAGCCAGATTCTGTGAAAATCTGTAAACTCCGTGAAAGACTAATTTGGGGAACGATCAAAAAAAAAGCCTCGAACTCTCATCAGGTTTAGAGAAATTTTAAATGAATCGTAAAACAAAGAAAAAACAGCAGGGAGCGCGAAAATTCCAGGGAAAAAAGTGTGCGGTAGTCTTTTGGAATCTGAGACCGGGGAAAGGGGGTTAAGTCTCAGTCAAAACAAAAAAAAAGAACAAAGGGGGAGGAAAGAGAAGAAACGGAATATTTATGAAAACGAGAAAAGGGCGGGGAAACTTTACGAAAGGGGAAAGGAAGCTCGCCTGAGAGGAGTGGTCTGCCGATAAAATATGGGAGGGATATGAGGTACATAAATAGGAGGTTGCCTCCGGCGGGGTGATCAGAAAAAAAAAGGGGAACTGAAAATCAGAGAAAAAAAAAAAAAAACGAAGAAAAATGAGGTACAAAGCTGAACATGATGACAACAAACCTTATAAGGCCATGTACAAACAACATTAGGGGGAAAATACAAAAGGTCAAAATAAATGGGCGGGGAGAAATATGTGACATAATTCTATAAGAAGGACAATGTTACAAAACGGGGAGGGGGTAAAAAATCCCAAGCAAATGGTGTAAACAAGAAGAACTACCTATCCTGACATGAAATCTCAACAAACAACCAGGACAAGTGAAAAAGAAAAAAAAGGAAATAGGATATAATAGGCATATACACGACAACAGACGGGGGGCGCAAAGGGGTAACAAAGAAACATATCAGGACACGCCGAACAAAGGGACAAGAGAAAACAGTAATACAAGACATATGCATGCAAGTAGGTTACAGAGAACACCCAAAAAGGGAAGTATTAAACAAAAAAGTAGTTCAACGTGAAGTATCCGGCGGAGAAACTAAGGGGAAGATGCCACCCTTACACTACAGGCGAAGTAATACACTGGGGCAAAGCGTGAAGACCCCAGAAATGCGATTCCCTTCGGACCGAACAAACCGGAGGCCCAGCGAGGAAAGTGGCATTGCAGTCCCCCCATAGACAGAAGCTTGGGCAGTGAAAAAAACGACCGCCCAAAGCATGAAATGAAAACGCCAGGTGCGGGCGCAGCGGGGTTTTGCTAGAGCATGTTTTTAACGGCAAAAGAGAAGAAAAGAAGGACGCCGGAAAAATTCAAAGAAAAAGAACGATTACAAGGGGACAAGAGCGGATCGAGATCAAAACCGGACGGGGGGGTGGAAAGGACTGAGCCAAAGGGTAAGTGGGGGTCTGATAAGGGAGGACAGAAGTCCACAAGTTGTCGACCAGCAAAAGTATGGGCAAACAACCTCGTCCGGAGAACGAACAAAAAAAAAAAAAATAGTAAAGACCGGAAGAACGCTTTGGAAAAAATTTTAAAAACAACCGAATCCAACTCAAGGAAAAGATCACTTGAGGGAAGGCTTCCTGGGAACCGCGATGTAAGCAAAAAAAAGAAAAATTAAGTGCAAAGTGGGGAAAATGCAATTCGAAATTGGGGAAACTCATCAATTGTTTTTGCTGTAAGGGGAAGTCTAGAGGAGGAGAAAGCCTAAAACAGCCGAAAAAAGGAATTTAAAAAAAAAACGAAGACGACTAAAAGCGGGGTTGTAAAAGGGAAACAACTCAAGGGAAAAAGAGCAAAGAGAAGTTAATCTAGGTTGACTTGGGAACTCAATCGCAAAAGGGGGCAGCGGGAAAACGAGAAACCAAAAGTAAAGTGCAAAGGTCCATTCAAGGGGGGTTGAATAGGTAACGAGTAAGGGTACGCAGAGAGAACTACTCCAGAAGGTTGTGGGGGCCGAAAGGGTAAAGACGCTCCAGCGGGGGGAACGGGAGATAAGAAAAGAGGGGGTCAGCGAACAGCGATGGATTTCAGTCGAACAAACCAATCGGGGATGGGGTTCCGTAACGAAAAAAAAGGGTTAAGACGAGGGGATTGATTCCACCCTCAAGGGATCGTCTCAGAAAAAAAGCAAAAGAAGCAAATTGCCAGGGTGGGTAGGATCTTAATGGAGGAAAGGAGAAGGAAACGACCCTTCACCAGCCGGAAAGCGAGGGAAGATGAAGGAGTGGCAAAAAGAGACGCCAGAACTACCAAGATTGTCGACAGCCAGCCCAAGGGGGGGGAATGTGGGACCCTTTTGCTGAGCCGAAGAAAAACTCAAAAAATTCAGAGAGCCGGGAAAAAATCGTCCCGAGTAACGAAAGAAGTACAAATTTGGGTCAAAAACAACTTTCGCGATGAGGGACCTAAGCTCGGACTTAAAACAAAAAAAGGTGATTAGTATATAGTCGGCGAGCGGCACAACACTATTAAAGGGGGGCGTGGGGGCGGACTGTAACGAAAGTAAAGGGGGGAAGGACCGAGGGATGGCGCTGAATACGCTACCGGAACCAAGCAAAACAACGGACCAAGAATGGCGGGCTGGGTAGAACTAAGAAAACTCTTTTGTCAAATGGTCAAAGGGGACTTTTACCCCGGGGAAACACAGGACTGGACAGGAAAAAAAGGGCAACAAAAAAACATTGCCCAAAGCAAGAAAAAAGGGGGTGGGAGCCTTCAAAACTATATTAAAGAAATCAAAAAAACGCAGGCAAGGGGGTGGATGGCAAAAAAAGTTTGGGGGAAGAAGAGGGTTCACAAGTGGTTCATTGTGGTCATCAAAAAAGCAGGTTGGACAAGGGCCGCGTGGAGTGGAAGCCACTCCTTTGTTGAAGAAAGGGAACGACAATTCACTCCTTTAGGGGGAAAACCGAAAGAAGCTAATAACATAAAAGAAAGAAAAAGGGGAAACAGGTCCTGTGGAATGGAAAAAAAAAAACAGCTGTGGCGTCACGGATGTTCCGTACGGAGTGAAGAACCTCGGTGGAAAAAAAAAATACCTTAAGAAAACCGTGCAAACCCTTAACTTCAATGGGGGGCAACTAGGGGCGGAGGGACAGAGGGATGGACGCCTGGCTGGGGGGGGAGGGTTCCGGAGGAAGGGAACTGGGAAAGCGCCATGAGGCAAAGGTGAAGGTCATTGGAAGAAACTGGGGGAAAAAGGATAAAAAAGTGTGTGGAAAAGAAATGGGAAGGCACGGTCCCATGTGGGATGAGTTAAAAAAGATCTCTATTAAGCCTAGAAGCACGGACCCACTCATTTCGATGGGGCTTGATCGGGAAAAATAGAAACCCACTAAACCGGCATCAGGGGGGGGTTGGGCGTGAAGACAAAGAACGAAAAAAACGTCGGGATAAAAGGTAGAGGAGACCAGAAAAGTTGAGCAGTAAGACAGACGTATTGGCGTTTGGAAAACCTCAACTCCAAAAGTCCTGGCGTGGGACGGTGGACGAATCGCCGCCAAAGTGTTAATCGGGTTGGGGGGAGAAAAAGTGTTGGTGGGAAATGATCAACTCAAAAATTTGGACGAAAAAAAAAAAAAAGGTAAACTGGATGTCATCCACACAAACCACAATCCCCAAGAAAAAAGTCTGAAGCCTGACCGGGGTGTCAAAAAAAAGGAAGGGGGGGGTGAATATCGGGGCGTGGCCTTATAGAGGAAGAGGGGCCCAGAGTGGGTTGAGAACTGTTTAACGGGGGGGTACCCAGGCATATCGCACAGATTTTTTGAGAAAAAAAACGCCGCGACATTGGAAAATCGGAAAAGGGAGTATCCTGTTTTCGTTAAAAAAATCGAAGACAGAAAGGGGATTGCAAAAGAGGGGGGAGACGAGAAATCGAAGAAGGGAAATGCAGCCCACAATCTTGCTAACAGAGAGGGCGAACGGTGTGCGCACAACGGCCTGAGGCGGACACTCTGGGTGTGTGAGCAAAACTTTGGGGGAAAAAAAGGAAAGTTGGGGAAAAAAAAGGAGGCGAAAATTGAAGGCACTTTACAAAAATTTCACGATAAGAGTGAAAGATCCGAGTTGGGCCTACATAGGAAAAAAATGGGAAAGGGGCCCTTCAAGAATCGCTGCTTTAACTTACCGAGTTTACGGGACACTTTCCTTCGAGGCAGAGCAAACAAACGAAAAGAAAAAAGTCTCCGGTAAACCGAAAACACGCAGTTTCTTGTGCTACGCAAAAAACCGCCCAGGGACCCATGAAATGAGTTCCTTGAAGTGAACCTCCAGGAAAAGATCGTGGGACAAGGTCGGATGACCTGAATAACACCTGGATGCACGAAAGGGTGTCACAAAATGAGAACGAAGAGAGCACCCAAGACGGGAAAAAACCAAAATAGAATGGGAAAGGAAAATGGGTGCTGGAGACCAAAAAAAATGGTTTGTTCATGAAAGGGGGGGGAAAAAAAACCGAAAGAAGCAAAGGATAGCAGATGATATATAAAAAGGGGATCACGGTGGGGGGTTTAAAAAAAAAAAAGGAACAATAAATCAAAGAACCGAGTTCAGAAAGACACTTTAAAAAAATGTTAAAAAGAAAAGCCAAAAACCCACCCATAAACAAAAGAACAACAAGGGGGAAAAATTCATGGAGAACGTGGGTAACTCGGATAGGGTGGGACCTCGATAAATAAAAAAGACATCAGTGGGGGGGTGAAAACGAAAATCACTCAAAAAAACACGGGGAAAGGGGAAAGGAAAAGGGATCACAAAAAGGGAATGATTGATTTTTAAACGAGTGAAGAAAGATAAGTACCACTTTTAAGAAAGCATGTAACAAAAGCAAAAAAAAAAAAAAAGGAATATCTGTTCGTGGGGGGTGAAAGAAAAGAAAAGACACAAAAGGAGTGGGGTGTTTTTTTTGCTGACATGAGGTTGGGGAAAAGGGATAGGGATCGATGCAGGAGGAAAAACGAAAAGGTGTGTTGACATCGGAAAATGGGGGTAAGACGGAGGCAATGCATGCAAGGGTGCAGCCCCCTTCAAAAAACCATCCAAGTGGAAAAACAGAATAGACAAGGAGATATGGGGGGGGGGGGGAAAAACGAGGGGGTAATTTGCGTCTTGTTCAATTATGGGCCAGAAACGCCCGCGGAAAGCTTGGAAAAGTCGTGCGGGATCACTTTATCACCCGTGAATACTTTGACAATGGTTCACGGGGGGGAGTCTGTCAAGAGAACCTGCGGAGAAACTGATAAAGTTAGTGAATCTTTATGCGATCCGTGGGAAACAACCCCAGTACGAGTCATGGGGGGGTTGGCCGGGAGAAGGAGTAGAAGGGAGTTTTCATAGGCCGAACGGGAAAAAGGGTAAGGAAGTTAATCTCGAACAGACCTAAAAAGTGGGGGCAAAAAACTCAAATGGAGGTAGGCAAGGGACCAAAGCTCAGATAACCCTGTCTACCGTCCTCGTGCCGTTCCAACAATTCCGCTGACAGACGCTCAAGAGGGGGGGGGGGAGTAAGGATGTCAGCTTCCTCAGGACGCGCAAAGAAAAAAAAAAGGAGAACATGGGAGGGGGTATCTCAACCGATCCCTCAAAAAAAAAAAGATGAACAAAGGAAAAATGGTGAAAAGGGGAGGGGGTGCTCATTGAAGGGTGGGGAGATCGAACCTGCCGAGATGTGGGAGGGAAACGAACAAAAAGGCGCCTTCATCAGGCCCCGCAGATGAAAAAACAAGAACACCATTTGGAAGGTGACAACTTTGTAAGGGTATCGAGGTACCAAAAAAAAAAAGGGTAGGGGTAATCTGCTGGGCGAAAAAAACCCGAGGAAAGGGGGGAGGGTGGCTGAAATTGTAAGTTGCTAACCTTGGCCAGGAGGGTCCAAGAGGGGTTGTGGAAACGAACTATCCGGGGGAAACCCCTCGTCCTGACCGAAAGAAAACGCACGGGGAGGAAACCAACGCCCCTTAACCGTTTCGATTTAACTGAGAAAAAAAAAAAAGACAGTCTCATCGGCAACGGGCTCAGACCAATCTTGGTCCGCCGGGATTAATGGAGGAGGGGAAGGGGTTGCGAAATTGATCAAAATGGGCAAAGAGAAAGAGGTTAAAAAGGTTACATGGGGTTCGGCCGGAATCGAAGATCGTGGGAAAAAAAAAATCCATCAGCAAAAGGAAGGGAGAAGTCCTTAAGGTGCAGACAAAAGGGAAAAAAGCATGTCATTGACAATGAAAGAAAGAAGCGGGGAAAAAAAGGGGGATTATCGAGTTGCTTTCAAGGAGCAAAAAAAACATAAAAAAAAAACTCAAAAAAAAAGTAGTGCCATGATCCCGGGGGGGGAAGGACGGGAAGGAAGTGGGTAAAACGCGCCTAACGGACAATCAGGGAAATCGAGGGGGGGGGGACGAGTAACAACGGTCCACTTGGAAAGAAAAAAAGAAGGTGAGGAAAATACAAAATATTTCGGTGACGGGAAAACTCGGAAGTGGGGGCACCGGAACTGGAAAGAACAGAAGAATTGGGGTGAAGGGGTCAACACGCGAGATTTTGTGGCAAAAAGGAGAAAAAAAAGAAAAAGGGAAGCACCCCTCACCTTGTTCTAAAGAGACCAAAAGAAAAAAACCAACCGTTTTTTTTGAGATCGTTAATCTTTTTGACGGAAAAAGGAAAAAAATTCGAGGAACAAGCGAGAAGATGGGTGAACGAGATCCTGCATCGGTGGGAAAGCAAGAGAAGAAAGGAAGGAAGGGGGAGGGTTCGAGCAGCCAAGACGAGCCGAAAAAAAAGGGGGGACTTTGGGGAGGGGGGTGTGCGACGAACGAAGTCGGGATTCAAGAAAAAACTTCAGACAAAAGCGCATGGGGAAAACACCAGCTTCGGTCACCCGCGGGGAAAAAGGAAAATGCCCAAAAAAAGCAAAAATATCTTTGACAGCCGCTTCTCGAGCATCGGACTACGAGAAAGGAAAAACAACCAACGGAAGGGAAAAAAGGAAAAAAGGAAAGAGGAAGGAGCTCCGGAAAGGGAAAAGAAATTATAAAGCCTACCGGGCAATTTGTTTTCTGTAAAAAGGAAAGGCGTGGGGCAAGGCGTGACATGACGCTATAAACAACAAAGGGGGAAAAAACAAAGCAAAGGGGCCTTTGGGAAAAATTTGAAAATGGTCGACAGGCAGCGAGGTCCGTGTCGGAAAAAATTTGTAAAGGAAGAGAAGCGGCAAACGAAAAAGCTGTGGCCGGGAGTGATTTGTCGCCTTCAACGGATATTAACGGGAAATCAGAGGTGCAGCCGTTTTGGGGGAAGCGAAAGGGGGGGACTATAAGATGAAGGGAGGGTTGGCATCAAAAATCCCTTGACCGCGAAGGGGGGAAAGCGGAAAAGTTTGACGGAAAATCCGGGGGAAAGAGGGGGGTGCTGAAAAATAGGGGGGCTGGTTACTCACCAAAAATATTTTGAGGAACAAAGAGAAAGAAGCCGTACGAACTTGGATAGACCGCTTGGAGGGGGCCGGATTTGCCGTGAGAAAAGAAGTACCAAAAACTGACCGAGGGTTTAGAAACCGGGAACCAGGGGGGAAAAAGGCACTTTGGGGGAAAAGAAAAAAAAAAATTGCACGCGGGGCGGAATTGGAGTTCCCGTGAAAAAATAAAGGGCGATGGCATGGGGGGGGGAAAAGGCAAAAAAAGGGGTTCTAAAGGAATTACCAAATGGAAAAATTAAAGAGTGAATGCCAATGATGTATGAGCTAGCGAAGAGTCCTCCCCGAAAAAAGCAAATCTTGAAAGCAACAACAACTCCTGCGAGAAAAAAATGTTTTGAAGCGCAAAACGAAAAACAGGGGACAAGGGGAGTTTTTGGAATCCTGGACTCAAGCGGAAAGAAAAGAAAAGAAAAGATTCGGATTCGGCCGTTGAAATTTAATCGTAACCGAGGGGGGTGGGGGGCGTGCCTCACCCCGCCCCAGAGGGGGGGGAACGTACAAGTAGGGACTCGCCCAGAAGTTTGACAACGTTGGAACTTGAAAGACTTCATTGAAAAAAAAAGAAACAAAGTATCGGGGATTCGCCGAAAGAAAAAACCAGGGGTTAAAAAAACACGGGAGGCGAATCCGCAACCCTGTCACCCATGAATGAAAAAAGGAAGGGGGGAACATCAAAAAAAAAGGGGCGGGCCTGATGAAAATGTCGCTGGGAAGGGGGGGACTGAGGGGGAGATCTGCCGCAGTGAAAAAATAGAATAGGGTTTTTTTTGAGAAACAATCGCTGGCGCCACACATCACATTTGAATGGGATTTGGCAGAGGAAATTGGGGCAGAAAAAAAGGGGTTTTTCAAAAAGTTTAAAAATCGACCAGGTGAAAATGGCGCAGGAAAGAAACCTGAGATGAACACAAAAAAATGGCGAAAAATCGGAAGAAGGTGTGCCAAGGAATTGTGGTTGGAAACGCAAAGAAACGGGTCTAAGGGTTTCGGAGCACGGAACTTTCAATGCCATTTAGGTTAAGTGGGGTAAAACACTTACAGCGGCTCCAAGGTATCAACGTTGATGAAAAGGGGTCGGCAAAGGAAGGAAGTCCAAAAATAAATCTAAAAGTCAAACAATTGTGCCACCATGACACCTAGGGACATGTTTTGCCGCTGTTTGTAGGGGTTCACGAGAGGCCGCAACCTAGCTTACGGTAAAAAGAAAACCAGCAGTTTGAGGGGGGTAAAGACAAAAATAACATTGGGGGCCAAAGGCACATGATGAATGAAGTGAGACCGAAAAGGAGGGGGGGGGGCTCGTGCGGTATGCGAAGAGAAAAGGAGGTAAAAAACCGGGTTCACTAACATGGAGAGCAGGAACCCAATATCTTAAATCCAGGCAGGTAATGAATGAGGGAGGAAGCCAAAATCCATTTCAATTTCCGAATTTGAAAGGCGGGGTAAACCCACCGATTCGGAAAACCATGGGAAAAGAATTGGGCAAGGAGAGGGAATGTGGGGCGGGAGCCGAGACCGAAAAGGGTTTTTTCAGCAATTTTTGAGATGCTGACTCAAACGGCAAGCAAAGAAAAGAAGGGGTCTCCTCGAAGAAAAAGGGGAACCATTTGCCTTGTGGGAAATAAAAAAAATCAATATTCGTGA
>Ga0179593_1703506_pt1 | contig 11427 bp, 19 predicted proteins | sample CZODoug2_1_08_16_FD_185931 | JGI IMG/M metagenome (GOLD analysis project Ga0179593, IMG submission 185931) | Vadose zone soil fungal communities from Angelo Coast Range Reserve, California, USA - CZODoug2_1_08_16fungal (PacBio error correction) | ecosystem: Environmental > Terrestrial > Soil >...
TCCGAAAGAGGAACCCGTGCTCATTCTCCAGACTTTATCGATCGTCGAGAAACAAGGGTTAAATCGAGTTCCTCCGGGGGGATTGTAGGGGGAAGGGAGGGGGGAAAAGTTCCACGAGAGGTGAAAAATAGGAGAAGGTGGGCAATCCAATAGGAGGGCATCGCGGAGGAGTTGTTCAGTCCGGTCAATGCCCGGGCCAAGATGGGTGCAGGTATTCGTTGCATAAGGTTGATAATGGAAAAAGTAAATTGAGGAAAAAAGCTCAAGGGGAAGGGAAAGTAAGCTTTGCTTAGATGATGTCAAAAACAGTGGACGAACATCGCTAATCGGTTTTGTAAGATAAATCCGGGGGCCCCCACACATAACTAAAACGGCTCGCCATTGGGAGCATCAGGAGGATCGAGAGGGCCTGGACTTATTAGCAGAAGCAGAAGATGCAAAAAACAGACGAGGAAAAAATGGATATGGGTGGTGTGACAGGAGGCGCCGAAGGGTTTTTCTTGTTTGACAGTCAACCACCCAGAAGGGCGGCGACTCCTATCGCGGAGAATAACGTGAGATGATTCTGAACATGAAGGGGACGTTGAGAAGGAGATGGGGATTAAACGCTGATCTGACGGCAGAAATAAGAATTAAAGAACTACATAAGAAGGAGGTGAAGAGGGGGTTGGAGCAACATGTCGACGGTATAATTCAAAGGGAACAGGAGGGAAGGTACTAGTGTGTGGGAAGCCCCCGGAATTAGTGAAATAACCTTCCCCATACCACGAATGGAGGGAAAAGCCAGGGGGAAAAATGCCCTGGGCCCCGGCGACCGCGATGGGGGGGCTGAACGAGAACAAGCAGTCTGGCCCATGGGGCTCCGAGCTTTCTCAAGTCAGAGCATGCAACGAAAGTAAGATGGAAGGTGACCTGCTGTCATAGAGTAGAAACAAGGAAGGCCAAACACAATTCACTCTGCGAGAAGGAGCCCTTGTTGTCATTGCTGTGAAAAGGCGACTCAGCCGGGATTAAGAAAATGGGAGATCGGAGGGGACGTTGCTCTGAAATCAGGGTACCAGCGAAAACCCAAAAAAAAATAGACGGCGCTCAAAAAGAGCGCCATCACGAGGGTTCGATATTGGCAGAGAGAGGAACATAAGTACGTTGGTTGAAATCATGGCTGCCAAGTCCCGATCGTTGGGGGGGAAGGAATCGAAAAAAAGTGGAAAAAGGAATGTAAGAGGAGCGGTGACAGGTCAGGAGGACGAGGCGAGGGAACTCAGCAAGGTTGTTCGTTGATTTTGAAGCGCGAAGGTGCTGACTTCGGGGATTTAGATGGTCCCCAAAAAAATAGGGTCGGGGAAAGGATCCAGAAAGCTCCAGGAGAGGAGAAAATTGAAGAACATTTTACATCACCGGGAAGTGGTTGGTGACTTCCAGCTCAGGTCTGTTTTCAATGTTCGTTGCGCCGAGAGGGTCCGCGAAAAAAAAAAATAGAGCAGTCAAAAAATCACACGGAGGGTTGCTGGGAATGAGAAAGGGAGCGTCGCTTTAGGAGGACAGGGTGTGGTGGCTAAAGCTTCAGATCTTGATCGAGGGAGCGGCGAATGGGCTGCTGGGGGACTGAAAAAGAAAAAACGCGAGAGGGGGGTGAGTACTGGAAAGGTCCCGGATTGCCGCGAAAGGGGGGGGCAAACGAACAGCAGAAACAGGACCGGCTAGTTTGTTTCGACAAGGGACATGACGACTCGAGGGAGGCTTGTTCACACGTGGGAAGCAAGGACAATAGTAGGGGGAGGCAGCGAGGGAAAAGTCCTCTGACGGGGAGGAGATCCCAAAGAATACGGGGGCAAATAGAGTAAGTACATATCACAGCCCGAGTGTATAGTTCAAAAAGGGAGGCCGCTTGAGTCGTTGTACTTTGGCAGCCTTCCCGTACAAAGATCGATAAGAAAGAAATTTAATACCAAAGGATCCAGAGGACTAGCGTGTGCCAGGGGGGCGGGGGGGCCTAAGGCCGATGGGGTTATCGTGGGTGGGGCCAAAAAGAGGGGTCCATGGGGGAGTCGCCAGCAAGGAGATAGCGAAGGGGGTGGAAAAACTCCATTAGCTGTGGTGCGTTGCCAGGAAATCCTTGTTCTCCGTTGCGCAAAATGGACGTTAAAGAAAAAACGTCCTGGCAGGGGGGAAAACTTGGGGCGATCTAAACAGGGGGGAAGAAGGAAAAGGGAAATTGCCCGGAGTCATCCGCTTCATTAGGGCGCCACCGAGGAAAAGCTTGAAAAAAGCGGGAAAACCACAACCAAGAAGTTGAAGGGGAGGGAAAAGACGTCCGTGAAAGCTACTGTTACTCGGAGAGAGGGGGGCGCGGAGAGAGAAGAGACCCCCGTTCTGGCAAACTCTCAAGCACGAAGAGGCACAAGAAGGGAAAGCTTGAAAAACCATAGTAAAGGGAGCTAACCACCGGGTCGTAATGCAGGAAAGCGGGAAGCGCCGAGAAAAAAAAAAGGAAAATAAACCATCAATCGGCCTGGAATGCACCCTGTCTGAAAGTCTTTCGGGGGAGAAGATAGCCTGTGAGAGGATCAAGATAAGAAAGCCCCATTTTTCAGTGGGGAGAGGCCCGAGCGAAGCAAAAGATGGGGGAACGTCCTGCAACATAAGTGGACAAGCCGCGGTAAAGACCATGTTTGAAGGGGAGGAAAATGGCCGGGTGAAGGAAAAAATTTAAGATCCGGTAAGCGCCTGCCGAGTCAGGACCTTTCAATTTGACGAGCACCGAAAAGAGAGTACCCATACCAACAAAATTCGCCGAGAACGAAAAGGGCCAAAGAAAAGGGGAGAGAAAGAAGACCAACAGGACACTTTCCCATTCCAAAGGTCGGTGTGAATGAGATATCGCTTGAGGACAGTGAGAATGGATCCCGAGAAAAAAAAAACGGGAACATGGAATGGAAGTAAACAACCAAGACCCCGGTCTCGGACAATCCAAGGCCTTAGAAAGAGACGCTATTCGTCCCCGTTGTAGAGCAACATCGACAAGTCCAAAGAAAGGAGAGGAAATCCCGGAAAGAGCAACGAGTGTCAAATACGTAACGCTGACTTCACGGGGACCAAAGGGGAGAGAAGAGGTTCAAAGGGTACACTTTCAAAGGGTCGCCTTTCGAAGGTTCAGAAAAAATCGCGTAAGGACCATGAGAAAAAAAAAGAATCGAAGGATTTTAAGTCTGAGGCTCCAACAAGGCCATAGACAAGAGAAAGCGATGGCTAGCCGTCTGCGCGTAACTCAAACTAGACAAGGTTTTGTGGGAGAACCGCGACGAAGAAGCAGAAGAATGGGACTACTTGTTTCAGAAAAAAAAAGGGGGAAAGACGAAACGAGGAGGAGGGGACTGCCTACACCACGGGCCGGCAGAGCTGCCTGTCGATTGGGGTGTGGCCGACGGGGAAAAGGGAAAGTGGGGAGGGAACGGGAGCAAAGGAAAAAAAGGGGGGGTTTTAAACGCGCTCTTATGGCAAAAGGGAAAAAAAAGAATTCGCTCCGGATAATATAGGCACAACGTTCATCTAGAGGGACACCGTCCCAAGATTTTTCAAAGGGAACTGGCAGGGAGGGTACCGGGGGGGGATAAACGAAGTTCAGGGGGGGAAAACGAGGAACTCACAACCGCCTGCAACATCCCCTTCAAGGTTAGCGAAGTATACTCGAAAGGAAGGGAACCCAGTCAAAAAAACCGGAAGAGTAGAGGACTTGGAGTGGATCACTTATTCCAGGGCCGGACAAGAGAAATGGAAAAAAACTGTCGAGCGAAGATCCTGATCGGCTCAAAAAAACGAGCACGAGGAAGAGAGGTTGAGGCAGAAAAACTTGGGGGTGGACAAAGAAGGCTCCGTTCACTCGGGGAACCAAAAGAGTGGAGGGGGACGTATAATGCAAGCATTTCGTGGAGAATCTTTCACTTTCTAAAAAGGAGGCCCCCGAGAGTATCCTCATGTCGCGCTCAAAAAAGGGGCGAGCCTGAAAAGAGACATTGGCTTAAAAAAGACGGAAAAAGAATGGTTGAAAAATACCCCAACGAAAAATATTTGGGAAAACAACAAATGGAGAAGGGAGTATCCTATGAAGGGGACCGATAATAAGGGTCAAAGAAAGAGCTCAAAGAATAAACGAAAAAGACTCGGAAAAACGCTTCTATATGGCCCGCAGCTCTCTGGATAACGTAATCGTTTTCATCTTGTAAACGCTCCCAGCTTGGGAAGGCGAAGGAACAACAAAGAACGATTAAACAGGCAAAAAAATGGCGGCGCACGGTGCAAGAACACACCGGGGAGGGGGGTAAATAGAGATAAAGCCGCTCGCACCCGTATCTCCGCCAGACTTGGAGGGGGGGGGGGGGGCTCGTCGAGGAGTGAACGAGCCGTTGTCGTCCGGGAGAAGCAGAGGGGGAGAGGGGAAAATGACAGCTTCCTTTTGCAAGTCGCTGGCATCGCTAATCGGAGGTGTTCGGTTACACGGCCAAAAAGGGCCAAGGGAGGGACGTTGGAAGGTCGAGAAAATTGGGAGAGGCGGGAAGAAGTGAAGCCGGATCAAAGAGCTCTCGAGCAACCATCTCCACGCTTTCTTGGGACGGATGATGTGCGAAAAAAAATGCTAGAGGGGGACGTTAGGCTCCTGCAGGACAGAACGAAGAGCAGTCGTGAGCGCGCTAAGTCAGTTAGATTCTCTTTTCGGGGGCACGTCCTTTGAGCGAAAACGGAGCGCTGGACGCAACCGGCCGGAAGACAAAGTTCAGCAGGGGGGGAAAGATACGGAAAAAGGGGCCGCTGACAAACCGATTGGTGCGGGTGACAAACAGGGGGGGGACAACCACCAAAAAGCGGCGAGACAGAAAAGAAGAAGATCTCGGGCAAAGGGGTTGGGAGGGGAGTAATCAATGTGAGTAGCTTCGAAAGTTGCGTTCCATGGCGGGGATGCCCGAGAGATCGGAACGGAAAGGGAAAGGAGACGACGAAGGGTCAATTGTTGGGGGAATGGGCGAAAGGGGAGGGAATTCGCGAGCTGGATGTTGCAGGCGTGGTCCTCTTTGGGGGAAAGGGCCAGGAGAGGGTAAAAAAAAGGACCGTAACCAAACGGGCCGCAGTTGGAACGGTCAAGGAAAAGGGGAGGACCAGGATGAGACTGAATCTTCGACTCTCCCAGCTCCATAGAAACCCGTGTAGAAGAAGCTTACAGAAAACAAGAAGCCTCGGTAGCGTAAGGCTTTCAAACAAGGAGCAAGGAATCTGCGAAAAATCTGCACGTCAGGCCACACCATCCGAATCGCCGGGGAGGGGAAATCCGGAAGATGGACGGCGAACGAGCACTGCGTCACTACACTGGGGGAAAGGAAGCAAAAAAAGCCGGTCGTGCGTCACTTTTAACTTCACCCAAAAAAACTTGCGAGAAGGGGGCGCGTCAGACGAAAAAGAAAAAGCGAGCTTGGAAAAGGGTGGAGCGAAATGAAAGGGGGGGGTTAAAGCTTCAAGGTCACTGCGAAAGGGTGTGTTGTTCAAGTCCAAGGCGAAATGAGAAAGAGGGGAACATTGGGAAAATGCCTGGAATTCGGAGAAAAAAGGAGGTGGGGATCAGGGGAAGAGACGAATCTGAGAGGAGAGGAAGGATTTAATATCATGAATTTGTGAAAGGAGGACTTCGGGGGAAGGTTGCGGCAGACAAAGTGGTCAAAAACGCGAGAAGAAATCAATTGGACCAGAAAAGCAGCTTGGGGAAGGCAAATTAATGTTTTTCCGGATCGGTGGCGGCACCGCAGGAAGGCCGAGGGAAAAAGACAAAAAGGAAAATTCTCACCAGATAGGTCGAAGAAAAAGAAAAATACGCGACCGTATGTTAATTTGGCAAGTGGAGTCACGCTGGGAGAAGGACATTGGTGGGGCTCAAGTTATGCTGAGAGAGGAGGAGATGTCAGGAGGACTGGCACGAGAAAAGGCGCGGGTGCCGGTGCTGAAATCCAAATTAAAAGGTGATTTCCGTGCGAGACTACGGAGGCAAAAGGGGATCCTCAAAAGAGGAAAGGGCAGCGGCAAACAAGTTTTGTTTCTAGTGTCGAAAGGAAAGGCGACGTCGATAAATGCACCTATGTGGACAATGCCACAAAAATAGTGGGGAAGGACGAAAAGAAAAGCTAGGGGAGATTATGATCCTTCGCGAGGCCATTCTCGCTCACCGGATCATGAAAAAGAGGGGGGGAAGATTATTCACAGGAAAGTTAAGGGAGGCTGCTGGATCAGCGGCAAAAAAAACGATGAGGGCGGGCGAATTCGCCCCCAGGGTCCGGGCGAGGGGTACGCGGAGTGGGCAAGACAAGCATGTTCCATGTTGGCCCCAGAAAAGTGCTTTGGGGGTTGGGCCAGACCGAATATGGCGCGCGTTCGTCAAAGACAGAAAGGGATGACGTCAAGTGGATCCAAACGGAAAAAAAGAAAAGTTTAGAAAAGTTCAAACTCCAGGGTGCGTGGTGGCGTTTCAGATGTGAAAATAGGGGAAAAGTGAGCAGAGAAAAAAAAGGGAGAGCCCTTCCGCAGACAGGGAAGAAAATAACTCAAAAACAACACGGAGGCGTAAATAGATGAACAATAAGGTGGCCCGAAGCTCAAAGCCAGTTGATGAAAAGCAGCCAAGAAATGCAGAGAACGCAAATGGAGTGTGCCAAGAAGAACCGGAGAGAAAAGTGAAGGGGTATCATCATAAGCTTGCGAGCGGAAGCCATAGGAACATCAATGTCGGGCCACAAAGAAGCAGCCAACATGCAGACCATGCTGAGAAAAAATAGACCCGCGAGAAGCGCCCGCAAAGTCTTAACTTCGGAGATCGCATCGATAGGGGGGGGAGGCATGGGGAAAAGGATTAGTACAAAAAAGGCCAAGAAGGGAAGAAGGGAAATAACTGAAGGCTTGACATGCTCTTTGCGCTCGAATGGGTCGAAGATCATAAAAGAAGGCTTTTCAGAAGGAAAGGCGAGGAAGACAAGAAAAAATTCAAAAACTGGACAATCCGAAAAAATAGGACATGTGGAAGTCGAAAAACGGGGGAAGACTTGTCAAATGGAGTGTCGTACTCCATTACTCATCAGGGAAGAGTCAGGGCAAACGACCATTGGAGCGCAAAAAGACGCGGGGGACAACCCCGCAAAAGAATTTCAGCCGCGACTGGATCATCTCAGGCCGACTTGATTCCACACCATTAAACGCATGCAACTTAAAGTACCAAGGCAGGCCAGGGGGGAGAGAACAAGTCGCGGTGCGGCCAGAGATGTTTGTGATCCACTCGGCCAAAGGCCCGCGCCCGAAGGGAGCTGAAAAAAAAAAAATATGAGGAACACAAAAAGGAAAAGGGAAAATCTTTGCAGGCAAGGAGAAGGGGAATCGAGGATCGAAACTATTCGTTACAAAGTGGAGCGGCAAACAAAGGGGGGCGAAGTTTCCGCGGAGATCGACGTAAAACACCACGAAACACCGCGGGTCCAGCGCAAAGCCGCGAACTCAAATCTGGCAGCCGCCTTGGCGACCGAGTCCCCCCCTTTTGTAAAAAGTAGGAAGGGGGCCGGCTGGACACCACCCCCCTCAAAAGCTAACAAGAAGGTGAATTCGCTCCCTGTCCGCCACGCCAAGCGAGGGGCCTCAGATAGCTCGAGAATTTTTGTGGGGGGGACGGGTACTTATCCGACACGACGAGGGGGGGAACTGGTACAGAAACCATTGTTAGAAAAGGAAGCCCGGCGCTCGAAAAGCCTAAACCACGGCCGTCAAAGGGCGAGTGCTGGAATTGGGGGGGGGGACGCCGACCGGGACAGATTTGCAATTATAAAAAGACACTTGACTCTAACGGATCTAAAAGGGAGAACTGCGAGAGGGGACAAAACGAATGCCTCCTGCTACTATCCAGAAAAGTCAGCAGGCACCGCCCTGGGACATTCAGGACCAGGCATGGAAGGCGCGGCAAGAGGAGACTGGGGTACAGTGTAAGGGGCTAGAGAACACAACTAAAACAGAATGCAACATCAGAAAACGCGAATTATACCGCGGAAAAAAGGATTTCCCCAATTCCAACAAAGGAAACCCTGAAATAGGAGATGTTTCTTACTAAAGAAACTTCCTGGATCCGCGTACGCATACACAAGAGGGAAAGGGGGCACAGTGCAGATGAAGATCGGCTGCAAACCTAGCACGAGAGAAATTTTCTGCGAGGACCGCGGGCAGCTTTGTGACCAAGGTCAACAAAAAAAGGAAGTCCTCCAGAAAAGAAGAGTCAACACACTTGAGATGACATTTGCAGAGGAAGAAATTTCGTGGCAAAAAGCACTTGCTAAAACAAACCCCGAGCGATCTCATGAATTCAAACCCAACGCTAGAAGAAAAGGACAACGGGGGTCAAAGGGAAGAGCAGGCAAAGAAATCAGGAGAACCCCAAACTGGCAAGGGGAGAGGGTTTAAAATGGAGGACCCTGCTCCGATAGGGAACCGTCTGCGCACAATGATTAAGGGTAGAACAGGTGGCGCGAGAAGAGAGCTGCTCCGCTCAAACGGCAAACCTCCGTAAAACCCAAAAAAAAAAAAAGACAAGGCCTTAGCATGAAAGGAGGCGAGGGGGATGGGCGAAGGTTCATCTTGTACACTCTCCCCGTATTGACGCTGACAGCGAAGGAACGAAAGAACGGAGAATACGACAAAAGGAGAACGAGCGAGGGAAGCAGGTAGAGGCGCAAGCGGAAATCTCTAAAAAGGAAGGGACATGAAGAGAGGAAAAACTGGCGCTATCATAATTGCATGAGAAGCCAACTGTAGAAGGGTACAGAGAACGCATGGGGCGGAGATTTCTCCGAGCTGGAGGGGGGTCTTCACAGAGTGGAGAGGGGTAAAGTGAGGGATTCTTTGCAAGAAATATCTCGGGGCATCGCCGGAAGAGCGTTGGGTCAGTCAGGAAGAAGAGGCAAGGAGAGGGGCAACCATCTGTGAAAACAGAAAGGGTATCAAGATAAGTGTGCGTCAAAAGAACTCTTCGACAGGGAAAAGACAGCTTTCTTTGGGGCATGATGTCACCATTGACGGGAGAAAGAAGGGCGTGCAATGGAGGGAAAGACAGCGCGGAAATGGGAGACCTCAATTCTGACAGCGTGGTGTCGCGGGGCTTCAGTGAGGTTAGGGGGTAGATGAAGAGACCAGGGGGCGAAAAAGAAGATCCGACAGCATGTGTAGGTGGTGTGCCTTCTCTCTGGGGGAAGGGAGGACGGCGCAGGGGGAGGGTGTTGACATGGGGGCGGGAGCCGAACTCGGAGAGAGTGAGCGTGGAACCGATTCATTTGCTGACCTTCGCAATTCGTGAAAGGGGGCGGGAAGTGATCGGCAAAGGAAAGAAAAAGGAAAACGAAAGCAAAAGGTTCAGGGTTAAAGGTTTTGTTGGTGGGGGGAAGGGGACAGTTCGGGGCGCGGTAGTAGTAATGACGGGGAGACAGCTGGGAAATTTCCGAAGAGGGGGGGTTTTTAGGACGGGTCAAATTAAAGGGGAATGTGCCAATTATCCAGAAAGACCTGGTCAAGAAGTTCCCCTGTCGACCCGAGGAAAACGGGTTGAACTCACCGAAAGTAGGGCAGGTAAATCGGCGTTCGCAGAGTCGAAAAAAAAGAAGTAAGAGATAGGCTTATTTAAAAGAGGGCTTTCACCTTTGCTCCGGGATAAACTCTGCACGGTCGGACAATCCAGAAACTCGACGGACGACGGCCGTCAAGGTAGGGCGGTAGCAAAGGGCAGGTCGTTAACAGTCAGGGTCGAGCAAGGAAAAAAGGTCGGGAGAAAAAGGAAGTAGCGGGGAACTTCACCCCCAAAAAACTATGCAACTAGGTTAGGAGAGGAAAGCGAGCGCCATGGACTGGAATAATGCGTTGGGAAAGAACGCTATGAAAGACATGCTTCAAATACCGGCGGTGTTTTTTCTTAAAGTTCAAAGGCGAAAACGAAAGGGGGGGACAGGGGAACTAGGAAGGGAATTATTACAGAAGAAGGGCAAAGGAAGGAGAGGAGAAGCGCCGGTCTAGTTCTTGTGATTTGAAGCCGATAAAGAAGTTGCTGAGGAAGGGTGTTGCAACAACTTTCCGTCCGAATAAGAGGATCAAAATTGTGAGCGAAAAGGGCAACCGTCTGTGTTGGGAACTTCAGGAAGGTGTTTCTCAGAGGAATGTTATCCGGGCTGTGGCGAGGTCAGGGTCCAAACAGCAAAATGAAAACAATAACACGGCGACGGAATGGTAAATTGCCGGCGAGACGGCATGGGGAAGAAAAAAGGTTGGTGGAGAAAAGCGCTGAGAAAATTCGCAAGAATTTCAGCAGACGAGGGACCGTCGCGTTGCTTGCTTCCGGAAAGTGTCTGATTTACCGCGGTCTAAAAACTAAGAAAACTGGCGGACAAAAATATAAACCAATCCACCAGGGGTCAAAAATGAAAGGGGACCGCGCTTTTCCCAGAGAGGTTGCGGACGAGAACTCATAGGGGCGAAGAGGGACGAGCCTCGAAGTCAGGAAAAAAATTCAAATCACATCGCTCGCACCGTTATCCGCACGCCGAAAGGAATGGGGGGTCGTCAGGAGTTGGTTAAGGATCTTGAACTTGTCCGGAAAAAAAGCCTCGAGATCGGAGGGCCGAATTTGACAAAGCACGGCGTCCTTTACTCCCTCGGGAAATAAAAGGAGCTACACGGAGGAATTTTGCAACGCAGAGGGGCCAACCGCGGAGGACAAGGGGGGGATTGGAGAAGGGGCACAGTAGCTTTCCGTTCGTCCCGGACCTGAGAGGTAAGCTTCAAACGTGATGGCTGTGGGATCCGAGTGGGAATCAATCGCAGATGTCAACAATGAAATCGGGGGGGAAGGGTACTCTCTCAAACAGAGGATATGAAAGATATAGGAAGAAAAATAAATTACAGGAAGGACATACGCGGTCTGCAACACGAGAAACTGGAAACATTCAAAGAAAGAGAGTGAGGAACCCTCAATCTGATCGGGACGGAACGAATTGACCTGTATCAGAGCCGGTGAGGGAGGAAGAAAACACCGGCTGGCACCACGATCAAGCCCGGACAAGGAAAAAATGCTGGGCGCGCAAAGCAAAGACGTCCCAAAACTAAGCTCCCGCTCAAGGGTCGTAATTGAGGAGAGCATCGAGAGGGCTCGGGCAGGACCGCTATTCAACAAACATGACCAGCAAAACGGAAAGAGGTCGCAAGACTTCGTGCTGCGTTGTACTACCTGTGCGCGAATTGGCAGAGAAGAATAGTCTAAGAGATCTCGGACCCCCCTGCGCGCTGATGAAACGTCAGCAAAAGGGGGGAAAGGGACCGCGGACGTCCGTCATGTTAAAAAACGAACAAACCTGTTGGCCGAAGGGTCAAAGAGGG
>Ga0179593_1272433_pt1 | contig 11426 bp, 14 predicted proteins | sample CZODoug2_1_08_16_FD_185931 | JGI IMG/M metagenome (GOLD analysis project Ga0179593, IMG submission 185931) | Vadose zone soil fungal communities from Angelo Coast Range Reserve, California, USA - CZODoug2_1_08_16fungal (PacBio error correction) | ecosystem: Environmental > Terrestrial > Soil >...
CGGCAGACACCAGGAAATATCGCATTGCAGGAGGGCGAAGGAGTTAGGTGCCGCGAGAAAAATGGGGCTGGCTCATAGAAGGGCGCCAGCCCGAGTGTGCAGACGCCTGTTCCCAAGATAAGAGTCGGCCGCCGCTGATGGTTGCAAGGGGGCGTCATTAGATCGGGGCTAGCCTTGTACCATGCAAGCGCTACCCCCTCCATGCTAAAAACAAAAGAGGCGCTAACAAAGTTTGCGGGAGACGAAGGAAGGGAAAGCAACGTGGGGCTATCCCCCTCGAGGGGATTTATCTCCATCGCCTGAAGGAAAAAACCCATTGGGGCCGCGCTCTAAGTTAGGACCACCTTTCGAACCCAAACTGAAAGGGAAGCTCTATTCGGTGGAAAATACAGCGAAGAGGGAAAGGGTCTTTTTAATTGTGCAGAGCAAAGCGTAAAAGTGCAGTCGCAAATTTCGGCTGGGGGGCTTCAACGGGGTCGCCGTTGTCTAAAGAAGGGGGGCTATTTCACTAGGAAACCCGTCTGATATAGGATAGGACTTCTACCAAACCGAAATTCGATAAAAAGCAAGGTGCAATTTCGGCGCGCGCAAAAAGGAGAGAAGAACCCTAAACCTTAGGAAGCGCTATGACCGCGGGGTTATTCTTCTCCCGAGAAATCGAATGCTCGAAAGCTCGCCGGGGGGCGGCGCGGAGGGGAAGCTGCGCTTAAAGAGGGAGGAAGGGGTGGGCGTCAGAGGGTGGGGAGAAAATGTGTTCACCAGTGCCCGCAAGAGGGGGGCGCACCATCGACCAAAGAAAAGGGGAGAAAAGGTGAAAAGCGGCGGCCCCAGAAAGACGACCGCGCAGAAAAAGGAAGATAGATTTCGGTAAGTAAAAGCTTGAACGCGGGAACTTGGTGCTCCGTCGAATATAGACTAAACACGCCCTGATTAGGCAATTCTAAACTGCAAGGCACGCGGGCGTGTTGAAAGAAGGGGAGGGGGCGACAGATGCAAAGGGACTGAGGGTACGCAAAAAGAACGTCGGACGAGGGATCATTCTTTCAAACTGACGCTTTTGGTGCAACGAGCACCGTGAAGGCTACTTCAGAAAAAGGAGGGACTGTTAGCAGGACGCAGAGTCAGCTCACCATATGCACTTGCCGCCTGCGCCTGGAGTTGGTCGGCGCTCGCAGGTGAAAACTAGTCAATGTTATTATGAAGCGAGAACGGGAGCCAATGTCCGGGAGAGAAGTGGTACTAGGGAAGTGGAGAGCGGGGGAAAGCTTCCCAGTCGGAAGAGGTCACTGCTGCGGCAATCCCGCGATCGCAGACCGCAAAGAAGGGAAACTTGCAGGGAAAAAAAAAGAAAGGTGTTTAGGAACTCGAAAAGTTATTCTCTCGGATCAGGGGGACACTGAACAACTGACGCGGACCAGAAAGACTTGAAGTCTCTCCCTCTAAAGGTAAGATTTCCTCCACAGAAAGGACGGGGTGGGCGGTGAATCTGACTCGCTGAAAAAAAGAAGGAAAAGGGAGCTGTCGCAATAGTTTCCGGGAGGGGAATGCATAGTCAAAAAAGGAAGCCAAAACAAAAAAGCTCTGGGTTTTTTCATAAGGTCAATGAACCGGGATAAACGAAAAAAAGAAAGAAAACAACACGCGGACGAAAAGCTTCGGGGGGAGAAAGGAGATTGAAAATGTTATAAGGGCAAGTCAGCGTGAAGCCCGAAGAGAGAGTATTCATTACTATCCTAGGGTCATGGAGGTGATCGGAAAGAAAAAGAAGAGGAACAGTATGGGAGACAACGTGAAAAAGGGAGAAAAGAGAAAACGCTGCTCTCCGGAAAGAACACTTTACGCGGGGGACTTTGGGCAAGCGCGCTTACTTGAGCTCCGCGTTGGCAAAACCAGGACGAACAGTTTTAGCAAGAGGGAAAGACTTACGGCGGTGAGAAAAACGCGGCGACTTCAAAGTTTGCCCAACCTTGTATTAAATACTCAGTATGATGAGGGAAGGGGAAGGAAAACCTTGGAAACACAAAATTGACGCAAAAGAAAAAAAAATCTATCAGAAGGAAAAGAAAGAGGCTCTTACTGGAACTATCCGAACGTCCGGAAAGGGGGCCACCCGGCCGAAGTGAATACGAACGGCCACTCATACTTATGGGGAGAATTTTGAAACAAAGTCTGCAAAATCGCCTTGGGCAAGGGAAAAAAGGCGAGCTGTCTAAACTTTGGATGGCGTATTTTGTAAAAAAAGCACCGGAGAGAAGGAAACAGAAAGTCCGAAAAGAAGAAAAGAGGGAAAGAGGTTCGACTATCGTCAACCAAGGGAGCTCGCTCTCGTACAGTAAGCCAGATCAGAGTGTTAGGTCCGGTACCACGTCCGACAATAGCAAGGCGTAGTCGAGAAATAGATGACGAGAAGGGGGCCAGCGCGACGCCGCAAACAGGTCACGAACGATCGCATAAGTCAGCCAGTGGAAGGTGTCAGCTCTATCTCGGTCTTGGGTACATTTATATGGAACTTATGACCAAAAAGGACAACAGCAGCTTGGTGGCCCGAACATCCGTGGGGAAAAAAAAAGGAAAAGCTGGAAAGGAACTGCGTCAAAGAAAAAAAAAGAAGTGCATGCCTGAAGGGCGCAAAGGTACCACTAAACGACCTAGAAGCACTGAAAAAAAAGCGCCACACCGAGTGGGGGAAACGACGGAAAAAGGGGAAGTTGGGGACCATTGGAGATAAGCTGAAGGCGAGTTAAAATGCTAGCGAACCGGGCTGCAAGTTTCTTCATGACCAAGGGGCTCGGCGCAAGAGAACGCGGGAATGCAAAGTGGAAGGTAAAGCAGCAAAAAGATGTAATTGCTGCCTCTGACAGTGAAGGGCAACCTTAAAAATCGGGACAAGTAAACTCCGCGAGTGAAAGGGTTACTTTTAAGGGAAAGAGACGAGGCAAAGAGGCTCGACTAAAAAAAAGAGAAAACGGAGCAAAGCGGAGCAACCCGCGGTCATATAAACCTTAAAGCGGAGAAGGAAGTCCAAGCAACGAAGGAAGCAAGAACCGCGTGCCACTCCTGCAAAAAAATGACTCGAGAGAAAAGAAGGACATTACCGAGCCGCGATCGCTCGTTAACTAAAAGCGGCAGCAGCGGAGTCATCCAAAAAAAATGAGCTATGCCCGCCAAAGAAAAGGTCACATCTGGTACGTCTTGCCCACGACGCTAGATCATCTTTCAGTGGCTCAAAAGAGATAGTTGAATCAGCTTCTTGCGCCCAAACTTCAGGGATTACCAAAGAGGGGGCTGTAAAAGTATTTGAAGCCGAAGCAGGACTGAGGAAAAGGGAAAGGTAGGCTTGTTGCCAAAGTCATCAAAAATTGTGGTGCGGAAACGCCGTTGGGATTCACCCGGAAAAAAAGTGGGACGTAGGGTTTAACACAAAAAAAGCGCGATAAGCCCTCCACGCCTCCTTAGAGAAAAGGGGGGGGAAAGCTATCGCTTTAGAGTAAAGAAGAAACCCTTCCTCGATCGGAACCACGAGGTGAAAGTGAGAGAGTTCGGTGAGCGAGCCGTGTGGGGGCGCGCGCGAAAGAGCACAGGACGTAAGGAAGGCGGTTTATAACGTCTCCATAGATGGCAAGGGAAATGGCGCATCGGAGAGTCGGAGGGGGAAACTATGCCATGCGCACACGCGGGTCAGGAAGGAAAAATGCGGCACAGAAGGTCCAATGAAAAGCAAAAAATCGGATGAAAGTTGCGCAGGTTTGAGAAAACAAACGAAGAAGAAGAAAGGGGAAGGAGGTTTCCCAACGAGCACTAATCGAAAAAAGTTTGGGGGGGGGGGGGTTTACCAAGAGTCTTTCTGGGAGAGGAAAAATTGGGAAACAGCGAAAGGCGGGGAGGAAAGGGGGAAACCAGCCGTAGATGGGAAAGAAAAAGAAGCAATACAAGTTATCTTTTGACAAGCTGCGAGAAAGCTGCTGTATCGGGCAACGATGCGCAATGCAGAAAAAAACAGTTTTCCAAGATAAAAAATCGACATCGAAAGGGGAAACCTCCAGCGCAGAGGAGAGCTCGTGGAAAAGGGCGGGCATTCACAGCAAAAGCTCTTATAAAGCCTTCACACCTTTTGAATAGGCGTCGGGCTAGGAAAAAGCCGGCAAATTGCGGGATTCGTGGGTCAATTGCTCGCGAGAGAGAATTCAACAACAACGGAATTTTGGAAAAAAAAAAGGATGCTGACGACGACCAAAGCATGGCGTTCGTAAAGATCACTGATTTGGATAGGTGACCCTTACTGAAAAGGAGGGGAGGACTGGGTCGCCACGCCTGGACCCGAGCATGGAAGAGGGAAGGATGAGGAGAGGCATGATATGGACGAGAAACTCAATGGAAAGAAGGGGCAAGGTCTCGTCTGGGGCAAGGAGCGGATTCATAAAAAACAGCGAAAGTGATAAAAAAAATGCGGAGAGGGGAGGCATCCGAACCCAAACATGGAAAGGGGCGCAACGCTTCAAAACCATCGCAAAGTATCTACCTCTTCTGGTACCAAACCACTGAAGAGAGGCTTCGTGGGGGGACAAGAAAAGCTAGATGGCAGTGTTTTGGAAGGCGAAAGAGACAGATCCTATCCTAATGGAAGTTCGAGCGCTTGTGACATGACCAGGGACCAACGAAGTTCGACGCGAAATGCGACACAACCGTGCAAGGGGACCGAGGATACGCAGTCGCGAAGCTCTCTTGAAAGAGAAAAAAGAAAAATCTCCAAGCGCGATGCCGCCGACACAAATGAAGCCCTCCAACCTCTACTAACGGTGAGAGGAGGGGGGTTCTTCATATCGTACGACAAAAAGAGAGTCAGAGACTGGCTCAACGAGGGAAAAGAGGAATCAGGTCTTGCAAGTCAATTCCGGTGTGATTTTGTCCGATGACAACGCGTTAAAAACACCATCGAACACAGCAATAAAGGTAACAGAGGAGAAAAGAAAAAAAGGGCGACGACCTCAGATAGGAAAAGTCTATGAGGGGGACGACTTCAAAGAAATACAAATACGCTGGACAGGGATCAGAGTCTCCTCGCGCGGAATAACAGAGCGACGGAAGGAAGGAGAGCAAGCCTGTGTGCTATAGGCAAAAAAAGGGGGACTTGCGGGAAAAAGCGCGGGGATGATACAGTCTGTCAGCCTCTGCTTACGAGCCGGCTAATCCAGCCGAGTGGGAGAAAGGGAGGAGGGACACCACTGAAGGGGGGGGTGCAGGCAGCACTGCGGGGGCGTAGGTCCTAGATGTGGTGAAAATTCGAGTTCAAAAGAAAGGAAGTGGCCAACGCTTGCTTCAGGATTGTAGAGAAAGAGGAAGGTGCCCTTTCTCAACCATCTGAGGAGGTGAAAGCGTGCAGAAAGTCGTAGAACTAGCACAATGGTCACGAATGTCGATCGGATTCCTGAGCAAACTGAACGTAAAGATCTAGTAGGCTGCAGACAGACGAGGACGGCAAAAGCAGGGGAAATCGGCCCTTGCAGGGGATGGCGGGGACAGGCCACGCCTTAAAAGGAAAAATTGGGCGCTCAAGGGAGTTAACAAGTGTAAAAGGAAGGGGTCCAACCGGATGGAGACGTACCAACTCGTGGAGAAAACGCTCAATTGGCAAGGTATTTGGCATCAAAAACCGGGAAGGTGTCGGTAAGACGGCACGCGGTGAAAACCGCCCAGTGCTCGGGCGGGACAAAAAAAACACCAACACCACCTACACCAATTGAAGAAAGGAGGGGGTGCAGCTGGAAGAGCGAACAGATTTGCACACAATCTTATGTTTGTGTTGACACTTATTAAAAAAAGGATTAAAAAGCAGAAGGAGGGGAGAGGGGGAAAAGGCGCCATGAAGGCGATAAAAAAACTGGAAAACCTAGCACGGTCGCAAAAACGAAGACGACTCAAGGAAATAAAGTCGCTCTGCTTGAGATGGTCGAATAAAAAGAGAAGGGATGACAAACTTGTACATCGGAAACTGGTACACGAAAAACAACCAAATGAGCAGTCAATCACAGGCTATCTTTGAGGCCTAAAGTAAGGCGCGCGTTTGAACGGGAAAAGGGAAAAGACGCAGACAGTTGAAACACGCATAAGGGGAGGGGAGGAAGGGGGGAAAGCTCTTGAAAGAAGAACTGTTTTACCAAAAAGTGGTAAAAAAAATATACCGTTTCCGGGAGACCGACCCCCATACCTAAGAAGGAGTACGTGCCCTCATCCAAAAAAGGGAAGAGTAAACGCAACGGTGGGCACGATCAACGGACCGGAAGGGAGGGGGGGCTTTCCAAAACGCCATAAACGAAAAATAAACAGCTACGGTGCCGCAGCCTCTTTGGGCAAGGCGCAAGATCAGAGACAGAAAAACTAAAGGGGGTGCCCAAAGAATAAAGCAAAAAAAAGGGGACCCACCAACTTTCCGCCAAGCATCACGAAGAGGAGCTATTCGGGGCGCCGCCATCGGGTGGGCTTATGAGGACTAAACTACGCAAAAAGGTCCAACAAGAGGGGCAACCGACCAGAAACAGAGAAAGGGACGATTCTTAAGAATATCTCCATTGAAAGTCAGGGGGCAACGCACCGCGACATTCCAAAAAGTACAAGATCAAAAAGCCTTAGGGGATGAGTTCAACGTGGGGGACGATCGATTCGCGAGTTCCAATTTGGAAAGGAAAAAAACTTTAAAGAAGAGAGGTGGTTCACAAAATCGGAAGAGGGGAAAAAAAGCCGCATCTAACGGATGAAAAGGACGATCCTGGATAACATCTCTCAATAGCCGCAAGATGACGGTAGCAAAAATTCAGCCTAAGAGGTCGGGAGAAAAGGTTTTATCAGAGGCCACAATGGTTATTCAACATGCTCATAGGCGGGTATCCGGCTCGAAGGCAACCAGAAAGAACCCGAAAAAAAGGGGAAAGGAGATACAGCTCTTCCTTGAGAAGAGAGCGGGGAAAAATAATCTGGCGAGAAGGGAAAGAGACTTATCGAGACGTCAAAGACAGCAGAACGATGCGATAGTCGACGACGAGAAAGGACGGGAAGAATCCACGGGAAAATTTCACAGGCCGAATGGGCGCACGACAACTCGAGAACAAAGCTCGGTGAAATGAATGGATAGCGACATCAAGTGTTGAGGAAGGGGAAGGAGCGAAAAGGGGGACGAAAGCCTTCACAATTAGAGGAATCATACACATGACTCGAAAAGAACTCGTGATTCGCTTAGAGCGCAGAGGCAAATAGTATGGAACCGGGACCCGGAAAGGGTCAAGCGAAGACCCGCAGCAGCGAAAGAAGGGGAAAAGGAAAAATCTCTCACTGTGGATCCAACTCTGCAGGATATATGGAGGCATGATTGGGAAATGGGTGGTGGGGCTTAGGGAGGGGTTACTGTGGGACAGCTCCTTGCGGCCTTCGTTAAACCTCACCTCGCAGAGTTAAGCAAGCGTTGGTTCCATGCGAAAAGGTGGAAAAACCAACGAAAGAATAGCGATAGAGGATCCATCGTGGCGTGGGGAATAAGGGGGCATCACGATAATGTGTATGTCTGCCTCTACGGCAGACCAAACCATCTTTTCACGGATCAACATCAGGGGGGGGAGGTACCGAAAGGTGAAGACCGGGAGACACTCAGCAAATCCTGCGAAGAGAGAGGCCGGGATGCGAGGGAAGAGACAGATAAAAAAAAGTCCTTCCACAAGAGATCGAGTTCGTGAGCAATGTGCGCAGCGCCGAAGGACAAACCCGAGAGGGGGAAGTATTTTTGGGACAATACGAATTAGAACACTTGAAGAGAGGCCAAGGGTATGAATCGACCAAGGCGGCTTAAGGCGTTAAAAATAAAGCCAAAGGCGACAATTGTGGGGAAGAGGGGGACCGGGGAGCGCTAAGAGTGGGTGAAGGAGGAAGGAAGACACAAAAAAACAAGCATAGCTGTGAGACCAGAAAAGACGTACAGCGCAAGCGGGGGGGGGGGTGACCGATAAGGCTGTCGGAAATTGCAGAGGAGAGGCCAACAGCGAGCAGCAACCATGTAGGACAGCCGGGAGGACCTAGCGCATCACACAGGGAAGGGGGGAAACGTGCGTCGCATAAAAAGAATTAGCGGCACTAAGAATCCAAAGAGGCAGTTGCAGGGTCGGGTCCTAAAAAAAGATGTCCATAACCGCCCAGAAAAAAAAGAAAGACATTAACCGTAACAGCAGAGAGAATCAACCATCGGCATAAGAAAAGCGGGAATCAGCCAACCTTGTCCAAGGCGTGCATGCCACGTACTGAGGACCACGCTTGCGCCAAAGGTCAAGGTGAGCCAAACTCATCTTCCATCCATAAAACGGGCATAACCGGGGGGACAAAGGGGGTTTTACCAACTCCACTCAAAAAAATAAATGAGATTAAGTTGCGCGAAAGGTATCCTAAACCTTCCAACAAAAAGGGAGGAAAGAGAGAGAAGAGATGCGCACCCAAAAAACAAAGATCATACCTCAGGGGAACATACGTGGAATCCCGCCTGCTTATCAAATTGGAAAAAAAAATGGGAAGGAAACATAAAAATGGGCGCCAGGCCCGCCACGGGGGGGGGGAACACAATGCGCAACGCCACAAGAGCGCAAACCAAGAAGTGGCTTTCAGGTCGAAAAGAGGGTCATGGGGACCGAAGGCAATTGGGGAAAAGGGAACAACTACGCAGCCTTCTAAGTGCGCCTTTCAGGGGCAGCAAGGAGAGGGGGAAACTCGAGGGAAAAGGGTCGGCAACGCAGCGTGATCGCAATGTGAAAACATGCCGGCAGACCTCTACAAAGGCTCCAAAACTTCCTAAACCCCATGGAGGGAGAGGCATCTTGGGGGACAAAAAAAAACAACCACCTCGCCACCTCGGCCATTTCAAAAGAAAGGAAAAAAGGGGGAAGGGTCCAAAAAAAAACCAAACTAAAAAAACCCGCGTTGAAGAAGAGGGGGAACAAGATCAAAAGGAAGGAACCACGTGAGACGGCCCCTTCTGAAACAAAACTGGGCAAAAAAAACAGATGAAAAGGGGAGGAGTGACGATTTGGGTGCGGTCACTAAATGTCAAAGGAAAGAAAAAAGGGGCGGGAGAAAAGGGACATTTTCCGAAGAAAAAAAGGGGGCTGGGAATTCGTCTCTAATATCGGCGCTAGTCTAAAAAAACATGCAGCTTTAGAGAGAAGGGCGGGGGGGGGAAAAAAGACAACTTACGTGAGCAAAAAAAAACTGGGCTCAGGGTAAAACGAACCTCCCCGCCACCGAAAGGCAATCAGTGGCGATCCGGGGAAGGGAGGGGTTTGAAACTTCTACATCACAACACGGACAAAAGCAACAAAACAACCGAGGAAAAGCGCTGGGGAAGGGGCATAACCGGGAAAACAACGTCGGGGGGCAAGAAACCGTTTGAGGGTGTGACTGGTATGCGGAAAAAATAGTGAACAAAAAAAAAATAAAATGAAAGTGAATCTTCTGGAAACCCGGACACAAACTATCTGCTCCAAAATCTATTAGGAAGTGGTTTTCAAATATGGGTAAAACGGGCGGTTTACTATCACTGAACTTGGGGGGTGCTCGCAAGCAAAAAAAAGAGCAATGGGAGCAGGACCTGAGAGGGAAGAGTAATCATAAACGACGAAATTCTGGGCAAATGGTCACTCAGGCGCAACTTGCGGAACATCGGCGCTTGAAGGGCAAGAAGGGGGGATCAATACCGAGTGAGAAACTACACACTGGAGGTTGCGCACTCGGACCCCAGGGACAAAAGGGTTATCGGCACGCGGGATGAAGGACTGTAACCCAGACTAAAAGCCTCAAAATATTGGACAAGTCTTTAACGCAACCGTGCAACGGGCCTATTGAAAGAAAAAAAAGGATGGGGGCTGAGCAATTCATCAAGCTGGTGTTCAATCCCTATGAAGTGCCTCCTAACACCCGTTGGGGGGACGCATCACGGAGGGGGGGGGCAACGGGCGCGATCGGAAGGGGGGGGGAAAACTCACCGGGAAGCAGAGGGCCTGACTGCAAGCGTCGGGAAAGACACCCATGGTCAGGGACGAGACGCTGGGGGGTCCAAACGGGATCGATGTAAGAAAAGAGCGGTTGAAGGGACGAATCGGGGTGCCTGCTCAGACCTGAGCATTTCCTCTCGGAAAACAAATCGCAAGGAAACCCCGGCAAAAAAGGAGGGAAAGGGGGGGGAAAACTCGAAAGGTTTACACAATTCGAAGCCCAGGGTAAAATAAGTCTCCGCCCAGAGGGGGGGGAAAAAAAAAAAAAAAAAAAAAAAAAAAAAAAAAAAGTTACCAAGGGGGAAAGGGGTCAACTGGGGGGGGCCAAGGAATACTTTTGGGGGTGGGGGCGGATGTCAGTAGGCCCGTAAGGGAAAGACATTCCACCGAAAGAAGGGGGGGGAGGGGGGGAGCATGCTGGAAACGACAAAGGGACTCCCCGCCTGAAAATTCCCGCCTAAGCGGCAAATAGGGAAGCATTTCATGAAAAGAGAACGCCAAGGGGAAAATTGTGCGTGCCACACATGCTGGGAGGGGGAGAAGTTTACGACTTCATTACCTGGAGGGTGAAGCGCGAAGCGGCACAAAGCTGGAAAACACCGGAAACCAATAGTCAAACAAGTGACGAAATTAAATCCACTGGTGAGGTTGGACAGGCGTGACAAAAGGGGGAAAAAAAAACGGAGACGCGCTATGGCAAAACTACTCGAATGGAAAGGGTCGAAGCTTGAGCTGGTCGGAATCAAAAAAAAGGAGAACGTGTGGAGGGCACGGGGGAGTAACAAGGGCGGGGAAGAGACAAGCCGGACATTCACCCTTTGGTTCCGCCAAAAGGAATCACTGTAAATTGGGGAAAATAGGGAGCCTCGTAGGGGGTGTCAATTAAAGGTGTTTGAGTGGGCTGGTGAAAAAAGTGGTTTCCCAAGGAGGGTGGGGAAAAAAAAAACGACGCATACAAGTTGAAAAGGGGGAAAACTGGGACGCAAGCCGGAACGTGGGTTTTGGAGAAAGTTCCGGCCGACGAGGCAAATCAAACGGTTTTTTGGTAAAAGTTGGGGATCTCGGGCAAAGTAGAGGGGCGTCAAACAAACTGGGAAGGAACGTCCACCCTGGGGGGGAAAACAAGACACGTTAACGAGAAAAGGTCGGGAAAAAAAAAACCTTATCGGGGGAAGACCGCATCCTGAGGAAAGAAGAACGGGCAAAGAAAATCGTCAAAACGGTCACCGGTGAAAAAAGGGGGGGGGAAAAAGCGGGACTTCCTTACACTGAAACGCAAAAAAACTGATGCTAGCCTAAGAAAGGTGGGAAAACCATCGGATGGAGGGGCACGGAAAAGAAAAGGGGTAAGCAGGGCGCAGACTGCAACAAACGGGGAGAGGGAGGGGTGTTTGAAGCGGAAGGCAA
>Ga0179593_1297109_pt1 | contig 11426 bp, 8 predicted proteins | sample CZODoug2_1_08_16_FD_185931 | JGI IMG/M metagenome (GOLD analysis project Ga0179593, IMG submission 185931) | Vadose zone soil fungal communities from Angelo Coast Range Reserve, California, USA - CZODoug2_1_08_16fungal (PacBio error correction) | ecosystem: Environmental > Terrestrial > Soil >...
TCAGGATGTGAGGTGTTGAAGCCATGCTTGCAAAACTTAAACACCACCTTACTTGGGAGTTCTCAAAGCATCGTTGGCATGAAAAAAGTAGAGCTACGGGGAGTGTTTTCATCTTAGAGAGTTTGCACCAAAGGTTCCCTCAAAAACAAACACGTAAACACGCTCATTCACAAGTGTTCTTGATTTCTTTCCCCGTCATAGCTCGGCGGCTTGCTGGTCTCTCTCTTTGTTCAAATTGAAAAAAAGCTTCGGGTGTTGTCGGCTGTTCCGCGAAAAGGGGTCACGCCTTGGTCTCCCCAACGAGGGATTTCTTAGGAACCTTCTCGTGGTTCCTTGGGGGAGAAGCAGAAAACCATCCGGAGGGATCCGCACTAAAAAAGAAAAACTGTTAAACCAAACAGGATGACAGAAAACTGCAAGGTGAGGAACGTCCTGTCCGAGAAAAGTGTCCGGACCGTTGGGGGGCTTCCGTCGGCGGCCGGCGGAGGGAGGGGGCAAGAAGGGTCCAAGACCAACGCGTTGATCTGAAAAGGCGACAGTTCACGGACCACAGGGGGTTGAATCGGGAGGGAGGAAGAATGCCGTGAAGGGAACCGACCTACTAGGAAAAGAAATGCCGGAGAATTTATATTGGGTACGAGAAAAGTTGTGGGCAAACCTCAAACCAAAAAACCCAAAAACCCGCGAAAACTGAGGGGGCCACTTCTGATCACGCCGGGGGAAAAAACGGAAGTAAGCACGAACCATCGGCAAAGATTCTGAGCGATAAGAGGGTTGGGGGTTGACAGTCATTCCGGTGACTTTTTGTTAGGTTGTTTGGAACATTGATTGAATTCCTCATGTCGTATGAACAAATGGGGGAACCCCTTTGTCATACCAACTCCGAGGGGCTGCCTTGGGTGTACATGGAATCAGAAGTTGTGTGAGCGGGTTACGGGGCATTTCTGTCGAGGTGGGCTCATCAGGGTCCGAGTTGGTACCTCTCAGAGATTGGGGCGCCTGAGGAGAAAACATAGGAGGAAGGAAGGAGAGGGTCTATGGGGGTGTAGGATAGCCGGATCCTGTAGCTGGACACTAAGCGGGTCAGGAGGACCAGTAGGCTCAGTTATTCTATGGGTTGCCCCTAGGGGAGATGTACGAAAAAAAAGAGCTGCAACAGGCTGTAAAAACGGGGGGGAGAGGGAATCATGCTTGTGGGAGTAGAAACAAAAAGCGGGGGTGGGGAGGATCTACCAGAGATAAACTCGACGGTTTGGTACTCTCCGTGATACTAGCGCGCAAAACATAAGAAAGATGTTAAGAACGGGACGACGACTACCTGGCCTTAAATTGTGTTGGTGGAGTTTCAGGGCGGCATAATGGGCCTGGGAGAAAAATCGGGAGGACCGACAGCGCTCGTAAACAAAAAACCTCCATTATTACTTACGAAAGTAGAGTACGAGCAGTGGTCCCCTTGGAAAAAAGGAGTGATCGTCAAAATCGTTTTTTGCACATTCAAAAAAAAAAAAATGTACTCGAAGAAGGGAGCACTTTTCTCAGCGGACAATAGACCTGGAAAACAGATGAGAGATTGACGGATGTCTAAAAGAAAATGGGCGAGGGGTGTATTGGGGGTTTGATTGGATTGATTTTCCAGGCCGTTTGGCCTGGATTCAACTCCTCTGTGATTTGGTTTTAAAAACGGCCGGCATGCCAGTGTGGTCGTGAAAGAGTGGGGATGTGGCCGGGGATGGTGAACCTTAACGGGTACGGAAAGGACATACCGCCGACTGGGTAAATCGTTGGGGGAAGGAATTCCTTGTCCCAACCGTGCCTAGGGAAAGCAGCTCTCCCGAAGAGCGCAGGGCCGTGGGAGACATGAATAGGGCTCGGTCGCTAGCACTACCACTGTCTCAAAGAGAAAACCGAAAACGGGGGGGAGGGGGCAATTCCACAAGGGAAAAGCACCTTCTGAATTTTCTTGAAAACAGCAGCGCCAACACGAAAAATACAACGAAACTCAAAGGGAACGGAAAATGAGCATCAGGGAGTAAGTCCTTCAGGGTTGGGGGGGGGAAAGAGCTTTGCAAAGTAAGAATAAGAAACTATAGGGGTTATGCGAGGCTTACGAATCACAAGTATTATCCGGGAGTAGCTTTAATGACAACCTGGAAATCAGTAAACTAATACAGGGAAGGAAACAGTTGCGGAGCAGACATACTCGTCTTTCGGCATATAGGAAAACGGGAATTACAAGCCTCAAACCTTGGAGAGGGTCTATCTCCAGTGTTTCAGCAAAATGGTTAATGTACAAATTGAGAAAGCCGATCACACTTGCGCTGTTGTCTCACGGAAACGCCTCGCAGAAAAATCAAAAACCGGAAAATGCGCCTCCAAATGACAGAGGGGGAGGAGGACTGGGGTTTAAGAGGTAACCTGAGAAAAGGGCCTGAGGTCCAAGAGCGCGAAAGACAACCATGCTAAAAAATAAGGACGACAACTCTGGGGGGAAGTTCAACCAGCTCAAGAATCTACCGGGATGGCCAAAAAACGGAAAGCATCTGAAAAGGGCGTGCAGAAAGGCTTCTACTCAAAAGAGCAGAACCCGCCGACCAAGTGTTGGGAAAAAACTTGTTCCGAAAATCGGGGGACATCGATGTTCTCTCTCGCGGTTACTAGTAATGGGGGTAAATAAGTCAAAAGGGGGAGGGGTTCAAAGTCCCTACTACAGAATCCCTCGGAGACCGCAATCTTAACTTCGTACGAAGGGTGAAAACCGTACACAGTACATCTACGCCAGCAGAACCGGGTCATGCGACGTATGCTTGCACGCCGAGTGATTGCAACGTTGGTCGCTCTTCACTTAGGGTTGTGAGGCGAAAACTGAACTCAAGAGGGGCGGCAATCACCGATAGGAAAGGATTGCATCATGGCGTGGACGGGGTATGGACGAGCGATGTGGGACATTAAATAACTCAGTGGCTTGTAGGGCGTATGTCAAGCACCGATCTTGGGGACTCTGGCGGGTCTTAAGGTTAGGGTTAGGGTCCAAAAACCTCTTGGGAAAACCAATTGGTGAATGAGTCGAAAAACGAGTGTTGTGCGCCTGTAGGCTTCACTAGGAAAAGTAAGAGTTGGAAGGGGGGGTTGGGTAGGCATGGGGAGGCCTCATACTAGCCTTCCGGAGTTGCTAAAAAATTCAAACAACAGAGGGAGGGGGAAAGACGGGGAAAACCAGCCCCCAAAAGCAAGAAGGAGGTGGTAGAAAGACGTCCACACGGGAAAGGGAATAGAGAGAACCCCAGGAGGAGGAGGACCGATCAATGGAATGCATGGGTGAGGACACGATACTGAAAGGGGGGTGGCTCATAAGGAAAGGTGGGAAAAAAAGGGAGACCACATACAAAAAGCTCTGGAAAGATTGGTCTGGGCAAAGGAGAGCCAGAGCTAAAAGGGGGAATTCAATGAAAAATAACGCATGGAAAGCTAGGATGACGATATAAGGCTAGAAGAAACAAAGAGGGGAGAGGCGGAAACAGTTGGTGGGACAGGACTAGAACCAAAAATAGAGTATGGGGGGGGGACGAGGAGTAACTGAGGTCAGAAAAGCCGCGCTCCCCTGAGAGAAGTGAAATAGGGAAGGCAGACGGGGTCGAGATGTCGTCGTCAACCATCAAATAGATTCAAACATTTGGGGGAGGACGGGGACGTAAGGGAGGACGGGGGAAGGGAAAATCTTGGGGGAAATGGACGGTTTCGATTGAAATACCATGGAAAAAAGGTTAGGGGTGTCAGTAGAGCATGAAGGGGCTATGTAAAAAAACACTGACGGGATAAGTAAACGAATAAAGAAGCAAGAGAAAGAGGCTGTAAACCCGATGTTTCGTTCATTGTCAACCAAACCGTCCAAACAACAGGAGAGTAAATGGAATCTCTTGTCGAGAGGAAGGAAAAAATCAGGCGAAGGGCTTCAGGGATCGTCTCAGAACTTGGACAAATTGGGGACATTCCAGAACCCAAGACCGTCTGGTCGCAGGGTTCGCATGGGAGAGGAAGGCCGGATTGGAACTACAGCTAAGCGCCTTGGGAAAAAGAACTGAGTTTGACCCGCTTGTGCGTCTCTGGTGGGGGGGTGGGGAGTTTGAGGGGGACTCGTTGTCCCACATGAGGACGGGTGCAGGTATACTCTAGGCACCGGGGTGGGTTGGTCACGAAGAAAACCGCAAGGGTGGGGGGTTAGCGGGTAAAATGCCCATTTTTAACCCAAAAGGCTGAAAAACTTTCTAGCGCCAGACAGGTGGGGGGAGGGACGGTAATTTCCAGAAGGGCAGTTCGGCACAGAAAGATCAGTAGGGGGGGAAAACTCATAAGAACCGAGGCTTTAGGGAAGAATTGTGGACAGCATCCGTACGACCGGGAGTTCAAGGAACGAACCAACCAGAGCGCGAAAGTTTGAATCGGCGGGAAAAAAGAGCAGCGGGTCCATCACCCTTGGAAAAAGGCATGTCCTCCGGGAGCGCAATAAAGGAGAAGTCCAGTTCACACGGGGGGACGTGTGTGAAGTTCAAGTTTGGGGGGGAACGATCGCCTTAAAACAAATATAAGGAGAAAGTCTCCTTTGGAAGGCACTAACGGCTGTGAAAAAAAAAAACAGGCGAGTCTTGAAGGCGACAGGTACTCTCTATCAGGGAACAGGGCAAACGGGCCTGCGAAAATTGTATGCTTGGGCGAGTGGTTCAACGCGGGTGTAAAATTTCTCTAATTTCCACGCGGAAAAAATCAAATAGGCAAAAGGGGATGGGTAGTGACGAAGTACCGAGGGGTCCCAATGAAAGAAACGGGAGGGCACGGTGAAAACTGGCGGTTCCACGACATAAGAGTGTGGGCCTCTTTCCCCGGGTAAAATTTGACCCAAAACCAGAGCACCTACACAGTCCTACGTTAGCAATCGACTTCGGGCAGTGTTCAAGGGGGCACGAGGGGTGCAGGGTAGACAGGTGGGACTGCCAACCTGAAAAGACCTTTGGGGGTTAAGGTTTCAAAAGGGTAAAAGAAAGCGGCCCAGGAAAAGAATCAATTGGGGGAAGACTAAAGTCGCTGGAATGCAATATGGGGTGGGTCAGAAGGTCGACCTGTAGGGGGAGCCCGATGAGGAGTAATTGACCCGGTTGACAATCGGGAAAAAAAAAAATAGCGAGAAGGGGGGAAAGGGGGGTTAAGGGTAACGTGCGCCTCTTTGACTGAGGGGTGGCTAAGTCTATCAAAGGGGAGTTAGGGGCACAAGTCTACAGAAATTAAAAAAAAATTACGGGCCTGAAATCGGACAATCCCATTACGAGAGGGTTAAGCATTCACGGCTGGTTCGTGAAAGAAAGAACATCCAAAGTAATGAGGAACGTAAGAAAGGGAAGGGAAAGAAAATATTGCAAGAACAACAGAATTGCATAAGTTAAGGAAGCTCCTTAAAAAAAAAAGTTCTCTGAAAGGGAGGCAAGGATGGGATGCATGGGGAAAAAATTGGGGCCATCTGCAGGGGCCGAAAGGTGGAAGGAACCCAAACTACACAAGAAAGAAAGGAGATGGCAAAAAACCCGCAAGATGTATTAGAAAAGGATCTGGGGAATGGTTCGGGCTGCGGCCCAAAGTTGTACCCCAAAAGGGATGACAAGAAGTGAGAAGCGGAACCAAAATCGAGGAAAAGAGGAAAAAGAGGAGGGCATTAAAGCGTATTTCGGTCGGGGTGAACAGGAGAGTTGTTCGAAAGGTCAAACTCCATGTGGCGAACTGTCAATCAAACTGCGGGAAACTATAACGAGGGGCCGCCTGCTACAAGATAAAAAGCGGCCGATTCCGAGTGAAGTCTAAATCGGTGCAGTTAAAGTTCCAAGGGACACTGTAAAAGGGTCGAAAAGTTTTGATGATCCGATGGGGTGAAAAAACGGAGGGGACATTTCTTGGTCAACACATCACTTTAACCGGCCAAAACAAAAAAAAACGGTGGGGGCACCAGCTTGACACGCGTAACCTCTTCAACCAAGAAAGGAAACGGGAACTTGACCCCTCTGGGGTAGCGTGCCGAGCTTGGGGACATCGGGGCAATAATACCTCACTTCAACAGGGAAGAGGTCCCCGTTGGGTGAAAGCGAAGCAAAAACAAAGTAAAAAAGGGAAAGTCATAAGCATAGGTTGCAGAAACTGTCCAAACCAATGGTGAATCGCGTGAAGTAGCTTACGGCAAACGCAATGAAAAGCAAGTCGAATGAAAGAACAACTTATTAGGGGGTTAAAAAGGGGAAGTAAAGCAGGAGTTTGGCAGTCAAATCGAATCACGGAGAGTACAAATTCGTGTCGCAAAGGGAGGAAACAGGAATGACTCCGACTTAGGGGAAGAGTGTTTAAGAAGACGAAAAAAAACGGGGACCACAGCGTCAAATTCGGTGACAGAGGTCGAACGAGGTAACGCTCTGGTCTTCTCCACGAAGGGTTCACTTGAAACTGCCTGGATTTGGGTCAAAAGCGTGAAAGGGGCAAGACCTGGGGGGGACCAAAATTTACGGGGGCCTCATAGGAAGAGGAGGAAAAACGAATGGCCAAAAGGCGTTTCACACCAGATGCAGGAGGAAAAACTGCAATGGGGGAAGATACAGTCGGCGGGGTGGGAATTGGCCGGAAAAACTTGATTGACGGTCGCGTCGCACCGAACGGGGGCAAAAAAAAATCATGGAAAAGGGTCGAAAAAAGCGCAAAATGTTAGCGTGCACGCTGGTTTGATGGACCAGGTCAAGACCATTAGGGCCAGGCATATAACACCTTTCGGGGATTCGTCTAGATAGCTATATAAACTGGGCCCGCGAAGGAGGAGTTGGGGGAAGAAGAAGTGGGGGGCCTCATGGCACTGTCCGTGGGATAGAACCTAAAGATAATCAGGTCCTGTTATCACTGTGCCGAAAGCGAAACTAGAAAAGGAAGGAGAGGAATCATCAAGGGGGGGGGGGTGGTTTTGCCATATTAAGAGTAGGTAGTTCCTGGGGTTTGGGTTTTGGGAGTCGCTGAGAACGGGACTATCACATCGGCTACTTTTGTGCAGGCAAATAAGTCCTTTGGGGACGGGAATATCTACCGGGGGGGTACTTAGGAGGACCATTTAAGTCTGGTGAGGTCTTAGCATTCTGAACCGTGGAAAATGCCCCGTTTTATTAGTAAGAGGGGGAAACCTGCGAGAAAACCGCTCCTAAATTGCGTTAAAACATGCAAATGATAGAAGGGGGGGAAAGATGGGAAAATAGCACGAAGGAATTGGGAGGATAAACCTCTTACGAAGGGGGGGCGAGCACCATGATCAGCCCCAAAAAAGCAATAAAAGGGAACTATCTCTAAAAGAATACCGGTCCAGTAAAATATTTGTTTTGTTGGGCCAAGGGGCAAGTATGATTACGCAATATTAAAGTAACGGGAGTGACGGATCCCGCACTCGACAGGAAAGGGAAAAACCGAATAGTGGGAGTAGTCAGTCAGAAGTGAAATTATCGGCAAAAAAAGTTTAATTAGTCTGGGAAGAAGGATATCTTTTTGTTAAAAAGGGGGCAAAACCTTCTTCTCGCGATGGTCCTTTCAAACAAGTTATACTTCCCAATCATGAACCTTGCAGCGCGTAAGAGGACTCTTCGATGGCTTATCACGTCATCCTGTTACGGTGTGGGGTATTGGTCGGGAGTTGTGAACGGAAATGTTGACATCGGGCAAAGGGGGGGGGGGGTGGGCACTCCAGTGACGGCCGGAAGGGTAGTGGTACTAGTACGGAAGAAAAGAAACTACGTGGAGGGGTTAAAAACTGGACATGATAAAAGGGAACTGGGTGGGAAAAAACGAATTGTGCACACAACAAAGAGCAAAACCAATAGCAAGAATTCCCGTGGAGAATAAGCTTGCTATCTTAAGGGAAGCTCCTGACAGCGAAACAGGCAAACCCCCCCTGTGGGGACAGCCCCGGGGGTACAGGGTCTGCCTTAGATTCTGGTCGATTCGCTTATTGAGTGAACCCAACGAATGAGAGCAAACTGCACAATTGTCAAGTTGGTGCAAGGAATGAGGGAAAATCAAGGGCTCGAGGGGCCTTAGGTGGGAAAAGGACCTCTAGTGGGGGGGGAAAAACGTCGATAGTGCGCATCGTCTGTTAGGGTTACGAGCTGGGAGATGAAACGATCCGGACATTACCGGAGCTGTGCAAAATAGTAGTAAAAGGAAGACAGGGCGCGAAAAGTTATGATATTTCAAGACGAGGCGGTGCTTTCATGGTATTGAAAAAGGGCACTAAAAATAACGCTTGGGAAGGGAACTGGGCTCTAGGAAATTTGGGTAAACCTCTTTGGTGGATGCCGAGAGGTGACATCGGACGAATGCCCACATTTAATCGGTCGAAAACCCGAAATAAAGGCCTCAGACGTCTAACTAGCCGTCTCTCCGAAAATGTGTAAGTCTTTTGGAAGAGGAAAACTCCGTCGAGAAGGGGAAAAAAGGGGCATGCGTTCTGCATACTACAATGCGCAAGAGAATCACCCGACCGAACTCGACTTTGGGGGGGAAAAAAAAAAGGAATTGAACCATGCGTACAAGGTTCGAGCGCTGAAGCCCTAAAACAAAGCAAATGAGGATTTAAAAAGTCGTAAGAAAAAATCAAACAGAAAGGCTCCCGCGACCGCTTGGCGGTTGGAAACGGGGACTGAAAGCGGAGGATCAGAGGGGGCTAGAGAGTTACTTCAGGGCATGGGAAATCACATTACAAGTGTGCTTCACACACACCAAATCCAACAAGACGATGTCTCACCAGCGAAAATGGTGCCGCCGGCAGTCAAAGTTGGAAAAAAGAAAAAAACAAATTTCTATAGAAAATCACTACCTGCTTCTAAAAGTTACACTGCTCGGAAGGAAGATTGTGGGGGGGGAAAGAGGGATGGAGGGGGGGAAAAAAGACCTTCTCTACCGGGGCTGATGTTAGCTCTGTCTGAGGAGGGGAAGACCAAAAATAGTAAACCCGGAGAAGCGTAGTCACCGCTTAAAACCCCCCAAAGGCGAAGGTAAGCACACGATTGGGGGGGGGTGTCTCGGGAATCGGAGCTGGAAAAACATGAGGAAAGTGTCAAATTGGTTAGGAAGACGGCTTTGGAGACGAAAGGAGGCGGAGGAATGGTTCAGCAGAAATGCAAACCACATAGGGGAATGCGGTCGGGTGAAAGTAACGTTTAAAATTGGGAAAAAGGAAAACAGGAAGGGGGGAGTAGGGGGTCAGCATACGCAACACAAGAAAGATCGCACTCGCAACAAACCAAAACAACGGTGAGAGAACTAGGGGGTGGAAGGGGCCGGGTGGACCGTATAAGAAACAAGGTATAAAAAAAAACTGGTGGCGCATATCAAGGGGGAAAAGTCTGATACAACCGACGGGTCGAATGAATTTCAAGGAATAATTCCTACTAGTCTCTATGAGGGCCTAAAGAAGAGTACATGACCCAGAAAAAGAAAATAGGATGTACAGACGGAGAAAAAAAAGAGCTGAGGGGGGGGTCTCAAGAAAACCAATACATTTGGTTTTAACAAAGGAACGTCTTCCGAAGAAAGGAGTGGGGGTGTCCCTCCCGAAAGTTAATATTCAGCACAGGGGAGGAGCATCACGGGGAGCGAGGTATCTTCCAGGCAATAAAGTCTAACCAAAACTGGGAAGGACGACAGGGGAAAAAAGACGAGAAAGGAATACGATTCGTTCAGTAGACGGGTTTACCCAACCTTCGAATGGGAAGGGAAAGGTAGAAGGGTGGGAGAAATCTAAAAAGCGTGAGTTGATGGATTTTTACGAAAATGTGGCCTCGGAAGTCAGGAAAAGTCAGGCAATCGAAAGGGGTAAATGGATGAAGAGTTTTCAACCGCAAAGAAAGGAACTCGGTGTTAGGTATCATCTCTGATTTGCGCGGGGAAGGCTAGGAAAAGCAATGACGCGAATGCTGGAAGGCCCTCTGACTAACACACAGCACTTGGAAGCTGGTGTACATGAAAACTGAACCACCAGGCCGCTGGAGGGAGGAAGGCTCTTGGCGCAGTCCAGACGCCGATTGAATACAGAGGAAAACAGTAAAAAGCGGAGGTGAAATCTGAAACGAATAAAAAAGAGGGCAATGGTGGGAGGCGAAGGGTACATGTGAATCGTCGAGGACTTTAAAACTAGAACCAGTCAAGGGTGGGGGGAGATCGTAGTTACAAAACGAAATTTGGAAAAATGGCAAATCAAATTGTAAATGCTATATAAAATAAGGTCTTTTCAAAGTCAAGGGCGTCACGACACGTCAAAGCGAGGGCCGAAGCCCTCTGGGACTCTCAGATACAAGGGCCTAGTCTGGGGGGGGGGGGTAGAAGATAGCGAAAAGGATAAACTGGTCGTGTAAACGCAAGCCGCGAATCCAAAGAATCGAAGGAGAAACTTAAATAGCGGGTAAGAGGCGGCGGGCTCAAAATGCAGGGAAGATGTTCAAAAGGCAGGGACTCAGGAAGGGGACATGAAACTTGGCAGGTTGGGAAGGGGGGTCAAGGAAAAGGACACTATCAACCTCAAATCCTCCTGCTACCGGGGAAGGTAAAACTGCCTAGGTTGACGAGTACTATTCGGGTCGGCCAGCACTAGCAGCGGGACGGTTCAGACAGGGAATACTCGGTTTGTTGGCGTGAGATGGGGCCCAAAAGGGATGGACGTGGGGGGGGGGGGGAGATAAATTGGACAATATTGAACGAATACGGAGTCAATGGAGGGGGGATAAGACCACTAAAGATGCACGAAGGTAGGGATAGGAAAAAAAATAGGGAGGCATTCAAATGAAGTTTGGGAAAAGAATAAAATAACATAAAAAAAGGCCCAAAAGGAGGGAGCAATACTAACTCTCTCAGGCGTGGGGAAAGGTTCTAAAAGTGCAGGGAGTGGGGAGATTCCACAACCGGGGGAGAAGAAGGGGGGGGGCATTTTTTGGTGAAGTGTGAAAACAAAATCAAAATCCACGAGCGGAAAAGGGGGGCATAAAGAATGTCCATGCGCCAGGTTCCTTCCAAGATTGGGGGGTGTAGAAAGGTCGACGAAGTGAGTTAGGGCAACATTTCAGTATTAAACTGAAATAAACGGGGGGGGGGCACCAGAGGAAAGGCTTTCATGTCGGGAGAAACTGACTTGGAAAGGGGGGAGGTTGGTGGGGAGCGGAACGGCTATGGTCGGCTGAGTTCCAGGGCAGAAAGCTGCGATGTAAATAATTAGGCACGGTTCTCGGAATGCGGGCCACAAGCATTCACGGGAGTTCCCCGCCTTTGCAGTGGGGAGTTTCTTGACATCGCCTTGAAAACCTCCTAAGGGAAAAAAAAACAAATGAAAATGTGTAACCCGGGAAATGGCCCTACAAACCGAATGGCCCAGCTTG
>Ga0179593_1501915_pt1 | contig 11426 bp, 12 predicted proteins | sample CZODoug2_1_08_16_FD_185931 | JGI IMG/M metagenome (GOLD analysis project Ga0179593, IMG submission 185931) | Vadose zone soil fungal communities from Angelo Coast Range Reserve, California, USA - CZODoug2_1_08_16fungal (PacBio error correction) | ecosystem: Environmental > Terrestrial > Soil >...
AAATCGAGTGGCGCACGCCACAAACGGTTAGGAAGGGGGTTGGCCAAGAAGAGTCTTCACGGGCTACGAGGCCGGGGGAAGCGCAAGACACAAGCAAGTGAGAAGCTGGAGTACCAATTACGGTCGGTCGGGCAGAGTGGGACGAGTACGGCACTACTTTCAAAAAGGGACGCAAAGAAAACTGGCGGGAAAATTTATCACGGAAGATCCGTGTGCCCAGCCCGGAGCCAGAGCGGAGAAAGAGAGAGGAATCGATTCCAGCGAGGAGAAGCAACGCTGTCCCCACAGGGAGAAGCATGTCCCTCTATTACGGAAGCAAGGGAGAAGGGGGCATTAAAAAGAAAGGAGGAGCAGTTAAAAATCTCCTGAACCCTTGAGAAGATGGGAAGGGGAGGGGAACTAAAGAACACAGGCGAATTGTAGGACGCAAGCGCCTGAGATGCCAGTGGTCCTTTGAAGGAAAAAGAAAAAAGGCGGGAACAACGGGAAGGGAAACCGGCGACGGGGGGGGCCTATGCCCCAAAAAGCTCAAAGCAACAGCCGGTTATCAAGGCGCAATCACACAATGGAAAAAGCGGCACCGTCTGTCGAGGGGCGTTTGGTGCGCGGTTCAGCCCGAGTATCAAGAAAAAAGTGGGGGGGGTCAAATAAAAAACAAAATCCCCAGACGAGAAAAGCCGCGGAGGGACAAGATCTGTTGCCATGGCCCGCCAGGGGGGCCGGGGGGAGGGGTGCGCAAAGAATGAGACCTAAACTCAGCCTTCCCCTCCGAAAAAGGAGGGGAAGGGGACTTCAGGATAAAATGACTTGGCAGGACCATTTGGAGCGTAACGGAGGAAAATAGGCCATGCTGGAGAACCAGGGGTAAGGAAAAGGGGCCTGGCAGAGGGTGTGAAGTGGCGCACGGAATAGCAGTTAAAGGTCATGGAGTCTGATCACTGCCAGTGAAAGGACGGATTGATAAATTCCAAAAAAAGAGTTTTTAGTATGACTAAAAAAATCGCAAGGGTGACAATATTTACCCATAGCAAGGCAAGAAATGGAAAGAATAACTTAAGAAAGGTGACTGTATTTGTGAGTGCTCAAGTTCAGAGAGGGGAAAATGAATTGTTGGAAGGGCTGGGAACGTTTGGACTGCGCTTTTTAGAAGGAACTGATCGGGAACACATTCAGGGGGCTTGCTTTTCAACAATTGAGCGAGGTTTGGTGGAGGGGAACGGGCTTGGGGGACGCGGTTTGCGCACCGAGAAGGGGCGGGGAAGTTATCCGTTCCTTCAGCCGAGGATAGCCGAATAGACAGCAAACAGGTCAGATTGTAGCCTATGAAAAACAGAAAAGGCAGGTTGCAGCATCTTGGGACTGAGAGAAGAAAAGTCCATGGAAAGACGGACCACCTGCGTTCGGAAAAAGAAGAGAACACTCGTCCGGAGAGCGGGGGCATCGAGGGGGGGGGAAACAAGTGGGGGAAAGAGCGCGAGAGAAACGGCCGGGTTGAGCGAAGAACACAGTGGATGGGCATGCGTTGCCATAAGGGGGAGAAAACCTGGAAGAGGATTTCTCAAAGGCGGTAGGTTGAAAAACGTTGCCTTTGCACGGAAAGGTGCTGCCAAGGGTGCAGCTGTGGCGCGGCATCACAGCAAAGAAAGGGTAAGAAGAAGTGACCCGAAAGTTCTCCCCAAGACCAGGCGCCTTCATATTGGGAGGGAGCAGGGTTAAGCTCGTTGATGTCTTTTGCCTTGAGAGAGTAAAGAAGCGCGTGGCCAGTCTGAACACCGACAAAGTTCAACACCGTAAACCAAAATTTTCGGAGCGAGGGGTAACCAGGTGGGTGGGGACGAGGACGTCGGGTTCTCTGGGGGGAAAAAAAACCCCGTCATACGTAAAGAGACCCCAAAGTAGGAGGGGCAAGCATGCGGGGCTCAGACAGGGGGACAAATTTCCAAAGGGGAGAGAGGGAACAGGAAAGGCTGGCCATTGTGTATAGCAATAGGATGGGGGGAGTACAGAGGGTTAGCAGGAGCAGAGTGTTTTAGGAATGAAGAGAATTCCAACGAAGTTGCAGGGGTATAAATGCGAGCAAGAAATGGTCGGCTTGGGAAAAGAGCTGGTCTAAGGGGGGGTTAAAGGGAGCGGTGGGGTGGCAGGCATTGGTACCCGGGGACACAAGCGAGAGGGGGAGCGTAAAGGCGTTAAAGGGGTCCTAATCACAAAGGTGTTTGGCTTGAACACAGTTAAACTGAACTTTCAGGGGGAAGAACTCCCTCGCACTTGAAAAATTACGGCGGCTTGCGCAAAAGTCTCTCAGATCGGTACATCAGACATCTGTCCTTTCACGAGAAGGGGAGACTGCGGGGGGAGTCTAATCAGAAAAAACATCACACCGTAGACGAAAGTTCTCAGGAACAGGTTCTATGAGCAAGCCGGAAAAAAGAAAAAGTTTGGGAAGAAAGGTTCAAAATAAGATTCCCTATCGGATACGAAAAAAAAAGAATGGGAAAAAGGGGGGGGTGCCTTATCTAAGCGAATCGTGGGACAGTCACCGTATTTTAGGGTGAAAAGAGGACACCACTACACCTGACCTCCAAAGAGAAAGTCAAAACGTAGCAACTAAGGAAACCACAATCCAAAAGAAGCCGAGCTGAGCTTAGGGAAATATCTAGAAGGAGGAAGATAAGCCTCGCCTTGCGGTTGGGGGAGGGGGTTTGCAGTTCGAAAGTATTCATAGGAGGTAGGGGAAGTGGTTTTTAAAAAAAATGGAAAAAAAAAAGGTATCGGGGGAGCCTGTACTGGAAACGAAAGATAATGCCTCAAAACTCTTTTGGGGAGGTACAGTCGACGCGTGACCGATAGGGCAAGAGGAATGGGCTGTTAAACCTTTTAAGATTGATCGTCTTTCCAAAGTTTTAAGGGGGAAGGGGGGGGGGGGGGGGGGGGGGGGGGGGGGGCCGGCTTGCAAAAGAAAAACTGTTGGAACGGGGTAGAACTTGGATTGGTTTTTAGCGACCTTTCGACTCAGATCCGCTTCTGCCGAAAGTAAAGGGGCAGACAGAAGTCTTGGGGAGGGTTGAGCAAAGAAGGATGGCTAGTGAGGGGGGGGTGAAGAATTTCAGGTTTTAACCTGGCCGAAAAAACAGTAGTAATACTGTGCTTATGAGGGAGGTCCCTCCGGAACTCGCGCCGGGAAAAAGGTGACAAGGAAGCTCCCAACAAAAACTGCTGAGAAAAACGAGTCGCAAAAAAGACTTGGAGGTTTCTCTCCCAAGCCGCCAAGCTAAAAAACAGCCGGGAGCAAAAGAAGGACGCACCTGAGGCTATCAGTCCAAACCCAAAAGCCAAGTCGTCCGCCAAATCCAGAAGCTCTCCACAATGGGGCCATATCGACGAACACTCAGCGCATTAAGTCAGCAAACCTCTTGCCTGGGGGGGGGGAAAGACACCGAAGTCCCGAAGCATAATTGGGGGTGCAGGTCTCTGGGTAAAATTCATTTAGGTACCAAAAAGCGAAAAAACCTCGGATTTGGCTCAACCCGGCTCTCAAAGGGCTGCGGTAATGTGTAAAAAATTGGGGGGCGGGTTCAGCCTGTGGGAAAAAGGGGGGGGGGGGGGGGAGAAGTAACAGGCAATCACGAGCGAACATCAGCAAAAATTCTCGATCCATTCAAGGCAGGAACGGGTCCTTGGCTACCCAAACAGGGATAAAGGCCTGAGTAGCCCAAAGGTTGCGCCTGGCCCGACCTGCCAGCCGTTCTCAAATGCAAAAAAAGGAAAAAAAACTACCAGGGACTGGAGCAAACCCCGGGGAAGATAAGTTATCTCTCCCAGGATGGGCCAACGCATTGACCGGCACTGTCGGACCGGTCGTCGCGGAATGCAGGCTTAACTCAATCTTTCACCTGAAACTCTGCTAGGTGCCAACTTAACGCCTATAACTGGACCACTCTTGGGAGACGCTGCGCATCGAAAAGGGGGGGGAAGTGAAGAAAAGTCATGGAATCTTTAAAATTAAGACAAAAAGAAAAGGGAGATGTTTTGTAATCGAAAGAGAATCCGCTTTTTGATGGGAGGAGGATAATGTAAAAAGAAACGAGAAAGGTTCAAGAAACCTGTCTACTCGTAGGAAGAGTCGCTTAGAGTCCCCGTTACCGCCAAAACCAAAAAAAATCGCCTCAATTTTTTGAAAATCATCGCCAAGAGGTGAAAGGGGGGGTAAGGCACTCGCCGTAACGAACGGACAATACCAACTGAGAACCGAGAGAGGTGGGATGATTGAACTTGACAATCAAAAGAACTAAAAACTTCATGACGAGAAGTGACATTCGGGACTGACCCTGCAAAAAAGGAAAGGTTTTTCGGGTCTTAGGGCGTTCATACGAAACTGTCTTTGTGGGAGACGTTTCTTGGTCAAAACTGCTTTCAACCCAATTCGTAGCGCCGGTCACGGGCAGTGCAGGTTCACTGGGAAGGAAAGGAGAGCCGGGATGGGTAAGAAGACGCACTGACCCATTCTTTAAAGAAAAGAAAAGGGGTCATTAAGATACTACGTCCAAAGGTCCCGCGCAACTTCAGGGGGGGTAGAGTACCTTCAAATATGGAGGCTGGGGAGGCCCGTCTTCATCTGGAGAAAAGGACGTTCGCAACCTCCACCCATCCACAAGGGCGCCAGGAAAAAGGATATTCTGGAAGGAGTACGTCTTGGGAGGTAGTGCCCCCACTTTTGGAGAAGGCGCGACTCCGTTTCATGAAACGCAAAAAACTCCATAGGCAACGCAAAGCACGGGCCTCATCCGGGACCAAAAAAGGAGTGTGGGCGGTTTGAGAATCCCTGGGTCAGAGACCGGTATATGAACCTGCCCTACGGGGATTGTAAGCGAGTCCAATCGGCACTTCGAAGGTTCGTAGGTCAACAGGAGGCCAAGGGCAGGGAGCGGCCGGCCTGACAATGCCTTGAGTTCTGTTTTCCATCACGGGGGACAGGCCCGGCGCAATGTTCAAGGATCTTGAAGACGAGCGGGTTCAACTTCTCCTCCGCGGGGGGGAAAAACGTCTTCCTGCCACCATTCTCCAGGGGGGGGGAAAGAAGGTGAAAGAAAGGGCATGGAGTTCGGAAAAAAAGGAGAGCTGGAAACTCTCCGCGCTGGAGGGAGCAAGCGAAGGCTCAGTCGAAGGTTGACAAGAACAACAACTCTCGTGATTGCCATTGAAAGATCAGGTTCAACGCCAGTGGAAGGAAAAAGGGGGGCGGTCAGGACCCGTCACAATAACAAAGACGTAATGGTGACTCCCATAGAGAAGGGGGGGCAGGCCGTACAAGGGAAGGCCTCTTAGGCACGTGAAGACTCTAGACGGCCAAAGAGTGAACAACAAATAACCGCCTGCCTCGACTCAGAAGGGAGAGGCCGCAAGAGAAGTCCATCAACAACAACGAGGCGCCTCATCGTAGGGCGCACGCCACAAAAAAAGGGGGAGAGCCGGCTGGGTTTGGGGGGCCAAGAAACAAGGGCCGATAGAGGCTTAACGTGCTTTGGAAGGCCCCTTTTGTACTGCCGAAAGGGGGGAGAGGGGGGGGAGTCAACCGATTGGACATAAATAATGTCCAAGACCGAAGCCACAGAAAGCGGGGAACGGGGCTACGTCAGGGAGAACTACTCGTTAGTGTGGTCCGGGGGGAAAAGCCCGGATCAAGCGCATTAAGACTCAGGGAAGAGGGGGAAAGGTTGGCCAGCCGCCCATGGACGCCATCCCATTCGGGAGAGAAACATCCATGGGAGAACTGGGGAGACGACGGTTTGGAACCGCGGCGGATCAAATTTCCCCCTATCGGAAAAAAGAAAAATGGCAAAAACTCAAGACTCGAACAGGGAGGTGGAGAAACGCGCCGGCTCAACTTCCCGTGTGAAAAAAGGTGAAATCAGGAAGTGAACGTGAAGTGGAGATTGTACTCTAGTCAAAGAACCGAAAGTGGCATCTACACTGGGAACAAGGGGAGGAAAGCTAAGAAAAGGCTAAAAACGGAGGATGCGGCCCGTCTGGTCGAGGGGGAGGGGGGGGGGTGGGGCGAGGTGGGAAAGCAGAGGATAGAGCCGTCAAAAAGTGGGGCAAAAGAAGGGGAAAGGTCCGGGAGGGATCATGTGGGCCCGCACCGGCCGTTTTACTTGTTGCGTGTAGGGGCATGGAATCGAAACCTTGTTACTATAAACCAAAGAAGAAAAAAAAAAACTATGGAATACTTTTGCCGAGGAAGTACTGATCCCAGACCCATGGGTCTGAAGACAAACTTGTAAAAGGGGGTTCCCTAGGATCTGTCCATCTTGGAAACGAATGGGCGCCAAGTCACGTATGAGGTGAAGTATTGCATCCTGAGCAAGGGAAGGGGGAGAAAACATGGAAAGTCGAAAAGAAGCAAAAGACAAATGACTATTTGGGGAAAAAGAAAAGAGAACTAAAAAACAAGAAGGAAGAATTTACCCATAAAGGGGACAACTTAGAGAACGTCGGGGGATGTGCTTCGGTGCTCAAGTCAATAAGAGGGGGAGAGCCTGGGAGATTTGTAGGTGCTTGGCCGTCGTTTACGGCGCGTGGGGTCGGCCCGGGACGATCTTGTCAAAAAGGATTTTCAACAATTAATGTTGTGGGGGGCGGGGAGTTGGGAGTAGCGACGCTATGGGCGCACCGATTCGACGGTGGGGAAACTTGAGCACGTCCATCGTGCCAGCTTAAAAGAAGCAGCCATCAAACAGCGAACAGAATGTGGCCGATGAAAAACATCCGAGGGTGCATAATCTGGGGGGGAAAAGTTTCACAGCGAGGCAAGTCCAGCCCGGGCAGTCTTGAGGAAAGGAACCACATTTCGATTCCAAGGAAGAGGGGAAATGAAGGGATAAGCGTGGGCTGACGAGCAGCGGGGTACCAGATTTGACCTAGGGGGCGCGATAGTAACTTAACGGACGGGTGAATCTCACTACCCGACCGAAAAGTATGGCAAGTGCGGGGCAGAGGGATAACCTGGACGAGCCAAAAGGTTTTCGAAAGGGACCATCATGCGGTCGTTTGCCCAGACTTTTGCGTGGGCCAAGGGATGGGCCGGCGCTTGGGAAACGAAAAAGGGAGCCCGCACAAGAAAGCAAAGCCAACAAGGGTATAAGGACCCGGATGGAACCAAGAAGGGTCGCCTGCCTTGAAGTGATCGAATTTTTGCAGGAGAGCCGTGCGGTGCCCGGGAAAGCGAGCAAAGCGCCGGGGGGAGAACGCCAACAATTTCAAACCGAACAAAGCCGGGTTTCTTAGCGCCGGGTTGAGGGAATGCTGGGGGAGAGGGTGAGGGGGGGGGGTACCATGACTTTGACACAGAATGAGAACGCGCAAGTACAGACTTTCTGGCGTGAAGGGGGGCGCAGCGCATGGAGAAGGAAAAAGGCAAACCTCGCTTGGACTAAAGCTTGTGCCTGGGAGGAAAGGAGGGCCATTGGGGAGCCGTAGCGCCTGGGTTTTGCTTGACGAACTAGGAAAGGAGCAATCGGGGAAGGGATAGAGAGGAAAAGCCGCCGTAGGGCGCTCCCAGGATTGGGGTGAGAGTTGAACGTCTGGGGATAGCAAACTCGCAGGCAAGAGCGGGGCAGGTTTCCAGTTCATCCGGGGGGGGGGGGGGGGGCGCAGTCAGGGACCTCAAGTGAGGGTCGCTGAAAGTGGGGGGGAAGAAGGGTTACAGCGACAGGTTACTACTGTGTGTGAAATTACGGCCCGGAAGGAAAAGGGAAAACAAACCCGCCACTTTTGAACAGAAGGAAGCAGGGGCTGTGCGCAAAGCAGCAAGAGATCGGTTACATCAGCCAATGATCTGAAGATCGGTGGCTACTGAGGCAGAATCCGAAGGTCGCGAAAAAAAAGTGGTCGCTAGAGAAAAAAGGTCGTGGGGGAAGGAAGAAAGCGGCCAAAACTAGCGAAAACTTTAAAAGACGACCATCAGGGGAAAGGCTTCGAGAAGCGACGTAAGACTGGCAAGGGGGAGTATCTAATCCAGCGTGCAGTCACGGCGAATTGGGGGGGGGAAAAAGATAACATGGGGGTGCAGCTACAAACGCCGATGAATAATTCGAACAAGAGAAAAAGGAAACCAACAGAAAACCGCAATCCTAGTCTGGGAAAGAGGCATATCTCAAAACAAGGGGAAGGAAAAGAGAAAAGGCTCAGCCTCGGCTGCTGGGGGGTTCGTTAGTTTGCTCGGGTTAAGAAGGTTCATAGAAAGGGGGGGGTCAAGTTAGTATGAAAAAATAGCCGGGACTGACCGAATGGGGAGAAGAAGGGGAAAAACCTGGGGGCTTCAGTAGTTACGTCGCCTCTTATCCGGAGGGAAAAAGATTTGGCGGAAGGGTAAGATGGACTGGAAGATTGCGAGCTTGGGACGTCTTGCTTTAAAAAGAAAAAACAAAAAAAACAACAAACCCAATCGCCAAGGGGAGACTTATAGGGGGGGGGGGGGGGGGGAGCGAACGTATATCGCGATTCTCCACAGATCTGTGCCATTAAGATAGATTGGACCGAGAGCGAGTAGTTTTGAGCAAGGGCTATCGTATGCTGTTCCAAAGAGAGGGCAGGGTATCCGTTTGGGGGGAAGTAATGGCGTAAAAGACACAGTATTAATACTGGATATGTGACTCCTTTCTTGTCCACCGAAGTTCGCCCGAAAACAAGACAGGGGGGGGGGGGCCAACGACGTCCAACAAAACCTGCTGCAGTTGAAAAACTCTTCGCAAAAGATGCAGAGATGTGGCTCTCCCAAGAACAAGCTCACAACAAGCCGGCGACACAACGTCTCACCTTTCTTTGGGGGAGGAGAGAATCCTCAAGTGCCGCCAGACCGCCAAATCATGAAAGTTGAGATCCCAATGGACCGAGGTCGAGAAGGACACCGCCCTACTTCAAGCGCGAACCGACCTTTTTACATGGGAAGAAGACGCCGAAAAGGAGCCGACTGTGGGGAAAAAAGGGAAAGGAGTGGGGGACACCCCCCCCCCACCCCCCCCCAAAGACCCCCACCCCCAAACCCCCCCCCCCCCCCCCCCCCCCCCCCCCCCCCCCAAAAAAACCGAAAAAGAAGTTGGGGGACCCACCCCCCCCCACCCCCACACAACCCACCCCCCCCCCCCCCCACCCCCAACCCCCCCCCCCCCCCACAACCCCCCCCCCCCCCCCCCCCCCCCCCCCACCCCCCCCCCCCCCCCCCAACAACCACCCCCCCCAAAATGCAACCCCCCCACCCCGCCCCCCCAAAAACAACACACCCCCCCCCAAACCCCCCCCCCCCCCAAAACCCACCGCCGCCCCCAACACCCACACCCCCAAAAAAGAACCCACCCCCACCCCGCCCCCCCCCCCCACCTCACAACGCTCCCCCCCCCCCAAAACAAAAAAACAAAACCCCACCCACACCCCCCCCCCCCCCCGCCCACCCAAGAAAAAAAAAAATACCCCCACCCCCCCACCCCCCCAAAAAAAAAAAAAACCCCCTCCCCCCCCCAAGGGTCCCCCCCCAACAGTCCCCCTACAACAAAAACCCAAAGATGCTTACCCTCAACCCTTCAAAAAAAACTTCTCTTTTTTCAAAAAGGGGGGGGGTGGAGGGTTAAACTTTTCTCGAGGAGAAAAAAGAAACAAAATCAAAAAATTCCCCAAACAATAGGAGAAAAAGGAGAAAACTGTCTATCAAATTAAAAAGGGGCCGGGCTACCTGGGGGGGGGAGAAAACCGGGCTCTAAAAGATTTGCTGCTTAGGATGGAGCCAGACATTTGTTCGCGGCCCCAGCGCCTTCCAAGGGACTTCTAAAAAAAGCGGGGGGAAAACGAAAGAGGATCAAACCCGTTTCAGCGTCCCAGTTAGAAGAGGAGAGCTGGAAGATGGAAAACAGCAACTGTCGGTAGGGTAGGAATGAAAGAAGACCGGGAAATCTGTCAAAAAAACGGAGGAACGCTTATCCTTCACAAGGGGAACCGCTTATATGTTCGAACTTACAAAAGAATGGGTGTCCTTGACATCAAGACTTCAAAATGAAGTGCTTCGAGAAGGAAAAAGTGCAGACGATGGTGGAAAAAAGACTACAATCTTATCGCGGTTTTGGGGAACGAACGGGCGCTATTACGAGTGTCCGTGATGGAAGAGTTTCAAAGGCACCGTCAAGAAAGGCGCCCAAAACGTGACAAAAAACCAAAAACAACGAATAGGATCAATGGGGAAAAAGATAGCCAAGATCAGGGGAGAGTCCCGTCCGAAAGAAAGGGAACTACGTCTGCAACCCGAAAAAGAACAGGGTACTTGAGCAATGGGCAAATACAGAACGTCAGTGAGTTTCTAAAGTGCAAGGGACAACTGCTTATGGTTAAATGGGGCGGGGAGGAGGTTTGGGGGTTCATCTAAAAAAGGGGGCTTTTCTTTTCTTACTTTCAAGAGAGGAAGGTAGGGGGGGAAAGTATCAAGGAGTGACCTTGCTTAACCTGAGGACGAAAGCTGGCGCACATCAGAAAGAAAAGAGTGGAAAGAAATAAACGGTGTTTTGAGCAAAAGGTCATTCCGTCTCCGTTTACGCTCAAAGGAAAAGGAAGTCATGTTTTCGGAGACATTCAATAAGGGCAGGGGGGGGGGTCCTGATGGGAGGCTGGAGTTTGGGAAAGTTCATTCAGCAGAGGGGAAGCGCAAACAGAGCTAAAGGGGGCAAAAAATCCACAATATCTTCTTGGGGGAAGCCAGCATCTCTTGGGTGCTTGTACATCTCGGTCCAAAATTGACGCGCGATAAAGGAGGAAACGGCCGCCAAACAAGGGCCGCGCAAAACCGGTGCCATGTGTGATGAGCCTTGAAAACGGGGAGCTGTCCCTCCAGGGAAATAGACGTGTGAAGCCCCCCTGTCGCCGGTTAGGGGGAAAAGCGGCCACTCCCGGGTGGAGAGGTCAAAAAAACAGTTGACGCAGGCGGCCTCCACGCGCCTGTGCGAGAAGGGATGTTCAATCAGAAGCAAAAGCCGGAGACAAGGACATTAGATTGCCGACGATCGGGGAGGGCAACGGGAGGAAAAGGCGTGCATTCCCCTGGAAAAAGAGAGGGCATTGCTGCTTCCCGAGGCCAGGCGTGATTAGATAGGGGAAAAATCAAGAATCGATATGCCCGCTCCGTGACTCTTGCTCCGGGCTGGGAAAAGAAAAAGATGATGGAAGATCCATGTGCAAACGCACCAGGAAAAGTTCCCGTTTTTAAAGAGGGAAGATTGCAACTCTTCAATACAAGTGGCCGTACGAGGAAGTGGTGACCTCCAGGAAAGTAAAAGGGGAAAAGTAACCAAAGGGTCGTATCACGTGAAGACTAGGTGGGGAGGGGCCACCCACAACATGAACACAACTCGAACCGTTGCCTGGATGCCAGTCCCTCCGAGCGCAACCTC
>Ga0179593_1601239_pt1 | contig 11426 bp, 15 predicted proteins | sample CZODoug2_1_08_16_FD_185931 | JGI IMG/M metagenome (GOLD analysis project Ga0179593, IMG submission 185931) | Vadose zone soil fungal communities from Angelo Coast Range Reserve, California, USA - CZODoug2_1_08_16fungal (PacBio error correction) | ecosystem: Environmental > Terrestrial > Soil >...
AGTTGCGGCTTGAAAAGAAGGACAAATCATCAAGGAAACCATCCTCGAGGAATTAATCCGCGAAAGAGATCGCAAAGGAATTTTCATCAGAAAAGGGGAGGTTGAAAAGCTGCCTCCATCATTCAAAGAAAAAACTTTGGGGTAAAGGAAGAATGGACACCGCGATGAGCGCAGCACCATAGGAGAAGGAAGCTGAAAAATGGAATACCCTGGAGAAGGGGGAGGGAATCGAATCTGGAAGAGACGGAAAAGTATCGAAATGAAAATCAGAAAAAGAGAAAAGAAAGGATGAAGAGCGGACGTTTATTCGGCAAAAGAACGCCTCGGCACGGAAGGGATGCTACGATTCCCGGAAAAAGAATGCGAACGGAGAAAAAAAGCAACACAAAAAAAAAGGGGAGGAAGCAGGAAACGATGTGGTTCGTGCGACGGGGGAAAAACAACCACAAGTGGGTCAAACGGAATATACCCTTACGGGAAGAAGGAAGGAGAGCGAAAAAAAGAGGAAGCGACACCATAACCATCCCGTGCACAACTATGATGACCTGTAAGGAAGTGGAAGTTACTATGGCGGATGCGGCAGGGGAAAGGAAAGATCCCTACGAAAGAGATCGCGCCCGGGGGGGGGGGAAAGAGTATAAAGGGAGAGAGAGAATCTGGTGCCTATAATGCGAAGGGGGAAAGCCAGGTGTTGAGGGGAAAGAACATAAAAAGGGGGGGGGGGGGTGGGGGGGGGCGATTTCCGTAACAGAACGGTAGCCGCCAAACACCAGGGGGAAACCGGATTGGAAAAAAAAAAAGAAGACTTTCGAGCGGAGGGGAGGAGGGAAAACGGAAAATGCTATGAGTCAGGAAGGATGAGGGAAGGAAAGCCAGCCGGCCAAAAGAGATTGACCGAAAGTTTAGGGAAAAAAATACAAAGACGCACTGGAGAGAAAAAATCTCTGTCGGCATAACCAAGGGAAGGGGTAGCAGGGGGGGCCAATGAACATCGAGATCGTTGAACCGCTTGAAGTAAGAGAGAAAGGTTGCCCTCTAAGCAGAAGCGTAGGTTGACAAGAAAAAAAGGGGTGTCAAGGAGCGGAAATGAATAATCACCAAAAACTTCAGAGCCCTAGGAAAAGGGCCAGCCAGGGCCAGTAAAGGAGTCGGAAAGTTTACACTATGGAGAGGAGTAACAATCAGGAAGTTTACTTTTTTGAAAGAGAGAGATAAAGTGGAGAGGTCTTGGGGAAAAGAGCATTTCGCGTCGTGGAGCAGCCGATTCTGAAGGAGGTGAGGAAAAAAGGAAGGGCACTAACAGGAAATACGGTCTTCAACGAAAGGAGGCCAGGGGGGATTGTCGAGCGGAGCCGGGACACCAGGTCCAATGTCTGGGAAGGGGACGCGAGAAGGTACACATACAGGAGAAAGAACGACGAGAAAATACGGCAGAAATGTCCGAAGGAAGGTAGAGAGAAGAAAAACGCCTGTAACAGTGAAACAAAATTTATAGGAAAAGGAAGGAAAGGGAAACTACAAACTTGCGCCCAATCAAAGGGTTCCTGGAAAGGAATCAAAAAGAAAGATCAAGGTCGTCAAAAACCGGACAGACATTCTGAAAAAGAACTCTGAAAAAGGCCGGGATCGACTACTTCCGTCACCGGAGGGGTGAGAGTAGAAAAATACTTCGGGAGGAATCCTGATTCGGCCGAGCAGTCCACGTCGAGAGGTCGGAGAGCGAGGTGCCGGTGGTCTGGGCTCCCTAGGGAAAGGGGGACTAGAAAAAGGCCTTCGAAATGGGGAAAAGGTCGTTACAACTGAGAGGACCGTAGAGAAAGGTAAAATCCCTGAAAGAAGAAACGGGAAGCTATGTGGGGACCTCTACTAAAACGAAGGGAAACTATTTGAAAAAAAACACGGAATCAATGAAGAATAAAGTATCGTCCCGACCGTATGCTAAATTGATCCTATCTGCGGGAAGGGGGAAAAAAGGCCGCGCCATACCCATGACTAGGAAGTCAGAAAGATGCCAAAACGGTGCAATCGGCGTCTACCTGCCGAAAAAACCACCAGGAGTAGGGTGCGATCCGACGCCGGTGAAAAAACGAAAGCCAGAAAGGGAGACAGATCTGAGTACGATCGAGGAGCCGGCTTTGGAATCCACTGGACAGAGGAAATTGCTAAAAAATCGGTCGCGACGATAAGTAATTGCGAGAGGCTGAAGATTTTGAACTGAAAAAAGGGAGGGACCACCATCTCGGTGAGAGAAAGTGGAATGGGGAGGATGCTTTCCTCGGGAGGTAGACCGGGTAAAGGGAAAACGACCTGCAAGGAGTGACAACCATTCTGGAGGGGGAATTCGCACAAAAGGGGATGCTAAAAGGAAAAACAAGTCAAAGAAACAACCCCTCAAGAAAATCGCAAAAGTCCACACTCTCCTTATCCCCAAGGTCTCCCGGGAGATAATTATCGGGAGACTCGGAGGAGGAGTCGTCCGAGTTCGGGAAGGGGGAACTTCTTAGGAAAAGGGCCGACTTGAAGAATATAAATGAGCGAACGGGAGTCCGCGCAACAGCAATAGAGGGGGGACGCAAGGGGGAAATTTTCAGTCGAAAGTTTGAAGAATCGCACGGGGTTCACTGGAGGGAGGGGGTTATAGACAAAAAAAATCCTGAGGACTTTAAAGGCCTACTCATATCGCGGGGGAAGAGAGGTTTGTAACGAGAAGAGACCAATGAAAAATTGGCCTCGGGGACTGAAAGATCGACAATAAAACCGAGGGGAGAACAAGAGGGGGGAAGGAACCAGAAAGGGAAGAGAGGGGAAGGAAAAGCACTACTAGCGAAGGGCGGCTGCTCTAAATCAGGAAAAAAGAGGAAGAGCCGCAAAGCGGGGGGGAAAGGGAAGGGCTGCCATGTCTCGAGCAGCGGATTCCCCCCACTGAAAGGGCTAAAAGCAAACATTCTTGTTTCCGGCCTCTCCTAGGAAAAAGTCTGTAGATTGGGTTGCTGAAGGAGGCGAACAGGACAGGACGGAGGTTCCTCGGGGAGGAAGTGACGTTCGAGAATGGGGGAATGGAAGCGGAAGGTTTGAGGAACATGTAAAAAAAATGGCGCTTAGAGGGGGAGGGCGCATCTATTACGTCCACGCTACTTACTCAGGGGGGGGATAAAAGTGCAAAGGCCTCCGACAGCACTTACTTTTTAGGAGGAGTCACCAAAAAATGAAGACCCCCAAAAAACAAAAAACCCAACAAAAGAAAAAAAAAAAAAAAAAAGAAAAAAACAAAAAAAAAAAACCCAAAAAAACCCCAAAAGGGGAGAAATCGGCGCTTTGTATCTTGAGAGGTGGGGAGGGAGAGGAAATGGGAAGATCATTCCGCGGAAAAAAGGACGGACTGGCTTTCAAGCGCTCGCAAACCAAAAAGCGAATCAGTGCCGAGGGACGCTCTAGAGCTAAACAGAAAGGAGAAGACCGGTGTTTTTTTTGGAAGGGCGGTCAAGAGGGGGGGGGGGGGAATGTTTGCTGCTAAACCCGGAAGGAGGGCTTTTCTGACGGCAAGACAGGGAAACTGGCCGTAAAAGTGGGTTAGCTAGAAACCTGGGAGCAACACACGCGATTACTAAAAAGGATTCTTAGGAAAAAATTTTATAACGAGCAAGAAGGGGGGCTCTATGGAGTGAAGAGAAGAGTAATAAGGGCCGCCGCCATTGCGGAAAGAAAAATGATGGATCTGGCGGCAAGAAATTCAAGAACTCATCGTGGAGGGTACTGGTGTCCGCGGGAAGAACACCTCGGTGAGAGAGCTGAGGTGAGGGTCGGGGGAGAAGGGGGGGTTTCCGTTTGAAAATAGGGAGTTGCAGTGAAACCCGTCGCACGAACCACATCGGTCCAGAAAGGGTGTTGGCGGGGGAATGAATTTATTTGAAACGCAGAGGGATCTTATCAGTTGGAAAAAGTGAGAAGAAAGGGAAAGGATGAACGTCAGAAAGAAGCGGAGAGAGGTTGAAATTATTTCAAGGAATTGCCGATTCGAAAGAGTGGGGTCCATGTAGAAAGGCGGGGTCTTAACATAAGCCTGCAAAAAAGAGCGAGAGCCGAAGAGTGGAAAAGTCTGATGGCGGCGGGGAAGGACAAGGTATCTTCGGCACAGGGGAAAAAACGGTCGCGGAGAAGAGGGAAGGCAGATAGCTGGATCCGGAAGGGTGGGTGGGAAAAAAAAAGGAGGTGGGAGACAACACCAACAAAAGGATGGAGGAAAAGTAAGATAGTAGGAAAGGAGAAGGAGGCAAATTTGACCCATCCTCTAGGGAAGAAGCGACGAGGAAGAAGCTGAGCAGGCAAGGTTTCAGCAAAGGAAGAAGATACCGGCATTTTTGGAAAAAGGGCTTCGCCATTCGGGAACTAACGTGAGTAGAGGGATAGAAATCACTGCGTGAAAGAAAACGGACATGACCTCACAAAACCCTTAGGAAGAGGGAGAGACTTAAATAATTAGAGGAGGATAACGGAGCGACATCGAATTTGACTTTTCATACCGGTATCGGCATTCCTCCACTGGGGGGTGCCAACTGAGAGTAAGAAAGGAATAAATTCGCACGTCACTGAAGGCAAAAAAAGGGAAGCAACAATACAAAAAAAAGACGATTTGGGTCAGGCAGACTGGTTCGCACGAAAGCTACAACTCACAAAGGAAAAAGGAAGATACCCCGAGAAAAGGAAAAGCGCTAGCACCACGAGGTCGTGAAAGGATATACGACGGCGACCCCGACCCGGGGGGGAAAAAAAAAAGGGACCTTAATCTCCTAAAGAGGGGCCAGAAAGAATTCAAGGGCAGGGGGGCAAACGATTTGCGAATGTAAACCTCCTAAAGAAGAGACCCCGAAGGGGGGGGAAGAGTAGAAATGCAAAAAAATCAGAATGTAAAAAGAGAAGGGGGAAGGACCGCCATGTTTCTTCGAAGAAAATGCTATTGAAGGATAGCAGCGATAAATCCCTCAACTAAGGGAAACGACCAAAGGAGGCTGAAACAACCACCGCTAATGGAGGATTTTCGATCTATAGCCAGCGAAAGAAAAAAAGCAGAGTGGGGGGGGGGGGGTAAAATTTTGGCGGAGCAAGCCCGTAAAGCATATAAAGGCTAATGAGTTAGTGAATAGAAAAAGGGGAAAGAGGACATCCTATAATGGAAAAATTCCCCTCATTAACCGGCGCGTTTATCCCATAAAACAGGACCATCTTTCCCACTCTAAGAGAGGTGACGCTTAAATAAGAACTTCTCAAAAGAGAAGATCCATTTCGAAAAATCGGAAAAAAACTGACTACCCCCTTCAAATAGCTTGTCAAAACCCTGTTACTTCAGAGAGAAAGGAACAGACTTAAGAGGAAAATGTGGGACCTGAGAGGAAGGTCAGCCAATTCTCTCATCAAAACTTTCGTATGAGAAAGAAAAAAAAAACATCTGGATAAAAAACAGCAGCAAGTTTAAGAACGCCTCTCTGATCAAAAAAAGAACATGAAGAGGCCACCTGGTATGGGAAAGAAGGCGCTTATACTCGAAAGGATCAAAGAGGACCCGAGTCTCAGAAAAGAGGCTCCGGAACTGAATTTAAAAGAGAGGTACCTTCACTCACGATCTTGGTGCAGGGAAAGGGGGGGCGGCGAAGTAAGGAAAAGCTCTCCCTCCCAGGAAACTGGTAGAGCTGAGGTACACAGAAAGGCCCACCCCTGGGTGAAGCAAATAGGGCCTTAGAGTCTGCAGAAAGTCCCAGGGGACAGAAAAGAAAGCCCCTTGACAGTGGAAGGTCACGTGCGATGCGGGGATTAAAATTTAAGACGAAAAAAAAACCATCCTCTGCTCTTGAGGGAGGGAAAAAGCTGGGGGTCAATGCGTAAAAAAAGCCATCCTGATTAGATCGGCGGAGACTTTCTCTAACTCGAGGAGGGGGACGGGAAGTCTTAACGCGTTCTACTGGATCCTTAAAAGGAGAGGGGCCAGTGGGAGACAGCGAGGGAGACTTGATCGACTTGCGGGGGCTTTTCCGGGGTCTTTGAGGACATAAAGAGCTTTACACGGTGAAGGCGGGAAAGGGGAAGCAAAAGAGAAATTGGGGGAGGCTTTGGCTCGACCAGATCTCGAGTGCAAGGGATCGCCAGGCAAGAAATCTCGTATTCGGGGGGAACGGCGACGAGAAGGGTGAAAGGCTATTCGGAAGGAGCAGAAGAAGGAGCACTATGGCATCATGCGTATCGAGAAGGAGCGCGAAGCTATTCACTTAATCCTAATAAGAAGGTGGAAGGCCCAATCTACCCATAATCGTAATAACTCTGAAGAGAACTCGGCGGAGGAGTGACTACCGGCCGTCGAGAAAACGGGAGAAGAAGGAAAAAGGAAGAAGAGAGGAGAAGAGAAGAATTGTCACCCGCCGCCGAGACCGCGCTTGCAGGAATAGGAAGGATTGGTATTGCGAAGAAAAGGACGCGCCGATTAGGAGGGAGGGGGGGGGCGCGAGGGGGACTAAAGAGAGGGACGGAGATCTTCTGACGCGCGAAATATTGGAAAGAGGACCACCAGAAGAGGTCCGCGATTTATTACTGGTCGAAAGGAGTGGCGAAAAGAGAGAGCGGCCAATGTAACGCTAAGAAATTGAAACCATTTCGGGAGGGGTTTGAATTCTCGCACGTGGGGAAACAGAAAAAAGAACGGACCAGCCAGGAGATACGAACGACCATCTCGACGTAATCTCACGAAAGAAAGGAGGAACAGCGCTTTCTCCTTATTGGAAGGGGGGAATAAGCGCGACGCGAGGTCCCTTCCGTCTTAGAGTTCGAGAAAGGGAATCCCTCCGAGCTATTGAAAAGACCGGCTTGCGTGGAAAAAATGAAAGATATCTACTAAAGGGCCGGAAGCAAGATGAAACTCCAGATTGGCGGTATCGTAAATTTTAAGAAGATATATCAGGCGAAGGAAGGGTTCACTGTTTCACGAGACGAAATTGAGGGAGGGGCCTGGCCAGAATTTCTATCCGAGGGGGTAAGAGGGGGAACCTGTGTTACCCGGTCCAGAATGGGGGGATCTTGTCTTTGGAAGAAGAAAAGAGAGACAAGAAAGAAAACAAAAAAGGGGAAGGACCATCGGGAAAAGTATGAAGGAAATAGGCGGAGCTCACTACGAGAGGCTGCTCAGAAAAAAGGCATAGTATACTCCGCGAAAAAAGTGGAAAAGAAAAAAAAGGGCCAACTGCAAATCGAAGAAAGAGTAAAATTGCTGAGAAAATAGAAAGAGGAGCCATGATTGTTCCGGAAAAAAATCTGGAAGAAGGGGGGGGGGAGAGCTTGGGGCTTAACTGCAGCGAAGGGCCTCTGACGTATTAGGGTGATGAAGGGAAGAGGTGAGTCGGGGTTAACAGGTCAACTTGTCCGAAAGGGATTAGCAACAAATCCAGGGTCACGCTTCAGAGTAAGAAGTGGGCATCGGACTTGCTACCCGAAGAGGAAGGGTTCTGCCGACGCGCGTAGACGGGGAAGTGGAAATAACGTTTTCTGGAGGAAATGAAGGAGCAAGGGACGTTTTGGCCGGCACTTGCTTGAAACCCAATGAAAAAAAGGACTCCTCGCATTCGTGCTCCGGGCTCAAGAAGCAAAGAGAGGAGCCGGGGGGGGGCCTTTTGTCGTACAAGAACGGGTGCTGGTGCAAAGAAGGGAAGGTGGCGGGCTTTGGAGGGGAGAAAAAAGTAGGCAACGCCCTGAAAGACGCACACTTTGGAAAAACATTTTTCAACACACTACGAAGGTAAGAGAACAGAGAAAGAAGGCGATGTGCAGGAAGTATTTGCCGGGGCGCGGGGAGGAGGGAGAGAAGCCGCGTAAGTGAGAAAGATTGGAAAAAAAGGCTTCCGCCAATAGTAGATCTGCGGAGATTAAGGGAAGAAGAGAAACCGGTATGGTGAAGGTCGCCGTAGGACCTCGTGGTGTATCGCGCTTAAAATGGAGTGCCCTTGAGGGTCCGGTAAGAAAAAATCGTTGCTGGGGGGGAGGCGGGGGGTGCTTCCGCTGATGTGCAGAAGGGAAGGAAAAAGGTCCAGGAACGCTGTTGCTGCGTTTATCAAACGTGCGAATTAGTTGTCGAGGGGCAAATCCGGCGGAAAAAGAAAAGCCGATAAACTCGGCGGAACCGTCAAGGGCAGCCCAAGAGGGGAGGGGAACCCTGACCTATACCTTATTTCCGGAATTGCCGATTCGAGGAGTGGGTAGGAAGTGATGGGAAAGGCTTAGCCTGCTCATCCTGGTAAAAGAAAGGAAGCGTAACTAGGCAAGGGCAGGAGGGTTAAAGAAGGAGTGCTGATTTGCGGCATTGCACATCGTCGCCTTATTCTGCTAACACGGGAGCGATCAGCGGGAGAGAGAGGGGGGTCCTCGAGGCTGGTTTCAATTGCAGGTGTATTCACCGCAAGAAAATCCGCCAACCAAAAGTTGCGGCTGGACCACCGCCGATCAAACCCTCGAGGAAAAACGAGCTCGCCGCAAAATCGAAAACCGAGACGAATAAGGCATGGTTTGAAAGAAAGAAAGCAGCACTTCTGCTTACCCAAGGTGTTGTTTCCAATCAGGAAAAAGAAGAAAAAGAGGGAACCTGCAAGAAAAGGACGGCTGGAAACGTACATGAACCAAACCCGGCCGGCGAATCGAATCCGAAAGAAGTACTGTCGGAAAAAACGACATCTATGCGGCGGAGGGCTCTGCGGGCGTGCCACTGGAAGCGGCCGGACTTTGCCACTGAAAGCAAAAGAGCACGTCGAATTTATAAACGGAAAAAAAAGGGGGAAGGGGACCGGGGGGGGGGGAGTAGGAACGGTTTTGCAGTAAAATCAGCGGAAAGCACACAACACCCAAAGAGAGAAAGAAATACCCTTATCACCTACCACAGAAAAGCAAGAATGAATGGGAAAAGGGAGCACAACAGGTCGTAAGTATATACTGCTACACCAGGGGAAAACGAGAAGAGAAGAAGGTATTGCTCTCAAAGAGGGGGGACCTCATGGAGAAAAACTATTGAAAAATCCCCTCATAAAAAAAAAGCACCAGGGAGTATAACATTGAAAAAAGTGATAGCATCTTTTGCAGACGATTGGGAAGAAAAAAGGTTTCTCGCCGAACATAAAAAATGTAAAGAGGGGAATTATCAGGGTAGAGCAGAGAAAGCCCTCCACGAAAGTCCAAACAGGGGGCTAACACCAAAAAAGCCAAAAACACAAGGACTAATAGCGTCCGGAGACGATATCATCGCACCGCCGAAAAAGTGGTCCGTTCATGAGGGGGAAAAAAAGGAATCATTTCGGGGGCAAAACCACTGGCGGAATGAATTAAAAAAAAGTGAATAGACAGCAAACAGGGGAAGGCAAGATCAAAGCGTATGCAGGAGAAGGAAAAAAACATTACGATAACTTCGAAGGGGAGAGGGGCCGAAAGCTGGGCAAAAAGGGGAGGCGTTGAAAGGAAAAGTCATAGCCTGCGAAAGGGTTTCCTCAGAAGAGAGTCGGAAGCGCCAGTCCCGATGGGTGGTTTCCCCGCGTCTAGGCTACACAATCAAAGGGGAGGCACCCATCGGCAGAAAAGAGGAAAAGGAGAAAATTGTTGGGGCGCTGGAAGGAAGACAAGGCGCTTCAGTCAAAATTTGAAAGTAGAGTCCCGACAATCCTGGCTCACAGAGAAAGTTACGGGCATACCAGGAATGAGCTGATAAAAAAAGAAGCCGCTTTCGCGGCGTATAGAGGCGCAAAGATGCTATATCAGAAAAGAACACTGAATTGGCTCTGGGGAACGAACGATTCTGGTGCCGTTCTGAAAAGGAGTCGGCAGGTGAAAAAAGTGAGAGCGAAACGTAAAAGCCAAAGCTCCATTCTGGGATCAAAAAAGGCCGCTATCGAGGTACAAATCAATAAAAAAGGGGCAAAAATCAGTCCTGAGCGTCTGGCAAAAAGGGGGAAGTTAAGGGGGGAGGAGACGCACGTTCTCGGAAAAGATGCTTATAGGGAAAAGTTACGAACGGAGGGGGGAAGCCCAATCCGCGGCGCTTGAGGAAGGGGGGGAGAAAGGGAGAAAAGAGGCACAGTTCGAGACGTCAGCAAAAGCCCAGAAAGTGTCTAAAAAGAACTCGCTTCGAGGGTAAAAAAAAAGAGGACTCGCACTGCAGGCACCGGAGAGAGACGCGGAGAAAGGCGCTAATGCTCCAACAATCGGATCCCGCAAGGTTCACGAGAGCCAACTTCTTATGGGGGGGGGGGTCGGGATTGCGGGGAGGGGTCGGGATGGGAGGGGGGAAGGCGCCACGTGCTCGAGAGAAAAGAGAAAAAAAAATGTGTAACAGTCAGGGGGTAAGTGAGAAACGGGAAACTTGGGATCTATCTCAGGGGGGGAGGAAGACGCCGGCGAACTCAAGGAAAGGCGGGTGGGAGGGGGAAAACCGACTCGATGAAAAGGAGTTCTATTCACGAAAGACGATTGCACAGGCAAAGTCAGCTACCTGAGAAGGGAAAACCGAGGTAGCACTTATAAAAGTCTTGTATTCCACAGGCCGGAAGAACATCCGCTCTTACTAACGAAACTCATCGAAAGGGAGGGGGTGGGAAGCTTCAAAAAGAGGAGGGGGAACCAAAAAAAAACAACACCGGAGGAGAAGGAGGGGGGAAAAGATCCTACGGCCGTTCTTCACAAGTCCTACCGCGATGAAAGGAGGACGAGCGGCTGTTATGCGAAAAAGAAATGGAATAAAGGCGCCATTAGGCTTTGTAAGCGGGAAAGAGAGAAGGAAAAAAAGGGAGAAAACGATACCTCCGAAGTAAGAAGGAGAGACAGGGGCTGAGAGAAGGGGTTGAAACGGAGTCGGAAAAAAGCGATGGAGGAAAAAAAAAAAGTAAACTGCTTTCCTCAGAAGAACGTGGAGCGTGCTCACGAAAAAAAGGTCACCCATTTCGGGGGGGATTGCGCACGTTGAAGCGTTCTAATACAGCATCCCGAAAGCACATTCGAGAAGAAACATCCTCGACGTTGGGAGAAAACGCACCGGGACAAAAAAACCAAAAAAAGACGATGGTAGAGAGAAGTAGCGTCAGAAGAAGGTGCATTCCGTACGGCGAGGACGATCACGGAATCCCAGGCAGAACGAAGCTGGCGTGACGCCCTTAAGAAAAGAAAAGGGGGACTGGTACCTTGAAAAAACACTCTCACTCGCCGCGGATTGGCGAGGGGGGCGTAAATTTTCATTCGAAAGGGCACGCTGAACTGTTGCAATGAAGTCGTTTAACTAAGAGAAGAGGGGAACTGCTGAAAGACCTCAAAGGAGGGGGGCTTTGTTCCAGGGCGCGGTCTGTGTACAGAGAGATCGGACTCGTGCGAGTCTGGGAAGAGGGAAAAAAAGAAACGTGCTATCCAGCAAAGAGGGAAGG
>Ga0179593_1627837_pt1 | contig 11426 bp, 14 predicted proteins | sample CZODoug2_1_08_16_FD_185931 | JGI IMG/M metagenome (GOLD analysis project Ga0179593, IMG submission 185931) | Vadose zone soil fungal communities from Angelo Coast Range Reserve, California, USA - CZODoug2_1_08_16fungal (PacBio error correction) | ecosystem: Environmental > Terrestrial > Soil >...
AAAGAGGAAAAGAGAGGGGGACAGGTAGGGCGCAAAGCAGTAAACGCTCTGGAGAGCATCGGTAAGGAGATGGTCTTCGTCAAAGGAAATAAGGAAAACGGGGTTGTGATTCGAAAAGTCCGACTGCGGACAAGGCCGGCTCAAACAGGGGGAACATTGGGAAACTCGCTCAGAAAAAGCGTTAAAAAAAGTTCCCGTGTGGTGGGTGGGGTGGTAGCCAATTAACATAAAAAATGAAAAAAGAAAAGATTGGCGTGGCTAGAAAAGAACGGGAAGGGGCGGCTGCGAACGGGAGGATTGACGGAACTTTTGGGACAAAAACCGTGTATAGTGGTGTCCCTGCCGTGCCACCGGGCGCCCGGACTAGAGGGGAGTCCGTAACGATGTGCTCCCGGCATGGGGAGTGCGTCATGGGGTAGAACGTTTTACCGGGGGGGAAAGTTTCTTCCATCGTAACTGCGGCGCTGATGCGAGAAGGGAAAAAAAAAGAGGGGGGGAGGATAAGGGAGAGAAAGCCGAGGGCCTGTCACCCCTTGCCCGGTTAGGAAAAAGTCGTAGGTGAGGGCCGCGGCGTCTCTTTCAAGTTTTAGGAAGCTTCGCAGAAGAGGATGCTTGGGGGGGATATCTCAAGGGGGTAAAGCTCGGGGGCGGCTGATCATATGGTCCGGGGCAAAGCTGCGGTCATAAAAGGTCAAACGTTTTAAAAGAGGAAAAAAAAGGAAGAAAAAAAAAACCATTAAATCTCGGTCGTCTAGGATTGCATTCCAGCTCGCGAAGGGAAGCCGGCGGTTGCCGGCCCCTCAGACGGTCCTCTATTGGCCGGGGAGCAAGGAAGTAAGAGGGGTCCCTAGAGGCACCAGGTGCTGCGGAGTTTCCACGGCGCATGGAAACTAATTGGAACTGTACGGAGCGCTTGTCACATATTGCGCGCCGCGGCGATCTTCGAATTCTAGGGAAGGTAAAAGGGGATCGAGCATAAGACCCGTGCAGTTGCAAAGTAAATGCGGGCAGGCCGTGCAAAGTAGTGTGGAGGAATAAACCGGGACGCTGATCCATGCGTATCCGTTCTCTCTCGAAAATCTTTAAAAGGGGTGGGGGGGGGGAGGGATATTATGAAGAAAAAAAGGGCTGGGAAGGAAAGTCGGATTGTTCATTAAAAGGGGGGAGTTTAACCAGCTGAAAAACGCTTCGTGGCGGACTCTTCCAATATCAAGCTCAGGAGTAAAAGGGGGCAACATGCATTACTAGGTAGTATCGCATTCGGTCGTTCGCCCTACCAACAAAGAGTCGGGCGGCAGGGGGGGTACGTCGAAAAAAGGGAAGGATCGAAGCGGGGCGCTTAAGTAGTTTCTACGCCGGGCGACTCACAGAGTGCTGGCCAACCAAAGGGAACTATGGTCAATTCGGAAGGGAGTTACAAAAAGAAAGCCGGGGGGGGGAGTGAAATGGGTGGCGGTCGCGAGGGTCGATGCCGGGGAAATCTGGAAATCACCAGAGAGTCGGAAATTCCGGATAACGCCGAACTTGGAACCAGGGGGGGGAAAAACAAAGGAAAAGGTTGGGGGGGGGGGGGGGGATAAAGGGGGGTTTTCGTAGCTAGGACTTTGGGGGGGGAAAACAAAAGGGTAGGGCACAAGGCCGCGCCGCATTACGGCTAAAGAAGTCGACGTGTTCGCTAATTCGGCCCGGCTGAAAGGGCTAGATTGTCAGCGTTGGGGTGTGCCAGGGGGGGGGACGAAAAACCCAAAAAAAAAACCCCACCCCCACTGGGAACAAGGGCGTCAGTGGGAATGCGAACAGCGCGGGGGAGAAGCTGATCTGCCGACTCACTGATTGAGAGGGGGAGCGAATAAAAAAAAAAAAAGAGGGGAGGGGAGGGGCTAAACGCGCTGGCGGGCGTAACCTCGGGGGGGGCGGCTTTGGAGACGCAGGTCAGGAGTTCGTGTTGGGGGTGGGATCTGGAGGGGGGGGGGGATTGAGATGCTGTCGCGCGGCCTCCTCTAAAAAAAAAAACAACAGGGAGGGAGATAGAAAAGAAAAATCTCAGGAGCTCAATCCATATCAAAAACCACGAGGACGATCGCTGGGAGATGCAAGCCGAGCAAAAAAAATCGATCCCAGCTGCGCGACGAAACGCGAAAGGCGGGACGGTTTGAAAAGGAAATGCTCATGACGTGAGGAGGGGGCAGCAAATACTTGTATTTCCAAGGGGGGCCAGCAAGGGTAATGCGGGGTGAGAATGGAGCTCGGCCGCCGACAGGGGACCTCAAGGGAGACCGTATTGAGGGGGGGGGGGGGGGGGGGGGGGGACGGTCCATTGATGAAACGGGTAGGAACTCGGACTTGTGTGGGTGAAGCCGCAGGGCCTGAGGGGGGAGCCCGGGGAAGGGTTGGGGTAATGAAAGACGGAAGGTATCTGGGTGGACGCGCCGTTCCATATAGGAAGACCTTCCTGGGGAGGAACACCATTTCACGAATATCGAAATTTGAGGAAGGGGAAAAAAAAGGGAAAGGTGAAAGTGTCTTCGGAGCACGAAAACGTGGGTCGGGCTGCGGTTAAGCTTCAGTGTCGCTCAGCGTAAATAATGGGGGGGGAGGAGACTGAAGGTAAGAGGAAGAGGCCTCGTAGCGCTTGACGTTTCGTCGGAGCAGACGAAGACAATCCGTAAGGAATTTTGTTGTTTTATAATGGGAATGAGATATGGGGGTCGTGGCAGTCTTCAGGAAAAACAGACGGGATCAAAAAAAGGGTCAATCACGATCGGCGGTCAAACCTAAGTTTTCTTCACCAGGAAATCGTGGGGGAAAAAAAAAAATAGGGGGGAAAGGGGGGGGAGAAGGGGGGGGGGAAAGACCAGAGGTAATAGCGGGAGAGTCACGGCGAGGGTGTATTGCAACAAAACTGTAATTTCGGCCGGTGGGGGGGGGGGGACAGGCGAAACTGAAAGGGCTAGCAGGGGACTATATTGGAGAGGGCTCTGAGGCGGAGTAAAGGAAATCGCACATCGCGAGGCAGAGGGAGACAAGGGCGAAGTGGGGTTGGGTCGTGGGGTCCTGCGTTCTGCCCGGGAGCCAAAGGGCTGACCGGCGGGGTTCTAAGGGTAAAAATGCAAAGGTAGGGGGAAATGCGGTGTCGCCCCTCAGGGATGTCCGTCTTAAGACAAGTTCGATTGATTCTCAGGGCTTAATTACTAGGGAACTTCCGGGGAAAGAATGAACCATTCGGTATCAAGGGGACGTTGCTTGGCATTCGTGGAAAACGCCGAGGGGCCAATACGGCTGAGACCATGCCGCGAGAGGGGCGCGGACCCAAGAAAGCAAGCGAGAGAGTCGGGGATGACGACGATCTGCCTATTGCCAAGAAAAAAGGGGCGAAGAAATAGCTGGTAGATAGCCACATTGGACGGACCGGTGTCAAGGGTTGACGGTGGAAGGAGTAGTCGGTTGGAATGTTAGAGACGAACCCGGGGGACGAGGATCGCTATGAGCAATTACGATCAGCCGGAAGAGAAGGTTCGTGGTAAAAAGAAAACTGCCAGGGGAAAAAAGAAAATAAAGGCCCGTGATATTAAGCTCCCGGCTCGCTGCGGAACCCGCGAGGACGTGCGGCGGAACCAAGGGGGACTGGTAGACAGGGCGGCACTCATGGGGGAGAAAAAAAAAAAAAAAATGGGGCAGGGAAATCAGCCCTTACTAGGAAAGGACTGCAAGAGGTCTCGGCTTATCCGACTAAAGGGATATAAAAAAGGGCGCGCGAGTGTAAAAAAGTATGGCGACAGCCACCAAGGAGTCAAAAAAAACACGGGCAGATGATGGGGCTCTTTAGTTCCGCAGCACTTGGCCGGAGATAGTGCCTTGTTTGAGAAAAGGAAATGAATTTCGAAGGGGTGACCTCCCAGGACTCGCGTAAAGTGTTAGCAGACCATCCGTTCTGTTCAACAAAAGTGTAGAACAAAAAGGAATTTCCTGGCGGGGGGCCTACTTGACCAAGGTGGCTCGAGGGTCTAGAGGAGAGACAGCAAGGGTAGAAAAAAAAAAGTAGGGAAGGGGATGGGTCTCTTCTACTGATAAAAGCGGTTCATGACAAAAGCTTAGTTTGTTGAGGAAGGATGGAAAATAATAGCAGGCAGACTGCAGGAGATTCGCCTAGCCTGAAATACAGGGGCTGCCGTCCGTAAAAATTAGATTTAAAGGAAGGGGACGAAAAGGGAAGCGAGGCTTGGCCGGGAACCCCTCAGGAGATCGGAAAAGGCTTCCCTATCGCTTTTGTGTAAAAAAGGGGGCGTGTAGGGAAAGGGAACTCAAAAAGCGATGGACGTGCAGAAACTGTCAAGGCTTTTAGGTCGAGACCGGGGGCACGGGGAAGGGGACGGAAAGAATATGGAACCGGGGTATCGCGGCACCGGCGTCACCATGGTTGAGAACCCTGAGGGGAAGGGGTGCCGGAGCTTTGGGGAAAAATTGGACGGGAGGCGGCGTCGAAAGGTCCGAAAGGTGCAGGAAGGGGGGGCGGTGTAAACGCCGCCCTGCGGAATCGGGAAAGGGGGAAAACGGGGGAAAAATTAGAACAACGCGAGAGAAGAGGGCCGCCGCAAACCGCTGACAGCGTAACGACCCTCCGTGGGAAATCTGCGAGCTAGAATTGTAGAAAGCACGGGGGAAGGCCGGGGAAAGAGATAACCCCCCGCCAAAAAAATCACGCTGGTTGCGCGGAGGGGAGTGCGCAGGGGGGGGTGGATGGGGGGAGGCGTCGAAGCTGGACACACACACGGTTGGGGGTCGCCATCAGGGACGTTTGGTCAAGGGACGAAGCAACGTTGCGGGCCAGGAATCTCTGAAAGAAGGAAAGGGAAAAAAAACCCTTGTTGGGGTTGGGAATGTGTTTAATATGTGTTTTCCAAAATTTTATGAAGGTCAAAGGTTTTTGTTTTTTTATGGATTTTTTTTTCTGCTTCTGAGTTTGGGGGGGGTTGCTTGAGGATTTTAAATGTCTCAGGGGTAGGTTGTCATGCGGGGGTCATTTCAGGGGGTCTTAGTTGGAGATCGATACTCTCTTTTGGGATGGGGGTAGTATCACCTAACTTTCGTGGGGAGGGGGAGGGCTGTGACTGGGGGGGGTGGACTGACATTTACCGTATGGGTGTGATTGTTGTCATCCCTAGAGGGAATTGTAGGTGAGCGCGAAGGTTAGAAGGTTGTTGAGTGCGGAGGTTCTGGTGAGAGTGATTTGGGGGGGGGGTTTTTGGTTTGTTGGTGGTGGGTAAAGGGTCGGTAGGGGTGAGTTTATTATTTTGGGCGGGGGGGGGGGGGAGGTTTAAGGGGAATTCTTGATCTAGGGGGAAAAAAGCCGAGCTCTGGTTACTCCCAGAAACTCTCTTCTTCATTTCTATCCTAGGTTCAGGGAGTGGTATTGCGGGCGTCACACTCATTGTTATTCCGATTTTACACGTGGAAATGAACAGGAAACTATGTCTGGTCGGGATGGCTATGACCCGGCCTAGAGAACGAGGGGTCAGATTGGCCTATTTTGGAGGAAAGCAAAGGTTCCACTTAGGGGGGGACTCGGGGCGTGGGGTTGGGAAACACCGGCGGAGTTTGACGAGGGGGAGCATCGGCGTTCTGGACATCCACCCCCGATAGAAGTTCTTTTGGCGTCCCTCCCAGTTCCTTCGATACATGGGCTCTCTGCCGTCGCTGGAGCAGAGAGTAATTGTCTCTTTGCTACAACCCAGTCTTCTTCTCTCGCCTTGTAGTAATTTAGCGGGGTTCCTGTGGTACGTCCACTGAAGGAGGGTATGTTTAAAAAACGGGGCCTTGCGGACGTGGGGAGGCAGAACTGAGGAGGTTGACAGAATCTATGATTTAACTGGTGCAAACCAGGAAAAAGGGCGGTTGATCGGGCATGACGGACCTGGGCGGGAAGGGAAGAAAGCTCGGCAAGGGCCTACAAAGAGTCGTGGTGAAGGGAGGGCAAGTTTCACCTCGGCGACTTCGACGGTCGCTTACTCACGAGTCTAAGGAGGTTCAGAAAGCACCGGGACCTAACGTCGTGCTTGCCAAAAAAAGAAAAAAAAACGGGAGATCGGAGGAGAGTCCTCTGGTCGCGACTGGTTGATCAGGGGGTTTCTAGAAGCTGAAAAAAAGGGGCGGGGAAGGGGGCGCACGATGAAGGGGGGGTTCTTAAAGAAGAATGGCCCTTTATCAAGGCAAGAATAAGACGGGACAATTCTGCACGATGAAACCTTGGTTTGATAGACGGGGACCTCACCAGGGTTGATAAAGGGGCGCAAGGAAGGAGCAATTACTTGAATCCTTCTACCGGGGGGTCATGGCTTCCGGATCCAAGTTTCAAGAAAAGGGGGTATCGAAGTTCGCAGAAGTAAACAAGTGAGATCGCATGAAATCTGCAGGGAAGGAAGGGGGGGGGGGGGGAATCCGACTAGAGAAAAAAGACTTCAGCTGCTGCGGAAAAGACTTCGGAAGATAAAGTCGCAGAACAAAAAAAATGGAGAAGTGCAGGGGAGGGTGAGGGGGACGCGTGGGGGCATGGGAACTCAGAAAGGGGGGGCTCGACGTCTTCTTGTGTTGTTGCTGAAGCTGTATGTGCTGGAGATCAGGGTCGCAAAAAGGGGCTCTCATCAACAGCACATTAGGGGGGGGGATGAAAAGAGAAAAAAGCTGTTAAAAGGGTGGCGAGCTCATATCCCCGAAGAAAGCGCACACAAAAGCTAGTTTCAGAAAAGGGTTCCGGTGAACCGCCCGGCACAGTCCGCCCAGGGGATCTGCAGCCTTGGGGGGGGGGAAACGGCAAATCTTGTGGAGGTTTGTCGGAGAAAGGCCCGTCATAAATTTCGCTTTCGTCGATTCAGCGGGGATGGTCAAGTAGCTTGAGACTCAAAAGGGACCGCGGGGGTTAAGTGAAACATCTCGGGCAAAGGTGTCATTGGTAAGGCTCCGACATTGCGGTAATGTCGGGCGAGCCGAAGAAGGGGGAGGGGAAGGGGAGAAAAAACTCTTTAACATTCCTTGGGAGAAAAGGGCTGTAGAGGGGGCACGTCGGGCGAAGGGAAAGTTCAAGGTTATACGGATTCGACAGGGAAGGGCGACGGCGCCATGGGGGAACCCATTTAACATGCAAGTACAGCTAACAGGATGCGGCAGTGGCGATATCGAACCAGTGGAGAAAAAAGGGGGAAGGACGAGAGGAATTTGGAATCCGGGGGCAAGCACTAAAACGGTGTAGTGAAAGCTCAGAGCGTAGGAATAAAGCTGGAAGAGGAGTTTTAAATTCGTCTCGTGTCCGTACCGTAGTGTCCTTTCCGTGTTTATGAGCGGCGGAAAGGGAATGAAAATCACCGAGGGGGGTTCCAGGTTTTTTCCCTTCCTGTATTGCTTCATCTTAGTATTCTTGGACTACGGGGGGGTTACCTTAGGAGAGGAAAAAATGACGGCAAAGGAGGAGGGGAAAGCGAGGTACGATAACGCACCTGGAAGACTGGAACATGGACTCTTTCAGCATAATATGGGGATGCTTCCTTGTTCGGTAACGGGCTGAGGAAAAAAAATTCGGGTAGGTGAAAGCGATCAGAGTCCGTCTTAAAAGGTATTTGTCTGGGTCGTTTGGAAAGCCGAAGGGGAAACGGCCAGCGAAGGGGGTTACCAGGGGTCGGAGTGGTCGCTTTCTCTGTCAGAGGTGAGTCTCAGCTGTCCATCGATGACAAGAATAACTGATATCTCCTTTACTTAGGTTTGTCCCCATGCTTGTAGTCCGGGCTGGTAAAAGCCTCAATCAAGAGGGGGGCGACTCCTTTTTAAAGATTTACATATCATTGAATTAGGCTTTAGCTACTTCTCTCGTGGGGAATTTGGGCCTACAGGCGTGACTTTTGCGATTTCTGTCCTAGAGAGGTAAAAAAAAAGGATAACGGATTTAGTGGGAGCAATCACCTTTTTCTGAGTCCTTCTTTTCCACTTTGGGGGGGGGAGGTCGTCATCTTCCCTCCTAGGGTGGGCAATTGTGTCCAAACGACAAAACCTCTGTTGGCCCCTCCCTTTCTCTAGTCCCTGCCGGTTTCCCGGTCAAGGGGGTATAGGCACAGTCTCCAAAAAGTTTCTTTTTTCTTTCTCATCTCTTAATTCGTCTCAGTACCTTCCATAGGAAAGTTGTCTGGGCGGATGTGCGACCTCCTGGCGCTTTCTCGCTTTCCCCTCCATCAGCGTGGGAAAGTTAAAGGTAGGGAATTTATTCTTCTGTTGACCCAGTGGGGACTTGGATTTAGCGGGGGTGGAAAATTAAAGGATTCGTTCTATCGGTGCCGGGGTGCTTAATTTTCAGAGTGAAACTTCAACGTGCGGGGGTTAACTGAATGCCTACCTGAGGCACTTTGCCACAGCCGGAAGGGGCACCTCGGTAAGAAAAACTTCTGGAAACTGCGTCAATAAAAAATTGGAGCACCCCACAGGTTTCACAAGCAAGGATCAAAAATGGAGTATTCTACGGGCTAGCGCAAAAAAATTCATTCGTTCGGAAACCCAAGGGGGGGGGGAGTGGTGGCAAAAAAGGGTGGAAACTCCGTGCTCAAAAAGGTATTCGCCTAAACGTTAAATGGAGCGGGGGGGTGTCCCACTAACCGGTGGGCAGTTATACAGAACCGGGCAGGGGAGAAAAAGCAGGAGCAGGGGACAATTATGTTCCGGAACAGATGACCCAAACCTTCTGAACCACTCAGTGGATGCAGTGCGACTGATTTTTCTTGGCCTATTATGTCAAGTCCCTGCATGTGACTCGTCCTTGCCAGGGTCGATTTGGTGTAAATTCACCCTTACGCGGTAATGGAATTGGGGCATGCGAACCTCAACTCCGGGAAGTGGGGAATGTGCGGACCCACGCGGCATTTTCTGGGTGGAGGAAAAGAAAAATCCTGACGCCGCTTGGTGGGACGGAGAGCTGCTTCTCCAAAAAAAAAAGAACAAGGAAAGGAGAGAAGAGGATTCGGCTCGAAACAAATCGGGAAAGGAAGGCCCAAAGCACATGGTCCGGACAAAAGGGAGTAAAAAAAAAAGAGGGGGAAAGCTGACGTCCACCAAAGAACCTGGGCGAGAAGGGTTTGAAGTCGGCAGTAAGGAGAAATGAGGAAAGGCAAAATGGGGGGGTCTCCCACTACCCGTCATCGTGGTAAAAGGCATTTTAAGGTGGCAAGGGGGCAGTGGGCGTCCATACGAACCTGAAGGGGGCGATGGGAAAAGGTCCTCCTCTGCCTGGTAAATGGAAAGAGGTCGAAAAAAAAACACGAAAAGGGGGAGGCAACTTTTGCCCTTTGTGCATCTTAAAATCACCTGTTTTCTTGAAAAAACCAAGGGGGAGGGAGAATTGGGGAGGGAGTAATGGGGTCACCTCTGAGGGTTGAGAAAAGACTAAAGTTGGATACGCCGCTGGCCCCTTGGGTGGAAGCCCGGGAACAGGCGGGGGGGGTGGAAGTTAAAGGAAAAAGTTTCTTCTCTTTAGGGAATCTTAGGAAGTCAAATAAATGGAGGAGGTTCGGGGGGGAATAAGAAAAGCAAAAAAACGTCTTCAACACCGGGGGAAAAAACTCTACGCCCTTTGATAAAACAAAACCTCGAGAGATATTAGGGCAAGGGCAAAGCTTCGTCTAGAAACACCCGTTTGGGGGAGGGGTGGCCGCACTGGGGTGGGAGGGGGGGGGGGACGGGGAATGGGGGGTTGATCAGTCTGTTTGTTAACTACTTAGAGATGAAAAAGCAAAACCGGGAAAAGAAAAAAAGATCAAATTGTTAATCCCAAATAAGCCCCTAGTGGTTAACTTGCCTCCGCGTCCTCCTAAAATCGGGGTCATGGCGGAAATCTTCCTTTTTCAATCCGTTAATCTGTTTTCGCTCAACAAAGGTACGACTCTGACCTCATTTTTCTTGTCTCGCTATCGATGCGGAAGGGGTCCGGGCCTAATTTCTGTTTCAAGTTTTCCCAGGCTCCTAGTCAAAAGGGGCAGCTGGACAATCGTATTAAAGACATCTGCCGCGAGTAAGGCGATCTTCAAGAAGGAAAAAAAAAGGGGGCAGGCAAAATAAGGGGGGGAAAAGAAATGAGGCGTTCATCGTCTCAGGGGCCAGTCCCCTTCGATCGTGGTCTTCGCAATCAAAAGGGAACCTAAAGAGCAAGCGCTCTCGCCAACTTTATCACCGGGATCAGCTATGTCCCCATTGGCTTCGCTTTGAAGAAAAAAACAGGACTGGGGGGGGGGAACCCAAAAAACGATTTATTGAACATCGAACCTGGGAGGGCGGAAGGTACCACGAAAAAAAAAAAACGGAAGGGGGGGGAAGAAATCTCTAAAATTAAAAAAAAAGTCTCCTTGCCAACCGAGGCGAGTGAAAATAATTCGTCGGCAGGCCTGGACGAACGCAAGGCCTAGTAGAGGAAAACAAAAAGCGGCCACGTCTTCAACTGCCGACTGTCTCCAGGTTAGCAAAAGGCCAAGAGAGAAAAAAGGAAAAAGGCAAGGACCGGGCAGACCCCACGGGGGGGGGGGAGGCCCGGGAATGATAGCCACAGTAGAATCCGGAGAGGGCTAAAGGTATGACTGTCAATGGTGAGGTTGAATTTTTGCGGGTCGGGGCCTTGCCCCCCGCAAAGGAAGGGGGGCGCAACATACGTCGGATTAAATGGAGAAAAATAAAGAACGTGCGCTGAGACACTCGAAAAAACATTGGCTCAGAGGGACAAAACAAAAAAAAAAAGCTGTCTTAGTGGAAATAAGAGGGGGAACGTCTGAAAAAAATGTGAAAACGCATTCGGGGGTCTTCAGGATAAAAAGGACTGGGAGGGAAAGCGGTTTCCTGAAACTAAAAAAAAAAAAAGAAAAAAAAAAAAAAAAAAAAAAAAAACATTCCTCTGGGACAAGTGAGGAATCAGTCCCCAAGTCCGAAGGGCAGTACATGGAAAGATGTCTGGCTGCTTACTGGGTGGTCGTACAATTCGAATTCCACGGGAAACCTAAGGTGAGGCTGGTTTTGGGGCTTAAACACGTGTTGTGCGGCAACTGCAAGGGTTGTTTTCGGTCGTTGGGAGATCGTTAGGGGGTGGTGCGACTTGATGGTAGGATATCTGATGGCCAATTAGTAATAAATCCAAAAAGTCAACAAAACAGGGGGAGAGAATTCGCGATATCAGAGCTTTCATCATATCATCACCCCAAACACTAAAAAAAAAGGGTGGGGAACTAAAACCTGAGCGCAATAATCCCAGCAGAACCTTCCGAAACCAATAGGGAGTCTTTTTGACCAAGAAAGGGAAACGCTCCGTGTGGGACTCGGTTTCATCGATCATCGAGTGAAGTGAGGGCGTTTGCGATGTCATCCGAATTCGGGTCATCAGGAGGGGATTCTGGAAAGCCGGGTGAGATGGTAAG
>Ga0179593_1261907_pt1 | contig 11425 bp, 14 predicted proteins | sample CZODoug2_1_08_16_FD_185931 | JGI IMG/M metagenome (GOLD analysis project Ga0179593, IMG submission 185931) | Vadose zone soil fungal communities from Angelo Coast Range Reserve, California, USA - CZODoug2_1_08_16fungal (PacBio error correction) | ecosystem: Environmental > Terrestrial > Soil >...
CGAAGGGGAAATTTAATCGTTAAAAAAAGGTGACAGAAGGGATTCCCTGCTCGCACGGCCGGTTAGGAAAAAAGATGCCTCTTCACTTTGACGGGGTGGCAGCTTCCCTCCGGTCGGACATGCACAAACGGTAACCCGCAAAAAAGGGAAAACTCTTGGGCACGGAAGAAACGTTGACCACCCAGCAGGACTGTTGAAAAGAAAAAAAAAAAAGTAACTAAGCCAGCGCCGCCAAATATGTTGGTTGTCGAATCAGGGGGGAAGTTGGGGGAATCCTGAGCCGCGGATTGTAGATGTAAGTTAGAGGCAGGAGTGCGAAAAAAAAAAAAAGGTGCCAGCCCGAACGCCGCCTTTAAAAGAACCTCACCGTACCGCCCCAGTCAGTCCTTTACAAAAGCACAGGAAGCCAAATAAAACAAACAAACCCCCACCCAAAAAAAAAACACCACAAAGGGTACCGAACACCGAACGTGCCGCAAAAAACCACCTACCCATACTCCTTGGGAGATAAAAAGCCCAATCTCCTGCCGGGCAACCCACCGGCGAAACGCCACAAAAAGCCGGCCTCCCGCCGGCTTCGAGGGAATCAGCAGGAAAATGATCCGGATATCATGTTCGGATAAGAAAAATTTTTGCCGGTAGCAGAGATTGGGGGAGAAAAGGGGCAGGGTCGGAGGAAGAAGGAGGAAGGCCTGATCCAACAGCAAATGGACCTGAGGGGGGACGTCAAAAACAGCGAACATAGTGAGGAGACCGCCACCTTCGACGGTTTGACATGAAAGAGTAAAATCAAGCGGGGGGGGTCCTGAGGAAGCGGAAAAAAAAAAAGGGAAAAAGAAAACCCCCCATGGTCGGGCCGGCGACCGAGCGGAGTCTGCAGGACAAAGCGCACCCCACACGCATCACTGCAAAAACCCAAGACGCCGAGAACAGTGACGATGACCTGGGTGACGAGAGAGGAACGGGGACGCTGGACAGGGGAGGGGGAAGAAACTAACTTCACCCCCTAGAAAAGAGAGGGAAGCAGGAAGAGGCGCCGGGAATTACAAAGGGAATCAGAGAAGCCAGAAATACGGCCCACAGAGTCGGGGAAGTCAGAACTCGTATGAAATGGGGAGAGGGGAAATGAGCGACTGCAGCTGTTCGGCGAAAAAAGAATCGTTCGAAAAAAAGCAGGAGCCTGGTGGGGTCCTTTCGCAGGGGAGAGAGACGGACCAAGAAAAGACGAAAACAGGCGTTGGAAGGGGATCGGACAAAAAAAAACGAAATCATTCTGTGCTCACGTATTTGGTTCCATAACGGGAACGTCCCACAAGCGAGAGGGGAAAAACGTGAAGTATGATGGAACGACGGAGGGGAGAGAAAGCGGCAGGCCTCTTTGGCGTGAAGAGGGGGGTACTTAACGAAAAGAGCAGGAAAGATCACATCTCTCAAGAAGCAAACCACGAAAAATGGGATGGTTCGGTTTGTCAAGGGGGAAAATGGGGAGAAAAAGACAAAAGTACTTAATTCAATAAGGACCCTGCCGGGAAAGAAAGGCTTCGCACCCACTCATCTCAACGAAAAAAGAACGAGGTAAGGGGGAACGGCTTCACGGCAAAAGGAAAGGGGGAAAAAAAGAGAATAGAAAAAACTTTCAGGACTTGTCGAGTAATTGAACAAAAAGGGGAAAAGGCCATGACAAATTTTCCATGTCTAGTCGAAAGGGACAGGACGGAGCAAAGTCAATCGTTGTTTCGCCCCACCATGGAAGGAGGACAGGGAACACATCAACAGGTTGTCAACCGCTAGGAGACAAGGGAATCGGGGCTTTCGGAAAATGGCGTGGGTGCAAAAAAAAGGCAGGGTCGAGGGAAGAGGGGGTTGCTAAAAAGAGGAAGATCGCGAGGGTCGCTTCTGCGGGGTCGGAGCGTCCGAGCAAAAGAAGGGCGAGCTTTGATTTTAGGAATTTTTCCTTGATTGGGGGAGAGGGAAACAAAGGAAAAAAGAATGTTGCAGGTGAGAGAAAAAGAAGAGAAGAACGCCCAAAAGCGAAAGATCCCGCATGCTTCATCCAGCGGGGAGTGAAGAATGGGCCGGGGCCCCGTGCCGGCCAAAGCAAAAAGAAGAGGTGAAAAGCGGTAGGAAAACAGGTGAAAAAGACTTAATGAGAGAGACAATGTAAACACGGCAAATCCCTGGGCATGAGAGCAAGCAGAAAATAGTTATCCCGGATATTTGTCTCGGGGTAAAAAAAATCACCAGTTCGAGGTTCGGACTTCCGTCAAGAAAAGAAACGGGAGAACATCGCGCACTGCTTCCGCGGGAGAGGGAAAAGAGTCGACGACCTCTTCCAGATGAAAGGGGGAGAAGAAGAGTTGGGGCTCCTTTCGCAAAAGAAAGGGGGGGAGAAAGAGAAAGGACCACAGTTGCACGCGTACGCCAATATCGGGTGTGAACAAGGGGAAAAAGAGAACTGAGTCGCTTCTTACGGGCAAGGAGAACGAAGGCATAAAGGACTTGTTCAAGGAAAGAATCGGTGGAGGAAAAGAAGGCGGGATAAAAACGGCCTTCAGGAACTTCCACTAGCCAAAGAGAGGGGGAGGAGTTTTACGATCAGCCGGAACGACTGACGAAAAAGCATGTGGGCTAAAACGCGAGAGGGGGCTAACGCCGCCAAAGCAGGAAAGGAAAAAAAGGCGGAAACGGCATCGGCCATAAGAAAGTGAGACAAAAAATCACGAAAAACACGCTGGGCCGACACCAAGCCAGGACGCAGGATGAAGAGAGAAATCGGCGCATAAGAGGACGCGGAGAAACAACCAACACGGGCGGAGGAAGATAGATCCCTAAAAAAGGGAGAAGGAAAGACTCGGAAGTAGGATGGGCTGGCGGCAAAGCAGGAGGCTGCCAGCTTTGAGAGAAAGGTGTTCGACTACGAAGTTCACCTCTCGATGACGATGCGACGTGAAGGCCGGAAGAAGAAACACTTTCAATCGTAGCTTTGCGGCGAGCGATAGGCAGGAAAAAAAAAAAAAAAGGGAACGCGAGGGTCAAGTCTTATCGCCAAAAACCGAAAAAGCTCTTAAGGAAAGAGAAGCGTTCAACCTCAAACGTTTATGAAAGGGACTAGTAAAAATAAAGATCTGATCGTTAACAAGTGAAAAACGTTGCAACGAACGTCAAACCGAAGCTCTAAAAAGGTTCACCTCACAGTGGAGGCCCCTGCTCAAAATCCTCAAAAGCAAAACAGGCGGGGCGCAATGAAGAAAGAAAATAAGAAAAGAGAAGAGTTACGTATAAAACCCTTGCAACATCTTCCAAGCTAGAGGAGGTGGTCTCACCCGGCCACCGGATCTCGTCGACCCTGCATGAAAAGATCAGGGAGATCTAAAACAGCGCCAGAGAGGGGGATAAGTGAGAGCAAATCATGGAACTTACGTGAAGGAAACTAATCCCACGAAAAGTCAAGAAGCCGGGGAAAAAGGTCTCCTACCGCGTGTCAACAACCAGCAGGCTGGCGAGAAGGGGCCGATGGCACGGGCAGGGCAAAGTAAAAAAAAAAAAAAAGGGGGGGGGGGGCGGGAAGAGAACAAGGCGTCTACCGAGGTACGATTTTACTCAAGCAGAAATGAAAATAGACGGACTGGGACAAAAAAAAAAGGGGAAAAAGAAAAGAATCCAATCGAGTCACGTTGGCTTGAGTAACAAGAGACGAGAAACCGACCCACTCGCACCACAGAAGCGAACAAAGGAGATGCATGAACAAAGGTTTCGGCAAGAAAGGGGAAATAATGTGGGAAAAAAAAACAATGGTAAGAAAGAGACGAGCTCTCGCGGATAGACAAAATTGGTGGGGCATCCACTCCGGAAATGGAGCGCAACAACGATTATGGACGGTCACCGGAGGGGTCTCTATCATTTGAACATTTGGCAAAGGGCCTTCAAAGAGGGTTGGGGGAGTGAATTTGAGAAAAAGAAAGGAAAAAATGGAGCACCGCACTGTCAGTGAAAACCAGTGGGGACGGGAAAAAAGCCTGGCATCCTAAGGGCGAACCTGGTCGGCGAACGGCAAGGGTGCGCAGGGAGACGGCAAGGGGTCCTTTTTCATTAAGAGTTAAGAGGGCTGGGGATACATAATTACAATAAAAGAAGGACTAAATGCATTTTGCCAGGGGCTGCCGAACGAGGTTAAATCTGGGTATAACGACAAGGAGCAAAACACGAAGGAAAAGCCCCACAGACTCAATCCGGAAAGAAAAAAACCGGGAAAAGAAAAATCAAAAATGTTGGGGGGGGGGCAGTCAAGGAAAGAAAGGCAAATAATACGCGACTTTAAAAATAATTCTTTCAAGGGGGAAAAGCAGGGTTAATAGGGGTCCGCCGGCAAACGCAATAAAAATAGAAAAACGCCGTAATCCTTTGGGGGGGGTTGAAATACAAAACTGGACGGCGCAGGAACCAGAAGACATTCTCTACAGCCGTGCACATAGACGGCGAACGAAGGCCAAAAGGTATCTCTGTGAGGCAAGGGAAAAAAAAGGTTTCGCGACAATCGTGCAGAATTTCACCAAACCTGAAAAAAAAAAAGCTCCGCAGGCGTGGATCTTTTTGTGAAAGGACTAAAAAAAAAAAACCGAGAAAAAGGAAACGTCAAAAAAAACAATTTATCTATAGTCCCGCAGGCCCCGAGGCGAGTGGGGGGGGGGGAGCAAAGGGAGTGAAGGCCTGGCGAAAAACGGTCTCCTTAAAATTGGTGCGTTTCGGAGGGGTTGACAAATCTGAAGGAAAACAAAAGCGATTAACGGAAACATCCGGGGGAGGCTGGCAAAAAGGGCTAATGTTGGCGGGAGAAGCACGGATTTCGCGGGTACAGGGGGGGGAAAAAAAAAGTGGGCCACAGGAGAAAGGAGAAAGGGAAAACCATGGCCTGGCAAAACTGGAAAAAAATCGCGAAGGCATGCAAACGACAGAGCTAAATCATCACAGCCTAGCCTGCGATGGCATGCCTGGAAAAAGAAAACGGGGAGGCGCAGGTGCTTTGCGTCAACTCCCTTTTTGGGACGCGAAGCGGAGGGGGAGGGGGGATGACAAAGCTTGGGTGGGGAAAAGAGACACGGGAGAGGTACCGTAGTTTGTGTAGGGGGGGGCCCAAAGGCGGGTGGCGGTGTCTGTTATTCTTTTTAATGGGGAAGGAGGTGGGCTTCGTTAATAGGAAGAGAAAAATACCAAGTTGGGCAGTCAACAAGCCAGAAACTAAACTAGTCAAATTCGCAAGAACCCGGTAAGGGAAAACAAGTACGCATGTCAAAACCTTCTGCGTCTACCAACAAGAGGGGTAGAGTTCTTGAAGGGGTAACAATTGGGGAAGGAACAAACATTGTCAACACCAACGACACACTGGGTGACTCTAGCGAGAAGTCGGAGAAACAGAGTTGAGACATTTTTTGGTAAGTGAAAAACCAAAGGGGAAAAACATAATTGAAAGTTGAAAAGACTAGGGAGGAAAAGAAAATGCGCGCAGCGTGAGCTTACCCGAACGAAAAAAACAACGGCTCAAAGACCTTGAAAAAAAACTCGACTCTAGAAAAAACAACAACGGGGAGAAAAAAAGGGAACGATTGGTGTTCCAAGGGAAGGTAAAAAAAGGGGCGATCGCTGTTGCATATAACCGCTTAGGGGGGGGGAGGAAAACAAGCAGCAAATTCAGAGGTCACTTTCAACCGGGGGCAGTTGGAAAAAATGTCGAAGGGGGACGACAAAAAAATTAGAACTCGGGGTGAAACTCAAGAAAGCGCTCGAGTCCACCCCGCATTTCTTGGGGGGGAATGGGGAACCGAACGGTTCCGGCAAGCAAGCGCCGCCAGATCTGGGGGGGGGAGAAAGGAAGGATGAAAAAAGGGGGGTGGGAAATGTAATAGTGAGGGGGGAAGAAGGGAACGACACCGGGGCCAAGACCAACTCAGCCGCCAGAGGAAAAACGGAAAAAAAGAATACATCAAAAAACAGGGCCCCCCTTAGCAAGAAAAAAAAAAACCAAACGGGGAACCAAAGAAAAACCAAAAAGAGAAAAGTCCCCGACATGCCTCCTCAAAGAAAAGAAGCCTCCAGGACGGAAAAAAAAAAATCCAAAAGTCCACAACGGAGCAGGAACAGAGTCCCTCATAATCAAACGCTCTGACTGGACATTCATTTCCCAGCAGTAAAAAGGGAAAAGACGAGGAATTTTTGGAAGCAAGGCGGAGGGAAATGTTTTCAAAAACGTCATTTGCCATGAAAAAAGTCGATCACCTGTTGTCGCGAACAAAGAGTTGGGAGGGCGTCAGCAGACCCTAAAAAGCCCGAACCGAACCCAGAGAAGGGGGTGCAATCATCGATATTGACGTTACACGCCCGCTTGGGGGTCCTCGTCAAAGAAGAAACAAAAAAAAAACAAGTTGTCGGAAGAAAAAGGGGCGGGATATTCACTTAGGAACGGCAAAAAACACCAGAAGCAAGATGCACGCGCAATAAACACAAAATCCGCCATGCATTGGCACCAGTTACGATATAAAAAAATTCATGTCGGGAAGGTACTGGAATGAGTCGGTCAAAAAATTGTCGTGAGTTGGGATCTCCTCGGAAGAAGAGTAAAAAAAAAAGGGCCCGCGAGAATCCGTCTCCGTGAAGCCTACATATTCTTATTCTGCAAAAAGAAAAAAGCAAAAGAAAGATCGGGTCCTGCGTGAGCCGGAGGGGGATGAGAAAAAGCGACTGGAGTCAGGATCCCATCGGGGGGGGGAGAAAAAAAAAAAAATATATACCGGAGTGTCCTTTCAAAAGGGGGTGGGGTGAAGAAACTCGGCGACGGGGGCGGAAGCGGACTTTCTTTTATCAAAACAGTAAGCATCTGTCAGTCGGCTTATGTAGGTCCGCGGAGTAAGACAAACCGAATAGAACCAGCACGCAACTTGGATGACTGGATTAAAATCAGGAAAACAGCGTCAGCGCGAAAAGGCCCTCCTGGGGCGGGGCGGACTTTTAAGACCTTTCTCCAAGAAAAGAGGAAGGAAAAAAAAAAAATCAGCAGGGAGAAACGACCCCATTGGGAGGGGTAAAAACGAGGGTTGTCATTTGGGGATCATTGTCACCCAGCCAAAATGACTGAAGACGAAAAACACTGACACTGGAGTCCTCCAAAGGCGGAACAACGGCTCTCTCACTAAAGCGGCACGGGGTATGCCAGGGCGGCAAGAAGGGAACCAGCCCAGATCAAGGAACTATCGGCTGAGGTAGAAGCAAATTCCATTCAAGACTTTGGGAAAACATGACAAAGTTCCATGCTCGTCAAAGGCGGGGACGATCGTCATGCATCGTTGGAGCACAAACTTTCAGGAAGTGTACCGGAAGTTAAAAGGCACATCAACATCAAAGGTTGAAAGACGCGAAGCCGCCGAAAAAAGAGGAAGAAAACGGAAAAAAAGTGGAGTTTGGGCATACCGCAGGCGAATGAAGAGGGGAGAAAACAAGGCTGAACTCATCTCCGCTTTGTCTTCGGAGGGGGAGGAGAGACTCAGGCGCGAAGTAACCTTGCAAGCGCTTGGGGAGTAAGGGTGTCCGATTAGCGCAACCTGGGGAAAAAAAAAGAATCATCGATGAGGAAAAAATGAAAGCACTGGAAAACGCCGTCACCGCACCGCAAGAAAGCAAGAGAAGACCAGACGTGGCGGGGTGGGGGAATAATGTGGAAAGGAAAGAAGAGGAAAAATGCGCAGAAAAAACCTATTGGGGACGCGATTGGAAGACGAGGGAAGTGGAGCCGAGGGAAGTAATGTTTACTGCTTCTGAAGTGTCCCCGTCACTCCGGGCATAGGAGGAAGGAGAAAATAACGGAGTGGGAGCAAACGATTGGGAGTCGTTAGCAGGTAGACAAATTTCTGTATGCTTGGTAATTTTGAATGAAGAAAGAAGGAAGCCGGTGAGACCAAAGCGAGCACGGAGGTTAAACGAGGCTGAACAAGGGGACGTCAAAACCTCTTCCCAGGTAAAAGAAGAAGCGTTGGTCCTCCTTGCGCCAACAGGAAGGAGGGAAGGGAGAGCTGCGCATATTTTTGCGAGGACACCAGCGATTGGGTGACATTAAAAAAAATGGAGAGCGTCGGGGAAGGCGACCATGACTTCAACAGGACTTTTCACGAAAGAAGGAGCGGTGTTAATAATGCCCCACATATTGCATCATAAGGAAAGGAGAACAGACGAAAAAAGACATCTGAAAGGGTTATATCATAACTCTGAGTCACCTGCCCAGATCTGTTCAAACGAACGAGATCTCTCAGCCGCCCCAGCGAGAAGAAATGAAAAAAATGGAGAAAAGGAAAAAGCAGAAAGGCAAACATCGAGAGTGCACTTGAAAAAAGGATAAAACATGGCAAAAAGAAAAGGATGGCACAACAGCCACGTCCCATACTCGAAGAAGCCTGCCTCGTCGCGGGAGATGAGAAGAGACTAAACCCAACGGAGGGACGAGAAAAAAGAGAAGAAAGAAGAGAAAGAAGAGAAGACTGAAAAACTCGATTATGAAGGGAGGGAAAAGACGACCCGGCAGAACAATTAGAAACTGTGGTTCGACGACGTGAACCTAGGGCCTTAAACGAATGGAACGTGAATTAGCAACAGTTTCTCTGAGGCTTTTGAGGCGGAAGGAGCGCTAAAACGAAAACCAAGGACAAAAAAAGAAGTGAAGGATGAGCTACTCGCAAAGCAAGGAATTCAGGGGGTTCACGCGTTCCCTGACCTTCACACTGTGGCAAAGAAAGGGGGGAGGGGAAGAGGAACAAAGCAATATAGGGTATCGTGAACAAGTCCGGAAGGCGAAAAAGGCACAAAACAGCTAGAAACTGCAGGGAGGGAAAACAAGATTCTGGCGGCCGCGCTATGGCGCAAGAAAGAAAAAAATGGCGTGTGCTCAGGAGACAACGATAAACAGAAGAGAGAACGGGAAGGGAGTAAGACGCCTCAGCATACAGGGAAAACGAGCTCGCTTTGGGTAGAAAAACCTCTGAATCCGTCTACCAAAAAAAAGAAAGCCATCCTAAAGGTAGAATCGAAAAAAAGCAAAGAGAAATACGGTATCAAAGTAGCGGATCTATCAAAGAAATGACGGGGGCCGAAGAGAAGCCGAAGACCTCTTAACCAATGTAATGTGACAAAATCTCTAAAGGGGAAGAAAAAAGAAATAGGAGTGAGGCGAAAGGGAAGAGGGGCCGGTGCGTGAAATTCAGAAAAAAGCAGGATGGGAAAGGAAGAGTGGGGGGCGGAGAGACAAGAGGAGAAACGATGTTCTACCGACCTGGAAAACGACGGAAGTTACATAAAGAAAAGGTGCAGGATCACACTCAGGAAATAAATCCAAGGAAAAGGGTGACTGAGAGCCTAGTCGCTAATCCGACCCCGCAGAAGCGAAAAAAAAGGAAAAGGCACTGGTTTTCGGAAAAGGAATTCCGGGAGGGGGAAATTGCAACGAGGGGAACCAGAAAGTGGTCAATACAGACAGAGACGGCACAATCAGGAGGCTGTTACAACGTGTTGATGGGAAGGAGAAAAAAGAGAAATTGCGGTGGGAAAAACGGGAGGAATCGTAACACCGGTATTGGGGACGAGAATAAAAGGTTTGGACAGGGGCCTTGAAAAGGGAGGGGGGCTAAAAGAAAACTTACAGAAAGAGGGAGAAAATAGGGTGGGACGGTGAAAACCCATGGGGGGGGAAGTGAAGCCGGAAAATACCCTCGGTGCGGCCTGGTCTTTCGAGAACAAAAAGTGGGGGGAGAATGGACGAGACGAAAGGGGAAGTCCTATTGAATAAGATTGTGGGCGGGTAGAAAAACATTAGTACAAAAAACTGACAAACCATCAGGAAACAAGTTCAAGAAGGGGGGAAGGAGGGCCGGAGCAGAGTGGCAAGATTCCATCCAAAAAAAAAAAGGCGGAAACCAGCTCCGCAAAAGAAAAAAGGGGAAAACCGGCGAGCCGAAAAAACAGCACCTTCTTATCAAGACAGAAGAAAAAGGGGAGGGGGTAGGAGGGGGAAAAACTAATGGCAAAAACAGAAGGCCAGGGTGCCAAAAAGGTTTTAGAAAGATAACAGGAAAAGCAGGTTTGAAGTGGGGAAAAGGGCTCCTATGCGTCTACCGCATGCCGAAAAAAAAAGACGTAGCTTATTTTGTTTGATAGAATCCAAGGGGGGGGGAGCGCGCACGGAAAAGATTGACATCGAGCATCTGGGAACCAAAAAGGGCATACGGGGGTCGGCGACGAACTAAAAGAGTAGGAGGGGTGGCAGTCGTTGGAAGTTCGGTCGCGCTCACATGGAAAATTTACACGAGAAAAGGGGGGACGAGCAGATCTTCGTCGGGGGGGGGATCGCAGTCGAGAAACGCAAAAACCGAACGACTTAACCTTCAAGATGGAGGCAAACATGGGGTGGTGAGAGGAAGTTAAGGGCCATTCGTGCAGTGGGGGGCGCATCAAGCATGAGGAAGGGAGAAGAATTTCTAATAAGGCCGTCAGCAGTTTCGCCTGCAAGAACAGGGGGTGATGTCTTTCGGTGGGCCGCAGGGAAATCATTACAAAACAAAAAGAGTGACGCAACTAAGATGCTTGCACCGGTCGAGGGTCGATACGAAAAGCCTCGGGCTGTTGACGGAAAATCCATTGGCATGGGTGCAGGGTGGGATCAAAAAAAAAGGAAAATCAACAGGAGGGCTAAGAACAGAAGTCAAAAAACCCAATGTTCCCAAAAGAAAAAGAGCAAAAGAAAAGTCAAATTCTTCTTCCTCAATCACACATTCCGCTACTGGTCCTGCCGCGACAAAAGCCGGGAAGGCGGAGGCTGGACGCGTCGAAAGGGGAAGAGGGCGGAGGAGGGTGGAGGAAAACCACTGTATAGGGTGGGTGGCAGGTGACTGAGCAACGGGCACAAATGAGGACGAGGGGGTTGGAAGTGGGACCCCGGTCAAAGGTGGGTATTTGACTTGAGAGTGGTTCAGTGCAAACACAGTTTCTTGGATGTACAGGGCTTGTCTGGGAAGGCGGCAAAGGAGGAGGCAAAACGTAATCTGCAACGCGAATGGCCAATCCGCCTAGAACTCTGAATAGCAGCACCAGCCGCGAAACTGCCGCATTCCCAACCAAACTCGTCTAAACCAACAGATGATGATGGCGAAAAGGTCTTCCCTTAACGTGCGGTGGGGACCCATTTCACAACAACGACGGAATGGTGGGGAACTCGGCAAACTGTCTCGGGCAAAAAGTGTAGGAAAAGACAGTTTGTGGTTTGGAACTTGCCCTGAGAAGAGAGGAGAAAGCCACACGGGAGAGCGATCGTGGCGGACTAACGTGAGTGAATCTCAGAGGGGGAAAAAAAGTGGAACGTGCCTGAAGTCAGATCCCTTGTAAAAAAAGCAAGGGA
>Ga0179593_1650792_pt1 | contig 11425 bp, 13 predicted proteins | sample CZODoug2_1_08_16_FD_185931 | JGI IMG/M metagenome (GOLD analysis project Ga0179593, IMG submission 185931) | Vadose zone soil fungal communities from Angelo Coast Range Reserve, California, USA - CZODoug2_1_08_16fungal (PacBio error correction) | ecosystem: Environmental > Terrestrial > Soil >...
TACGTGTTGACATGTTAAGGGAGTGTGACATGCAAGCCCCACAATAAAAGTGGAAAAATTGAGGTTGGAACGAGAAGACTTGAAACGAGGGGGAGAAGAAATAATAGTGGAAAGATGTATAGAGGGGCAAAACGCCTTGGACAAAAGGCAAGTTGCGGGGGGGGCGGAGGGGGAAGAGTGGACAAAGGGTGCTCGGATATCGCAAGAGGGAAAGGTGCAGCGTGTAAAGGGCGCCGTCCGGCAACGAGCGAGAAAGCCTGCGGTCGATCGAGTAGAAAGATATACGAATGAAGTTGGAGAAACGGCCAGGGTGACAAGGCATACATGGCCACCAGGTGTAATGGGGGGAAGAAGGGCGGGCCGCAGTGGAGAGTTGAACCGGTGGGAAAAAGTGAGGAGGGGGATGAGCGGCAGGAGAAAGCAAGGGAATGGGTTCCTGGTTTTTCCACTCGCGTGGAGGGGGGAGGGGGGTAGTTGAAAAATCAAAGTTAAGGCGTGCTTGGCGAGGTTTCGGGAATTCGTTTTGGGGGGAAGGGGGGTCATGTTTAACTAGGCGCATGCTCCCGAACTGCAAGAAACGCTAAGTATTAGGCTGGTGGCTGGGGTGTAACTCTTTTGCCATCTACTGTGGGGGTTTCCGCTCTTCGCGGAATTACGGCGAGAATATGGAGAAGAAGTCAAACGAAACGGGCTTAATGGGGGACATTGGGGCAAAAAATGATCGGGCGATTGACAGAAAAGGAAAAAGAGGACGCGATTGAATCGGAAATCTAGATTTCGAAGCAGAAGTAAGGGGGAAAATGTTCAAAAAACAAATACAAACCTCAAAAAAATCAAGGGCGAAAATCGACGAAAAAAAAGCCAGTATTTTTCAAAGAACAAACGACAGATTGGAACAAGCGCTTGGGTCCCAAAACGGGAAGGGATTGAGAGGGGGACAGAGAGGAAAAAGGGTCGTCGGGGTAAAAAAAAGCCTCTGTCAAGGGGAAAGGGAGGTAGCAACTGGGAGGGGGTCTGGTAAGGCAGCCTGACTTCGGGGTAAAAGGCACCTGACTCAGAAGGGGGGGAAGTTGGTTGCGGGGCCGGGGGTGGACCTCTTTCCGGCGAGCTCGGCTGTTCTGGTGACCAAGGAAGGGCCTACGAAGAAGACAAAAAGAAATTGCAAAGGGGAGGCGTGCGCGAAGTTAGGGAGAAAAGAATTCCTTTTTGGTTTTTCACTCGAGGGGGGCTGGGGGAAGAGGGGTGGTCACTGAACCAACACGGTGGAACGAAGGGGGGGGAACGAAAAAAAAAGAAAGCTTCAGAAGGGAGGAACGCGTAAAACGATCAAAGTCAAAACGGGCCAAGGGAGGTTGTTCAGGGCGCAGCTAAAAAGAAAAGTTCTCAAGTCAAAATGTAAGGGGGGGTCACAGGGGGAAGGCACTCCAAACGCTGAAGCCAAGTCGAGCAATGGATAGTTTAATCGGTTATGTTCACGGGGAGGCGACCGAGAGAGGAGCAAGCAGGAGTATGTTCAAAGGGAGTGAACGCGTAAAAAAAAACGGTGAAAAAGGTAGTGGAGCGTGAAAATCCCAAACACTCCCAAGCATGAGGTTCACAAAACTTCGGCCTGGAAGATCTTGTACAGAATATGGACCGGGAACAAGGGGAAAAAACGCTGCTCAGGAGGGAGATGGGGGGATGTGTCAAAAATTGAAAACCGTCAAACAAACAAATCGTTCTTGGGAAAGATAACGCTGTACATGCTAGAGCATATAGTCAGGTCTTCATTGCGGGGGTATGTTCGAAAGCTGGAAGGGGAAAAAAACCTGGGTTGGTATGTTCAAAAATCAACCAACAACAAGGAGTAGGAAAGAGATATGGGTAACAGGAACAGGTGGGAAAAAAAGGCAAGGAGGTAACATCAAAAAGGCAAGATATTGCAGGATCGAGAAGGAAAGAAAAAAGTATCTTGAAAAAAAAAATTGGTGAAAAAAAAAATTCCGCGCGGTTGTCAAAGAGGGAAAAACAAAATGACCAAGAAGCTACTATAAAAAAGTTCCTTCAAGAGGGGGACACGAAAGATATTCTCCGAAAACAAGGAAAAGAGAAATGATTCTTTGGGAAACTACCTAGGGGGGAGATGGGTTGTGGATAAAAGTACAGAGTCGGAAAGGGAAGGACAGGAACGCCGGATGAGAAAAACCCAATGCCGCGCGAAAGAAAGGATGTTTTCGACGCAGAAAAAGTTACCTATGAAAAAAAAAAAAAAAAAGGAATGGGAAGGTGCGTGAGGAGTTTTGGCGTCCCACGGGAGCTTCACTGCACCAGGGGGGGAACTTGAACGGGTCCAAGACTGACACAAGTAAATTGGAAAACGTTTTGAGTCACGAGTTTACGGGGGGAAGGAGGGAAAAGAGACCCTTCCTTTTTGGGAAAAAGGGAACGAAAAAACCATGACCAAAGAAAACAGCGAAAAAAGAAAGGAAGGGGGGTGCTCAAAAATGGCGCCAACACCAATCATGGAAGGGGAGGTTGGGTTGTCGCGTATGGCGCACCGGCCGGGGGGTTAAAAGCAAACCCAACTAAGAAAGGAGCCGGAAGATTCCAAAAGGAAAAAAGAAAACGTCGAGCTAGCCGGCATTTGACAGTAAAAAAACAGAATTCTCTCATCGCTTCCAGCGGAAGAAAATCAAGTTGCCCTTTATAAAACGAAGGCGCCAAATGTGGCCAAAGCTTAAAAAAAACTAAAAAAAAGAACCCGTCCTCCTCGGTAGCAGCGCTAGAAGGGTGCCAAAGGGGGGGGGACAGAAAAAGCGTTGTGGGGGGGAGGGACCGGGGCGATCGAAGAGGGAGATTACCCGGACGCGTGTGTAAAGGGGGTGGGGAAAAGATGAAAAAGGGAGCGTCGCTTCGCGGAAAAGCCAAAAAGAACGAGATGCAACGCTTGAAGAATCCAGCTGGATGGATTGTTCAACGAAGAGAGACGCGATTCCTCAGAACTCGAGTAGGGGGGGGGAAGGGGGGTCTTCAATAGAAAAGGAGGAGGGAGACTTACGACGCGAAAGCGGAAGTTGAACAGGCGTTCGCATGATTTCGCATTCTGTGTTGAAAATACAGGTTGCCGGGAAAACGAAAATTTCATGAATAGACCAAAAAGCATGTATACAACTGGAGGGAAAAAGACCAGCAACGAACGTATCAGGAAAAAACAGGACCTTCCCCACGTCGGCGAAAAATAGGCCGCGCACGGGAAGTCTAACCATTCAAACCATTAAAAGAAATCTTATAAAGAGGAAAAACTCAAAAAAAAAAGCTCTAATGAAAATCACGTCCAGGCCAATCAGACGTTTGCTTTGGGGAAGAAAAGACCATAGCAGATCTGCAAGTTTCCACAAAAAGACCGCGCGATTGGGAACTCAGGGGGGGGCGGGCTGCGCAGGAGAGAGCGCAAGGTCGGTGTGCCGAGGGAAAGGAAAAACTTGCGAACTCCGAGCAAGGGTTCTAACTGGGTGAAATCAGACAAAATCCGAGCAACGGAAAAGTGGGAAAGCGGGGTTGCAGCAAGAAAATGGTTTTAGGAAGCCACTCCGAAAGCAGGTTAAAAAATTTTCGAAACAGAAGGGAAAAACTCGGTCCAAAATTATGGGTGGCGGATCTGGGACGGAACTCAAGACAGACAAAACGTAATCGAAGAAAAAGAGAGAGAAAATGTTTCTTGGGAAGTCCAAATCTCCAAAATGCAAGCCAACCCCACCCTAGGGGAGGGAGTTTGAAGAGGTGGGGAAAATAGGAAAATAATTGATTCTAAGTTTGATTTTTTCACGGGTTTTTTATGATTTTTTTAGTTGGGTTTACCAAAAACTATCCGGTCTTTGAACAAGTTTTGAAAAAGGAAAGGGCATTGAACGAGAGGGGAGGGCGTCAGAAAAAACCGCGGAAAAACTCTAAAAAAGAGGAAGTTCTATTTTTGTTCGAAAAAACACAAAAACCCGCCTTGTCCCACCCGGTCTTTTACTTGTCGATTTTCGAGTTTACACAAAAAAATCTCACCTGCCCTGGGGAATTTTTCGCTTCTGCCGTGTCGGACAGTGCTATGGGATGGGGGGGAAAGAGAAACTAAGCCGTGGAGCGTGCCTCTTCCGAAGGGACCATTTTGGGATCTCTTCAACTTTTAATTCAGGAAAGGAAATTTGCCAGGGGTGGAAAGGTCGCGTAGAAGAGCGGCCCCTAAGACTCCTCCCACGGCAATGCCCAGCTCTCTAGCAACTGAAAGGCAGAGCACCGAAGGCGCTGCTCCCGCCTGGAAGTAGAGAATAAAGTACCGCGTGCCTCTCCTTCCTGATCCGTCAGTACCAAAAGGGTTTGCAAGCGAAAGGAAATAAGGCACTTCTGCCAAAATAAGGGGGGGGGGATGACACATCCGAGAGGTGCTGCAAGCTGGGAGGAGGTGGCTCCTTGCGGGGGGGATTTCGCTCGGTGCGCGGCACAAGAGAGGCGATACGGGTTTTCACGAAAGAACTGGTTTCCTGCTCTGCGGGGAGGGGGTGGGGCGGGAGGATACCGTGGAGAAAACCGATAGCTGGCGCTTTACTGGGGCCTATGCGTTTGCGTGTAAAAAGGTGTCATTGACAAAAAGAGGGAGCCGGCATGGAAAGAAAGGGGAAGGACGGCTCTTCGCGTCCAAGAGAGATAAAAGATTTGAAGAATTCAACGGTTGAACGACGGGGTCGGACCATTGGCAAAAACTTATAAAGGGGGGGGCAGAAGAAAAAGATTCAATACGCGATGAGAGGGAATCATCTCGATATGCAGGAAGGAAAAAGGAAATTTGGAAACGATCTGGGGGGGACCAAACGTCACCATCCAACGGCGTAGTCTCAAAGTGGAAATCGCAGGAGAATGGATGGAAGTTTCAAATAAACAAGGGATTGAACTCTAGTCAACAAGCATCTCATGGGCTCGCTAGGATAAAGGGGACTGCGGTGGGTTGCAAGTAACCGCGATGGAACTTATAAAGGAATTTCAAGGGAGGGGCTGAATAATCTAAAGCCCTTTCTGAGGGGGGCGGGAGGGCATCAACTCGCGAACGCTGGAAGGGGGTGGGTGGTCAGGGGGTTCGGGGGGAGGGACCGTCTTTCCTCTCGTGCTGGTAGTCTTTATCATGAATAAGCTAAATGATTGGCTTCAAGCTAGGGCATACGACTCCCTTAGGGGGGTTTCCAATCAGGGGGGGGTTTATTTTAAAAGGGGAAAAGAAAAAAGAAGCTTACGGAGCTGACCAAGAAAAAAAGGTAGCGACGTCAACGGTGGTCCATAACCGGTTTCTGTCCTGAAGTAGTGCCTTCCCCACTGGCGAAGGGGTACTGCAGAAAGCAGAAAAAAAAAGCCGGAAAAGCACCTTCGAGAAAAAGGAGGATGGGGAAGTCGAAACCGGCAAAACAAGCGGCGGTTCTGGGTACAAATTGATTGATACATCCATCCGTCGAACAGGTCGAGGGGGGGAAACATGAAAGTGACTAGGGGGAAGGAAAAAAAAGAAAAGACCAATCACCTGAACAGCATGAAAAAAAACATACGGACTAAGGCCGTGGAGGCGAATATCGAGCCTGTCACAGAGAAAAGCACCGGTAAAAACAAATGCTGAAAATTGTTCAAGAGGGAAACCAAAAACGCGAAAGGTTCACAAAATCGGACGTGGGGGGGAAAGACGGGCTCTAAAAGGGTTACATGAAGAGAAGGCTCCTCTGGCAGTCTCGACGGGGGTTGGGATGTTCTCCAAGCGGTCTTGCCAACGGGGGTTTGAGGGTTTACCCATACTCAACTCAAAAAACAAAACTGTGATAAAAAAAGATATGGGGGGTAAATACCAACACCAACGGGGGCTTAACCTGATGGTAACAATCACAAGCAGAGGAAAATGCCAAGATTAGACTCGAAAAATGGGACCTATCGCGTGCTTTCTGTGCGAACCCGGCGTTGGTTTTCAGTTGGGGAAAGGACCCGCGCCGCTGAGAAATCGGGAGCTGTGACCGGCTTAGTAAAAACACGGAAAGGAGGGGAAAATTTCTTTGGAGATGGGGTGAGGATTTGTTTTGGGCTGAGATCTGAAAGAAAGACCGCGGTCAGGGTTAAAAAAGACAAATTCACGGCCAGGGATGGAACCTCAACTGGGAAAGAATCCTGCCGGTTTGGCCGCAATAAAACCGGAAGGACCCGTATTCAAAAAAAAGAAAGGGGAGAAGCTTTTTTCGGTCCAGAAGGCTTCAAAGGAGAGGAAACTTGTGAAACGTTGGGGGGGGGGGGGGGGGGGGCGCATTAAAACTGCCATGCAAAGGCAAACGTTGTGGGAAAGAGAAAAAAACTATGCAAAGTTAAGCAGGGTCAAGAATGTGTCATTGGGTGGGTGTGGGAGGGTTTGGGGGGTGTGTGGGGGCGTCAAAAACAATGACAGCCAACGCAGGAAAAACTAAAGGATATCTCACAAATAAAAGAAAATCATTTCTAGGGGGAAAGGGGGTGGGCGTCGTAGGCGCAGCCGGGGGGGGCAAAAGAAAAAAAGGGAACGGGAGTCAAACAAAAGAACCAACTAAGAAGAATTAAACGAGCAAAGAACCAGTACCGGGGGGGAAGAAGATAAATTGTGGGGGGGGGGGGGGGGGGGGGGGGAAAAATCCCAGCGTAACGCCTCCCGCCCAGTGGGGTGCCACTCCTGATGCGAGACCTCTACGGGGGAATTGAAACAACCAAACTTCAGAAAGACTCTAGGAATCAAAAGAAAGAGCGGTGTGCCAAGCTAGGTGTTCAATCGTCGTTGCGTGAAAATAAGCCTCTTTGAGTAAAAGAGAAAATTGAGGAGTACTATCGGTCCACGGACGTATTGCGGGTGTCACAAGACGCGTGGAAAAATTCGGCGTACTTTCAACCGCAAATAGTCCAAAAAATCGGGGGGGCCTTAAGGGATTTCTTGTAAGGGAGCGCCAGCACTGAAAATTCACGTGTGAATGATGAATCAAATAAAAAAAGTGAAACGAAGAGCGGCAGGGCCAAGTGAAAGCACGGCGCGTGTGAGGGGGGAGGAAAAACAGTAACAAAAAAACGAATAGGCAGTAAGCGAAAAAGAATATCTCAAATGTCACTTTGGGAGCAAAAACCTGAAACAGTTCAGCACTACTCTATCAGGGACAGGTGAACAAGAAATCGGAGCCTACAGTGCCGGAAAAGAAAAGCATATATTCCCACCGCAATTATAAAAAATCCTTCAAGAACCAGCTATGAATCCCAACATACAAGGTTCTGGGGGGAAAGGTCTTTCCGGCATTGAGGAAAAAAAAAGGAAGCACAGTTTTCAAAGCGTCCTCCGCCACTTCATTCGCAGGGTATCCCTGCACGCGGGACTTTCAAAAAAGAGGAAAGCATCGCATGAAAGGGCGTGACAGGGCAAAATGCCGAGTAGTGCAAATTAAAACGGTGTGATACTACCGGAAAAAAAAAAGGGGCCTCTAACTGGGGGGGGGTACTGGAAACTGCAATGTGGAAAGTGGGGCACGAAGCCTCTCCCTTTTGAAAAAAGGTTGGGGAACGCACTCCGAAAGTCGGGGGGAGGAAAAGGGGAATTTTCCCCTCTTCCACAAACAAAAAATAAAGGGGGTTGGCGACACGAGTTTCTGACTCACACTGTGAAAACGTATATCGCGCAACAAAAAAATGAGGAAAAGGAAGAGAGTGTTACGTTTTATGTATGCTCCGCAAGATGACAAAAAAGTCAGGGATGTGGTGGGTTTTAAGGGGAAGAAAAAAACTAATGGAACGAAAGTTGCTGATCTTGAAATATTGGACGGAGAGGGAGGGGAAAACCCTGGGCAAATTTTGGATTTCTCAGCGGGCGGAGGTTTAAAAGTGGAACGGAAGGGGGCTCTTGGAGCGAGGCGTAAAAGGGGATTCACGGGGAAAATTGCCGCACGACTAAAAAAATAACGGCGGGGGCGGGCGAAGCCAGCTTCAATAGGAGGGAACGCAAATGCCGTTTTACCAGGGAAAGGACGCGGGAGGACCGAGCAAAAGGAGAAAAGTTGGGATGGGATCAGAATGGTGCGGTTCCGGGAATTTTGAAAAGTACTTGAAGTTGAATTGGGAGGTTCAAAAATAAAGGTCTGCGCTCACTCGCCTCTCGTAAAAAAGAGTGTTGGGTTTCCTGCCTGTTTTAAGGCTCGCTAAGGAGTTTCTTCAAAAGGCAGCTGCGAAAGGAGGGGAGCTGCTCCTAGCGGTTGGAGGAAGGAAGTTCACCGAACTTACGCAAGCTCGCCGTAACTTGGCAATAGACCGCTCTTGCTTCAGAAAAAAAAAAAGCGCGAATCTGGGAAAAACAAGTCAAAAACGTGAGCGGGTGCATTGGAAAAACGCGATTGAACAACTCAGAGTCAGACGCGAAGTTGGGGAATCTTAAAAGGCCGATTGCAAAGACGACAAGGGGTGGAGATTTTTCCAAACAGAGCCAACGATTCATCAAAAGGAGTCGAAGCCAACGGGCAGCCTGGGTTTTTAAAAAAAAAAAAACGGAAATCAACGAAGGAGGGAAAATGACTGGGGTGGCACACTGCCTCGCGGCTGGGAAAAAGGAATCATTTCCGGGGGGGGAGGTCGTAGGTTGTGCAGGGAGGGGAAAAAAGAGCTCTCTCATCTTAAGTGTAGGGTTGCACTTTAACTGAAGGAAAAGGGATGAACTTCTGGGTCTACTGCTATAAAATCCTCTCTCAAGGGTTGTGCGGGGGACCGCTTGAAATATTTCCGTCCTTTGGAAAAAGGCCGAAGGAGCTAAAGAACCGGGTGCTCTGGGAGCAATGGCCGGTGAAAGAAGGACGAAAAAAAAAAAAACAACAAGAAATTGAGTTGCGTGCGGGGGGGGGGAATCTGTTGGGGAGTCGACTTTCGGTGGTTTTTGGTGTGGAACAAAGGGGGGCTTTTGAGGGGGGGGGTCCAGGGGGGAACAAAAGAAGCTTCCGGAACTGCAAAGGAGGAATAGCTAAAAGAAACATTTTCCAAAGGAACAGGTGTGGAGGGGCAGCAGCAGGACGTAAATAAAAACAAAAGTCATTCACGGTAATCAACGGGTCCAAGGCACGCCAAAACAGGAGAAAAGGGGAGGGAGAAAGGATATAAGGGAATCGGGTCGGTTCGTCGGAAGGGACGCAGTCTAGCTGCGCATAGCAATGGAATTTAAACTACTAAGCATACGTGAAACACTGTCGGATACTTTTCTCCATCCATAAGTAGACATAAAAAGGGAACGCATGTCCTCTGAAAAAAGAAGTCGAGGTGCAGGCCCTCGCCCTCCCAATCATTTTGGTAAGAAAGAAAATCTTCTGCACGACGGTCAGAAGGTCGAATAATATGGGAAGGAAACAACAAGAAACGGCGCTGAGAGGAATGAATGTGGCGGGGGGGCAAAAGGTGTAAAAAAAAAGAGAGGAAGACCTGTGGGAAAATCGTTCTGTGGAAGGGAAAAAGAAAATTTCTCTCTCAGGCAGAGAGATGCATAATCCTGGAGGAAGAGTCAAGATGGTGGGAATTTGGAACTTCATCACGTTGCAAAAGGTTGGGGGATTCATCCTCTCACAACAGGAGGAGAGGGGGAGAGGGGATTTGAAAGATCAACACCGGTTTAAAGGGAGGAAAGAACATACAGAGATGCCAGGAAGGAGGGGTACGCAAAAATGTAAACACCGATATCCGTATCTTTCCCGAAAGATGGGGGGTGTGCCGCCCCGGGAAAAGAGGGGGGGTCAAAAATTTTGGAGAAACGGAAGAGAAAGCAATCGCCTTTAGGTGACCGGAGAGGGGGCACTCCCCAGACGCCGTCCCGAGTGGGGAATGATGGTGATGGATGGGGGGGGTTTGGGGAGAAAAGGGGGAACTCTCCGTTTCAGCAGACGTCAACAAGGGAGTTAGAAACCCAAGTCTTGCGAATCTCTGTGGGGGGCATGGGAAGAAAACGAAAAAAAAATCAGATGACAAGAAGTGCAAAAGGTGCTTTCCTGGCCGCACGGGGGACAGGACTGTCCACTCACGGGGGGGGAAAATTGGGTAAAGCTCAAAAGTAGGAAGCAAGAGACAAACGGAGATTGTGAAACGTTTTGCAAAAAGAGAGTCATCTGGGGGAGGGGCAGACCTAAGCTTCCTTTGGGAGGTCAGCAAACATAAGACAGCCCAGAGGTTGAAAAGGAAGTCAGGCACAGGCATGAGCCAACCAATCAGAGGATTGCTGTTGTGTTTGGGGGAGCGGTAGTCGCACCGCCCGTGGTTAATCCCAAAAAGGAAAAAGAACTCCAGGAAATATGTCACCGACTGACACCATCCGCGCGCAAGAAAGGGGAGGAAAGGCCTCAAAGGTCTCGAAAGCTTCTCCCGAAACTTGACAGGAAAGCATGCTAACCGATCACGTAACAATACTCCCACTCATAAGAGGAGCTTAAACCCCTCAAAAGGAAAAAAAGTGACAACTATGGAAAACTGAAAAAAAAGACTTTTTGTCTGGCGGGGGGTAAAAATAACCGGACAGGTATATTGCTCGGAAGAATGGGTCGAAGTGGGGCGGCCACTCCTATGATGTTAGGGAGTTGTTGGTGAAAAAGGACGTGGTGCACCCATGCCGTGCGTCAGGGAGGAATACATGCATGCAAGAAGGCGTCCAAGCGGGAGGATGGATTGTGGCGGGGAAGGGAACAGGGGGGGCCGGGAGAAAACGAGGTAAGAGTACCGGGGGTTTGGGAGACGTCAAGGTCTCGTAAGGGGAAGAGGACCTGACGCTAAGAGAGTTGACATCGGCGACATGGGTCGGTCACGGGTGGAACCATCCCGTAAAGGGGGGGTGCCAAAACGGGAGGGAAAGCTCACAATCAGTAGAAAAACGTTTGTGAAGACACAAAACTAGGAAAAAAAAAAACCATTACACCCTTAACTTCCGCAAGAAGAAAGCGAATCTGAGCAATTAAGTCGAACCGGGGGAGGGTCACAGACAATTATGAGACCAAATCTTATTACCCCATAAAGGGGTTTGGGGGAACTATGCTCGCGGGTTGCGCAGGCAGTTAACCTTGTGCCAACTGGAGGCGCGAAATTTAGGGGGAAAACGCCTCGCAAAGGCCTTGAGGCGGGACGCTGCGTGTCTTCGCTTCGGAGTAAATCTCGGACAAAAATTGAGAATCCGAGCAACCAGTGGGTTCCCCGGAACGGGGTTAATAAAAAAAGAAGTCTACAAAGTCAATTTGAACTTCTGGGGAGAGCGATCCATCCAAGGTTTTGCGGGAAGCCAGGCCTCAATCGGTTGAGGTCATGAATCCGTTAGGCAAAGTAAAAAGTTTCACCAAACTCTTCCACAAAAAGCAATAGGTTGGGGTGTGGGGGATTGCAATAGGGTGAGGCAAGTACTAATATGCAGAAACTAACG
>Ga0179593_1719054_pt1 | contig 11425 bp, 15 predicted proteins | sample CZODoug2_1_08_16_FD_185931 | JGI IMG/M metagenome (GOLD analysis project Ga0179593, IMG submission 185931) | Vadose zone soil fungal communities from Angelo Coast Range Reserve, California, USA - CZODoug2_1_08_16fungal (PacBio error correction) | ecosystem: Environmental > Terrestrial > Soil >...
AAGGAAAGAGAGGGGGAAATCAATTCAGGTGACGTATCAAAGCAGAGGGCCTTACGTCAGGTCGGGGGTATAAAAGGAGAATAAAAATTTTCTCGACTAAATCCGCAGGGAGGGGAAGACAACGCGGACGTCGTGTAGGGTCCTTTCCGCTACCCCAAGGGAGAGGAGAAAAAAATCAGGTCCATGGAAGCGAAGATGCGTTCCAGTGAGCAAGAGCGTTTAGGTCGAGAATTTTGACTTTAGAGAAAAAGTCGCAAACACCTCATGCCCAACTGTAATCTGTCAAAGGAGGGACAATCAATAGTGAAAAAGGGGGGGATAAACAAGAAAAACAACAGATCGGGGGGAGGGGGTTAAAACCGAAGAAAAGTTGACGGAGAGCAAGTAAATCATGAAGGACTCCTGGTTTGAAAAGGAGGCTCGACTGTCAGGAGATTCAAGACATTTGGGGGCACTGTGGGAAGGGGTCGTGAGGGGGAAGGTCGTTGACGGACTGTAACCTGGGGGGGACTTGGTAATTTTCACACCGAAGAAACGAGGGAGAGGGTCAAGTTAAGTAAAGGAGGGGGAACTTTCCACGGGCTCAACAAAAAAAGATCTTTCCGTTACGAGGTCAAACGGAAAAGGGGGGGGTAATCTTCTGACAAAGGGGAAAGAGGAATGAAAAACCAATCTGTCGGGTCCCCACCAGTCGGGGACGATGAGTCGGGTTGGGGAAAATCGACTGGTACTCTTGTTGTGCCCAAGGGAGGGCGGCAAAGGGAAAGCACAAAACCCATCGGACCCTCTATCCAGAGTGGGGGGGGGGGAAACACAAAGGGGGAGGAGGAAAAGAACTAGAAAAAAAGCCAAGCTTAGACCACCCGTAGGGGGGAGAAAAAGGGACGAAAAGGAAACAGAGGGGAAGGAAGACAACTCAGTACGAGGGAGAGGGGGAGCGCATGCCATCGCAACTTGATAGTGAGAAAGGGAGGCCCACGAAAGAAGACCCGTTTATGCAAATGGGATTTCCACGACGCCGGGAAACAAAGTGAGAGAGGGACTTGACCTTCACTTTGAGTATACAGAAGGTCGGAATTTAACCCGAAGAAAGGAGGGGTCAGAATCCACTGGCACATCAAAAACCACCAACCCCCCTAAACAAAAAAAAACAAGTACGGACCTGAGTGTAAGTCTTTGATAAAAAGACTTTAAGAGGGGGGGGTTCATACAACGAGAGGGGTCTGGGGGGGACAAGCCTTCCAGGGAAAAAAAAGGGAACTGCAGAAAGATCATCCCCTCAATGGGGGAAGGAAGAAAGTTCACGAATGGAAAATACGGATTCAAGGGAAAGAATGAAGGGAAGGGTAGGTTCGTGGAGGAGGTGCGCTTTGCAACAAGAAGCAGTTGAACGAAGAAGGAAGGGGAAAACGATTCCCTTCTGGATCAGGGGGCCAAACTTGTAGGCCCCGGATTATTGTAGGGGGGGGTTAGGAGAGTTCTAACTGACTGCAAGCCCGGATTGAATGGGCGCTGTCAGGGATACGTGGCCGGGTAAAGGAATCGGAAGTGCTGGAAGGGAGGAATCATCACCACAAACGTCGGGGTCCACAAGGAGAACACTTGGGGGATAAAGAAGGGTGGCGAAAAGTGCTAAAAAGGGAAGGCCTTATCGTTTCTATTAGGAAAACCCAATACCGTGAAAAAACATAACGGGGGGGGAGGAGGAGGGTGTATATCTAGTCGGCTCGACAGGAGTATATGGGGGGACAAACTTCCGGTGACTTCAGGGCAAGAACTTCCGATCTGTCTAAACTCGAGGGGCGTTATCTATAAGCATTTGAGCCGAGGGGAGGGAAAAAACATGAAGGCACATGGGGGAGAAAACTTTTTTCCTTAGGGGGGGGGATGTGCATCGTCTGACTCAGCCAACTCGTCAGCTAGAAAACGGTGTTGCGGCATTATGTCTGACCAGGACCCGGTGGAGAAAAAAAACTGCTGCCGGAAGTGAGGAAAAAGGTAGTAAGCTAACGAGGTATCTTGAAAGGAAAAGGAAGGAGTGTTTGTCCACGGGGAGCGAGCTGGCGGGAAAATAAAGATTATCTAGAAGTCGAAGTGGGGGATGAGGAAAAAAAAAGAGGGAATTCCGATCGAGAAAAAAAAAGGCTGAGAACAACCCGGAGGAAAGGAAAGAGATCGGGGAACAGGACTCCTCTTAGGGAGGATCCCAAACAGGTTTGAAAAGGGAAGAAGAAGGAAATCTCTATAATCTGAGAACCACGTAACCTAAAAAAATATCAGGGAAAAACAGACTAGGCAGTGGGAAAAGTCTGAAGGTCACCTCGGAAATTGGGAAGGGAATGGAAGGACAGAGTAGTCAAGGAAGGGGGTACACCACTAAAGGGAAGAAGGAAAAAATTGTTGACTGCCGGAGTGGCAACGAAGGACCGAGTAACGACACAAAAAAAAAAAGAAAAGAGGGTTACGGGCCGTCAGTGTGGGGCTCATGGAAAGGCGAACTGGAAACACACAGGGTAGAAAGAGTCATAAAAAAAAGTTAATGGGAAGATTGGGGAACTCTGGGGAGAAGTAAGTGGAAACAGATTAACGAACTGTGGAAAAGGACAGAATCTCAAAGGGGCCAAGGGAAATGGAAAAAAGTTGTGCGGCCTATTAAAACATGTGGTGAGGGTGACGAATAGTAGATGGTGTAAGGAAAGAGGAATACCACTTGCGCATAATCCCAGGTTTTAATCAGAAAAGGGGGGGAAGAAAGGTGTGGGTGAAAGTAGGCCAACAGTCCGGCGTCCTGAGGGACCAGAAGGAGAATGTCCCGGAAGGGAAAGAAAATGTAGTAAGTTCAGCGTGATAAAAAGACAACTCCATAAACATTTAAGGGGGAAAGGGGGCCGTGGCGAACAAGGTGTTGAAATCGCTCTGAACCAGGGGGACTGAATTTCGCACAAACGGCCAAAGGGAACTAGAAATAGACTCAAGCCACCCCAAACAAGACAAGTTGATTCTTCCGGGTCAGCTTGGAGAAAGACAGGGCAGGGAAAGTCCGCCAACTTTATCAACAACTTATGTCGTAAGTAAGAAAGGGCAAACATTGTGGAGAGGAAAGCGTGTAGGGAAGGGGGAACCTCTTGAAGTAGTCGTTGTGGGAGAAAATTACAAACTTGGAAATAAGGCGTGGAACTGCCGGGGGGACGCGCAAAGTATCCAAGGGAGGGATAGGGGAGAAGCAAAGTGCAAAACAGAATAGAAGGGAAGAGGGGGGATTTTTGTCACCGGAGAGTGAAATCCATCCAGGGAATCCACGCAGAAAAACAAGGCGGGATGGGATTAAAGTGCGAATAGAAAACGTTCGCTTTGGTCTGAAAAGAAAGGGCCGGGGCAACATCTGTGCTTCAAGAAAGGGGGAAGGGTTGCGGGTCTGAGTTGAATCTAGGGACGGGTCTTTCGGCAAAAAGGAAAGACGCGGACAGGGACATCCGAAAGCCGAGGGAAGAGGGGGAAAACTGGGTGGTTTGAGGGGGAAGTAGACAGCAAAACGCTTGAGTGACAAAACACAAGAAGAGTACCAGTAGAGAGCGCAAAAAAATGGCCTAGACGAGAGTTTTTAAGAAGGGGAAAAAAAGGGGCGGAAGGGATAAATTAAAAAGTTGGAGAAGATTCACTACTATTGGAAGGGTTGGGGAAGCGGAACGGAGTCACGAAAGGTCGTGGAGAAAAGGAAGAAGGCGTAACCTCGACGCGAAGAGTGAGGGAAGGGGGGAGCTTAGGGAAAAACACGGGAGAACGTCCTCACAAGTCAATAGAGGAGGGGCCTGACGGGACGACCTGCGGGGACAAAAAAAAAGGATTCTATGCAAAGAAGTCGGACCCGCCAAACTTTCCAGTAGTAAAAGGGGGAAAAAAAAAAGGAGGTTACGGTGCTCGATCAAAACGCACTGGTTAATCTGGGTCAACTACACTTCACGATCGCGTGGTCGAAGGGAGGAGGAAGGCCAAGAATGGGGGAAATGATTCCGAGTTGGGATTTGTTGGTCCAAGAAAACTGAATGTCACGAACTCAGAAAAAGGCGGTGCCTTGTCAAAAGGGCACTGACTGAACCAAAAAAAAAAATGGGGGACAGGAATCTTTAAAGGGGTTTTAGAAAAAGCAGTAAGGGGGGGGGGGGAAGGAAGAATTGTCAACGAAGCCCGATGGCGGGGTTCTCGAACACTACCGATAACATTCCGGCTTCAGAGAAGAAAAACAAAATAGATCACAGTGGTATTGGCATAATTTAACGGTGGAAAAAGATGTGGTCGAGTAGCCACTCAAAAAAAAAAAAAGATGGCATGAGGGGAAAAGAAGGGGGAAGGAAAAACTCACCTCGCGTCCAACGTTCAAATCTGGCCGGGAATCAAAAAAAAAGAGAGGACATGACGATACGGAGTGCTTGGGGGTGATGAGACGAACAAATTACTAATTCTCATTTCAATAAAAAATCGGGGAGGGCCTTGAGAGAGGGAATCTTAAATTTGACAAGGGCAAGGGAAAAAAATTAGAAACACCATGCGGTAGGTCGTAATTTTAGTGGCAACAACGCACTTCAGGGAAAAAAAAGAGATTGATTAGGTATGGTTGACTAGGAAAAGTGCTTTCTACAAGAAAGAGAAAAGAAGGAATCGGGGGGCACGGCCAAAGGGCGACTAGGACACTGCATAAAAAAAGAAACGATCGTGAACTCGGAGGAAAGGGGAAGAAAAAAAGTAAGGGGGTCTGTAATCATGGAAAGGGAATCATGGGGTTGGGGGGGGGGCGTATTGAAAAAAGAGACTGCGCAAGATTTGTTGCGTGTGACCGCTTATGGGGTCAACGTTGCAAGGATCAGTGCGAAAATGTGAGGGAAGGGAGGGAGTTGGTCAAAGATTCGGTCAAAGGGGATAAGAAAATAAAAAGGGGGAGGGGGGGAGGGGTCAAAGTCCAAACCAAGTGACACGGCATTTCAAGAAGAGAGTGAAATCTGCTCCTCCAGGGGGCCCTCGAATAGAATAGCGAAGGTATTTTCCCTATTTCAAACAATAGGAGGGGGAAGGGAAGGGGGCATTGAGCTTGACTGGAAAAAGATTCTGTTGTTGTAAAACGTTGCGGAATAAAAGTCCAAATCTGAAAAAAGAGGAAGTGTGATCGGATCCAGCAAATGAAAAAATAAGCACTCAAGAAAAGAAGCAGAAGAATAAAAAACCAGCAAAAAAAGTATTGAAAACTTCACCGGTCCGAAAGCAAAGGCATTCAGGAAAACACCAGTCCCCGCTGAACTAAAAAAAGTGCTCAGAGAGGGGGGGGTCGACAAAGAGCCATGCCCAAAGGGGGGAATATCGGAGAGTGGGTTGAAAACGAGGAACCAGACAGTGATGCCACCAGGAGGATTCTCTCTTGCAAACTGAGAAAAGTGCAGATCAGAGACGGAAAGGGCACCAAGACTCGAAAGGAAAATACGGCGACTAAGAGTGTAAGAAAAAAGGGGAGGGGGGTCATGACTACAACGACTACTTAAGGGGTTGGGAAAGGGGCAGACAAAAGACGGAGTGGAATACAATTAACATGGGGCTGCAAACTAGATCCTTCCTATGAAGGTTGGGGAGAAAAAGGTCCGTAAACTTGAAGGAAGAAAGATGGGGGCTGTCGTGAGAGAGCGGGGGAGAGGGGGGGTTCAACTGGGGGGGAAAACTAAGGGAGGTGACTGCTGCTGACAAAAAAACAGGAGTTCTAAAAAAACTGTAGGGGGGACAAACCACACAACTTACTGTTCGGGAGTTGGGGTGTAACGAGAAGGGTAGGCAAGAAGGAAAAAGAATAAAAAAAAAAACGGATAAAAGCCCGTGAAGTGGATCGCGAGTATTTCCTTTATAGAAGCCCGGATTTGCTGATGGAAAAAAAACGGGTGCAACAGTAGCAGACTTAAAGGTTTCGAGGGAAAGACCCGGTCCATTAAATAGGTTGAAACTAAAATTCAGAGGCCGAGCCCCGAGGGGGGAAAGTCACAGGGGACGCCTAGTTTAAGATCTATTCTGGTAGGAATCTTTATATTCAAGGAAAAAGGCGCGGGCTTGATCAGTGGGAATCTCTAATTCCCAAGCGAATGGTCCAAAGTGTGAACAGGGGAAGTTAGGAAAAGGAAAAAAACACTTCTGAGCCCACAAGGAGAAATTTTAAAACCTCATTGGGGGGGTGGGTGGGGGGTTTCAGGCGAGCTGCCCCTAAGAACAACGTCCACGATTTGTGGAAGGGGGAAGCAGAAAGAAGGGAAAGCAATCTCGGGGCACTAATTGCGACACTTATGACAAAACGTCAGGAATGGAAGAAAAAAAGGCCCGTAGCGGGGGGGTGAGCCGAAACGGTGAAAAGGGTTTGAGAAAGAGGAGGAGATGTCGCAGGGAAAAAAAGGTTTGGGGGACCAAAGGGAGGGGGAAAACTATCGGGAAAAGAGGGGATAGCACCAAATTCCAAAAAAACGGGGAAGAAATAGGAAGGGGGGAAACGCGGTACAGGACAGCGCAATCTTTGGGCATCAAAAAACTGTTTGGGGAAGGGAGAAAAAAAGACAAGACATCTTATAGCATATCTTGAAAAAAACATCAAAGACCCCTCCAACGGGGGAAAGGAAAACAAGAGAACGAAGGGGGTTTTATAAGGAGAACAGACAACGCTCAGAGGGGCGCACTTTGGCTAAAAGGGATGGAGGGGGAAAGTGTGTCAACATCGTGGCGTGGAGAAAACGCTAAAAGGAGAACGAGGCACAGACAACCAACAACAGCACCAAAGGGAAAATTTCCGAAAATTGGGGGGGTCTCAGAAGTAATGGCAGACGGCACAGAAGTTGAAAAAAAGAGACGTACCTTCGATATTCGCGGGAAGGGCCGCGAGTTGGTGAATGTCCCAGAGACACACTGTCGATCCTAGGAAAAAAAAAAAGCAATGGAATGAGGGCTGGCAATATGAGAAAACGATAGGAAAAATTTGGGGAAGGCAGGAAAGTACGGACAACTTGCGACAAGAAAGGAGGGTGGGGGGAAAGGTAAAAAAAGTGCAATCGGGGAAATTAAGGTAACGCCATCATTCGTTAGAAGAGACTCAGACAGAGAACGCCCGGAGAAGGGGGTACTCGGAGGAGAGGAATCACGTGAGAAGTAAGAAAGCACTCAACCCCACTTAATTTAATAGGGGGAAAAGGAGGACGGGAGCAAAACTATTTGGGAAGAGCTTTCACAACAGGGAAGGGAGCACTCGCCGCGGCCTGCCTCTTCCACTCTAGAGGGAACAGCCCCCTAGTTCTACGCTTAACGCTAAGAAGGAAGACCAAAAAGGGAGAGAATTAATCTGTCGTCTGCAATGCCAAGAACCCAGGGGTTTTAATAGTAGGCAATAACCTCGTGGAGAAATTGGAAAAAGAGAGTATTGAAGTGGAAAAAGTTAGAAGGAAAAAGGAAACAAACTAACGTCATCAGAAGGTAGGTGGAGAGATGAGTGACCGCGCCGAAGGGTGAAAATCGATTAAGCAAAGAAGAGGGCAAGAAATCAGTGTCGGTCCGCCTCTGAAATAAGAGAAAAAAAAAGCCGACTCAACGGATAGGAGAGGGGATGGTCAGGACTCGAGAAAAGGGCAGGGCTCATGCTCATGCAGCCGGAAGGGGGGTGCTTCAACTTGAGGGGGGCTCGACGAGGCAATACGGGGGTTGGTCAGCTCTGCATTTAGGTGCTCGAGGGAGGCCGCTTTCCATTTTGGGCGGGATCGAAAAGCAAACTCGGGAGAGGGGTTCAGACGAAGGGGGGGCTCGACTTGCGAAAGACAAGATGGAACAACAAAACACCCTGAATGAGACCAGAGAGGGAGTTAAATGACTCGCACAAACTTGTGGGTGAACCGGTACGCCGACATAGTAAAAAGAACTAGGGAAAGAGTTACCGGATTTCAAGAAGGGAGGTAAGCTCGAACGGAGTCACTCTATCGCCTGGGTGGCGCTTTGATCAACCTCCGACAGTAAGAACCCGACGAATAAGGATTTAAATTTATAAACGCTTTAGAAAAAGAAAGGGCAAGACTTAAAGGAACGAGACCGACCGAAGAGAGCCCCGCCCCAAATCTTGACGGGAGCAGTAATAGTCAATCCTTAAAGTTCAAAAAAAGGGATTTACCAGTTGGGATCGACGCACAAACGCACTGGTTGAGGAGGGTTCATCGAGGGGGCAAAAAATACGAGCGGAGTGGAAGCAGCATGGAAGAGAAAGGCGGCGACGTGTCCGATTCCGGTTATTGCTTTTGCTTTAAATGCCCAGAAAAATCACTAATCACCTCAAGCCCAAGCTTGGGGGTGCCCCTGAAAGGAAGCGTGGCCACATTCTAAGTCAGAACAAAAGGGGGGTAAACTGGACCACGTGGGTTAGAGCGGCCAGGAAAAATTAAAAGACGTCCGCCTGAGACGGGGGAGGAAAAAGTTAAAAACGTGGGGTTGAGCCGATTCCGGGCGAGGGGGAAAAGAGAAAAAAAATAAACGAAAAAGGGAGAGGAGGGGGGTATGGCGGTGTGGTGGGGAGGAAAGGAAAGGGGGAAACAGTTTACTGTTAGGAGGTCTCAAACAACGGGGGCTTATGGGAAAGGAGGACTCTTGGAAACGGGGAAAAAGGGAAGTTCGGACCAAACTGAAGGACGAGAAAAGAGTGAGGGGTTAAGATCCGAGCCCGGAATGTTAAGGGCGGGGGTTAACTAGCACTCCGCCACGTCAGGGGAAAGGAAAAACAGACCGTTAGGTATTGGGGGGGGGAGGGACGAGCTAACCCAGAAAAACTGATGGAATTAAAAAGGGTAAGAGGACCACCCCTTTCAGGGCAAATCAAGATATGAAATTTCTTGAGGGGAAAAAAAGTCGGGTACAGGAGTGAAGCAAAAACAGACCGCACCAATCCACTTCGGAAAGGGGCAATAAAGGGGCAGGACGTGCGCACGGGCCCTCTGTCTTTAAAAAAGTCCTGGGAGGAAAAAGCAAATCGGTGCAAAATCAAAAATATCATGGGGGGGGGGGAGGAATAATCAGAATGAAGTGCTAGTCAGGGTTTTTCGTTGGAATAGCTGAGGCGGGGTTTTTCCTGGACAGGAGAACTTTACAGGGAGTGAGAAGGTGGAATTACTGGGTCAATACAATTGGAGAATACACTCGTATTTTTCAAAGGGAAGGGGGAGAGGGCCAAGGTCGAACCCAAGTCGATAAGAAAAAAGTCAAACGTCCTTTAAATAGGAAAGGAAAAAAAATGGTAACCCTAGAATAATAGCCTGGGGGGGAAGGTTCAAAAAAGAATGGGAGGTGGAGAGGCAATTTACTCACTGAAGAATTTTTTGGGGGGGGGAAAAGCACCATCTTCATGGAGGGGTCACTAAAAAAAAATCAAAGAGGAAAAGAAAGAGTTGGGGGGATTAGAAAAAAAGTCCTGAAGCGAACTCGAAGCACGCCAAGGGAGAGAGCCTACCAAAAAACAGTAGGACCTGAAAAGGGTACAGGAACAAACAAGCTTCCTAAAAAAACCGCCGGCTGCTGAGAAATCAAAAAACGTATATGCAAGAAAGAAGGAAGACCACCCTCCTTTCAGATCGTGGATAGGTAAAGGGTGGGGGGGGGGAGTCCGATGGACCAAAAAAAAAAAATCGGGAAATCCTACTAGGGGAAAAATTGAACCTGCACGGTGAGTCAGGAGAATTGGTAAAAAGAAGTCGCGAGGTACACCTTCACAAAGTCCGACCACTAAAAAAGGGGGAAGTTGGGGGCTGACTACAAGAGCTACTAATCTCGGTTCAGACTACACGGTCGGGGTGGGGGGGGGGGGAAGTAGAAGTCAGGAACAAAAAGGGGGGATTGGGGCAACGACTATCACATGAAAGGCAAGTTTGAGGACTTTCATATGCAAAAAAAAAACAGGGAAAAGATAATGGGCGTTCAAGCTGGAAGGAGCAGGGAGTTGGGGAAATAAGAAAAACTGGGCAACGGCGCGGGAGAAGAAGGGAAATCAATTCCTGTTATCAGGAGAAGAAAACAACCGGTTCAACCAAACTTGTAACGGGTCAAAAAGAAAAAAAAAAAGTAAAGGAGGGGAGTGGTGGGAGAACGGATAGAAGATTGAAATCGCGTGAGATACTTGACCTGGGTTAATATTCCTCCAGGAAAGTTCATAAAGAATAAAAACTTTTCAATAGTTGCCAATTCCAGACAAGGAACGGAAGGAAATAAAGCAAGTGGCGTAAAGGAGAACAAAGCCAGAAACAAATGGAAGAAGGAATAGGTTTCTATTATCTTCAGCCGCCCAAAAGAAGGGCACAAGAAATTCTTTTTAAAGATGACGAGCGAATTTTGGAGATGGGAAGGACAGAGGATGGGTTTACAAGGGCTATATTCACGTCGGCGATGGTCGACCGCCTTTACTTAGACAGAGGAAAAAGGGACTCCAAAGATTATTAACGGGACATGGGAACAAACCGGAGGGGAAGCAGGGTTGGGGAGGGGTGCCGAGCGGAGCCCGGCGGAAATCAAAAACAAAATTTTAAAGAGGGGTGACAGAATTCCCGGATTAATCGTTCCTGCTCAACTGAAGAAAAAACAGGACTGGAATATGGACGGAGGAAGGTTGAGAAGAGAACAGGGCGCGGGGGCGGGACGTGGGTTTCAGAGGATATGGGGCTTGTAGAAATGAAAGTCGCCATAGTCACAACGGAGGAACGGCTAACGAAAAAAAAGAAGGAAAAAAAAACGGGGAGGGAAAGGGGGAGAGGGGGAAGAGGGGTAGACAGATTACGCGGAAATTGGCGATCCAATCTGGGGGAAAAGTAAAACTAGGCTGATAGAGCAGATGGAGAAACAAAAAGCCCGGTGCGCGCAAAACAAAAAAATACGCCAGGTTGGATTACAGTACGTTCAAGAGTAATCCTTGCAGTCACAAGTAAGGGTTGCCGCGGGAGTGTCTGAAAGAAAGAAAGTGAAATCAAAACCCTCGCGCAAATCCCTCACACCAACAACAGAAATTCTCGGGGGAAATGGAAACGTCATCAAGGGGGGGAAAATCAGACTGGAAGAGGAACCCGAACCAAACGGTCTACAAGAAAGAACCCCACGGGAAGATGGAGCATAAGTTGGGAATGTCCCATCGCACCAGGGTCGAGGCCGACGATAGTAAAACGAGAGAAACAGGATGGACACACCGGCGCGGGGGTATATAATATCGAAAAAAGGACAGTTGGGGTCAAAAGGAGAAAAAGGACGCAAATTGGCGCGCGGGGAAGGAGGGAGGACTGGGGGGCAAACGAGGGGGGGGAAATTGAGTCCGCCAGCAATGTCACTTGCGGAAGTTGACCCGACACAGTTCCTAAAAAAAAAACACCATTACTCGACAAGGGAGGAGGGCATTTAGCAA